>Ga0315291_10002506_pt1 | contig 24051 bp, 20 predicted proteins | sample YL17G12_20_MG_FD_203070 | JGI IMG/M metagenome (GOLD analysis project Ga0315291, IMG submission 203070) | Sediment microbial communities from Yellowstone Lake, YNP, Wyoming, USA - YL17G12_20 | ecosystem: Environmental > Aquatic > Freshwater > Lake > Sediment | place: USA: Wyoming | collected... | reverse complement strand
CGCGCCACGTGGTGGTCGTGCCGATCGTGGTCGGGATCAGGCGCAGGCGGGCGTCGGCCGGGAACGTCGCGGCGACGCCGCCGATCGTCCAGTCGCCGCCGCGGCCGTACACCGTGAGCGGGCTCGCGGCGCTCGGCGCGTGGTCGTCGAGGAGCAGGACGCGGATTGCCGTCTCCTCGGGCAGGGACCCGATCGTCGTCCCCGGGTAGTAGTGGGCCAGGATCTCCGCGGCGCCCTGCCCTGCGAGGGCGCGCCCGCGCGCGCCGTACTGGGAGAGTCCCACGCCGTGGCCCCAGCCGCGCCCGAAGAACGCCACGCTCTCGCCGAGCGTGGTGAGTCCCACGGTCGACGCGGGCGGCATCGCCGCGGCCGGGGCGGGCGCCAAGACCCCGGTGGCCGCGTAGAGCGCGGCGACGCCGTAGAGGGAGACGACGGCCGTCCCGTTGACGTGGCTGATCCGGTACCACGTCGAGCCCGACTTCCACCCCGCGCAGTCGGTGCTCCAGGCCGAGCCGCCCACCGTGGCGTCGACCGTGACGGTCGCCCCGATTGAGAGCCGCGTCGCGATCGACGCGCTCGTGGACGCGTCGGTCCGGAGGTTCACGTCTTCGCAGGCCGGGGCCATGGCGCCCGGGGCCGGCGTCGGTGCGGGCGGGGTCGGCGCGGGGTCGGGACCCGGGGCCGGCGCGGGGTCGGGGCCGGGGGTCGGCGTCGGCGGCGCCTCCGGAACTGGGGCCGGGGCCAGGGCCGGCCCGCCGTCGGCGAAGAGACAGGCGAAGTATGTCTTGGTCGTGCCGGGCGTGGTCGCCGAGCCGCAGCCAAAGCGCTGGTGGGCGGCCAGCTGGGCGGTCCGGTGCGGCGTGGAGCTCATGAAGTTGCGCTGGGCCATGGCCACGGTCTGTGGCGTGCTGGTCGTCCCGCCGGCACAGCTCCCGCCGCCGATGTCGCAGCCCAGCTGGTAGGCCAGGGGGCCGACACCCAACGTGTTCCAGTGGAGGATCTCGCTGCGGGCCTGCGTGTAGCCGAAGACCGAGCGGACGACGTCGAGCGAGGGGTAGGGCGTCGTCGTCCCGGCCTTGAGGCAGCCCAGCACGTAGTGGCCGAAGTAGGAACGGGCGGCCATGTCCGCGGCGCGCCCGCGGAGCATCAGCCCGGGGTCCGTCGGGCAGGTGAAGGGTGCGTCGCGGGCGATGGCCACCAGCCCCGGGTCCACCAGCAGCGCGGGCCGGCCGAGCGCGGCGCGATCGAGGTTGACCAGGCGCATGAGCTCGGCGCCGAGGGCGTCGGTCGTCGTCGACGCGGGCTCTGCCGGCGCGGGGGCGGGGGGCACGAGGGCGGGCGGCACGGGCGCCGGCGACGCGGCCGGCGCGCGCTTCAGCACCCCGCTGGCGGCGAAGAGGGACGTGACCCCGTAGAGGGACCGCACGGTGGTGCCGTTGACGTGGCTGATCCGGTACCAGGTTGTGCCCGACTTCGCGCCGGAGCAGACGGTGCGCCAGCTCGATCCCGTGACCGTGGCGGCCACCGTGACCTTCGCGCTCGTCGACAGCCTGACCTTGATCGCCGCGCTCGTCGAGGCGCCCGTCCGGAGGTTGACGCCGGCACACGCCGGGATCATGGCCTGGGAGGCCGCCTGGACCGTGGTGGGCGCGGCGGCGAGGGTCGCAAGCAGCAGCGCGGCGAGGGCGACGGCCGCCCAGCGGGCGGGCACCCACCGGCGCGCGGCGCGCGGGTCGGAAACTGGCACGACGTACTCCTTCGGTGCCGCCAAGCGTGGCGGACCGGGAGGCGCCTGCCCACGACCCAAGGGGACCAGTGGGTACCCCACCCATAGGGACTACCAGGAGCGTTGCTGCGCGCGACAGGGTGGTGCCCGGGCGAGGCACGGGGCGATGCGCCGGCGACCGGCCGGGCCCGGGGGCACGCGACCTACGACGCCGGGGAGGCGCTACCTACGACGCCGGCCGCGGGAACGTGATCGTGACGTTGAACCAGCCGAGGCCGGCCCCGAGCAGGCCCCCGAGGATCGTCCACGCGCCGGCGACCAGGGGCAGGAGGACCGGATCCGTCGTAAAGGCCGTCGTCGGGAAGCTCTCGGTCAGGTAGACCGCGAGCAGCATCGAGATCCCGTTGAAGTAGGCCAGCGATCCAGCCCGCAACGTCGCGCTGAAACGCATCGCCCAGGTCATCACGCCCGCGCCGACCGAGAGGCAGACCGCGAAGGCCGCGTTGGACGAGATGCTCGGCTCAAGAACGGCTGCGACGGCCATCGCCACTGCGGTGAGGGCGGCCGACATCGTGAACGAGGGGACGATGACCCGCAGCGCTCGTGGCCGGGCACCGAGGGCGAAGTACTCGGCCCACACGATGAAGCTCACGAAGACCGGCAGGTTGTAGACGCCGAGGAACCACCCGAACGGAAGCGAGACGAGCACGGTGATCGACACGGCCGCCCACAGCGGGATGGTCTCCTTCGTCCTGATCTCCACTGGGCGACCTCCTTCGCCGGGCCCCGAAGCCCTGGGCGTCCCGTGGGGCGATGGGGCGTCCAAGGGGCGGATGCGGGAAGGCCAGCGGGAGCCGGGACCGGGAGGACCCACTCCCCCGGGCGGCTGCCGCTGGCCTGGTGTGCGCTAGGTCGGCGGCGCAGCCTCGTCGGTCCGCGCCGCCAGATCAGGGATCAGGGCTTCTCGAGGTCTCAGCGCGAGCGCACGATCCAGGCGAGCGAGGCTGGGCCGGCGGCGCAGGTCCATGACCGGTGCATCATAGGCGTGCCGACCCGATCGTCGATCATCGATGGCCCGGGGGGATCGGAGCCCGCTCCCCCGGAACGCTCCGGCACCGAGAGCTCCGGCGCTACCATCGGCCCCGTGCACAACCTGACGAGCCGGGTCTCCGTTCCCCTCGCGCTCCTGGCGATCGCCTTCGCGGCCGGGTTCCTGGTCCTCGCCACCGTGGTGAGCCGCCAGGGGTCGGTCGCCTTCGACGAGCCGGTCATCGCCTTCGTCACCGGCCTCGGGATCCCGCCCGAGGCCTGGCGGGCCGTGACCGACCTCGGCGGCGGCCTCCTGGTCCCCATCGGCATCGGCCTGGTGCTCTGGCTGCTCTGGCTGCGCCGGCCCGCGGAGGCCATCATCGTCGCCGTTGCCCTGATCGGGGCATCCCTGTTCAACGATGCCGTCAAGGACCTGATCGCCCGACCTCGACCTCCGGGACCGCACCTCGCACCGGCCGCCGGCTACAGCTTTCCCTCCGGTCACACGCTGAACAGCACCGCGACGTACGGCCTCGCTGCCCTGTACGCGTCGCGCAGTCACCTGGCGCTCACCGCGCGTCGCGTCGCGTTCGCGGTCCTCGTCGTGATCCCGCTCCTCGTGGGGCTGTCGCGGATCGCCCTCGGCGTCCACTACCCGAGCGACGTCCTGGGAGGCTGGCTCGCGGGGATGGCGGTCGTCCTCACGGTCGCCGCGATCGCCCGCCCGACGACGAACGCGACGCGGGCGCCGCCTGGCGGTCACCCCGTGGCGTTGAACCGGCTCCGGTAGGGTTCCGGCGTGGATCGCCGCCGCTGGCTCGTGCTCTCGGCCGTATCGGTCGGGACGTTTATGGCGACCCTCGACGGGAGCATCGTCAACATCGCCCTGCCGAGCATCGGGCAGGCGTTCGGGATCGACCTCGCGGCGGTCGAATGGGTCGTCGTGGCGTACCTCCTCGTCGTGGGGAGCCTGCTCCTCCCCTTCGGGCGCCTCGGCGAGGTCCTCTCGTTCCGCCGCGTCTACATCGCCGGGTTCGCCATCTTCACCTTGGCCAGCGTCCTCTGCGGGGCTTCCCCCGGGCCGGGTGCCCTGGTGGCCTCGCGGGCGGTCCAGGGCGTGGGCGCGGCGATGATCATGGCCATGGGCCCGGCGATCATCGCCCGGACGTTTGGCCCGGGCGAGCGCGGGAGGGCGCTGGGCCTCAACGCCGTCAGCGTGGCGATCGGCCTCAGCCTGGGGCCGGCCCTCGGCGGGCTCCTGACCGAGGTCGGGACGTGGCGTGCGATCTTCTTCGTCAACGCCCCGGTTGGGATCTTCGCGATCCTGTGGGCCGCCCGGATCCTGCCCGCCGAGCCCGCCGGCCGACGCCAGTCATTCGACGTCCCGGGCGCCGTGCTCTCCGCGTCGGGCCTGTTCGTCCTGCTGGTGGCACTCAACCAGGGGGAGGCCTGGGGCTGGACGAGCCCGCTCACCGTCGGGCTGCTGGCCCTCGCGTTGACCTGCGCGGTGGCTTTCGTCGCCGTCGAGCGGCGGGCGGCGGCTCCGATGATGGACCTGGGTTTGTTCCGCGTCCGGGCCTTCTCCGCCGGCCTGGCCGCCGTCGTCGTCGCGTTCGCGGGCCTGTTCACGGCGACCTTCCTCCTGCCCTTCCTGCTGCAGGAGGGCTCCGGCTACACGCCGCTGCAGGCCGGGCTGCTGATCACCCCGATCCCGATCGCGGCCGCGCTCGTCGCGCCGTTCAGCGGCGCCCTCTCCGACCGGATCGGCCAGCGTCTGCCGGCGAGCCTCGGGATCGCGGTCCTCGCCGCCGGCCTGCTCAGCCTCACGACGCTGCCGGGCGACTTCGCGGTCGGCGACCTCGCCTGGCGGCTCGCCCTCATCGGCGCCGGCCAGGGGCTCTTCCTCTCGCCGAACAGCAGCGCGATCCTCGGCTCCGTACCCCGGCCGCGCCTCGGCACGGCGTCGGGGATGATCGCCCAGATGCGGGTCGTGGGCCAGGCGTTGGGGATCGTCGTCAGCGCGGCGGTCGTGGCGCTGCGCCTCCCCGCCCACCTCGCCGCGCTCGACGGCCTGCCGCCCGACCAGGCCCGGCAGGCGGCATTCGTGATGGCGGCCCACGACGCGTTTGTCTCGGCGGCGCTCATCTGCAGCATCGGGATCGTGGCCAGCCTGCTGCGCGGCGGCGGGCGGCCGGTCGTTGCCGCTGGGCCGGGTGAACCCCGGGTCTGATGACGATGGGCTCTGGCGGCCTCCGGCCCCGGTGCGGTTCGATTGCTCGACTCATCGCTCATAGGGAGATCCCGTGCCTGCCAAAGTGACGACGAAGCAGCAAGTCGACGACTTCCTGGCTCTCAAGCGACTGGCCATCGTCGGCGTCTCGCGCGACCCGAAGCACTTCTCGTACCTCCTCTGGCAGGAGCTCCGCCAGCGCCGCTACGAGGCGATCCCGGTAAACCCGAACACGGCGGAGCTCGACGGCCAGCGCTGCTACGCCCGCGTACAGGACATCGAGCCGCCGGTCGAGGGCGCGCTCGTGATGACGCCGTCCAGCGCGACCGCCCAGGTGGTCCGCGACTGCGTCGAGGCAGGTGTCGGCCACGTCTGGATGCACAGGGGCGCGGGCGGCGGAGCGGGCGCGGTCGAGCCGGCGGCGGTCGCGCTCTGCGAGGAGCACGGAATCGAGCTGGTCGCCGGCCAATGCCCGTACATGTTCCTGCCGGGCACGCCCTTCTTTCACGGCGTGCACGGCTTCTTCAGGAAGGTGACCGGCGGCTACCCGAAGGACGCCCCGGAGGGGGCCGGCGCGCGGCGATGAGGACGGCGGCGATCGTCTACCGCAGCCGAACGGGCACGACCCGGCGCTTCGCGGAGGAGATCGGCGCCCATCTTCGAACGCGGGGGATCCAGTCGGTCGTCGCCTCCGTGGGCGAGGCCGACCCGGGGGAGCTGGCGATGGTCGACTTCGTCCTCCTGGGCTGCTGGACGAACGGCCTCTTCGTGGTCATGCAGCACCCGGACCAGCCCTGGATCGACTTCGTCCGCGAGATTCCGACGCTCGACAGCCCCCGCGTGGCTCTTTTCGCGACCTACAGGCTCCTCACCGGAAGCATGTTCGCGAAGATGCGGGGCGAGCTGGTCGGCAAGGCCGGCGAGATCACGCTCGAGTTGAAGTCCCGCGATGGCCGGCTGACCGACCACGGCCGCCGGGCGCTCGACCGCTTCGTGGGCGGGGTGTAGGCCGCGCCGACATCCGTCGTGCGCGGTCGCGCCGCCCGCTGCGGGACCGCCTTGCGCAGGAGGCCGCCGCCCGCGACACTGTGGGCCCCGGCCGGCGGCGCGGTCCCGATGAGCCCAGCACCCAGGCGTTCGATCCTTTCGTCCCGGAGGCCCCCACCCGGATGCCCGAGCCCTCGACCCTCGTCGCGGCCCTCCTCCTGGCCGTCGTCCCGTCCGTCCTCTACCTGCTGGTCCTCAACGCGATCGACCGGTACGAGAAGGAGCCGTGGACGATCCTCCTGGCCTGCCTGGGCCTGGGAGCGGTCGCGGCGCCGATCCTGGCGGTCGTCGTCCTGGTGATCCTGGGGCGCCCGGCGTCCCTTCCCCCCGCCTTCGCCCCCGGCCTGCGGCCCGATCCGCTCACCGGGATCGTGGAGGAGGTGGTGAAGGGCATCCTCCTCTACGTGCTCGTCCACACCGCGCGCGACGAGTTCGACGATGTCCTCGACGGCGTGATCTACGGCGCCGCGGTCGGGGCGGGTTTCGGCGCGGCGGAGAGCTTCCTCTACGTCCTGGGCGGCACGGACCTCCTCTCGCCCGCGACGATCGTGGCGCTCGTGGTCGCCGGCCTCAACCACGCCTTCTACACGGCCGTCCTCGGCGCCATCCTGGGCGGCGCCCAGGGGCTCAACGGCGGTCGGCGGGCCGTCGTCGTTGCCCTCGGCCTCGCGACGGCCGCGCTCCTTCACGCCTTCCACGACACGCTGCCGCCGATCCTGGCGCGCCTCCTCGGCCAACCGGACGCCGCCGTCGGCCTCGCCAGCCGCCTTCTCGCGAACGCGGTCAACTGGCTGGGGATCCTGGTCCTGGCCCTCATCGTCGTCCTGGCCTGGCGGCGCGAAGCCCGGATCCTGCGCGACGAGCTGCGCGACGAGGTGGCGTCCGGTCTCGTCAGCGAGGCGGACTACGCGACGATCACCTCCTTCGGCGGCCGCCTCCGGCGGCAGGCGCGGCTCCTGCGCACCGGCGGCGTGGGCTCCGCCCTCCGCCTCCGCCGCCTCTATGCGGCCGAGGGTGAGCTCGCCTTCCACAAGCGGCGCGCGGCGATCCGGACGCGCCGGCCACCCGCGCCGGAGCGCGGGGAGGCGCTGCGGGCCGAGATTCGACGCCTCGGCGCGATGGACGTCGAGGGCGCCCGATGAGCCACCGTCTGGCCGCGGTCGCCAGCCGCTGGGGCCCCCGCGCGGGACGGGGTGCCGGATTCGTCCTTCCGTTCTTCGTCTCGGAGGGCTTTCCTGCCGGGCACATGGTCTACCTGGGACGCCCATGAGCCGCTTTCCCGTCATCATCGCCGCCTGGACCGCCCTCCTCGTGGCCGGCTTCGCGGCTGTCTTCCTGCTGGGCGGACCGCTGCCCACCGCCGCCGACGAGCTCGAGGCGGCCCTGCATCCCTCCCCGCCCGTGACGCAACAGGTCGCCGAGTCGTCGGCCGCGACGATCGTCCGGCTCCGCTATCCGAGCTTCGCGGGCACGGAGCGGTCGGTGTCGAAGGCGACCGACTTCGGCGTCGATCACTGGGTCGTGGAGTACCTGGACCGCTCCGGGTCGGCGCCCCGCGGCCTCCGGATCTCTGTCGTGGTCGACACGGGCCGGGTGGAGGTCAACAGCTTCCCTTGAGCAGCGGGCAGATCCACCGAGTCCGGGCCGCCGCGAGCCGCCGGAGGTATTGACAGGTGCGCTACGCTCCCGCTGTGTTATCGATAACCGACGTCGATACGCCCGCATCGCCCGCCGCAGACCCTGCGCCCCGGTCCCGGACCCGCCAGACAGGGCCCACGCCACCACGGGGTACCCGCCATGGGTGACCTGCTCGTCGAGATGACCGACATCAGCAAGAGCTTCCCGGGCGTCCACGCCCTCGACAGCTGCCGCTTTGAGCTCCGCCCCGGCGAGGTCCACGCCCTGGTCGGCGAGAACGGAGCCGGCAAGTCCACGCTGATGAAGATCCTGGCCGGCATCTACCGCCGCGATGCCGGCACGATCCTGGTCAAGGGCCGGGAGGTGGAGATCGCCTCGCCCCGGGCCGCGCAGGACCTCGGGATCAGCATCATCCACCAGGAGCTCAACCTGATGGGCCACCTCACCGTGGCCCAGAACATCTTCATCGGACGCGAGCCGCGCGGCGCGGCGCCCTTCATCCTCGACGAGAAACGCCTCAACGCGAAGGCCCGCGAGCTCTTCGAGACGCTCCACCTCAAGCTCGACCCACGGGCCCGCGTCTCCAGCCTGGCCGTCGCCCAGCAGCAGATGGTCGAGATCGCGAAGGCGCTCTCGTTCAGCTCGGACGTCCTGATCATGGACGAGCCGACGGCCGCCCTCACCGACACCGAGATCGACGAGCTCTTCCGGATCATCCGCCACCTGCGCGAGCGCGGGGCGGGGATCGTGCACATCTCGCATCGCCTCGAGGAGCTGAAGCAGATCTCGGAGCGCGTGACGGTGATGCGCGACGGCCGGTACGTCGACACCGTCCAGACCGCCGAGGCGAGCATCCAGTCGATCATCAGCAAGATGGTCGGCCGGACGATCTTCGAGGCGACCCCGGAGCTCCCGGAGCACCCCGACCCGGAGGTCGTCCTGGAGGTCCGCAACCTCAAACGCGGCCGGGTGATCCGCGACGTCAGCTTCCAGCTGCACCGGGGCGAGATCCTCGGCATCTCGGGCCTCGTGGGCGCGGGCCGGACGGAGGTGGCCCGGGCCGTCTTCGGGGCCGACCCCCACGACGCAGGAGAGATCCTCATCCACGGGAAACCGGTCGCCATCCGGACTCCGGCCAACGCGGTTGCCCACGGCATCGGCTACCTCTCCGAGGACCGCAGGCGGTACGGGCTCGCCCTCATCATGAACGTCGAGGCCAACGTGGTGCTCGCCTCGCTGCGCAAGTTCGCCGGCCGGCTGGGGCAGATCAAGTTCGGCCGCACGAAGGCGGCCGCCGAGGAGCAAGTCAAGGGCCTGGCGATCAAGACGCCGAGCTTGGCCCAGCGGGTCCGGAATCTCTCGGGCGGGACCCAGCAGAAGGTCGTCGTCGCCAAGTGGCTCACCGCCGACACCGAGATCCTCATCTTCGACGAGCCGACCCGCGGCATCGACGTCGGCGCCAAGAGCGAGATCTACCGGCTCCTCAACGACCTCGCCCAGCAGGGCAGGTCGATCATCATGATCTCGTCCGAGCTTCCCGAGATCCTGCGCATGAGTCACCGCATCCTCGTGATGTGCGAGGGGCGCATCACGGGCGAGCTGAGCGCGGCGGAGGCGACACAGGAGAAGATCATGACCTTCGCGACCCAGCGAGAAGCCCTCGCCGCCGCCTAGCGGGCGAGGCCCGAACCCCCCGGCAGAAGCCCCAGACGAGGCAGCGCTTCGATGCAGACGACCAAGACGACGAGCCGGTCCCGGATGCAGTCACTGGTCAAGGGCGAATCGCTGCAGCGCTTTCTGGCGCTCGGCGCGCTCGTCCTCCTGCTCGTGTTCTTCTCGGTGATCTCGGCGCCGTTCCGCACGACCGAGAACTACACCTCGATCCTCGTCGCGACCGCCGTGAACGGCGTCCTGGCGATGGGCGCGACCTTCGTGATCATCACCGCCGGCATCGACCTGTCCGTCGGCACCACGATGACCTTCTGCTCGGTCATCCTGGGCCTGGTGGTCACGAACGCGGGCCTCCCGCTCTGGCTGGGCGTCCCCGCCGCGCTCGCGGCCGGCGCCCTCGTGGGCGCGGTGAACGGCATCCTGATCGCGAAGGCCAAGATCCCCCCGTTCATCGCCACCCTGGGCATGCTCAACGTGACCCGCGGGCTCGCCCAGATCCTTTCGGACGTCAAGCCCATCTATTTCGAGGGCACCCCGCAGTTCTACGACCTCTTCATGGGCAAGTCGTTCTTCGGCATCCCGAACGTCGTCTTCATCATGTTCGGCGCCGGCATCATCGCCTCGCTGGTCCTGACCAGGACCGTCCTGGGCCGGTACGCCTTCGCCCTCGGCTCCAACGAGGAGGCCACGCGCCTCTCCGGCGTCAACGTCGACGCCTGGAAGATCGCCGTCTACAGCGTGGCCGGGCTCTTCGCCGGTCTCGGCGGCATCCTGATCGCGGCCCGCATGACGTCCGCCCAGCCGTCGGTCGGCATGGGCTACGAGCTCGACGCCATCGCCGCCGCCGTCATCGGCGGCACCTCCCTGAGCGGCGGCGTGGGCAGCATCGTCGGCACGATCATCGGGGCCTTCATCATCAGCACCCTGACGATCGGCCTCTCCATCGTCGGGGTCCCCGACCAGTGGAAGCTGGTGATCACGGGGGTCGTGATCATCGGCGCGGTCTTCCTCGACATCCTCCGGCGCCGCCGCAGCGCCTAGCGTCTGGCGCCACCCCTACACCCGGGCCAAACGCCGGCCCCGAACAGCTGAGGCCGGCAGATCGGTCAACCACCACCCCACGGAGGAGAGCATGAAGTTCACGCGGTTCTCTGGCCTGCTGGCCGGAAGCATGTCGCTTGCCCTGGTGGTCGGCGCGTGCGGCGGCGGCAGTACCCCGGCCCCATCGAAGCCGTACATCGCCATCGTCTCGAAGGGCTCCCAGCACCAGTTCTGGCAGGCCGTCCAGAAGGGCGCCACCGACGAGGCGGCGGCCAAGGGCGCCACGATCACGTACGAAGGACCCGCGTCCGAGTCCGAGGTCGACAAGCAGCTCACGATGCTCCAGACCGCCCTCGACAAGAAGCCGGCGGCCATCTGCTTCGCCGCCCTCGACAGCAAGGCGGCGACCCAGAAGCTCCAGGCGGCGAAGGACGCCAACATCCCGGTGGTCGGGTTCGACTCCGGCGTCGACAGCGACATCCCGGTCACGACCGTGTCGACCGACAACATCGCGGCCGCCGGCGAGGCTGCCGACCAGATGGCCAAGCTGATCGGCGAGGCGGGCAAGGTCGCGGTCATCGTCCACGACCAGACCAGCCAGACCGGCACCACCCGGCGTGACGGCTTTGTCAACCGGATGAAGGAGAAGTACCCGAACATCACGGTCGTCGCCATCGAGTACGGCGCGGGCGACCCGGTCAAGTCGGCCGACCTCGCGAAGGCCATCATGACCGCCAACCCCGACCTCAAGGGCTTCTTCGGCGCCAACGAGGGATCCGCCAAGGGCGTCCTCAACGCGCTCAAGGAGGCCGGCAAGGAAGGCAAGATCGTGGCCATCGGCTACGACTCCGGCCAGCAGCAGATCGACGCGATCATGAGCGGTGTCATGGCCGGCGCCATCACCCAGAACCCGGTCGGCATCGGCGCCAAGTGCGTCGACGCCGCGCTCGATGCCATCGCGGGCAAGACCCTCCCGAAGAACATCGACACCGGCTACTACTGGTACGACAAGTCCAATATCGACAAGCCCGAGATCCAGGCGGTCCTCTACAAGTAGGCCGTCCTGCGCCTGACCCCATTCGACCGGGGGCTGTCCGCAGCGCGGGCAGCCCCCGGTCGCACGCCAGGGTCAGGAGAGAGCGCCGGCAGGGATCACCACGGGGATCACCGGATGAGCACCATCAGCGATGTCGCGCAGCGGGCCGGCGTGTCCGCCATGACCGTCTCGCGCGTCATCAACAACTCCGGGTACAGCAGCCGCGAGACCCGCGCGCGGGTGGAAGCCGCAATCACGGAGCTCGGCTACGTCCCCAATGCCCTGGCCCGCCAGCTGCGATCCAAGCGCACGAAGACGCTCGCCCTCGTCGTCTCCGACATCTCGAACCCGTTCTTCACCACGATCGCCCGCGGCGTCGAGGACGTCGCCGTCCGGCACGGGTTCTCGGTCATGTTCTGCAATACGGACGAGTCCGAGAAGGTGGAGGCGCGGTACCTCCTCATGCTCATCGAGCGCCAGGTGGATGGCGTGCTCCTGGTCCCCGCCCGGAGCTCGGGCGCGTCCTTCCGGCTGCTCCTCGCCCACAAGATGCCGGTGGTGGTGCTGGACCGGCGCGTGGCGGCGCGCCGCGTGGACAGCGTGCGCTGTGACTCCGAGGCGGGCGCCTACGCGTTGACCCGCCACCTCATCGCGCTCGGGCACCGCCGGATCGCGGTGCTCACCGGCCGGCGCACCATCTCCACCTCCGTCGACCGCGTCGCCGGCTGCCGCCGCGCCCTCGAGGAGGCGGGGTTGACCCTGGACGACGAGCTCGTCCGGTACGGCGGCTTCAATTTCGGCTCGCTCAACCAGGCCGATGGATACCAGATGGCCCGGGGGGTGCTCGCCTCGGCCTCGCCCCGGCCGACGGCCATCTTCGCCGCGAACAACTTCATCGCCTTCGGCGCGATCCGCGCCCTCCGCGAGGCCGGCGTCCGGGTTCCCGAGGATATGTCGATCGTGGCCTTCGACGACCTGCCCACTGAGTGGGTCAGCGATCCGTTCCTCACGGTCGCGGCCCAGCCCGCCTACGAGATCGGGCACCACGCGGCGACGATGCTGCTGGACCGCCTCTCCGGCCACCGCGTCGCCGAAGGCGAGGACGTGGTGCTCCCGTTCCAGCTCATCATCCGGCGGTCCAGCGCCGCGCCGCACGCCTCCCCCGAGACGGGCGTCCAAGCGGCGCTGTCCACCCTGATCCCGGCCCGCCGCGGGCATGCCGCCCGGGCGGGGGTCGTCGCCAACGAGGGCGCGACCCGATGATCGATCCGGCCACCATCCCCCAGCGCACGATCGCGGGCGGCGCCCGGATGCCCGCGATCGGGCTCGGGACGTTCGGGTCGGACCGCGCCACGCCCGTCGAGGTCGCGGCGGCAGTCCGGGGAGCGGCCGAGGTCGGCTATCGCCACTTCGACTGCGCGGCCGTCTACGGCAACGAGGACCCCGTCGGCCAGGTGCTCGCCGGCGTGATCGCAGGCGGCGTCGCGCGCGAGGACCTGTGGGTCACCTCCAAGCTCTGGAACGACGGGCACGCCCCGGCCGACGTGGCGCCCGCGTTCGAGAGATCGCTCCGGGACCTGCGGCTCGACTACCTCGACCTGTACCTGGTCCACTGGCCGTTCCCGAACCACCATGCCGCCGGCGTCACCGTCGCCGCGCGCGACGCGCACGCGAAGCCCTACATCCACGAGGACTTCATGGCCACCTGGGCCGAGCTCGAGAAGCTCGTCGACCGGGGGCTCGTGCGGCACATCGGGACGTCGAACATGACCATTCCCAAGCTGGAGCTCGTGCTGGGCGACGCGCGCATCCGGCCGGCCGTCAACGAGATGGAGCTCCACCCGCACTTCCAGCAGCCCGAGCTGTTCGACTTCGTGCGGGCGAACGGGATCGAGCCCGTCGGCTACGCGCCGATCGGGTCGCCGGCCCGGCCCGAGCGCGATCGCGCGCCGGATGACTCCGTTGACGTGGAGGACCCGGTCATCGTCGCGATTGCCGAGCGCCTCCGGGTTCATCCAGCCGTGGTGTGCGTCAAGTGGGCCGTACAGCGCGGCCAGACGCCGATCCCGTTCTCGACCCGGCGCTCCAACTATCTCGCCAACCTGCGGGCCGTCGTGAGCGACCCGCTGACCGACGAGGAGATGACGGCGATCGCCGGCATCGACCGCGGGTGCCGCCTGATCAAGGGCCAGGTCTTCCTCTGGAAGGCGGGCCAGAGCTGGGAGGATCTCTGGGACCTCGACGGCACGATCACCCCGCCATAGGAGGGATGGACGGCGCCATCGGCGCCCGCCCGCGAACCCCCGTGCACATCGTCACGATCGACCAGGGAACCTCGAGCACCAAGACAGCCATCTGGGATTCGGAGGGCCGCCTGGTCGCCGAAGCGTCCGCTTCCTACGACCTCGATCGGCCGGCGGCGCTCTGGGCAGAGATCAATCCCGAGCGCTGGTGGGAGGCCCTCTGCGAGACGGTCGCGGCCGTCGTGGCGAAGAGCGGCGTCGCCGCGCGCGACATCGCCGGCATCGGCCTCGATGCGATCGGCTGGTCGCTGGTCGTCACGGACGCCGGCTTCGGGCCACTGGTGCCGGCCATGACCTGGCTCGACCGGCGGGCCGAAGTGGAGGCCGCCGAGCTGCGCGGCGGCGCCGGCGCGGACCGCCTCGTTGACCTTGCTGCGAACCCGCTCGACGCGGCGTACATCACGCCCAAGCTCGCCTGGCTGTGCCGGCATCGCCCGGACGCGTTCGAGGCGGCGCGCTGGTTCCTCACGGCGTCCGGCTTCCTCACCGCGCGGCTCACCGGAGAGGCAACCTGCGACCTTACCCAGGCCTACGGATTCCACTGCTTCGACATCCGGCGCGAACGGTGGGACGAGGAGGCGGCGAGGGCCCTCGGCATCCCGCTCGACCGGATGCCGCCCCTCCGCCGGATCGGCGAGATCGCGGGCGGCGTGACCGCCGCAGCGGCCGCGCGCACCGGGCTGGCGGAGGGCACCCCGGTCCTCGTCGGGGGGCTTGATGCGGCACTCGGTGCGCTGGGCGGCGGCGTGACGCGGCCCGGCCAGACGCAGGACCAGGGCGGGCAGGCGGGCGGCATGGGCATGAGCGTCCGCGACGTCGTCGTCGAGCCGCGGCTCATCTTCAGCCACCACGTTCTCCCCGGGCAGTACCTCCTCCAGAGCGGCACCGTCGGCGGCGGCGCGCTCGGGTGGTTCCGAGAGATCCTCGGGCGGCCCGACGCCGCCTTCGAGGACCTCTCCGCCGAGGCCGCGACCGCGTCCCCGGGGAGTGGCGGGCTTCTCTTCCTGCCCTACATGGCCGGCGAGCGCACCCCGCTCTGGAGCAGCGCGGCCCGGGGCGTCTTCTTCGGCCTCTCGTACACGACGACCCGGGCGGAGATGCTGCGCTCGATCATGGAGGGCTGTGCCTTCGCAGTCTGCGACAACCTGCGCCTCGCCGAAGCGACGGGCGTGACGGTCAGCGAGTGGCTGGGGACCGGCGGTGCGGCGAAGAGCGCGCTCTGGAACCAGGTGAAGGCCGACGTCACGGGGCGGCCGTTCGTCGTGGCGCGCCGCGCCGACGGCGGCGAGGGCGGGCACGGCCTGGGGCTCTTCGCGCTGACCGCGCACGCGGTCGGCCTGTGCGACGACGTCGCCGCGACCGTGGAGCGGTTGCTGCCGCGGCGCACGGTCTTCGAGCCCGATCCGGCGCGCCACGCGCACTACCAGGAGCTGTTCGAGGTCTACCACGCAGTCTCCCGTGGCCTCCTCCCCTCTTTCGATCGCCTGGCGGCGGTCTCCGCGTCGGGGAAGGCGATCTCGTGAAGGCGGCGGTGCTCGCAGACAGGGGCGTGCTGGCGTATCGGGAGGTCCCGACCCCGGAGCCGGCCGCGGGCGAGGTGCTGCTGCAGGTGCGGGCGAGCGCCGTGTGTGGCTCGGACATCCACCGGTTCAGGCGTGGCCACCGCACGTACCCCATGATCCTCGGCCACGAAGCCGCGGGCGTCATCACGGCCGCCGGAGAGGGCGCGGATCCCGCCCTGGTCGGGCGCCACGCCGCGCTGGTGCCGCTGCTGCCGTGCCACGGGTGCGCCCAGTGCCGGGCCGGCCGGTTCTCCGCCTGCGGCAGCTACTCGTTCATCGGGTCGCGCCGGGCCGGCGCCTTCGCCGAGTACGTCGCGGTCCCGGCGCGGAATGCCCTGCTCGTCCCGGACGACCTCCCGTTCGAGGCGGCCGCCCTGATCGAGCCCGCCTCGGTCGCGCGGCACATGCTGGACCTCGGCGGCTTCACCGCCGGCCAGTCGGCGATCGTCCTGGGGGCGGGGTCCATTGGGCTGATGCTCGTCCAATGGCTGCGGATCCTCGGCGCAAGCCAGGTTGTCGCGACCGACGTCGTGGAGGCCAACCTCGACGCAGCGCGCGCCCTCGGCGCGCACGTGACCCTCAACGCGACGCGCGACGATGTCCCGGCCGAGGTCCGCCGGTGTACCGGGGCCGGCGTCGACCTCGCGCTCGAGGCCGCCGGGTCGCCCGCGTCGCTGGCCCAGGCCATCGAGGTGACGCGACCGCGCGGCTCGGTCGTCCTGGGCGGCAACCAGCCCACCGATGCCAGCCTCTCGATGGCGTTCATCGAGAACGTGATGCGCAGGGAGCTGTCGCTCACCGGCTGCTTCATGTCCTGCTCGGCGCCCTGGCCGGGGCACGAGTGGACGGATAGCCTCGCGGCTGTGCTCGACGGGGGGCTCGACATGGGCGCGATGATCTCGCACCGCGCGCCGCTCGCCGAAGCGCCGACCATCTTCGGGGAGATCGGGGCGCACCGGCTCGCCCACCGCAAGATCGTGTTCGACCCAACCGACAGCAGGAGCCCACGATGCTGAAGACCCGCTTGCTCCACCCCGAGATCCTGAAGGCGCTCGGCGAGGCCGGCCACGGAGCCCAGGTCCTGATCGCGGACGGCAACTACCCGCTGCTGACGCGGTCGAACGCCGCTGCGCACCGCGTCTACCTGAACCTGGCACCGGGCCTCCTCACCGTCACGGACGTCCTCGACGTGCTCGTCGACGCAATCCCCATCGAGGCGGCCCACGTCATGGTCCCCGACAGCGGCCCCGAGCCCGGCATCTTCGCCGAGTTCCGCGCGCGGCTGCCCGACACCCCCCTCCAGAAGCTCGGGCGCTTCCAGTTCTACGAAGCGGCCCGCGGCCCCGACCTGGCGCTGGCCGTCTCCACCGGCGAGCAGCGGATCTACGCCAACCTGCTTCTCACGATCGGCGTGGTGATGCCGAAGTAGCGATCGGCTGGACCAGACGGCGCCCGCTCGCCGCGGCGGGGCGCACCATTCGGACGAGAAAGGAACCCCATGACGACGATCAACACCACCGGCCGCTTCGTGGGCGACTGGCCCCGGATCGGCATCCGCCCGGCCGTCGACGGCCGGATGCACGGCGTGCGCGAGTCGCTCGAGGCGCAGACGAAGGCAATGGCGCGCCGCACCGCCGACCTCATCGCCGCCAACCTGCGCTACCCCGACGGGACGCCCGTCGAGGTGGTCGTCCCCGACCACAACATCGGCGGCGTCCACGAGGCGGCGAAGGTTGCCGAGCTCTTCCGCAAGGAGGGGGTGGGCGTCTCCATCACCATCACCCCGTGCTGGTGCTACGGGTCGGAGACGATGGACATGGATCCCCTGACCCCCAAGGCGGTCTGGGGCTTCAACGGCACCGAGCGCCCCGGCGCGGTCTACCTCGCGGCCGTCCTGGCGGCGCACACGCAGAAGGGCCTCCCGGCGTTCGGCATCTACGGGCGCGACGTCCAGGATGCGAGCGACGGGACGATCCCGGCCGACGTCCAGGCCAGGATCCTCCGCTTCGCCCGGGCCGGCCTTGCGGCGGCGATCCTGCGCGGCAAGTCGTACCTCTCGCTCGGCGGCGTCTCGATGGGCATCGCCGGCTCCATCGTGGATCAGCCGTTCTTCGAGAAGTACCTCGGCATGCGCGTCGAGTGCGTCGACATGTCCGAGCTGACGCGCCGGATGGAGGAGGGCATCTACGACCCGGTCGAGTTCCAGAAGGCGCTCGCCTGGACGAAGGCGAACTGCCGCGAAGGTGCGGACCGCAACCCGGCCGACAGGGCCAAGAGCCGCGACGAGAAGGACCGCGACTGGGAGACGGTGGTCAAGATGACCCTGATCACCCGCGACCTCCTGGTCGGCAGCCCGCGCCTCGCGGAGCTCGGCTTCGGCGAGGAGGCGATGGGCCGGAACGCGATCCTGGGCGGCTTCCAGGGCCAGCGCCAGTGGACCGACCACGCCCCCAACGGCGACTTCATGGAGGCCATCCTCAACTCGTCGTTCGACTGGAACGGGATCCGCGCGCCGCACATCTTCGCGACCGAGAACGACAGCCTCAACGGCGCGACGATGCTCCTCAGCTACCTCCTGACGAACCGCGCCCAGATCTTCGCCGACGTCCGCACGTACTGGAGCCCGGAGGCGGTGAAGCGCGTCACCGGCCACGACCTCGGGGGCGTCGCGGCCGGGGGATTCATCCACCTCATCAACTCCGGCGCGGCCACCCTCGACGCGACCGGCGCGATGGAAGCCGACGGCCGACCGGCCATGAAGCCGTTCTGGGAGATCACCGAGGAGGACGTGCAGGCGGCCCTCGCGGCGACCACCTGGTATCCGGCCAACCGGGGCTACTTCCGGGGCGGCGGATATTCCTCGCAGTTCGTCAGCAAGGGCGGCATGCCCGTCACCATGGCCCGTCTGAACCTGGTCTCCGGCGTTGGACCGGTGATCCAGATCGCCGAGGGCTGGACGGTCGACCTTCCGCAGGAGGTCCATGACATCCTCGACCAGCGCACCGACCCGACCTGGCCGACGCACTGGTTCGTGCCGCGCGTGAACGGCGTGGGCCCGTTCCGCGACGTCTACACGGTCATGGCGAACTGGGCCGCGAACCACGGCGCGATCAGCTTCGGCCACATCGGGGCCGACCTGATCAGCCTCGCGTCCATCCTGCGAGTCCCGGTCCACATGCACAACGTGCCGGAGGAGGACCTCTTCCGGCCGAGCGCGTGGGCCAACCTCGGCACGGCCGATCTCGAGGGCGCCGACTTCCGCGCCTGCGCGAACTTCGGCCCGCTCTACGGCCGCCGCTGAGCCGTCTGCCGGAGGCCGCTCGGGTGACAGGACCCGAGCGGCCGCGGTCCGCGGACCCTATCCTAGATCGAGTCAGGTGCGCCGAGAGCGCGGAGCCCGATCGCGTGGACGCGCGAACGCACGGAAACCGAGGGATGACGGTGAGCGACCTGCTGCTTGGCGTGGACATCGGCACGTCGAGCTCCAAGGGTGTGCTGGTCCGGCCGGACGGCACCATCGTGGCGACGACGCAGCGACCGCACCAGCTGTCGCTGCCCCGCCCGGGCTGGGCGGAGCACGACGGCGAGACGGTCTGGTGGGCCGACTTCGTGGCGATCGCCCGCGAGCTCGCGACCCACGAAGGGGGCCGGATCGCCGCTGTCGGGGTCAGCGGCATCGGCCCGGCCGTGCTGCCGGTGGACGCGGCCGGCCGGGCGCTCCGCCCGGCGATCCTGTACGGCATCGACACGCGGGCGACCCGGGAGGTCGACGAGCTGACCGAGCGCTTCGGCCCCGACGCCATCCTGGCCCGCGGCGGGACGCTCCTGACCTCGCAGGCCGCGGGACCGAAGCTCGCCTGGATCCGGCGGCACGAACCGGACGTGTGGGCCCGGACGCGCCGCTTCCACATGGCCCACTCCCTGGTGATCGAGCGCCTGACCGGCGAATATGTCCTGGACCACCACTCGGCGAGCCAGTGCGACCCCCTGTACGACATGGCCGCCGCCGCGTGGGCGATGGACTGGGCGGCGGACGTCGTGCCCGGCCTGGACCTCCCGCGGCTGGCCTGGTCCAACGACGTGGTCGGGCGCGTGCACGGCGAGGGCGCTGCGGCCACGGGCATCCCGGAGGCCACGCCCGTCGTCGCGGGCACGATCGACGCCTGGGCCGAGGCGCTGAGCGCGGGCGTGCGCGACCCGGGCGACACGATGCTCATGTACGGCACGACGATGTTCATGGTGGAGATCGCCCGGGCATTCCGCCCCGAGGCCAGCCTCTGGACCACCCAGGGCGTCTTCGAGGGGACGTGCACGTACGCCGCCGGCCTCTCCACGTCGGGAGGCCTGACGGTCTGGCTGCGCGACATCGTCGGCCGGGAGTTCGAGACCCTCATTGCTGAGGCGGCGCAGACGCCGCCCGGTGCCGACGGCCTCGTCGTCCTGCCCTTCTTCGGCGTGGCGCGCTCGCCGATCTTCGACCCCCGGGCCCGCGGCGGAATCTTCGGCCTGACCCTGAGTCACGGCCGCGGCCACCTGTACCGCGGGCTGCTCGAGGGCTCCGCCTACGAGGTCCGTCACAACCTCGAGGTGATGGAGGCCGCGGGCGCCGCTCCCGAGCAGCTCACCGCCATCGGCGGGGGGACGAAGAGCGGCCTGTGGACCCAGATCGTCTCGGACGTCACCGGGCTCCGGCAGGTCATCCCCGCCGTCACGATCGGGGCGAGCTACGGCGACGCCATGCTCGCCGGCGACGGCGCGGGCCTGGTCGCGGCCGACGCCCGCTGGAACGCGCCCGCCGAGACGCTCCGGCCCGACGCGCGGGCTCGCGCCCGCTATGACGAGCTGTACCGGGTCTACCGATCGCTGTATCCGGCCACCGTGGAACAGGCGCACGCGCTCGCGCGCGTGCAGGAGGACACCGCGGACGCAGCCCTGGGATGACCGTGGGCGACCTGCTGCTCGGCGTGGACATCGGCACGTCGAGCTCCAAGGGCGTGCTGGTCCGGTCGGACGGCACGATCGTCGCCACGGCACAACGGCCGCACCGGCTGTCGCTCCCGCGCCCGGGCTGGGCCGAGCACGACGGCGAGTCCGTCTGGTGGGCCGACTTCGTGGCGATCGCCCGCGAGCTCGCCGGCCACGGAGAGGGCAGGATTGCCGCGATTGGGGTCAGCGGGATCGGGCCGGCGATCCTGCCCGTCGACCACGCTTGCCGGTCGCTGCGCCCGGCGATCCTGTACGGCATCGACACGCGGGCGACCCGCGAGGTCGAAGAGCTGACGGAGCGCTTCGGCGCGGACGCCATCCTGGCCCGCGGCGGGACGACCCTGACCTCGCAGGCCGCAGGACCGAAGCTGGCCTGGATCCGGCGCCACGAACCGGACGTGTGGGCCCGGACACGCCGCTTCCACATGGCGCAGTCATTGGTGATCGAGCGCCTGACCGGCGAATACGTCCTGGACCACCACTCGGCGAGCCAGTGCAACCCGCTGTACGACATGACGGCGGCCGCGTGGGCGACGGACTGGGCCGACGACGTGGTCCCCGGCCTGGACCTCCCGCGGCTGGCCTGGTCCAACGACGTGGTCGGGCGCGTGCACGGTGAGGGCGCGACCGCCACGGACATCCCCGAGGGCACGCCCGTCGTGGCGGGCGCGCTCGACGCCTGGGTCGAGGCGCTGAGCGCGGGTGTGCGCGACCCGGGCGACACGCTCCTGATGTACGGCACGACGATGGGCTTGATCGAGATCACGGACGTGTTTCGCCCCGACGCCAGCCTCTGGACCACGCAGGGACTCTTCGAGGGTACGTTCACCTACACCGCAGGCATGTCGGCCTCGGGAGGCCTGACCGTCTGGCTGCGCGACATCGTCGAACGCGATCTCGAGACCCTCATCGCTGAGGCGGAGCAGACGCCGCCCGGCGCCGACGGCCTCGTCGTCCTGCCCTTCTTCGGCGTCGCTCGCTCGCCGATCTTCGACCCGCGGGCCCGCGGTGGAATCTTCGGCCTGACCCTCAGCCACGGCCGCGGCCACCTGTACCGCGCCGTGCTCGAAGGCGCGGCCTACGAGGTCCGTCACAACCTCGAGGTGATGGAGGCAGCGGGCGTGGCGCCCGAGCACCTGACGGCGGTCGGCGGCGGGACGAAGAGCGGCCTGTGGACCCAGCTGGTGTCCGACGTCACGGGACTCCGCCAGGTCATCCCGGCGGTGACGATCGGGGCGAGCTACGGCGACGCCATGCTCGCCGGCATGGGGGCCGGCCTGGTCGCGGCCGACGCCCGCTGGAACGCCCCGGGGGAGACGCTCCGGCCCGACGCGCGGGCTCGCGCCCGCTATGACGAGCTGTACCGGGTCTACCGATCGCTGTATCCGGCCACGCGGGAGCAGGCGCACGCGCTCGCGCGCGTGCAGGAGGACACCGCGAACGCAGCCCTGGGACGCTGACTGGCCCCCCGCCCGTCGGCACTCGCCCCCGGTTGCTGCGGTGAATGGCGCCAGGCTGGAACCGGGAAGCGAGGGGATCCCGCTGGCCCCGCCTACGGAACGAGGGGGCGCGACGGTTCGGCGCTCGGGGCGACCGGCGCCGGCGGCGGGGGCCCTCCGACGCTCACCCGGACGAAACCCGGCGGCACGCCGCTCGCGGCGAGGGAGCGGCCGTCGGGCAACAGCACGTCAAGCACGAGGAGGTAGGATCCGACCGGGTCGGGCGCGTCGATCGCCAGCTCGAGCACCGCGCCGTCGCCCGGTCTCACGTAGGCGGGGACCGATCCCCCCGCCAGGACGGGAATGGTGCCCTCGGACGGGGCGCCATCCAGGGCAACCCACCGGGCCACGAGCAGAGGCGGGTTCGCGTCGAGGAACGGCTCCATCTGCACCAGGTCCTCGGTCGGACGGACGCCCCACGGCTCGGACCCGCTGTTGGCGAGCCGGACGCGAAGGACGAGCGTCTCGTCCGTGGCCACCACGACCTGGTCCGGGGTTCCGTAGCTCGCCCACAGGCGACCGGTGACCTGGACGATGAGCGATGGGACGAGCTCCTGGCTCGCCGCGTCGTAGGCCACCCCGTCCGCGTCGTGAAGCGTCGTGACCAGCCGGTACAGCCCCGGGCGCCCCGGGAGCGTCACGGTCACGGTTCGCCGACGCCCCGTGCCCTCGGTCGGGCTCGTCGTGACGAGGGTACCGGGGACCTCCGCCCTCACGAAGTCGATCTCGAGCGCCCCAGGGTCGGCCGAAGGCGGTGGCACATCGAGCGCATCCGCGGAGCCGGAATCGCCATCGGGGACGAGGAGGTCCCAGCGCGTCCCGATCGTCAGCCCATCGGGCACGACCGCGGCCGTCGTCGCATCAAAGGTCAGCGCGAGCGCCGTCGGAGCGTCCGCGACCACCGGCCCGGCGAGCCCGAGATCCACCCGAGAGGCGCCGAGGGCGATGAGGGAAACGCCCGGTGACGGCTCGGTCGTGGGCTCCCCGGCCGTGCTGACATCGGGCGCGCCACCGTCCAGGACGTCGGCCGCCCTGAGGCCCGGCGTGATGACCAGCGAGCGGTGGAAGTAGGTCGTCTGCCGGTCCGGATCGAGCATGACCCGCGCGCCCGTCGTGCGCACGCTGTCGGAGGCGAGGACGTGGTCGTGGAACGATGGGTGGGCACGCCAGATTCCTTCTACCGTCCCCTGATCTCGGAAGAGAGCGTCAACGTAGTACGCTGGCCCGCCGTAGGCCTCGGCCACGACGGCTGAGGCTCCCGCCGCGAGCCACCCGGCGGCGAAGTTGTCGACCCGCTGGACGGCCACGTCCAGTGGTGGTTCGGCCATTCCCGGCTCGGCGGCGCCGCTCGCGTAGCACAGGTGGTGGAGGAGCACCACGGCCCCGGGCGCGAGATGGACGGACGTCGCGAGGTACTGCTCGCCGAAGTACTGGTGCGCGTCGTCGCCGGCCCCGGCCACCGGGTTGAGCCCGAGGCCGTCCTGGGAGCGAGGGTTGAGGGAAGTGCTGTACTGGCTGGGCCAGCCGTTCCCGTGGCCCAGGTAGACCACGATGGAGGCGCCGTCGAGCGCATCACGCACCTTCGGCCACGTCGCATCCGGGGAGTAGACGGTCATGACCTGGTCCGAATGGCGGCGCGCAACCGCGACGGCCCGGTCGGCCAAGCCCCGGTAGTCGTCGGTCAGGCTACCGACCGGTCCGACGATGATGGCCACCTTCAGGTGGTTCGGCCGGGCCCCGAGCGCCAAGGCCGAGTCGATGGGGGCGGCCACGGGCACGAGGACAGCCGCCGCCAGGAACACGGCCCCGAGGCGAAGGAGTCCGGCCGCGGCAACGCGGCGCGCAGCGCGCGATCTGGCCACTCGGCTATTGAGCGCGCGAGGTCGGCCGCCGACCAGCCCGCATCTGGAGCGGGACCGACCCCCTGTCTTGGGGATCCCGGACCGCCTGCCGGGCCGGCGCCCACCGGGACGGCTCGTCGGTCCTACGGCTCGCCGGTCGCCTCGGCGTCGCCACCATGGTCCCGGGATCGCCGCTCCACGCGGCGCCGCACCAGGAACAGGGCCACGACGTTCAGGACGATCAGGGCCACGACGACGACCATCGCCTCGCGCCGGAAGACGCTCTCGTCGAGCCGCGCCTGGGCGATCGTCCCCGCATTCTCCGCCTTGGCCTTGGCCTCGGCGGCCGTCGCGGAGATGATCGTCAGCTTCGTGGTGTGGACGGCCGCCTGGGACTGGATGAGGCTCGTCTTCGCCTCCGAAAGGGTCACGTCGGCGTCCT
>Ga0315291_10002505_pt1 | contig 24052 bp, 18 predicted proteins | sample YL17G12_20_MG_FD_203070 | JGI IMG/M metagenome (GOLD analysis project Ga0315291, IMG submission 203070) | Sediment microbial communities from Yellowstone Lake, YNP, Wyoming, USA - YL17G12_20 | ecosystem: Environmental > Aquatic > Freshwater > Lake > Sediment | place: USA: Wyoming | collected... | reverse complement strand
GGCAGGAACGGGGCGGCCGCGCTCGCCAGCCCGATGCCCACCGCGTCAATCTGGACGTTCAGGAAATTCTTCTTTTGTACCGGCGTCGCGCCCTCAGGCGCCGCCGACCAGTGCAGGCGATTCACGACGTACGGCCCTTTGACGTTGGGTTACGGAGAAAGTCGTGGCATGGTAGGACGATAATACCGCTTTGTCAAGGGAGCGCTCTTAAAGACGCCTCCACCTGCACCTCTGCGGCGGTCGCGGAAGTGCAGGTGGAGGCAATGATGGTCTTGGGCGGGCAGTGGAGATATGACCTGAAAACTTACCTGAAAACCAGAAAGTCTTTATAGTAGGATGGATGGCATGGTGTCTGGCTCCTCTTTGCCGTGACAGCGTCACAGGGTAACACTGCACCCCAGGCCAGGGGTGTCGGTGGCGATGAGCCAACCCTCCTGCAGAAGGAAGCCGGGCACGCTCGGATCGCCCACCAGGTCAAAGTGGCCGTCGAGGTCACCGTAGCGGACGTTGGGGCTGCTGAGGGCGAAGGCCAATCCGGCGGAGGTGAGCAGTGCTGGCTCATTAACACAACTGACCATGGTGGCCATGCGGGCCGCGCGGGCGATCGTGTCCACCTGGCGCGCACAGCGCAGCCCTCCACAGGTGGCGAGTTTGACGCTCATGCCGGCCGCGGCGCGCCGGGCGGCGACCTCCAGAGCCGAGGAAGGCCCCGTCACGCTCTCGTCGGCCAGGATCGGCACCGGGCTGTGCCAGGTGACCTGGTGCAGGGCGTCCAGGTCGGCCGCGGGCGTGGGCTGCTCTAGCATCTCCAGTTGCCCCTCCAACGCACGAGCCACGTCCAGCGCCTGTGCGACGGTATAGCCCTGGTCGGCGTCCAGGCGGATCGTGAGGTGGGGCAGGGCAGCGTGGATCGCCCGCACCCGGCGGACGTCTTCGTCGGGGTCGAGCCCGCCCTTGACCTTCAGGATGCGGAACCCCTGGCGGGCGCGGTCGCGGGCCAGGGCGACGGTCTCCTCGACCGTCGCGATGCTGATAGTGACGGAGGTCTGGATGCGATGTCGGTAGCCACCCAGGAGGCGATAGAGGGGCATGCCGGCAGCCAATCCCAGGAGATCGTGGAACGCCAAATCGAACGCACACAAGGCCGAGGGGGTGCCTGGGGTGAGCAGGGCCAGTTCGTCCAGTGCGTACTCGGTGTTCAGCGGGTTCAGGTCACGGGCACGGTCGGCGCAGGCCCGGCAGGCATGGAGGACATCGTCCAGCGTCTCACCGGTGAGGGCAGGATCAAAGGCGGCGCAGCCCCAGGCGGCCTGTCCCTGACGCGTGGTGACGTGCACGAAGACGACGGCCACGCGGTCTATTGCGGGATGGTAGGCCGTCCGATAGGGCAGCCGCAGGCTCAGTTCCACCGGAACAACTTCGACATCCGAGATCTGCAAGGGGCACCTCCTCTCGCATTCAACCTCCTACTCTTGGAGATTGGGGACTGGAGATTGGAGATTGGTGAATGGACGAAGTTGTAGAGCGGTAGCGCTATTGGAGAAGCATACCACTGATTGGGGATTGTGGCAAGACAAGGATAGAAACCGGGTTTTTCTAAAAAACCCGGTTTCTCCTCAGACGCTCAAGAGGCGCAGGAAGTGGATGAGGGTTTCGATGCCTTTGTAAAAGTTGGGGAGGTGGAGCTTTTCGTTGGGGGAGTGGAGCCGGTCGTCGGGCAGGCCGAAACCCATCAGGATCGTCTCGATGCCCAGGACTTGTTGGAAGGTGGCGACGACCGGGAGCGAACCGCCCGAGCGGACGAAGACCGGTTCCTGGCCGAAGACCTCGGCGTAGGCGCGGCGCGCGGCCTGCATGGCCGGGCTGTCGCGGCGGACGATGGCAGGTCTGCCACTGTGCAGGTCGCGTACCTGGACGGTGACGGCGGGGGGCGCGATGTGGGCCAGGTAATCGCGCAACAGTTGGACAATCTGGACCGGTTCCTGGTCCGGCACCAGGCGCATGGAGATCTTGGCGCAGGCCCTGCCGGGCAGCACTGTCTTGGCGCCGGGCTGGGTGTAGCCACCCCACATGCCATTGACGTCGAGCGTGGGACGCGCGGTGGTGCGCTCGACGATGGTGTAATCCGGCTCACCCCAGTCGGTCTCGACGCCCGCTTCGCGGAGCCAGGCAGCACGGTCGAAGGGGATCCTGGCCAGTTCGGCGCGCTCGTCGGGGTCCAGGTCCCGCACCTGGTCGTAGAAGCCGGGGATCGCAACGTGACCAGGCGCGTCGTGCAGCCTGGCGATCATGGCGCAGAGCGCGTTGATGGGATTGAGCACGGCCCCCCCGTAGATACCGGAGTGCAGGTCGTGGTCGGGGCCGGTCACTTTGACCTCGACGTAGGCCATACCACGCAGGGCGTAGACGATGGAGGGCAAGTCTTTGCTCAGGATGTCTGCGTCGGAGATGACGGCCACGTCGGCGGCGAGGAGGCCGGCGTGCTGGCGGACGAAGGGCTCCAGGTTGGGGCTGCCGATTTCTTCTTCGCCCTCGAAGATGCACTTGACGTTGACGGGGGGTGCACCCGCGGTCGCCTGGAACGCTTCGATGGCTTTGAGGTGGGTGTACAACTGCCCCTTGTCGTCGGAGGCGCCGCGGGCGAAGAGGTCGTCGCCGACGATCGTCGGCTCGAAGGGTGGGGTGCGCCACTCGTCGAGCGGGTCGGGAGGCTGGACGTCGTAGTGGCCGTAGACGAGGATGGTGGGGGCGTGCGGGCCGGCAGGGAGCCATTCGGCGTAGACGACGGGATGGCCCGAGGTAGGTAAGACGTCCGCACGGGGAAAGCCGGCGGCGAGAAGTTGATCCCGCAGCCAGGTGGCCGCACGCTCGACGTCGGGCCGGTGCTCGGGCTGCGTGCTGATGCTGGGGATGCGGAGCAAGTCCAGGAGTTCGGCGAGAAAGCGGTTCTGATTGGCACGGACGTAATCGAAAGGGTTCATGGGTCACCTCGGCACAAATGAGCAAATGATCAATAGATGCACTCGCGGGGTATGGCTACGTCAATCGCAGCGGGCATAAGCGGCCTCCAAGCGCGGGACGATGACCTGCCAGTCGTAGTGTTCTTCTACAAAGGCGCGGGCGGCGCGGCCTAGTGCGGCTCCCCGCTCGGGGGAGCGCAGCAGCGCGACCACGCGAGCGGCAAAATCGGCGGGCGTGTCGGCCAGCAGCAATTCGCGCCCATCCGCCAGCGGGTACCCTTCCGCGCCCAGGCGAGTGGCGACGACCGGCCTGCCCATCGCCATGGCCTCCAACAGTTTGAGGCGCGTGCCGCCCCCGATCCGCAATGGCGCGACGCAGACGGCGGCCTGGGCGATGTACGGGCGCACGTCCTCCACCCAGCCCGTGAGCACCACCGCCGGGTCACGCCGCAGCACATCCAGCCGCCGGTGAGGCCGCTGCCCAACGACGAAGAGGCGTACGTCCGGCACCTCGGCTCGCACTCGGGGCAGCACGTGGCGCGCAAACCACAGCACCGCGTCCACGTTGGGGCGGAAGTCCATGGTTCCCGTGAAGATGAGGAAGTTGGAGGTTGGAAGTTGGAGATTGGGCATTGGAGGGTGGAAGTTGGAGTAGGCCTGGGTGTCTATGCCGTTGGGGACGACGGTGACTTGGAGGCCGGGCACCAGGGACTGGAGGGCGGCGGCGTCCGCCTCGGAGACTGCCAGGACGCGGTCAGCGCGGCGACAGGAGAGCGCCTCGTAGCGCCGCAGCCGCCGCCACTGGACGAAGGAGTAGGCAGCGCCCGGCCAGCGGGTCGGGGCGGCCAGGTCGGTGAGGAACGCCCGCTTCTGCAGCAGGTACTCGCAGTTGTGGTCATCGAACACGACGAGGGGACGCGGCTGGCACCGGCCTGGAAGTGCCGGTGCTGGGTGGGCCTGGACGACGTCGAGATAGGGGGCCATCTCGATTCCCTCGACCTGCACGACGTCGAAAGGCTCCCGCGCCAGCCAGCCCGCCAGCCTTTGTGCATACGATGCCGACGCCAGGCGCAGCGCCATGTCCGGCTGGGGAGTGGCGAGCATATCGCGCAGCCGGTGGCGGAGTGTGCGCACCGGGACAGGGACGGTTTCGATGTGGCAGACGGCCTTCAACGGTGCGGCCGGCTCCGGGGCCTGGCCGGGAGCCAGAAACGAGAGGACGGCGACCTCGTGCCGTGCAGCCAGGCCGGAGATGAACCCCCAGTTACGCAGTGCCGTGCCCTGCTGGGGCGGATACGGTACCTGCGGTGTCAAAAACAGAACCTTCAACCCTCTTCCTCTTTCCTCATTTACTCCCTACTTCCCGATACACCTCCCACGTCTCCCGCGCCGCCCGTCCCCAGGTAAAGTGCGCCGCCTGGGCCAATCCCAATGCTCGCAGCCTGGCCCGCAGCGGCTCGTCGTTCAGGGCGCGGGCCAGCGCGCGGGCGATGTCGTGCGGGTCGTCCGGGTTCACCAGCAACCCGGCTTCGCCCACGATCTCTGGCAGGGAGGCGCGATCGGCGACGACGACCGGCGTGCCGCAGGCCATGGCCTCCAGTGCTGGCAGGCCAAACCCCTCGTAGAACGAGGGGGTGGTCAACGCGCTGGCGGCGTTGTACAGCGCTGGCAGGTCGGTGTCGGGCACATCGTGCAGGAAGTGTACGTGCTGGGCCAGGCGCAACGCCTGCACGCGCTCGAAAATTTCGTCGTAGAGCCAGCCCTTGCCGCCGACCAGCACGAGCGGCGCCGAGGTCACGTTCCCGTCGAGCAACTGGCGGTAGGCTTCCAGGAGGCCCGGCAGGTTCTTGCGCGGTTCCAACGTGCCCACGAACAGCAGGTACCCCGGTGGCAGGCCGTACCGGGCGGCGACCTGGTACACTTCGGCTTCTGGAAGGGGGCGAAAGGCCGGATCGGCGGCCAGGTGCACGACGGTGACCTTGTCCGCCGGCACGCCCAGCAGCGAGACCAGGTCGGACCTGGTAGCGTAAGAGTCGGCCAGGACACGATCGGCGCGCCGTACCGCCCACTCGATCTGCTGGTTGTAGTAGCGGTGGCTGTGGGCGGTGAGGAATTGGGGGTAGTAGAGGAAGTTCAGGTCGTGGACGGTGATCACCGACCGGCGGCAGCCCCAGGCGGGCGGGATGAAGTCGGTGGTATGCAGGAGGTCGAGCCCCAGCCGCGCCACTTCTGCGCCCAAGGCCCACCGCTCCAGCCGGTGGTGGGACGGCGTCCAGCAGGGGATGGGGCGGACTGTTGTCCGATGGAAATTGGGTCCAGGCAGCGGGGGATGGCGATCCTTGCGGCTGTGCAGGACGTAAACCAAGGTGGCATAGTCCGCATCCGCAGCGAGGGGAGCCAGGGCTGCGAGCAAATGCAGGACGTAGTTGCGGATGCCCCCCCGTGCATAGTAGGCAATACGGGCGTCAATACCAATCCGCACGGCTATCTCCACAGCCATTATAGCGCCCTGTGACAGGCTGTCAACCGTTTAGGGGCACACCTTCCCGAAAATTAAAAGGTGCACGGAACTTGGGTTCATAGCAACTTTCGGGAAGGTGGTTCATATGCTATAATGTTGAGCAATCCGTAATACCCCCAGGGAGTGGTGACCATGGCGACAGAAGTGACTCAAGCAACCGAACTGGCCCAGGTGACGCAGACGCTCAAGTGGCTGGACGAGGAGCGCCGCAAGGATCGAGCGACCATCACCGCGCTACAGGAGCGGATCCAGGGCCAGGAACAGCACCTGGCCCAGCAGGCAGCGCAGGCGCAAGAACTGCAAATCGCGCTGGCGAGTGTCCAGGGGGTCATGTCTAAAGTGACCGGGTTCGAGCCGATGGTCTCGAACTACAAGGGCGAACTGATCGCGCAGATGGAGCAACGCGACGAGACGCGGCGCAAGGAGCAGGCCGAGGCGGAGCGGTTGCGCCGGATCGAGTATCAAGCCCTCACCGAGGGCCTGAACCGGCTGGAGAAAGGGATGCGGGCCCTGCCCCGCCACGAGGAGGAACTGAACGCCCGCCGGGTCGAGGACCAGCGCTTGTTCGAAGCGATTCAGCGCCTGGAGGCTGCCGTGGCCGACCTGAGCAAAAGGTCCGACGACCGCGTGCAGGGCGTGGTCTATCTGGAGGAACAGCGGCGCGCCGACAACCGCCGCATCGCCGACCTGGAACACGATACCACCGAACTGCACAAGCGGATCGAAGCCCTGGCGGTAAAATTCCCGCTGCTCGAGGAGGCGCTCCAGAAGCAGAGACCCCGCATCGAAGAGGCCATCCAGGAGACGAAGAAATACGCCAAGCCGATCGAAGAACTGCGCGTCTCCGACTTCCAGCGCGAACAGAAAATGAAGCAGTACCTGGACCAGGCGGAGCAAGTGGCCCAGGAACTGGAGCGGGTGCGAGCCCAGGCACAGGGATTCCTCGAACAACAGCAACTGGCCAAGCGCGCGCTGGAAAAGTTGGAGCGCTTCCAGGCGCGCATGGAGAAGCGGCAGAACGAAGTGGCCGAGATGCAGCGGCTGGCCGAGGACCGGGTCAAGCGGCAGGGGGAGGAGTGGCAGGGGGAGCAAGATAAACAACAAAAGAAGCGGGAGGTGCTGGTCGAGGAGCGCTGGCGGCAACAAGGGCAGACCAACGCCGAGCATCAGAAACGATTGGATGCACTGCAGACGGCCACCGACATGCATCGCGCTCAACTGGACACGCTCTGGGAGGCACGCCGTTCCGACGCCATCCGCGCGCTGCAGAACACCCAGGCCGAGTATGAGGCAGCCAGCGCCCAGATCAACACCCAGTTGAGCATCCTGCGCGGCGAGCAATAAGGAGCGGGCAGATGTACGTCATCGGCACTGCCGGCCACGTAGACCACGGGAAATCCACGCTCGTGCACGCCCTGACCGGGATTGACCCCGACCGGTTGCGCGAGGAGAAGGAACGGGAGATGACGATAGACCTGGGCTTTGCCTGGCTCACGCTCGCCAACGGAGAGCCGGTGGGGGTGGTGGACGTGCCGGGGCACCGGGACTTTATCGAGAACATGCTGGCGGGCGTGGGCGGCATTGACGCCGCGCTCCTGATCGTGGCGGCCGACGAGGGCATCATGCCGCAGACGCGCGAACACCTGGCCATCCTCGACCTGCTGGGGATCACCAAGGGGGTCGTGGCGCTGACCAAGATGGACCTGGCCGAAAGCAAGGAGTGGGTCGAGTTGGTGGCCGCCGACGTCTCCGAGACGCTGGAGGGGACAACGCTGGAGGGCGCACCGATCGTCCCCGTCTCCGCCCACACCCGGCAGGGGCTCGAGGCACTGCTGGCGGCACTGCAGGAGGTGCTGGCCCAGGTCGAGCCACACCGCGAGCGGGGACGGCCACGGCTGCCGATAGACCGGGTATTCACCATCAGCGGCTTCGGCACGGTGGTCACGGGGACGCTCAGCGACGGCAGTTTCGAGGTAGGGCAGGAGGTCGAGGTGCTGCCGGGCGGATGGAAGGCGCGCGTGCGCGGCTTGCAGACCCACAAGCAAAAGGTCAACCGGACCGCACCGGGCGGCCGCGTGGCCATGAACCTCACCGGCGTCAGCAAGGCCGACCTCAAGCGCGGCGACGTCATCACGACGGTGGGCTGGCTGCACCCCACCGTGCTGGTAGACGTGCAGTTACGCTACCTGCCCGATGCACCGCATCCCCTGCGCCACAATACCCAATTAAAGTTCTTCTCCGGCTCAGCCGAGACGCTCACCCGTGTGCGACTGCTGGGCCAGGATCGGTTGCCGCCGGGCCAAACAGGCTGGGCGCAGTTGCAGCTCCAGGACCCCATCGCGCTGGTCAAAGGAGACCGCTTCATCGTGCGCACTCCCTCACCCGCCACGACCGTGGGCGGCGGGTTGGTGGTGGACCCGCACCCCGGGCGCAAGCATCGGCGCTCCCGCCCCGAGGTCATGGCGCGCCTGGAGACACTGAGCCGAGGCAGCCCGGCCGAGCTCCTGCTCGAGGCGCTCGAGCGGCGCGGCCCCACTCTCGCGCGGGAGCTGCTCTCTGCCAGCAGCCTGGGCGAGGCCGGCCGGCAGACGCTGGCTCAATTGATAGACGGTGAGCAGGTGGTCGTATTGGGCTCGCAGGCCAGCAGGAAGCAGGAGTTGGAGGGCGGCAACTCGCTCGTGGCCGCCCGGGCGTGGTGGGCGGCTCTGGCAGAGCAGATGTCCCGCGAGTTGGCCACGTACCACCGGCAGTTCCCGCTGCGGCCAGGGATGGGGCGCGAGGCGCTGCGCAGCGGGCTGCGGCTGGAGGGAAAGGTCTTCAACGCCGTGATGGCCCGCGCGGCCGCCGATGGGCTGCTCGCAGACGAGGGGGCCATCGTGCGGCTGCCATCCCACAGCGTGCGGCTCAACCCGGAGCAACAGCGGCAGGTGGATCAACTGCTGGCCCAGTTTCGCCGCCAGCCATACGCGACCCCCTCGGTCAAGGAAAGCGCCGCCGTGGTGGGGGAAGAGGTGTTGGGGGTGCTGATCGCGCGCGGGGACCTGGTGCAGGCCTCACCGGAGGTGCTGTTTCTGCCCGGGACGTACGAGGAGATGGTGGCGCGCGTCCGCACGCACATCCAGCGAGAAGGGAGCATCACCCTGGCCCAGGTGCGCGACCTGTTCAACACCAGCCGCAAGTACGCCCAGGCGCTGTTGGAGCACCTGGACGAGACTGGCGTAACAAAGCGAGTGGGTGACGAGCGAGTATTGAGGTAGGACACGGAACACGTGAGACGTGAAACGTGAAACGTGAAACGTGATCGGTAAGGAGAAGAACGGATGAAGGATCGCACAATTCTGTGGGTGTTTCTGGCGTTCGTCGTGGGGTTCACGTTGCCGGTGTGCAGTTGCCTTGGGACGGGGTTGGTCGCGCTGAGCACGCTGGGCCGCATGGCCGGTGGGACAACGCCAGCAGGAATCGGGCTGGGGGACGCCGTGGCCGTCATCCGGCTCGACGGGACGATCAGCAGCGCCCCTGGGGATGCCTTGATGGTACAGGGCATCACTCCGATGCGGGTGGCCGCCCTGCTGAAACAGGCGGCGGACCCCGCGATCAAAGCGATCGTGGTGAGTGTCAATAGTCCCGGCGGCAGCGTGGTCGCCTCCGACGAGATCTATCACGCGCTGGTCAAGTTCGACAAGCCGGTCGTCATCTGGATGGGGGAGATGGCGGCTTCAGGAGGGTATTACATTTCCTGTGGCGGTGATTACGTGTTCGCCCACCCCGACACGCTGACCGGCTCCATCGGCGTCATCAGCCAGTTCCTCAACGCCGAAGAGCTGATGCAGAAAGTCGGCGTGGACGCGGTGGTCATCACCTCCGGCCCGCGCAAGGACATCGGCAGCCCCTTCCGCGAGATGACGGAGGAGGAGCAGGCGCTGTGGAAGGGGATCATTGACGAAATCTACGGTGGGTTCGTGGAACTGGTAGCGCAGGCCCGCGACCTGCCGGTGGAGCAGGTGCGCGAGTTGGCCGACGGCAGCGTCTACACCGGCCGGCAGGCGCTGAAACTGGGGCTGGTGGACGGTGTGGGGACACTGGACGATGCGATCGCGAAGGCGGCAGAGCTGGGCGGCCTCGAGGGGCAGCCCCAGGTGATCGAATTGAGGCCACCCCTCACTTTCTTCGACATGCTCTACGGATTCCAGGGCCGTTCGGCCGTGCCCACGCTGGAGGAGATCCTGGGCTGGGCCGGCGCGCCGTCGCTCGAGTTCCGCTTCGTCAGGCCGTGACGCACCAGGCCGGCACCCATCCTCGCTGGCCGCCCGGCGTTTCCGCGTAGAGCCATTCGTCGTAGCGGCCTACCAGCGCCTGGGCGCGCTGCAGGTCGTCGTGAACGGCGAGCGGCGTACCGCACAGGACCTGCCCGATGCGCCTGGTCCTCACCGTGGGCCGCCGGCGCATATCCATATCCCGCAGGGGATAGACGGTCAGCAGCGTTTCCGGCGCGGACCCAGGCTCTCTTTGTACGCATTGAGCAGCCACGTACCCCTCAAGCCCGTCGGGGAGGCGCACCTGTAGCCACTCACCCGGCCTGCCGAGCCTCGACAGGATCATCCGCGGGTCACCGAGCGCGGACAGCGGTTCGTGGGGCAGGGCGATGGCGATGCGGCTGGTCTCGGGTGAAGGTCCATTGCGCACATTCAGCGGTTCGGTGGCGTAGACCATCAATGGGCCGGCCGGCGCCAGTTGGAGCACAGCCCCTCTGTCATTCCGAGCGCCGCGAGGAATCTCCTGGAGTTGGACGTACCACGCCGCCACCCATCCCCACTGGCCTCCGGCAGCCTGCACGTAGAGCCATTCGTCGTAGCGACCCACCAACGCCCGCGCGCGCTGAGGGTCGTCGTGGACGGTGAGAGGCGTATGCTGTGCCAGCCGCGCGACGAGTCGCCCCCCAATCGCCGGGCATTCGCGCATGTTCATGTCCTCGGTGGGATACACCGTCAGCAGCGACTGTAGCGCCGGGCCGGGCTGGGTCTGCACATACCAGGCCGCGACGTGCCCCTTGAGCCCGTAGGGGAGGAGCACCTGCAGCCACCTGCCCCGGTCCCCCAGCGCAGCGAGCGCCTCCCCGCGCTCGCCGATGACCGTCAGCGGCTCGTCGGGCAGAGCGATGGCGATGCGGCTGGTGTCTACCGAAGGCCCATTGCGCACGTTCAACGGATCGGTGGCGTAAACGACCAATGGGCCGGCCGGCAGCGGTTGGGGCGTGGGTTGAGGTGGTACCGGCTCGGGGGGCTGGACTTGCCCCCCCTCTTGCAGGTACGGGAGCGGGTCTATCACCCCGTCCGGGTAGCCGGGGGTCTTGGCCCCCACCAGTTTGAGCGTCAGGTGCAGGTGATCGCCACGACTATGGCCCGTGTGACCCGACAGGGCGATCCGCTCGCCGGCGCCCACACGCTGGCCGTTGGAGACCAGCGCCCTCGAAAGGTGAGCGTATACCGTAGCGTACTCATGGCCACCCGTGTACTCACGGCCATTCACCCGGTGCCGGATGCGCACGTGGATGCCGTAGGGATTGCCGTCGTCAGGCCGCACGTCAAACACGTCACCGTCGGCACAGGCGTAGACGTTACTCCCGGCAGGGGCCAGGAAGTCGAGCCCCTCGTGACCGGCCTGGTTGTATGGGGCATAGATGTGGGGGTTCTCCCCGAAGCGCTGGGTGATGGTGTGATCGTCCACGGGCCACTGTAACCTGAATTGGTCGGTCATACTCCTTCCTCCTTCTTGTCGCTACATCGGCCGTGCCGCACGGCGACGATCTCTGCCAGGATGGCCAGGGCGATTTCAGCCGGCTCCCGCCCGCCCAGGTCGAGCCCAATGGGGCCATGCACGCGCGCCAGTTCGGCGTCGGTCAGCCCCGCCTCCCGCAGCGCCGCCTGGCGTTTGGCCTGCGTGGTGCGCGAGCCGATCAGGCCGACGTAGCCCGCGCGGCTGCGCAGCGCGATCTGGAGCGCGGGCAGGTCGAACTTGGGGTCGTGGGAGAGGATCACGACGGCGTCCTGCGGCCGCAGGGCGTCGGCCTCAAGCGCGTCCTGCGGCCAGGCGACGACGAGTTCATCGGCGGTAGGGAAGCGCTCCCGGTTGGCGAAGGCCCGCCGGGCGTCCACCACTCGCGTGCAGAAGCCCAGCGTCTGCGCGAGCGTGACGAGCGGCACCGCCACGTGCACCGCACCGACGATGATGACCGCCGGCGGCGGGGCGAAAACTTCGAGGAACAGGTCTCCGGTGGGAGCACGGCGCAGGGTGGCGGCCGGCCCGGGCAAGAGCGCGGCCAACTCGGGGGCGAGCGCCCGGTCCCCCTCCAGCCGCCCACCGGGCCAGGCCAGCAGGTGGCCACCGCCATCCAGGCGGGTGGCCAGGGCGACCGTCTCGTCGGCCTTTAACGCCACTAGCAGCCGGCGGTGGACCTCTGCCAGCGGCTCGACGTAGACCTCGATCGTGCCTCCGCAGGCCAGCCCGACCTCCCAGCCGCTCTCGTCGGCCACGCCATAGCGCAATCGCTTGGGCGGTGCACCGGAGAGCACTTCCTGCGCCTCCTCGAAGACCGCCCCTTCGACGCACCCGCCGCTGACGGAGCCGGCCATGTGCCCGGACTGGGTCACCGCCATGCGCGCGCCCAGCGGCCGGGGCGAGGAGCCTGCAGCCCACACCACGGTTGCCAGCGCCACGCGCTCGCTCGCCGCCAGCCAGCGGATCAGGTCGTCCAGGACGTCACGCATCAATCCTCCATTTCTACGTTATTCTACCCTGCCCCGCCCGCCCGCGCAAGTCAGCGGCGACGGGAAGCGGCGATTCACGGCTATTCTTGACCGGAATTTCACCTGCGAGCTATTGACAATTCCGTTGAACTGGACTACACTATTTGACGTTTCTAGTTCTTATACCTGCAAGACTGGTAGTTCGCACACTGGCTAACGAGGGACCTGTGAACCCTCCAGCAAGAGAATGTCGTCGCTTCGGTCACCGTGCAATTCTTGACTACCAGTAGGGGGTTCTTCATGGAGCCCAAATCAGCACTGGAGCAGAACATCCGGTGCGCTTACAGGCTCATCGTAGAGTACGAGCACCAAAGAAGCCTGGCCGAAGATCCAAAGGCTAAACTCCGCTGCGAAGAAGAGATTAACGAGCAGTGGGCCCTCATTGAGAGATGGGTCCCCGACTATCTGCGTATTTGCCAGCAATCTGAAGAACGGCCCCCTGAGGATATCCAGCAGATCATTGTGTCACGTGGGTTGGATTCTACAGTCCCTATCAGAGTTGTGTCCACCCCCGAGAACGCTCCCAAAGTTCACACTGGCTCCCTATCTCCTACGCCCCCTACCATCCAGGAACCGCCTGAAACGCCAGAAGCCGTTGATGTGGCCCTCTCTGAGACCTCTGAAAAGCCCCACAGAGATGTAAGCATTTGCCATCCCGAACCTGAGGTTTACGCTTCTTATGCAGCCGGACTGCGCCGATTGCGACAGCATCTGGGGCCGGGGCACCCTCGCTATTCTGATGCTCTCGCCTATGAGCAGCGTCTGAGCGAAAACATTGCTCGGTCTCGGCTACATGGCGACACTGAAACGCGCAGAGCGGAGCGTTCTGAGATCATTGGTCACCTGAATGAACTGGCCTCATCTGCTGTGGGCACACCCTTCAATGAACTGTGCAGTATTGCCGATGAGCCGACCTCTGAGCCATATCCAGATGTGCCGGCTACTATCCTCATCCCCGCTGGCCCTTTCCGGATGGGCAGTTCGAAGAATTCTGAAGCCTACGATAACGAAAAGCCTTGCCACGAGGTCGAGTTACAAGGGTACAGGATAGGTCATTACCCCGTTACCAATGCCCAGTACGCTCGTTTCCTGGCGGACAATCCCAACCACCCGGTTCCATACGCAGACGAAGCGAGGGCCCGCTCTTATAATTGGGACCCTCAGTCTCGCACCTATCCCGAGGGCAAGGCCGACCATCCTGTAGTGTTGGTGAGTTGGCACGATGCGGAGGCCTATTGTGACTGGCTGAGCCAGGTCATCAGGCATCATTACCGGCTGCCCACTGAGGAGGAATGGGAGAAGGCAGCGCGCGGTGGTTTTCCAGACAGACGCCGCTATCCCTGGGGGGACGAGTGGCAGCCTGGCTACTGCAACGTGCAAGAGTTGGGCCGGAATGGCACGACTTCTGTTCACGAGTTCGAGCAAATTAACCGGAGTCCTTTCGGAGTCGTGGACATGGCGGGCAACGTCTGGGAGTGGACGGCCAGCCGGTATGAGCCATATCCGGGCTCTCCCCACGAGGGTCCGCACTATGGCCAGTCCCGCCGGGTCGTGCGCGGAGGCTCGTGGCGCAGTGATCCGCAAGGTGTTCGAATCTCCTGCCGCGGACGGTATGAACCTGACGCACGGCGCCCTTATCTAGGATTTCGTGTCGCGTTGGATGCACGTGTTGAAACCATGGGTACTGCTTCACAGCAGAAGACAAAGGAGCGACCGGAGCGGGCTGATACGAGTGCTCAGATGCTACATAGCGCCTCAAAGGAGGTCCCGGTGGAAGTGATAGATCGGTCTGCACTGCGCCAGAACCTCACTACTTACTTCAACGCCAGTGAGCTGCGCACTCTCTGTTTTGACCTGAATGTGGATTATGACAGCCTTCAAGGTGAAGGCAAAGGGGACAAGGCCAGGGAACTAGTCGCCTATATGGAACGCCATGGACGTATCTCTGAACTGGTAGAGGCCTGTAAGCGACTGTATCCGAAAGTCACGTGGTAGCCTCAGGTGATGAGGAGTGGGGGTGTGACTATGACAAAAGAAGAACCACAAGAGGCAGCATTCGTAGACTCAGACACGACCGCTGCAGAATCCGTCGCCACTGGGCCCGGACACCGGTACCGTTTCAAGAATGGCGATAGAATCACTAGCCGCTATCTGGTCGTCGCTCCTCTGGGCTTCGGTCGCTTCTCCGAAGTGTATCACTGCGAGGACACGCAACTACGTTGTGACGTGGCTGTGAAAGTGCTGTCCGAGAAAGGGCCTGGCCTCAACGAGGCACGCACGGCCGCCCGGCTCAAGCACCACCCTAACATCGTCCAGGTCTATGATGTAGCCACGCTAAAAGACAGAACACCTTTTATCGTCTTTGACTACGTTGAAGGCGAGACGCTAGAGGCATACCGGAAGCGGATGGAGTACCAACGCCTACCTCTTAAGGATGCCTTACGCATCGTCCGCCAAGTTGCCGAGGCCATGGATTACGCCCATAAACGGGGAGTGATTCACCGCGACATTAAACCGAGCAACATCATCCTGGACCGCGAGGGGAATGCCCACCTCACGGATTTCGGCCTGGCCGAAGTGAAGAGGCCGATTGGCAGAGAGTCTGCACTGACCACGGATATCCAGGAGCGGCTGGGGGGTACTATCCCTTATATGGCTCCCGAGATATTTATCAAAGGGATACCCGGGGACGAGCGCAGCGACCTCTATTCTCTCGGCATAGTCGTCTACGAAATGTTGACCGGCCAACTTCCGTACAGTGGACAGGATGCCAGTCTGATTGTCCAGATCGTCACCAACCCTCCGATTCCTCCTACTCTGGCGAACCCAGGTCTCCCCAAGCGCGTCGAGCAGATGCTGCTGCGAACGTTAGATAAGGACCCTGATAAACGTCCTACCTCTTGCCTGGAGTGCGTCAGTGAGTTAGAGGAAGCTGCACAAGCCTATTTGGAGGCAGATGGGCTGTACGAACAGGCAATGGGGTTATTTGAGGCCAGACGATGGCGCGATGCGCTGAGTGCATTCGAAAAACTAGCGCACCAAGCTCCGGGTTTCAAAGATGCTGGCCACTACCTGGGGGAAGCCCGCCATCAGGTGCAATTGTTGGAGCTCTATGAGAGGGCGCAGAAGAGCCTGGAACAGGGCAGGTACCAGGACACCTTGGACATCGTGAACACGCTGACCCAACTGGCCCCCGATCATGATGTCAACGATCTTCGCACACAGGCCCACGAAGGACTGGCGCAGGAGGAGAAACGAAGCCTGGATGAGCAGTACCGGCAGGCCGTGGCACAGTTCCGAAAGGGGGAATACCAGGCCTGCCTGGACACATTGGCCGTGATCCGCAGACGAAGCCCGAATCACCCTGACCCTGAAGGGCTCGAAGCGAGCGCCCAGGAGCAAGCCGAACAGCAGCGACGTCTTCGCGAGATTTACACTTGCGGCATAGACCAGATGGGCCATGAACAGTGGAAGGAAGCCATCGTTGCCTTCCAGAAACTGCAGAAAGAAGCACCTGGCTATGCGGACGTCGGGGCTCGGCTGGTGACGTGCCGCCACCTGGCACGCCTAACCTCCCATCTGCGGGAGGCCAGGGACCTGCTCGACCAGGAAGCATTCACCGCCTGCAAGGATAAGTTGGATGAATTGCAGCGGATAGACGCTGAGTACAAGCAGGATGAGGTGACAGGGCTACATCAGGAAGTGTTGAACCGACTGCACGGGCGAGTCGAGTCTCTGCTGATAGAAGGTAGATTCGAGGATGGTCTGGCCGCTCTGGCCGAATTGCGGAGCCTGTCGCCGGATTACCCAGGCCTTGGTGAACTGGAAAAACAGGCTCGAGAAGGAATCCGCATCCGGGACCTACGGGCCGAACTGGACGGCCTGCACCGGCAGGCTGAAGGATACCTTGATCAGCACTCCTATGCCGAAGCGTTCAAACTCTGGCAAGAGATCCAGAAGCGGAAAGGGGACCTGGACTACCCCGACACGCGAAACATCGAGAGGCGGACCAGGGACAGTCTTTGCATAAGCCTGTATGGCCAGGCGCTGGTGGCCCTGGATCAGGGAGAGCCACAGCAGGCGTTGAAGCTGTGGGACCAGGTCCATGAAGTGGATTCCAGTTACCCTGACAACCAACGGGTCGAGCAACGGGCCCGGGCGATGGAGCTTTACAACCAGGCTCTGGAAGCCCTGGACAAGAAGAAGAATCCGCACCGGGCACTGGAATTATGGCACCAGGTCCGTGAAGTGGACTCCAGTTACTCTGACCGCGAGCGGATTGAGCCGCGAGCCCAGGCCATGACCCTCTATGATCAGGCCCTGGAAGCCTTGACCCGGCAGGATCCTGAGAAGGCATTGGACTTGTGGCGCCAGGTCCGCGCAAAGGACGCCTACTATCCTGACAGCCAGCGGATCGAGCCGCGAGCCCAGGCCATGAACCTCTACAATCAGGCCCTGGCAGCCCTGAGCAAGGCAGAGTACCAGCAGGCCTTGGAGTTGTGGCGCCGGGTCCGGGAGGCCGATCCTCACTATCCTGACAACAAACGGGTCGAGCAGCAAGCCCAGGCGATGGGCCTGTATAGCCAGGCTTTGGGGGCATTGGCCCAGAGAAACCCACAGAGGGCGCTGGAGTTGTGGCGTCAGGTCCGCACCACGGACCCTCACTACCCCGATAACCAGAGGGTAGAGAAACAAGCCCAGGCGATGATCAGCCGAAGGAAGACACAACGGCTGGGCTTTTTCTTGGGTGGTGGAGCCGGCATCGTCGTATTGCTCCTGCTGGGTACCTTCGCCCTGATGGCTATCATAGATGGTTGCCCTTCACCCACGATAACTCCAGCCTCAACGACACCACCTCCAGCGACGACGGCCGCGCCACCGATCACATCCACGGTCACGCCAAGCCAAACGCCATCGCCCGCACCCACTATCGCTACACCTACGCCAACATCCACTATCACTACACCTACGCCGACACCGACTACCCCCGCACCCACACCTTCCCCAAGCAATCTAGCGACTGCCATCCAGGGTGCCAGTATCTTCGCTGCGCCGGCCGCGAACTCGCGAGAGCTGGGGAGCGTCAGCAAAGGAGAGCAGGTTACGGTGCTGGGACGCTCTGCCGTTGGGCAGTGGTACTATGTCCGGGACGACCAGGGCGTAGAAGGTTTCGTATACGTTGGCCGCTTTGAGTGGCCTGGGGATTATGAGTCGCTCCCTGTTAAGGGATCGATCTCTGTAACGCCAGCCACCCGCGTCAGTCCTACATCACAGACTCCTCTGGAAATGGATCTGTGGGACCTTCCCGGCACCGAGAGATGTGACGGAGGTGTGTGGTACAAGTCTGTCTTCATCCAGGGCCATGGCGGCAACGGGGTCTACACTTACTACTGGAACGGGGAAAAACTGGTTGGCCCCACTGGTGAGCGCCATACTTTCGAGGTCCACAGCACAGGTGGGGCCATGATCGGTACCGGCAAGGTGGCCTCGGGAGACGGACAGCAAGTCGAAATAAAGCTCTATATCCGGGCACCCGACTGCACCAGGTAGCCAGAACGATCAGGGGCTCCCGACGGGGAGCCCCTGGATGTACCTGGCTTTTACCCGCGTTTCTGGTATCATGGGGCTCGCCGTTGCGGCATGAGACACGTTTGGGGAGGCGAGCACATGAAGGGATCGGGTTGCCCGGGGAGAAAGCATAGCCCCCACCACCACCTTTCCCGCCGGGAGTTCCTGCGCTGGGCGGGGATGGGGGTGGGGCTGACGGCCGCCGCGACCGTGGCCGGCTGCGGGCGGTTGCCCCCGCCCGGGGAACTGTTCGGCCTGGGGTCGGGCGTGGAGAAGCGCCAGGGGCTGGAGTACCGGGCCTTCGGGAAGACAGGCGAGAAGGTCAGCCTGCTCGGCCTGGGTGGCTACCACTTCCTCGAAATCCCTCAGCAAGCCGTGACGGAAATCGTCCACCACTACCTGGACCTGGGTGGCAACTACGTCGAGACCGCCTACGCCTACGGCTCCGGCGACTCGGAGCGCAAGGTCGGCCAGGCGCTGCAAGGCCGCCGGGACGAGGTGTTCCTGGCCACCAAGGTGGCCGCCCGGGACAAAGAAGGGGCGGCGCGCATCCTGGAGCGCTCGTTGGACAACCTGCAGACCGGCCACGTGGACCTGTTGTTTATGCACGGCGTGCAGGAGCCCTATGAACTGGAGGCGATCCTGGGCGAGGACGGGGCGCTGCGGGCGGCCGAGGAGGCACGCCAGGCGGGCCAGGTGCGCTTTATTGGCATCTCCGGCCACGGCTGGGCCGACGTGCTGATCGAAGCGCTGCAACGCTACCCCTTCGACGCCTGTATGCACACCTTCAACTACTTCGACCGCTTCAATTATCCATTGAGCGAGCGTGAACTCCTGCCCCTGGCGGAGGAAAAGGGGGTGGCGGTGGTGGGCATGAAGCCGGTGGGCGATGGCTACCTGTACCGCTCGCCGGAGCAAGCCTTCCGCTACGCCTTCACCCTGCCCTGCGCCACGGTGGTCTCGGGGATGAATCAGATGGAGTACCTGGAGACCGACGTGGCGGCGGCCAAGGCCTACGAGCCAATGAGCCAGCAGGAGTTGGAGCGGCTGTTCGCTGCAGCGCCGGAACTGGGGGATTACGTGTGCCGCCAGTGTTACAAATGCGTGCCCAATCCCAGGGACGTGCCCATCCCGCAGATCTTTCAACTGGAGGGCATGTTCGACCGGCAGATGGACGACGGCCGCCGCCACGAAGCGGAAGACGAAGCGCTGCGTTCGCTACTCAAGAATTGGTTCGACACCGCCCAGGTGGCCAGGCAGCGCTACCGGGCACTGAAGGTGAACCCCGACGACTTAAATTCCTGTGCCGAGGTGGAGGCCCAATGCCCCTACGGGATCGGGATCGTACGCAAACTGAGGATCGCTCATGCCAAACTAGCATGACGCGAATCAAGGAGGGACACCATGAGCCAACGCATAGATGAACTGGTAGCGCGGCTGCACAAGGGGAGTCACAAGACCCAGGAGATCCTGGGCGGCCTCACCGGCGACCAATGGAAAATGGTACTGTACGAGGGACCGCCAACCTGGACGGTGCGCGACTTGCTGGCCCATTTTCTGTCGGCCGAGGAGGCGCTGCTACACATCATGCAGGACGTTACGGCGGGCGGGCCGGGCGCGCCGGAGGGGTTGGACTATAACGCATTCAACGCCCAGGAGCAGGTCCGGCTGGCTGGCATTCCCCCGCACCGGTTGTTGGCTGACCTGGCGGCGGCCCGCGAGGCCACCATCGCGTGGGCTGAGGGGCTGGACGAGGCGGCCCTGGACCGCGCAGGCCGTCACCCGGCGCTGGGAGTGGTGCCGGTGGAGACCTTCCTCAACGCCATCTACGGCCACCAGTTGATGCACATGCGGGACCTGCAGGCCCTGTTCCGGCCATAAGCCATTCCAGGCGTTTCAGAACCAGAGCCTGGCGGAACCTTGCCCGGCAATGAGTTGACAGTCAACTCAAATCATGATACGATCATGTCCATGAATCAGTCTTTTGGACAAGCGTTGCGTGATCTCAGGCGGGCAAAAGGCGTCAGCCAGCGGGGGCTGGCGGAAAAAGTGGGAGTAGATTTCTCCTACATCAGCAAGATCGAGAATGATCGGTTGCGTCCACCGGCAGCGGACACGATCGTCAAGATCTGCGAGGCGCTCGAAGCGCAACCCGACACATTATTGGCCCTGACCGGCAAGATACCTTCGGAGATCAAGGATGCGCTCGGTTCGAGCCCTGCTGCGATGCAGTTCATGCGTAACGCACACTCGTTGCACCTCACGGAGCAAGAGTGGGCGGAACTCACCAGGCAACTCAAACATCTGCGAGGCTGACCGCTTTGCTCCAGGCATCGTCTCAATAGTGAGTTTGTGAGGGAACCAGGCGAAGGAGGAAAACCCATGACTCCAGAATGGTTGGCGATCCAGAGCTTCCAGCGGAACCAGGATCTGTTGAATGCGATCAACACCCTGTCTATTCACACCAAGCTAGGACGGCGCGGCCACACGGATGAAGACAGGACAGAGAGCACGGCACAGGCCAGGGAAACCCTGGCTTCTTTCCTCAAGAACCTGGCACAGGTCATGGACCAGGCAGAGCAAACAGGGAGTGGGCCACTGCTGGGTGTAGACCCGCGCCTGCGCCAACTGGCCGGGGACTTTTCCCGCGCCAGACAAGGGGCCAGATTCTGCTCCCGTTTGTTCAGGGAACCCTTGTCTGACACGGTAGACTTGCTTACCTCAACAGAACCAACAGACCAGCAGGCGCTCGTCGAATCCCTGTCAGAACTGCGTACCTTGATCGAAGAGCACGTACAAACGGACGTCGTCCAGATACTCGAGGACTTTTAGTGCTAAGCGGCATCCTCCGCCAAAGCAACCTGGACCTGCTGAGAGAAATCAATCGCTGCTACTTTTCTGCAGTAGCCTCGTATGTCCGCCACCGCGCTACCAGCAACAGAATCCCGACCTGCAATGCCGCGCCCAGCGAGTTGGAGAGGGCGATGGCGCCGTGGGCCAGCACGGGGAGGAGCGCCCAGCCCAGCCCTGCGTTGAGCGCCAGGCCCGCCAACGCGGCCCACAGCGGCGTCCACATGTCTCTCTGCGCGTAGAACATCCGGCTGACCACCTCCAACGCGCTGTGGGCCACCAACCCCACAGCGAAGAACTGGAGCGCCCAGACGACGCGGTCGGTGGCGCTGGCGTCGAAGGCGCCGCGCTGGAACAGGAGCGCCGTCAATGGGCGGCCGAGCACGAGCAACCCGGCCGCCGCCGGTACGGCGAGCGCCAGCACCAGCCGCAGCGCCCAGGCGGCAGTGCGGCGCAGCCCTTCCCGGTCTCCGGCGTTGGCCTGTTCCGCCAGCGTCGGGAAGACGGTCAGCCCCAGGGCAGTGCCGATGATGGTCTCCGGGAACTGCATCAGCCGCCAGCCGTACTCGTAGGCGGAAATCGCACCGGCCGGCAGCCGCGAACCCAGGAAGGTGGGCAGCACAAAGTTCAGGTAGGTGGCTCCCAACCCCAACATGCGCGGCCCCATCAGCCCGAGCAGCGCCCGCAGGTCCGGGTGACGCACGGCCGGCCACCAGCGGGCGCGCAAGCGCACCAGCCCCGGCACCTGGACCAGCAAGTGGCCCACGGTCCCCGCCAGCCCGCCCCAGGCCAGGCCGAAGATGCCCCAACGAGGGGCCAGGAGCAGCGCGCCCGCGAGGCGGCCGAGCGTGTAGCAGAGCGGCGCGGCGGCCGGGAGCAGAAAGTGCTGGTGGGCCTGCAGGACGCTCATGACGATGCCGCTGGCGCTGGAAACGAGCGTCTGGAGCAGCACCAGCCGCATTAAGCGGGCCGCCAGAGCCACCTGCCCGGCGTCGAAGCCCGGCGCGACGGTGCGGATGACCTGGGGGGTGAAGGCGGCCGCCACGACGCTCACCCCGGCCACGACCAGGAGCGCCAGGTTGACCACCGCCGAGACCAGCCGCCAGACCCCCTCCCGCTCGCCGCGGGCGATGCGGGCGGACAGGACGGGGATCAGAGCGGTGGCCATGGCGCTCCCGGCGACGACGGTGAAGAGGCCGTCGGGGAGTTCGAAGGCGGCGTAGTAGGCGTCGAGGGCGGCGGAGGCGCCGAAGGCACGGCCGATGCTGGCGTCGCGCACCAGCCCCAGGAATTTGTCGGCGGCGAAGAGGAGGGCGACCAGGGCGGCGGAGCGGAGGATGTGGAGATTGCGGAATGCGGAATGCGGAATGCGGATTCGAGATTGGTTGTTTGGGGGGTGATTAGGTGATGGCATGGCAGGCACCGATCTTGGCATTTTGCCAAGTCTAGTGGAAATTGCTGTTCCTGTCAATTGTATGTATAATCTCCCCGGTTCCCGCAGCGCACAGCCTGCGGGATCAAGGAGGGAGCGATGTCTGAGAAAAAGGCACCGGCAGTGGAACGATGGGGGAGGGCACGCCTGTTGTGGGGCATGGTCGTGCGGCCGCGGGCCACCCTGGAGCACCTGCGCGAGCACGAAGGACCCACCTGGTGGCTGCCGGCCCTGCTGGCGGTGCTGTTGGTGGCCCTGCCCATCGTGGTCGCCGGCCCGATCACGGCCCGCCAGGCCCGCGAGGCCGTTCAGGCGGCCCAGGAGCAGTGGGGAGAGCAAACAGGGGCGGAGGCCTCCGGCGCGAACGAGGCGCAGATGGAGCAGGCCATGTCTATCGCGGCCTCCCCGCTCATCACCGTCGTTTTCCCCGCCGTCAGCAGCGTGTTCGGGCGGGCGGTGGGCTGGCTGGCGTGGGCCGGGGCGCTCTACCTGGCCGGGATGGCGTTCGGCGGCCGCAGCACCTTCGGCCAGATGTTCCGCATGGTGGTGTGGACCTGGCTCCCGTACACCGTGCGCGGCCTATTGCAGACCATCTACATCCTGATCAGCGGCCAGGCCATCGCCAACCCAGGGCTTTCAGGCCTGGTGATGGAGAACCGCCCGGTCAAGGAAATGGTCATCACCCCGCCCAGCCCAGGCCAGACAGTCCTGGCTGCGTTCCTATCCAAACTGGACCTGTTCCTGGTTTGGAACCTGATCCTGCTGGTGATCGGAGTGACGGTGGTCACCCGCCTACCCCGGCGCAGAGCGGTGCTGGTCACGCTGGGGGTGTGGCTCCTGCTGACACTCGTGGGCCTCGTGCCGGCGCTCGTCGGCGGCCTCTTTGCCCGGCAGTTCGGCGCCCCCTGATCGGCATGTCTGAACCAGGACCATTGATCCGCACTCAGGACCTGCACCGCGACTTTCTCATGGGCCACGAGATCGTCCACGCCCTGGACGGGTTGAGCATGGCGGTGGAGGCAGGAGAATTCCTGGGCGTGATGGGCCCCTCGGGATCGGGCAAGTCCACGCTCCTGTATTTGCTGGGCGGGCTGGATCGCCCCACCGCCGGCCACATCTGGGTACGTGAGCGGGACCTGACGGCGCTGGACGAGAACGAACTGGCCGCCTACCGGCGGGGGGAGGTGGGCTTTGTGTTTCAGGCCTTCCACCTCATCCCCACGATGACGGCGCTGGAGAACGTCGAGTTCCCCATGATCTTTGCGCGCGTGCCACCGGCCCAGCGGCGGGAGCGCGCGCGCCACTTGCTGGAGGTGGTGGGGCTGGCCGACCGGATCGGACACCGGCCCACGGAACTCTCCGGCGGGCAGCAACAGCGGGTGGCGATTGCCCGCGCGCTGGTCAACGACCCGGCCATCATCCTGGCCGACGAGCCGACGGGGAACGTGGACAGCCGCACCGGCGCGGAGGTGATGCAGGTCCTGGCACGGCTGTGCGCAGAGCAGGGGCGTACCGTCGTCGTGGTTACCCACGACCCGACGGTGTCGCGCTTTGCTCACCGGTACATCCATCTTCTGGATGGGCGGGTCACCGATGGGCAGTAGGGGGAGGATGGAGGATGGAGGATGGAGAATGGGGAATAGGGATTGGAGATTGGAGATTGGACAGGGAGGAGAAGGGGGGAGGGAAGTTGCGTAGAATTGCACTTGTCGTGATCAGCCTGGTCGGCGCGCTGGCGGCGGCACTCTCGCTGGCGACCTTCGCTGCGGCCAGGCCGCTACCTCAACTGGGGCTGAACGGCATTGAGCCGACCGTGCTGGTCAGCCAGGACGGCGGGACGTTGAGCATATACGGCGGCGGTTTCACGACCGCCACCGTCGTGCGGCTGGTGGACGTGGGCCTGCTGGAGACGACGTAC
>Ga0315291_10002502_pt1 | contig 24057 bp, 19 predicted proteins | sample YL17G12_20_MG_FD_203070 | JGI IMG/M metagenome (GOLD analysis project Ga0315291, IMG submission 203070) | Sediment microbial communities from Yellowstone Lake, YNP, Wyoming, USA - YL17G12_20 | ecosystem: Environmental > Aquatic > Freshwater > Lake > Sediment | place: USA: Wyoming | collected... | reverse complement strand
GGCCTGAGCGAGGTTACCATCTTCTATCATCGCCCCGGTGTGAAGGGAAGAGAAATCTGGGGCAAGCTGTTGCCGTACGGTGAAGTCTGGCGTGCCGGCGCAAATGAGCCGACGCTCTTCACATTCAGCGATGAAGTCACGATCGGGGGTAAAAAGCTTGCGGCCGGAACGTATCGATTTGTGGTCATTCCCGCGCAGGGAGACTGGACCGCGATTTTCAACTCAGAAGTCAAGAACTGGGGCACGATCTACGATGCCAAGTACGACACCCTGCGGCTCGCAGTGACTCCTGAGGCCGGCCCGCACGAGGAGTGGATGTCGTTCAGCTTCACGGATCTCACGCCCAATTCCGCGCGCGTCGTCCTGGCGTGGGAGAAAGTGCGGATCGGGTTCAAAATCGAGTTTAATACCGTGGGAAAACTGCAGGCCTCCGTCGGCAGCTGGCAGGTGCTCAACGGCGCGGCCCGTTACGCGTTGACCGAAAAGGTCTACGCAAATGAGGCGATGTCATGGATTGAGCGTTCCATCGCGCTCGACAAGAATCAAACGAATCTCCGCACGAAAGCCGAACTGCTCGCTGGAGCCGGAAAGACGCAAGACGCAATCGCCACGGCCGAAGAGGCGGTGAAAGTCGGGAAGTCCAGAGATCCAAAATTCGAGAGTTCGCAGTTCGCGAAGGATCTTGCAAAGCTCATCGGAGACTGGAAAGCGAAAATGTAGCCTCTGGTCAAAGGGTGATGAGTGAGTCATCCTTGCAGACGCAGCGAACATACAAAAGCCTCATCGAGCGATTGATGAGGCTTTTTCTTTTCTCGATAGGGCATGTGCTAGCCAGCGGAGGGAAGTGGTTCGTCGGTTTTCCTCCGCATGAAAAGCTGAAGAATAATGGCCACTCCGATCACCACGCAGCACCCTACCACATTGTACCACAACCATGGGATCTGCGTGAAGACGAAGCAGTACAGCACCACCGCCTCGCCCACAAACGCGGCCCAGAATGTCGCCGTGCCGCCAATCCATTTCAGATAGAAGGCAATCAGGAATATGGCGAGCATCGTGCCGTAGAAGAGCGAGCCGAGAATGTTCACAGCTTCGATCAATGAACCGAGCCTGCTGGCGTACTGAGCAAACATGATCGCATACACTCCCCACATGGCCATGGCCAGCCGAGAAACGAGGAGGTAATGCCTTTCGCTCCGCTCCTTCTGAAAGTGCCTTCGATACACATCGACGACCGAACACGTCGCCAGCGCACTGAGCTCACTTGATGTTGACGACATCGATGCCGCAAAAATACAGGCAAACAGCAACCCGACGAGACCAATGGGGAGGTATTTCATGACGAAGCTGAGAAAAATGTAGTTGGTATCGCTCGTGTCGACCGTGGGGTCGTTGGCTTTCAGTATCTCGATGCCCTCCGCCCGAATAGACTCTGCGTCTCTGGCTGCCGACGCAAGCGAGATTTTCGCCTGCTCAATAAGCTGTTGATCGCCTCCACCCTTTGCCGTGAGATAGCCTCTGACGGCTGCGGTCTTCTCCTGCAAGGCTCCTTCGTATCGTTGTTCTACGGTTCGGAATTGTTCCGCATAAGGACTCAGCTGTATCTTCTGCGTCTCGACAGGGTTGAAGAACAACGGCGGACGTTCGAACTGATAGAAAGCGAATACCATCGCCCCGATCAAGAGGATGAAGAACTGCATCGGCACTTTCGCCACACCGTTGAAGAGAAGCCCCAACCGGCTCTGGCGCACCGACTGCCCCGTCAGGTACCGCTGAACTTGTGATTGATCCGTGCCGAAGTACGCCATTGCAACAACCGTCCCCCCGATCAATCCGGACCAGAAGTTGTATCGATTCCCCAGATCGAAATCAATCAGGTTCAGCCGTCCCATTCCTCCGCTGATGTGCAAAGCGTCGCCAAACCCAATGCCCTCCGGCAGAAGCACGATTGTCATCACAAACGCCATCGCCATCCCAAACATAATGATGAGCATCTGTTGAAAGTCCGTCCAGTTCACCGCCTTGACTCCGCCGGAGGTCGTATAGATGATGATGATCCCGCCGATCAACGTCGAGGTCAGACGAATATCCCAGCCGAGCATGACGGAGAGGACCAACGAAGGGGCATAAATGGTCATCCCAGCCGCGAGTCCACGCGCAATGAGAAAAATGATGCTGGTGAGGGTGCGCGTCTTGAGATCAAACCGGTATTCGAGGTACTCGTACGCCGTGTAAACGCCCAACTTATGAAAAATCGGAACGGCGGTGACCGAGAGGATGACCATGGCGATTGGGAGGCCGAAATAGAACTGTATGAACCTCATCCCGTCAACGTAGGCCTGACCTGGAGTAGAGGTGAACGTGATGGCACTTGCCTGCGTCGCCATGATGGAAAGCGCAACGGTGTACCACCGCATCTGCCTATCCGCCAGCAGGTAGCCCTTCAGGGTTCGGCTTCCACGACCTTTGTACACACCATAGAGGACAATCGAGAGAAGCGTGAACCCGAGAACTATCCAGTCGAGTGTTCTCATCCAAATGCCTTCATGAACAAATAGAAAAGAACGACGAGGACAACAAGCTCGCCAAGCACCATCGAGTACAGCGACCTCCAGGATTTGAACAAAGGAGGAGAGGACTCGTGATCGGCGACAGGGAGTTTTGAATTTTGGGTTGTGAGTTTCAAGTTTCAGGTTTCAGGTTTCAGGTTCCAAGTTCGCTGGTATCATCGCTACGATGCTTTGTACTTTGTTCCTCTCAATCCAGCCTTCCGTAGATAAGTCATCAGACCAGTTAACATTCGACTGATCTCCTTTGCGAGGTCGACAAGCTTTTCGAAATCACCCGTGCCGATATATGATTGGTCCAGAGCAACGTAGAGATGGCTTCTGACTTCGCCGACTGATCCTTTCGCTACCGATAGGAATTGCAGGAATTCTTTCGTCCCTCCTCGCTCGTATCCTTCGGCTATGTTGGACATCAGCGAGATGCTTGCTCTTCGTATCTGATCACGCAGGGCAAAGTCTCTCGCAAACGCCCCTCTGCCTGAAACTTGGTAAATGCTTCTCGTCAGGTCTCTTGCTTTCTGCCAAGCGTCAATCTCCTCAAAACTCCGAAAGGTGCTCATTTGAGTGTCTTAACTGGTTTCCAACTTTGGACTTTGAACTTGGAACTTGAAACTATCTTCCGAGCGAAATTAGATTAACAAACAACCTATACGCCCCCGGTACGCCGGCAGGCAATTGTCTGAAGAATGCATATCCCGTATACACATAATAGCCTTTGCCGTAACGCGCCACGAGCAATCCTCCCTCCTTTGACTGTTCACCAGGATCGTTGCTGGCAAGCACGGACGTGTAGCGCTGATCCCATTTGTCAGCAAAATACAGGCCGCGCTCCTGGACCCATCCCTCAAAATCTTCGGATGTGATCTTGTTCGGGCGGTTGAGTAGGGCATGATCAGGTGAGACGAATCTCACTGGTGCCTCTTCCACCGAGACGCGATCATTCGAGACATTGAACGGAAACGGTCCAAGGTTTTCGGCCTCCAACCGCTGGCGCGTGACATACTGAACGATATACGTCCCACCGCTCTCGATGAAGTCCATCAATTTCTTCTGATTCGTCTTCAATTGAGGGCGCGTATTGTAGGCACGGACGCCAGCAATAATCACATCGTAGTTGGATAGGCTGCCGTTTGCAAGATCCTCATCAGAAATAAGTGTGACGCTGTAACCAAGCTCCCGAAGATCCACCGGGATTTCATCTCCCGAACCCATGATGTAACCGATGTTCCTCCTTTTCCCAATTGCATCGATGCGAAGAAGTTTTCCCTCTGCCTGTGGGAACACCGTCTGTGGCGGGATATGTGCATAGTGAATTGTCGTAAGGCCCTGCGTCAGGATCGCGTTTCCAACGGTCGCTACAACCGTGAAGTCACCCGGGACTGCACCTCTCGTCGGTCCCACCGAAAAGCTTGCCGCCAGTTGCTCATTCTTGGCCGCGAAATTGAACGGGATCGCCTCGGGCTTCACCCGCCATCCTTCCGGGACCCTCAGCGAGACCGAGCCCGAGATGTTCGGGCCACCGCTTCGCACGCTGACGAGAATGCTCTTCTCCTCTTGCTTTGTGAACACGTGCACCTTCTCGAGCAAATTCAGTGCGATTGGCGGTATGACTTCAAGGGGTCGGTACTGTTCCCCTTCGACCGGATCGACGGATCGAAACCGAACCGGCGTTTCGACTTCGAGGCGACCATCGGGAGATGCGAGTGCTATCTTGACACTCAGCGCGGGGAGATTCTCTGGTGTCCCGATCACATCCTGGCTCGCGACCCGATACGCACCCAGCGCATGAGGTTCTCTGAGCCAATAGGGCTGTGTCGTGGAACGATCGACCGGCAGCCGATACGAAAACGCTGCTTGAATCGGCTGGTTGAACGCGAGCCGCGCATTCACCAAAGTGTCACGCGATCCAAGCGGGAGTGAAATTTTCTCGATGGTGAACGGGTAGTCCGATCGGTTCAAGACCACGGTCGTGATTCTTATTTCGCTTCCCGGAACAGCTGAATAGTCGGACGCGAGCGCGTCCACCCAAAGTCCAGCGCACGATTTCAGTACATCGATGAGCTCTCGCTTTTTCACCTCCACCCACGTATCGGTCGGCAGCTTTGACATCTCGTCGTATGCTCGAAATAAGCTCGGGATCAAGTTCTCGGGGTGCTCCGCATCGTATTTGTTGTATGCATCCTCTAACGTCTTGCCAAGCGCTTCTGCGCCGGAGATCCGTGACCAAGAGGTGTTGATTCCGTCAAAGAGATCCGCTCTAGCGGTGTCTCCCGCAACGTGCTGGAAATAGTTGATGAACTCCCCGCGGTTCTGTCCGGCCCCAAATCCCTGGCTCTTGTGCATGCTACGGCTTCGACCCGCGATCTCTGTAAACGATTCCCCTAAGAGCGGACTGTACGCTCCAAGATCCAATGCCACAGAATTCTCGGGTCTGGTGGGCCAATCACTCTGTTGGAATCGAAATACATTCCACACGAGGCGTTTCGGTTTCCAGGGTCGGACGGAGGCGAGCTGCTCGGGAAAACGATTTGCATCGCCGGCGGCCTCAAAAGCCTCTGCCGCGAGCGCTGCCGAGCTTGTGTGATTGCCGTGACCGCCAAGCGTGGGAGTGAACCTGGTGACAATCACATCGGGTCGGAATTTTCTGATGATCCAGACAACATCGGAGAGGATGCGTTCCTTCCCCCAAATTCTCATCGTTTCCTCCGATGTCTTCGAGTAGCCGAAGTCAATCGCTCGGGTGAAGAATTGTTCGGCCCCGTCGATACGACGAGCCGCGAGAAGTTCCTGCGTCCGGATCACGCCCATCAGGTCTCCTTGCTCAGAGCCAATCAAATTCTGTCCCCCTTCCCCGCGCGTCACAGCGAGGTACGCTGTCCGCATCAGTCGTCCTTTCGTCATCGAAGTCAGGAACGCGGTGTTCTCATCATCCGGATGCGCGGCGACATACAGAACTGATCCGAGAACCGTCAGCTTTTTGAGGGCGAGTCGCAGCTCGGCTGCGTGGAGCATCTTCGGAGAACTGGCCTGCGCATGCAAGTGGGTGGGGAGGATGAACAGGAAGGACAGGAGTGCAAGCACAATTGTGGATCGTCGATGGGCAGGCATAGTTTTCCCTTCTTACGCCTCACTGAGTGATTGTTAGAATTGTCTAGACCTTCACATGACCGCTCGCGGAGTGAGAAAAACCGGAGAAATATACCATTCCCCGCCAGAAGCCGCAAGAAAAATGTCACCGAGCGCGATCTCCGACAACATTCGAAGGCAACCTTTCTCCCTCGTGTATCGTCTAAAAGACATTGTTGGGGAGACAGACTTGCCCTGCCCAGAGCGGGACTTCACTCAGCAAATAAGTCCCCAGTCTTTCATTATCTGCTGCAACAGAGGATGTCGCGCACGTAGAGAGGAGCTATCGTGAGAGCGGTGGACTCTCAGTCGCTGACAGCAACCTTAAGACCTCCCTTTTTTCAATTCAATTTCTTATCTTGTGTTCGATCACGCCGCATTCGTCTGAATTTCAACCGAGCGCCCTATGAGTCCCTCACTCTTTTTCGTTCTCCATCTCCTCAGCTTCGGCGTGCTGGTCACAACGCTCCTGGCCGGCTTCATCCTTGATCGAAAACTCAGATCGGAAAAGAACCTCGACCTGAAGATTTACGTGGGCACCATCGCACGCATGATCGGCCTGCTTTCGCCGCTCGCCGCCCTTCTGCTGCTGCTCTCAGGCATTGGCAACATCTACAATCGGTACGCGGGGTCGACGATATCCTGGTTTCAGGAGGGATGGCTGGTGGCAAAGATCATGTTCTTCGCTCTGATGCTGCTGAACGGCGTAGTCTACGGGCCAAAGCTCAGCCGGAGCAGGATGAACCTGCTCAAGGTGATTCGAGATCAAACCGCTCCTCCTGAAGCGGAGAAGCTGCTTGCGTCCGTGAACCGCCAGCTTACTTTGTTCTACCTGGTTCAAACCGTGCTTCTTCTCGTCATCCTCTATCTATCCGTGTTCGGTTCAGGAAAACATCCAGGAGTCATTTGAATGAGACGCACCATAAGAACTCCAACCCTTCTCTCGACACTACTTGTTCTTTGTGCACTAGCCCTTGCAGGCTGCGCAAGGTCTCTTCCTCAGGAAGGATTGTGGACCGGAACCATTGCGCTTCCTGAGGAGCGGCAACTGCCATTTCAGATGTATCTGGATCTGAAAGGGGCGGCGCCGACGGGATATTTCATCAACGGTCCCGAGCGGACAGCGATACCCGAGATCTATCATCGTGGTGATTCGCTCATCTTCGTTTTGTCGGAATACGGTGCAGCCATGCAGAGCGTATGGAAGGGTGGCCGCCTCTCCGGAGAGTTCCTGCGATTTCGCAAGGATACAATCTCCATGGCATTCGAGGCAAAACCTTTTGAAGCGTCAGTGGACACGGGCAAAGTCGCCTCCGGAGCCCCGCCCCCGCTTGTCGGGAAGCACCGGGTCTATTTCCGCAAGGACGACATGGCCGATAGCTCAACGACGGCGACGTTCTGGACCAGAGGCGACTCTGTCTTCGGAACGCTCATCGCACCCGATGGCGATCTTGGCCTCCTCGCTGGAAAGCGCGTCGGCGACCGATTGCTGTTGAGCCGATTCACGGGCTGGCAAGCCAATATGCTGGAACTCCGACAAGAGAAGGGTCATTGGTGGGGAAAATTCTTTGCGCGCTCCACTACCCCCGTGTTCTTTTCTCTTGAGCCTCTCATCTCGCAAGAGAAGGAAATGCCGGGTACGGTCAAGACGACGATGAAGAATCCCAAGAAGCCGTTTGTTTTTTCCGGCGTCACGATCACGGGAGACACCCTTTCGCAGTCCGATGATCGCTTCAAGCGTAAAGCGTTGATCATCGACATCATGGGAACGTGGTGCCACAACTGCATGGATGCGGCACCGCTGCTTCAGAAACTGTACAGCGAGTTCAAGGCTCAGGGGCTCGAGGTTGTCGGGCTCTCGTTTGAACTGAAGGTTGATTTCCTCACAGCGCGCAAGAATCTTCTGTTGTATGAGGAACGGTACGGAATCACCTACACCCTGCTTTTCTGCGGAACCACCGAAAGCGCGAATGTTGAACAACGACTGCGATCTCAACTGAACAACTTCTTCGCCTATCCGACAACGATCTTCGTCGATCCGAAGGGGATCGTGCAGAACATCCACGTCGGTTTCAAGGGACCAGGCACGGGCGAGGAGTATCAACGAGAGGTCCAGATGATCTATGAGACGGTGAGATCGCTCGTTAAAGGGAAACTCGCTTCAAAGAAATGATCGAGGCACCCTGCAATGAATCCCCCCAAGCAACTTCACCGGTGGGACGTGACACCGCAGGAGGCGATTGCCATTCAGCAACGACTGCGTTCTCAGGTGATCACGGAACGGCTTTCGAAACCGGTTCGCTTCGTTGCGGGCTGCGATATTTCGTTCGACAAGGGTTCCGATGTCGTCCACGCCGGCGTCGTGGTCCTGAAGCTTCCCGAGCTTGTTGAAGTTGCGCGTGGGACAGCCGTCACGAAGGTAATCTTCCCGTACATTCCGGGGCTTCTTTCGTTCCGGGAGTCGCCGGCTGTGCTTGAAGCATGGAACCACCTCGACACCGTCCCCGATGTCATCATGGTCGACGGCCAGGGATTCGCCCATCCGCGGCGATTTGGCATCGCGTGCCATCTCGGCCTTCTTCTCGACCTTCCATCGATCGGGTGCGCGAAGAGCCTTCTTGTTGGGAAATTTGAGGAACCTGCTCCAGAAGCCGGAAGTTACTCCCCTCTCGTCGATAGAGAAGAAACGCTCGGTGTCGCTCTGCGAACGGAGGATCGCGTAAGCCCTGTGTTCATCTCCATCGGTCACCGCGTTACGCTTGAAGATGCGATTCGGCTCGTCATGACATGCACGAAGGGCTATCGGATTCCCGAACCGACCCGACAGGCCCATTTGCTCGTGAACGCGCTGAGGAGGGGCGAAGTAAGCCCAAAATCCTCAACTCCGATACAGGAGTCGCTGTTTTAAGACTGGTCGGGTCCGCATTCTCACGGGTTTCGGAGTCTCAGTTCTGGGACAAAGGGTGCTGAATCGGCTGGTCTCTCAGATCATTCGGCTGTTTACTTTTCGCTTTTCCCTTTTTACCTTTCACACGTCGTTCGATTCGTTCTACTCAACAATCACCCACATTATCTCAGCGACCCTTATGGACCACTCACTCGTCACGACGAACTTCCAGCTTGACGGATATCGAATCGTAAAAAGCCTCGGAGTCGTTCGCTCCCGTTCCGTGCTCGGAAACATCGGCGCAGGGATCCAGATCCTGTTTGGAGGCAACATTACGCTCTATACCGAGCTCTGCGAACAGACGCGCCGAGATGCCTTTGAGCTGATGATCCAACACGCAAATGATCTCGGAGCGAACTCCGTGATTGGCTTCCGGTACGATGCGACAGAAATCATGGGCGGGGTAACGGAAGTGCTCGCGTACGGAACTGCATGCGTCGTTCAAAAGATCTAACAGTCTTCAACTGATGAACTCTGAACAGCACCCAATCGGCTAGCTATGGATATCCAGAATAAGATCGTCCTGGTACTCGGTGGATGGGGCCTTGTCGGCTCCGCAGTGTGCCGGCAAATGATGCCACAGAAGCCAAAACGCATCATCGTGTCATCGCTTCTCGAATCCGAAGCGAAGGATGCCGTTGCGACTCTTCGCCGCGAGTTCCCGAAGGCAGGCAAGAACTGTTTCGTCCCATGGTGGGGGAACATCTTCATCCGGCACGAGCTGAAGGACACTCCGCGGGAGGAAATCCTGCGTAACGAGGCTCTGCGCCAGAAGCTCATTGACGACTTGCTCGATGAGCTGACCTTGCCGGTCCTTGAGCGATCCGCAATCTACCAACTCCTTGAAAAGTACAAACCCGACGTTGTCGTCGACGCGATCAATTCGGCAACGGCCATCGCCTATCAAGACATTTTTCACGGCGCCCGCGAAGTGCGAAAGGCAATCCGGCAGGCGAAAGCCGGCAAGGAGAACTCGCTGCTTGAACAAGTCGAACGCCTGCTGGCGACACTCTATGTCCCGCAGCTCATCCGGCATGTCCAGATCCTCTATCGCTCCATGCAAATGGTGGGGACAAAGATCTACGTCAAGATTGGCACAAGCGGTACAGGCGGCATGGGGCTGAATATCCCTTACACGCACAGCGAGGAGCGCCCTTCGAGCGTGCTGCTGAGCAAGTCATCCGTCGCTGGAGCTCATACGATGCTCTTGTTTTTGATGGGCCGAACCCCCGACGCGCCGATCACCAAGGAGATCAAACCGACGGCTGCTATCGCCTGGAAGCGCATCGGCTACGGCGAGATCAAGAAACACGGAAAGCCGATTCAACTCGTCGACTGTCCTCCTGAAAGCGGGTTCTCACTTCACGATACGCTGAAGCTCAAGGATGAAACACTCGCCTTCAAGCCGCTGCATCAACCGCTGCGATCGGTCTTCATCGACACCGGCGAGAACGGCGTCTTCTCGCGTGGGGAGTTCGAGGTCATATCGACTCCCGGACAAATGGAGTTTGTGACGCCAGAAGAGATCGCGGAGGCGGTTCTGTTCGAGATTCAAGGGCGCAACACCGGGCACGACATCATCAATGCTCTCGACAATGCTTCACTCGCGCCAACGTATCGCGCCGGATACATGTTTGACGCAGCGATGGATGCCATGAAGGCGTTGGAGCAAGAGCATCAAACGAAGAGCATCGCGTTTGAAATCTTGGGTCCGCCCCGACTCTCGAAGCTTCTCTATGAGGCATACCTCCTTCAGCTCACCTTCGGGGACATGGCATCTGTAGCGAAGGCTTCCCCGAAGACGATCGCTGAGAGACTTGAATCCCTCATACGGGGGGATGCTCATCTCCGCGCGCAGATCATCTCCATTGGAATACCGATTCTGCTTTCAGACGGGAAGTCTCTCCTGCGCGGCCCGGAGATCAAAGTCCCGCCGTATCGCGGTGAAAACGAGCTGAAGATCACAGGGAAATCGCTCGAAGCGTGGGCTCATGACGGATGGGTCGATCTGCGGACGAAGAATATGGAGCGGTGGAAGAACCGTTTCGAAATCATCATGGAGAAGGTCAGGCAAATCCCCTATCAAGAAACCTCGTCCCGTAATATGCAGAACAAAGCCTATTGGTCCAACTTCAAGGAGATCGATCCAGGCAAGCTGGTTGGATGGATCTTCTCGGAAGAAGAAAAAGGAAAGCGCATGAAGGCGTAGCATTCACCATCAATCTCGGAGAAGGGTATGGCAACCAACACCAAACTGCTTCTAGTTGAGGACGAGGAGGAGCTCATCAAGATCGTCGAGACGTATTTTCGCGATGAGGGGTTTGATGTGCGAGTCGCCCTGAGTGCAGAGAATGCGCTCTCGCTCCTTTCCAGCTTCACGCCCGATATCATTGTCTCGGACGTCAAGATGGGTCGGATGGATGGATTCCAGTTTCTGGAGGTCATCCGGAAAATGCCCCTGGTAAAAAACGTCCCTCTCATCTTCTTGACGATCATAGACGATCGGACCTCTGTCGAGCGAGCAGCAAAGCTTGGCGCTTCCGGATATATGACCAAACCGTTTGATGTTGAAGAGTTGCATGAGAAGATCAGGGAAGTATTGGGAGGGGGAGGGAAGAAGTGAGATGTGGGATGTGAGTGATGATGAGTATGAGCCGTGAGGCGCGAAGTCCGGCCTTCGTTCTTCAACCTTCGGACTTCCCTTCATTCGTACCGCAATGCCTCAATCGGATCGAGGTTCGCCGCTTTCCACGCCGGATAGACCCCAAAGACAAGGCCGATGAAGGCGCAGAGACCGAAACCGATCAGTGCCCAGTCAATCGGAAAGACAGGCGGAATCTCAAATGCTACTGCCGCGAGATTGCCGCCAAGAATTCCCAACCCAATTCCGACGATTCCCCCGATCTGGCAGAGGACGATCGCCTCAGCAATAAACTGACTGAGGATGTGGCTCTTTCGTGCGCCGATCGACTTCCGCAACCCGATTTCTCTCGTCCGCTCGGTAACAGAGACGAGCATGATGTTCATGATCCCCACGCCGGCAGCCAACAGCGAGATAAAACTGATGAACCCAATGCCCAGTTTCACGTACAGTGTGAACTCATTAAACGTTTCAATCAGAGAGTCGTTCGAAAAGATGGAAAAATCGTCCTCCTTCCCCGGATCGACTTTGCGCGCAGTGCGGAGTATCAGCGTCGCCTCGTCAACACATTCATCGTAGACTTCTGAACCTTTTGCCTTGACGAGGATACGGAGCGATCGCTCTTTTCCGTACAAGGAAAGGAACGTATTCAGCGGGATTGCCACCATGTTGTCGCTGTCCCCTCCGAAAGCGGCTCCTTTCGACTCAAAGGTCCCGATCACTCTAAACGGCTCGTTCTGAATCCTCACCTCGCTTCCTAGAGCACCTCCCGTCGGAAAGAGTTTTTTGACAACATCGTTGCCCAAGACAACAACCCGATCTGCCAGACGGTCGTCCGCGTCGTTCAATCCCCTTCCCTCCTTCACCGTCAAGTTGTTCGTCGGGATGCCGTTCGGTGTTATGCCGTAAAGCCCGACGTTGGGATTGGTCTTCAGTGAGCGATATTGGACAGTCAGACCCCAGCGTGATGCCTCGATCCCCACATACTGTGCGGTTGTGATGCGCTCTTCCACTTGCCGCGCCTGAGCCAGCGTGATATTCTTCCGATTTCTGTACTTCTGCCATTGGCCGTGGCTCATCATGATGGCAGGGAATTTCTGAATTTGAAACGTATGCGTCCCAAGCACACTGAGACCACTTTCAATACTGTTTTGCAGGACGCGAAGAGCTGTCATCACCCCGATGATCGAGAAAACGCCCACAACGACACCAAGCAATGTCAGCGCAGAGCGGAGCTTGTTTGCTCTGATCGCTCGAAGTGCTTGAGCTATAATTTCTCCCAGAAGCATGTGATTTGCTTTCGTATGTCAGAAATAGGGCCCAGCGAGCTGTCATCTCCCCATTCGAGCAACGGTTGGAAGTCGATCAACCCCCGAGCCACGAGGAAAACTCAGCCCTAAGTTAGAACGGAGAAAGCTCAAGGTCAAGAGAAGAGTTCGCCGCAAGAGGCATAAATGACAAAGAAAACAGAAAGCTGTTTAAGAAAAGGAAAGGTGGGTGATAGAATGAGGGCGTGGGAGGATGAGTGGGGGAATGGGTGAGTGGGATGAGGAGAAGTGACAGAGAAGGTCAGGATGAAGACCGAAGAGAGCTGATTTGCGACGCAGACGTGCGAAAAAGGCAACCTCAAGCGTGCGACTTCATGGCCACAACATTCGCGCTCCGAGCTTCCCTTCACTCGTAGCGTAGTGCTTCGATGGGATCGAGACTTGCCGCCTTCCAGGCAGGATAGACACCAAACACAACGCCAATGAAAGCACAGAGAAGAAAACCGATGAGCGCCCAGTCGGCCGGAAACACTGGCGGGATGGAGAATGCCAAGGCCGCGAGATTGCCCCCCAGAATCCCCAATCCAATCCCGACTACTCCTCCGATTTGGCAGAGAACAACGGCTTCCGTCATAAATTGGCTCAGGATGTTCGATTTCCGGGCCCCAACGGATTTGCGAAGTCCGATTTCCTTGGTCCGCTCGGTTACGGAAACGAGCATGATATTCATGATCCCAACGCCGGCAGCCAACAAGGAAATGAAACTGATGAATCCGACCCCGAGCTTCACGTACCGCGTGAAGTCGTTGAATGTCTCGATGAGCGAGTTGTTGGAGAAAATGGAGAAGTCGTCTTCTGCACCGGGAGGGACCTTTCGCAGCGTGCGGAGGATCATCCTCGCTTCTTCCAGGCAGTCATCATAGACTTCCGGACCCTTCGCTTTGACCATGATGTGCAAATCACGATGCTTACCGTACTCCTGCATCCATGTCGACAGAGGGATCACAACAAAGTTGTCGCTATTCCCGCCGAACGACGCACCTTTCAGCTCAAAGACTCCTATGACGGTGTAGCGACCATTTCCGATTCTGACCTCTGACCCGACGGCGCCACCTGTCGGAAAGATCTTTTTGACCACCCCGTCACCGAGAATTGCCACGCGGGTGGAATGCCGCACGTCGTCGTTGTTGAGCGATCTCCCCTCTTTCACGATCCAGTTATTCGTTGGCACCCCTTCGGGGTTTTCTCCTGCGAGACTCACATTCGGATTGGTCTTCTTCGATCCAGCCTGTATCACTTTCCCGGACTCCCATCCCTCTATACCAACGTATTGGGCAAGCGTTATTCGTTCCTTGAACCTCTCCGCCTGCTCGATGTCGATTTCCTTCCACTTCAGAGCTTTCATCCACTCCCTTCGGCCTGCCATCACCGGCATTCTTTGGATCTGAAACGTGTGCGCGCCAAGTTCGCTGAGGCCGCTCTCGATACTGTTTTGCAGCACGGCGAGCGCAGTCATAACGCCGATGATCGAAAACACACCGACCACAACACCAAGAAGAGTCAATGTCGAGCGCAGCTTGTGCGCCCGGATAGCATTGAAGGAGATGCTGACGATCTCACCGAATTGCACGGGTTGGTACTCAGTAAATGGTGATTGGTAGTTGGTTACCTGTCAGAGGTCCTTTGAGCTTTTACTCATATCGTAAGGCATCCACAGGATTCATCCGTGAGGCACGATAGGCCGGTAGGAAGCCCGAGACCAAACCAACCAAGACCGAAATGAGTATTGCAACCCCCACAATGCTCAATGGCATTGCGGTCGGCAACACTTGGTCAATGATCAGACTCAACGGGAACGCGATGATCAATCCTATGATCCCTCCGAGCAAGCAAAGGGCTGCTGACTCCATCAAGAATTGCTGGAGGATGGTTCTACGCGGCGATCCGATTGCCATACGGACACCGATCTCTTTGGTCCTCTCTGTCACAGACACGAACATAATGTTCATGATCCCGATGCCACCCACGAACAGGGACAAGCCCGTAATGAAGAGCCCGACACCAGCAATGACGACGCCGATCTGGTTGAATGTTTGGATCAAGATTTCCTGCTGATTGATGGCGAAATCATCCTCCTGCTTTGGCTTGAGGCCTCGTGCTTTGCGCATGATACCACGGACCTCTTCTTTCGTCTCATCCAGTCCTTCCAAGGTCTTCGCCTTCACCCAGATTTCGATGCCGCCGCCGCGAAAACTCCGGAACTCCTTGAAAAATCTGTTGATCGGGACGTAAACGCGATTGTCGAGGCTCTGCATGCCGAGGAAGTTGCCCTGTTTCTCGACCACCCCCAAGACACGATAGGCATAGGAGCCGACCTTAACCACCTTGGCGATCGGATTTTCGTTCGGGAAGAGATTCGCTGCGACTTCCGAACCCAAGGCGCAGACCGGTCTGCCGCCATCAGCTTCCGCCGCTGTGAAATAGCGCCCGAACGCCATGTTCACGCCTGCGGTTTCCAAGAAATCCTGATTCGTACCCACGACAACAACATTCTCGACGACCTTCCGGCTATATTTCACCTGCCTCATCGTTCCCGTGACAGGCGAGACCGCGCGCGTGAGCTCAGCCTGCCGCTCAATGGACTTGGCATGCTGAATCTTGATATCACGTCGGTTCCGAATCCTCCACCAGTCCTCCCCTCCCCCCCATGGCCACTTCTGGACGTACAGAACGTCGGCACCGATTGCCGCGATGCTCTTATTGAACGCGCGATTCAGCCCCTCGATCGCCGTTCCCATGAGCGTCACGGACACGATGCCGATCACGATACCCAGGGTCGTGAGGACCGACCGCATCTTGTTGGCCCTGATCGCCTGGAACGCGATCAGAAGCCCCTCTCGTATTTCACTGATCATGAAACGCATGGTTAGGCTGAAACCCCTGCATGGTTAGCGATTCTTTTGTTCTGTACTATTTCATCTTTCTGAACCATTCCATCCCGGAGACGGATAATTCGGTCTGCATGCTCCGCAATGTAATCCTCGTGCGTCACCAGAATAATCGTATTCCCTTCCTTTTGGAGCTTGTCAAACAACGCCATAATTTCATCGCCCGTTTTACTATCAAGGTTTCCCGTCGGCTCGTCCGCCAGCAAGATGGAGGGTTGTGTCACGAGCGCCCGCGCAATCGCGACGCGCTGACGCTGTCCGCCGGAAAGCTCGTTTGGCTTGTGATGGATCCGCTCCGTCAAGCCGACCCTCTCAATTGCTTCCCTGGCCATCTTCTTTCGCTCGCCCGAACCGATTCCACCATAGATCAACGGGAGCTCAACGTTGTGCAGCACGTCCGACCGGGCCAGCAAATTGAACGTCTGGAAGACGAAGCCGATTTCCTTGTTCCGGATCTTCGCCAGCTGATTGTCGTTCATGTCACTCACGTTAAGCCCGTTCAGCTCATAGAGCCCCGATGTCGGTGTGTCCAGACACCCGATCAGGTTCATCAGCGTGGACTTACCGGATCCGGAAGGACCCATGACCGCCACATATTCATTTTTCCTGATCTCTAAGGAGATCTCCTGGAGAGCGTGCACGTCTTCCGATCCGACATGGTAGATTTTGGTGATGTTTTGAAATTTGATGATGGTGGACATACCGACGTTCCTTTGAGTGAATTGTTATTGAAGCTCTTGGATTTTCTGTTCAATCGTTTTCTTTTGATCTGGATTCAGATCCATGCTAAGAAGGCGCTGGTAGTTCTCTCTCGCTTCCTTTTTTTGACCTTTCAACTCCTGTGCATACGCCAAGAAAGAAATGGCGTTGAAGCTGTCCTTCTCCAGAGCGACGGCTTTCTTCGCCGCAATCATTGCAAGATCCGCCTCCTTTTTTTGGAGGTACGCTTGAGCAAGGCGCGCATGTGAATCGGATGTATCCGGCCTCAATGCGACGTACTTCTGAAACATCACAATCGCATCATCTGACCGCTGGTTTCGGAGATAGATCGATCCCGCTGCTCTCCACGCGCGCCAGTCTTCGGCCCGGTTCGTCGTGAGCGTCTTCAACTCCCGTTCGGCTTCAGCAATCTTCTTGTCAGCCAGATACAGACCAGCTTTGAACGACCTGCCTCGAACTTCATCCAACTGTATGATCACGTCAGCCTCTTTCCACGCCTTCTCCATATCTCCGCCCATGATGCCCGGGGCCCGCTGATAGTACTGAGCCAGCCCAATGTGCGCCTCCACGTGCCTGGGATCAAGTTCCACAGCTCTCTGAAAAGAGCTTTTGACTTTGGGTGCAAGAAATGCCTGTTTCAGGAAACCGGCATTTTGTGCTTTCGAGCCGTACGCGGCGCCAAGCCCATAGTAGTAGTCGGCGTTCTGAGGCGCAAGCTCAACGGCACGCTCCATGTGGTCAACTGCCTCGTCCTCGTTCCGGAACGAGCGATTCAACAAGATCATACCGAGGCGATAATGAGCTTCTGCGTTGTTGTCATCCTTCTGAAGGATTGATTCAAACACTTTCTTCGCGTCTCCGAACCGGCCCTTCGAGTAGTATGCCGTGCCTTCCTCGAGCGATTGCGCCGGAAGGGCAATGGGAAGAGCCAGCAAGAACCAGAGCCAACGCAGAGCAGACTTCGGCTTCATCGGTTACTTTTTCTCCGTATCCGCAGAAGCGCCTGTCCGCTTCGCCATCTTGTTCTCGACCTTCACTTTGGATCCGTTTTCAAGATCTCGATTGATGGCCTTGAACGGTCCTGAAACCACTTCGGCACTGTCGAGCTTTTCGCCCTTGACTTCCACGTACGTGTCGTCGCTGAGCCCGCGCTTCACCGGAACCGTCTTGGCGGCACCATCCGCCACGAGGAACACCACTTCCTCAAGCTTCTCTTCTTCCTTCTTCTTTGCCTTGTTCACATCCAGCCGAGCTTCGCCCTCACGCGGCTCCTCGACTTTCTTCTCTCCTTCTTTGGGCATACGGACCGTGACCGATTGTATGGGCACAGCCAGGGCATCTCGATGAGTCTCGGTTTCGATGTCTGCTGTCATCGACATGCCAGGACGAAAATTGACATCCTCAGGGGCATGGACAAGAATCCTCACTTCGAAGTTCGTTACCTCATCCTGCGTCCCAAGTCCCCTGGACTTCGCCGTGTTCGCGATCTGGGTGACCGTACCGACAAATTTGCGATCGGGATACGAGTCCACTTCGATACGCGCCGTGTCCCCTGCGGTCACCAACACGACATCATTTTCACCGACGTCAACGCGTGCTTCCATGCGGGAGAGGTCCGCAATGGTCATGATCTCAGTTCCAGCCATGAAGGTGCTTCCGCTGGCCCGCTGACCTATTTCCGCGAGACGCTGGCTGACCACTCCATCCATTGGTGAGTAGATTGCCGTCTTGGCTACTGTTTCCCTTGCCTCTTTCAACGATGCCTGCGATTGGCTGTAGGAAGCTTTCGCGCTTTGATAGCCTGCTTTCGCAATATCCATTTCCGCATCAGAGACAAGCTGCTTGGCGTAGAGTCCCGTGACTCGTTTGTTCTCGGCGTCCGCTTTGATAAGATTCGCTTCATTCATAGCGAGCGCCGCCTCCGCTCGCTCAAGCTGCGCCTGATAGGCATCGGGCTTGATGCGAACCAACAGCTGACCTTTTCGCACGACCTGCCCTTCGCGGACAGGCAGGTCAATGATCTCTCCACTGACCTCAGCATTGATCTTCACCTGCGTCACGGGCTGCATCTTTCCTGTCGCTGAGACGATTTGTGTGATCGTGCGTTTCTGAATCTTCTCGGTCTGGACGGTGAGGACTGTCTCTTTCTTGCTCCCAAGAATGACGAGCAACACGAGAACGACTACTACAACGCCGATGATCGAGAATACGATGATCTTCTTTTTCGACTTCTTCTTTCCGTTGTTTGCCATGGGAGCTTACTCCTTGCCTTAAGGTATGAGGGAGACCTTTTGATCCGAGCTAGTAGTTTCTCTCGCCCAGCACATAATCCAGGTTACGGCTTGCGGTAATGTAGTTGTACGTAGCATTGATCTTGTTGTACTGTGCATTGACGAGCCCCGCGTTTGCGGTGAGCAAATCGATGAGCGTTCCGGAGCCGAGGTTATACCGTTCCTCAGCGACCCTCCGGTCTTGCTCTGCCGATCGCAGACCCTTCAAGCTTACATCATATTGCTTCTGTGCTGCTTCGATATCGAGCAGTGCATTCCTGACGTCGACACTGACGTTCCGCTGAGCTTGCAGGAGGCTGAGTTCGGCATTTCTTCGACCGACAAGAGCATTTTGAATATTCAGGTTCGTCTGAAAACGGTCGAACAAGCTCCACGAAATGCCAATCCCCCAGAACATCCCTTTGCTATCGGAGAGCTTGCTGAGCTCCGTATTCGACATGCTATAGCCCGCAGAGGCGCTGATCCGCGGTATGTACCCACTCCAAGCCGACGTTACGCCGGACTCAGCTGCGTCAAGGTCTTCGATTGCACTCTTGTAGTCTGGTCGCAGAGAGAGGGCGCGCTGCCGCAAATCCGAGAAGCTCTTCACCCTGGCATTCGTGGCGTCAAGATCCGCTTGCGTTATCTCCGTCGGCACCGTGGGATCGGCAACCTGGTAGTCTTCCGAAACATCCGCTCCGATGAGAGCAAGGAGACTCGAGATGGATTTGTCATACGTGTTCTGGGCGCTGATGAGGCTGAGCTCATCCTGCGCGACGATTGATTGCTGGCGGTACACGTCACCAATGGACAGAGCGCCGACACGGTTCGATTCCGTTATGCGGTCGAGCTGTCGGCGATCGCGTTTCAGGTTCTCTTCGCTCACCTTTACCAGCTGCTCGTTCCGCAGCACCGTCAGATAGGCGCTCTGGACCTGAAAGACGGTTCCTTGACGCGTTCGAGTGGCTGACAGCTCTGCAGACGAAGCGCTGGACACAGCCTGATTGAGTCTTGCCTCGCGGCTAAACCCATCAAAGATCGTGTATCCCAAGGAGATGCCGGTCGAGAAATTGTTCGTCGTCGAGGAGGAAGCCGGAAGTTGAATTGGCTGGCCTCCGATGAGCTGCGTCGTGGCACCTCGCTCGGTTGCCTGCCGCGTCCAACCGCCACTCGCGTTGAGCGTCGGAAGGTAGGTACCGTACGCAGCGAGCACCCCGCTCTCAGCGGCCATTGCCGTGTTCTCTGCCTGTTTCAAGGGGACGTTCTGTTCCAAGGCAATCTCAATCGCCTTGCCCAGCGTCAGCGCTTTCATTTGGGTCGTTGTTGCCTGAGCAAAGAGTCCAGAAACGCCGAAGATGCTCAGTACCAAGAGGATTTCCAACTTCTTCATGAGTAAATCTCCAAGATTATGGTGGGAAGTCACTAGAGTTTATCGACAGGATTTTCGAATATGCTAAGTAATAGACGGCAAAAGGCACCCAAAGTTTCAAAAAAATCTGAGAATTCTTGAGAAAAATCGACATTTCCCTTCAATTAGGATCGACCCGCGAAATCAGAGCGGCGGCGTTATCGAAGCGGAGGGATCTCCAACGAGAGGGATTTGGTGTAGACTAACCTCAAGAATATCTAAGAGGTTCCCTGGATGATGTGATCCTTAATCTCCAACAAATACTTCAGCGCTGCGTCGTGCTCATTCGGGATCCGGCCATCCAGGATTGCTTCCGCGATCTCATCCTTCAGCTTGCCGACGAGGGGCCCCGGCTGCAGCCCGCACACCTGCATGATCTCGTCACCCTTGACGGGCGGCTGCCAGCTACGCCAGTAGTCCTTCTCTTCCACCTCTGCCATCTTCTGCACGACAAGGTCGTAGTTCTTCTTCACCTGCTCCACCAGCTTCGGATTCTTGGAGGTGATGTCCGCCCGACAGAGTTTCATCAGGTCATCGGTGTCTTCACCCGCTTCATACAGGAGCCGCCGGACAGCGGAATCCGTTACGCCCTCGTCGACCAGAGCCATCGGTCGAAGATGGAGGCGCACGAGCTTCTCGACATAACCGAGGTGCTCGAACGGAAAGCGCATGCGGCGGAAGATGGGTTTCACCATTCTCGCGCCAATCTCCTCGTGACCGTGGAACGTCCAGCCGACACCTTCCTCGAATGCCTTCGTGCGCGGCTTGGCAACATCGTGTAACAGCGCAGCCAGGCGAAGCCAGATGTTCTCGGTGACCTCACAAATGTTATCAACCACTTTGAATGTATGAAAGAGAACATCCTTGTGGTGATGATCATGCCGCTGATCGACTCCACCCATCTGCGCGACCTCAGGGAAAACCACCTTCATCACGCCGGCGGCGTCCATAAGCTGGAGGCCAATCGACGGTTTCGAACTTGAGAGGATCTTGAGAAACTCGTCGGAGATCCGTTCCTGCGAAACGATCTTGAGCCTTGGAGCCATCGCTTTCGCCGCTTCGAAAACCGAGGACTCAAGCGTGAAACCGAGCTGGGATGCAAACCGGAATGCGCGCATGATCCGCAGCGGATCGTCGTCAAACGTCGCCGTCGGATTGAGCGGGGTGCGCAGAATCTTCTCCGACATCGCCTGCTGGCCGTTGAAAGGATCCACCACCTGACCGAAATCCCCAGCGTTGAGTGATGCCGCGATCGCGTTCACCGTGAAGTCCCTGCGCGAGAGATCGTCCTCCAGCGTGCCCACCTCCACTCGTGGTTTCCGAGAGAACTTGCTGTAGCTCTCTTTCCTCGCTCCAACAAACTCCAGCTTCCAGTCGTCAAGCTGCAACATTGCTGTGCCGAAGTTCTCGTACACGACCAGATTGGCTCGGCCAATGGCATTCGCAACGTGGCGGCCGAAGTCAACACCATCTCCTACAACGACCACATCGATGTCCTTCACCTGCTTGCCAAGCAGATAGTCGCGGACGAAACCGCCGACCACGTACGCCCGGATGGAAAGCTGATCGGCGATTTGGCCAATCTGCCTCAGCAATGGTTCTTCTATTTGTATGTTTTTGTTCACTGCGCTGTGATAAGGACGACCCCATCCCCGCCACAAATTGTGGCTGGCAAGCTTTCCTTCCCCGATGGGGAAAGGGACTGCATCTTTCCGCCTTCGAGCGCGACGTGAAAGAAGAGGCAAAGGAATGCTCTTACTCTCTGTTGGTCAAAATGACCTTGCTGCTTGAGGAGATCTTCTTCAGAATTTCTTCAGCCACCTCGAGTGCCTGCAGGCCATCTCTGCCGGTAACAGGCGGTTCTCTGTTCTCCTGGACCGCTCGCACAAACAACTCAAGCTCGTATTTCAATGCGTTGACTTCTTTGACCTCCGGTCGCTCGTATACGATGAGCCGTTTCCGCTTGCCCTGGTCAATTCTCCCCAACATCATCGTCGGTTTCACATTCGGATCCCCTTCGTCCACGAGGCGGAACACTTCTGCGAGGCCCTGCAAGAAGTCGATCGAGATATACGCGTCGTGCTGGAACAGACGCATCTTCCGCATCTTGCTCTGTGAAATCCGGCTCGCGGTCACGTTTGCAACGCAGCCGTTTTCGAATTGAAGCCTGGCGTTCGCGATATCCTCGCCTTCAGAAACTACGGCAATCCCGTTCGCATCGATACGGACAACCGGCGACTTCACGAGGCTGAGGATGAGATCGATGTCGTGGATCATCAAGTCGAGCACAACCGCCACATCCGAGCCTCGCGGGTTGAACTGCGCGAGGCGGTGTGATTCGATAAACATCGGCCGGAGCGTGAGCTGCTCCAACGCAAGAATCGCAGGATTAAAGCGCTCAATGTGCCCAACCTGGAGTTTCAATCCCCTGGAGTCGGCGAGCTCAACCAACCTGCGCGCCTGGTCAATGGTTTCCGTGATAGGCTTCTCGATGAACGCGTGGATGCCTCGATTCAAGGCAAGCTCTCCGACGTCGAAGTGACTCTTCGTCGTCGTCGCAATGCTGACCGCCTGAACAGAGGAGAGCAATTCCACCAACGTCGGGAACGCCTTGCTTCGCGTATCGCTGGCGACCTTCTCCGCTTTAGGCTTGTCAATGTCGAAGACGCCGACAAGATTCGCGGCCCCAATCTCCGCGAGCATCTTCGCGTGCAGGCTGCCGAGATGCCCCGTCCCAATTACACCAACTTTGAGTTTGCTCATCGTGTTGCCATTGTCAAATAAGCTGCAAATGCCACCCTCCGACCATGCAGAGGTTGACCGAGTTGGTTGGATATTAATCGGATGTCGCTTCTGATCCGCTCGGGCTCACTCGTTGAATATAACCAACAATTCTGTCGAATCCCCCGAACCGGCTGTCCCGATAATAGACGAACGCGGTGAACACGTTTCTCGCCCGCCAGTCGTTCCCTTCCAGTGCAATCCAATCGCTCGTTCCTACCACATATTGATAGTCGTAGAGTCCTCTTCGGAGCCACGTCGTCCAGAGGTATCGCTGGGTTTCGTCGTTGTACGCCATCGAGCACTCCGCAGAAGGTTTCCACCCGTTGAAGTCGGCAACGACGAACACGGAGTCGTACGGACGGGATTCCGACACGAGTTCAAACTGAAAAGGGACGTAATCTGCATAGCGGTTGCCCGTCGTCAGCGTGGATGTTCCATGGTTGTCACCGGATGGTTTCTGCAAGAATCGGCTGACATCAGCTCCCAGCCGGGGTCGAAGCTGTGCGCCGACAGGGTATTCATCGATGCTGCGCAGATCCATCCTGCGGTAATCGTTTCCTGGAGTTACATTATCGACGACGAACTTCATTTTCGGTGTGCCAAATCCGTCCGCAAAAGTACTGGGATTCTGATCGTTCACGTCGATCCGCCAGGGATTGTAGAACTGCCGGTTCCTGTAAACATCAACGCACGTGAAGAACAGCGGATAGAGCACTTCGCCTCGGGATGAGTCCGCCCTCGGGATGGCGAATCCGACTTCGATCTTGTTCACTTGATTGTACGGATTCGTTGCGGAAGGCAAGGACCGATTGCTGATTTTCATTGTGACGACGAGCGTTTGCTCAACGACAAAGAACCTTCCGCGGGCCAGGACCTCCTTTTCTTCTTTGTCGCAGATCTCAAAAACGTAGTTTCCAGTCTGCGGGAATCGCTCGACCCCTGGAAATCCGGGTAGCTTGATCGAATAGTGAAATCGGTACTGCTCCACACCTGCGGGAGCCGGCTCATATGGGATCGGTGATCTTGTTCTGTTCCGCATCTCGTCATTGACGAACGATGTCGGCGTCACATACCAATTTCGGTCGCAATGATAGACCCTGACGCGCAAGTCCGGTGGTGCTGTCTCGTTGACGTCAAATTCAATCGTGATTGGACGCGACTGCAGTCCTGCGATGGGAAGCCGGGCGTCCGCTGAACCGTTCACGCGCAATCCTTTGATCCGGCTCGAGTTGATCTCTTGCGCTGACAGGACGAGCGCGCAGAGACAGCTCAGCAGAACGATCCTCGTTATCATTTCGAAACCTTGTAGAGCGTATAATAAACGGGATCAGATCTTGTCAGGCCGAGGCCGGGGAACAGCCGCGTCATCACCGGCCGG
>Ga0315291_10002501_pt1 | contig 24064 bp, 25 predicted proteins | sample YL17G12_20_MG_FD_203070 | JGI IMG/M metagenome (GOLD analysis project Ga0315291, IMG submission 203070) | Sediment microbial communities from Yellowstone Lake, YNP, Wyoming, USA - YL17G12_20 | ecosystem: Environmental > Aquatic > Freshwater > Lake > Sediment | place: USA: Wyoming | collected... | reverse complement strand
AACACCTGATGTACTGCACATTTTGGTGCAAGTCTCCATCTGCTCTTTTACGTTACAAGAGACAAGTAGCATAACGGCAGCAAGTAAGATCAGTTTCATTCGGATGCCCCCCTGTAGGTTTTGTAACTACTTAACACGCCTTCAACCCAAAGCCAATCCATTTAATAGATTTATTTATGGGGGATTAATGGCATTACATATAATTGCATATGACCAACTAGCATATACACCAAGAAAAACATCCTTCGTTTTACCGAACGGTACGGGTACTCTTGGTGACGTATTGAGTACTGATGGAACCGGGATACTATCCTGGATATCTGTCGGCGGTGGAACTCTAGCAAGTCTTACGGATGTTACCCTTAGTGCTTTGACCGATGGGAATCTTCTAGTTTACAATGGCTTACTTGGTAAATGGGAAAATACTCATTCTGTAGAAGATCTTGAAATAGAAGGTGGAACACCAGATGATGCAGGATTTTACGGTCCACTAAATATAGACGGTGGTGCTTATAATACGGTTTCTTGGTCTTCAACTATCGACTGCGGAGTTGTTTTGCCTATATTAGGACCGCGTAATCCTTCGGTAGATGGTGGAAGTCCAGCATCTATTTTTGCAATAGATATAGATTGTGGCTCGCCACATGCTATTTACTACGGTAATATTTTAATAAATGGTGGAAGACCGAATAGTTTATATGGTGGTGAATTCAACGTGGATGGCGGTGGGGCGTGAATAGTGTCTAAAAATTTAAGGGGTACGCTGTGAGTCAAAAAATTCAACAAAGACGTGGTACCGCCACGGAATGGTCTTCTGCTAATCCAATACTCTCCCAAGGGGAATTTGGATTTGAATTAGATACGGCAAATATTAAGATAGGGGATGGCTTAACCGCCTGGAGTACCCTGCCTTACATAGGCAACTCCCCATGGATAGTCAAGACGGCAAATTATACCGCAGTCAATGGCGATAAAATTCAAGCGGATACCACGAGTGGGATTTTCACCATTAAATTACCGCTAAATCCTAATCCAGGAGATTCCGTAACCGTACTAGACGCAGGTTTAACTTGGCTTACTTTTAACCTAACAATAGATAGGAACCTTCAAAACATAGCGGGATCTCCTACGGATTTCCTTTTCAATGCAAATGGTGCTTGGGGTGAGTTTGTGTATTACAATGTCGCCGTGGGTTGGAACGTAAGAATTTAAAGGCGGCGGCTTCTCTTAAAGGCTTCTACTTCTTCGGTTGAGAAGTCTTCTGGATTACTGCTAGGCACTAGTTTCCAGTAGAGTTTCTTTTTTATGCAGCCACAGGATTCTTTACCTTCTTTTAGTGTTTGTGATCTTACGAGTGCTTCATTTCCGCAGGTGCAGATGCAGCGCCATACTTTTACTCCGTCTCCCCGAATTACGGGAGCTACCGCGATTAAATTACCAAAACGCTGTTGAGATAGATCTTCTCCCCCTCTACAGCCGCAACTTTTTGATTTCCCTGAAGTTAGGGCGTATTGTAACACCTTACGTTTGCGTCCACATAAACATAAACAAGCCCAGTACCTACGCTTGTTACGTGTTTCGGCTAACTCTAATACTGACCAAGAACTAAAAACTCTACCTGTTAAATTTTTCATAGGTTTATGATATCACACAAGTCACCCAAGTTTAAATGCTTACTAAGATTAAATGCGGTAGGGAGAATTGTTTTCCCGTATGAAAAAATTTGTAAGGAGAAAATTAAAATGGCTATTGATCTAAAACGCACTCATTCGTATCGGACTGATTCGATTCCTCTGGCGGTTGGTGCTACGGTTTCTGAAGAAGGTCAGGGTTTGATCAGTGTTCTTGTTGGTGGTGTTGAGCATGTTCTACCTTCGGCAGGTGCTGGTGGTGAAACTTTTGCTGGTTTTGCTAGTTTCCGTCAGTTGAACTATTCGACTGCTCCTAATGTTGAGTTGTTGACGGTTCCTGCTGCTGCTCCTTATACGATTCAGCTTCAGTTCAACAATCTGTTGGCTGGTCAGGTTCGTGTTTATGACGTTCTTAATGCTGTGGATCTGTTGGTGGTCGGTGGCATACCAGCCGCAGGACAAGTCAATGTGAATGTTACTACTGGTCTTTTGACTTTCAATGCTGCCGAAGGTGGTTTGCAGATGAAGATCTACTACCGTTGGAACCTCACTGTGTACCAAGCTCAGACCTATTACTACCAAGCAGCTACTAACTATCCTGATCCTAACTTCTTCGGTCAAGTTGGTGTCATGAAAGGTAAAGGGCGTCTGCACACGTCTTACTACGATCAAAGCATTGATTGGTCGGCAGTTGCTCCAGGTACCATCACACTAGGAGCCGCAGGTATCCTTACTGTTGGCGGCGCTGGTCCTCTCGTCCCTAATGCTTATGTTGTCAAAGCCCCTGATGTCGGCGTTACCGTCACTAGCTCGGCTCAATTCCTTGGAATTGAATACAACTGCTAATTTTTAGCTAGGAACAAAAACGAGTGACATCCTCCCACGCTAAACCTTGCGGTTATAGCGTGGGCTTCCCTTGCGCTTTGCACCTGTGACGACAGTCACCGTACAAGCTCTCAGCGTTTCATGTCCGAAACGGAGAATGTTTTTTGCAGCGTTTACATCTCGGTCATGAACCGCGTGACAACTACTGCATGTCCATTCTCTTACTCCAAGACCACTTAGTCCACTCGGTCCTGTCTCTTCGAGACAAGACGAGCAAGTGATTGGGGTTACTTTTTTTCTTAAGATTAATTTTATGCGCCAACCTTTTTTTAAAAAACGAGCTAAGTGGAAATTTCCGGAATATTGCAGTGGAGATAAGTCTGCTTGGAGGGATTTATCTGAGGATTGCAAACGTCGCGATGGATATACTTGTACTGAGTGCGGAGCTAAGGGCAGAATGGCTGGTGGTACTGCTACGTTGCATGCACATCACATAACAAGTAAAAGCCGTGGTGGTGGTGACTTTTTATTGAATTTGAAGACTATATGCACTACTTGTCATGAAAAGCATCACGCGCATATGCGCTAGGGGAAAGGATTTATGAACTGGTCTGACTTTTGGGTTGGTTTGGGTCAAATACTTGCAGGTGTCGCTATGGGTATCATAGCTATCTGGATAAAAAACCTGAAGTCTTATTTGAGTAAGAAGTCCATTAAGCGCAGTATTCGTGAGAATATGATGATTAAGCAGATTCTTGCGGAGATAAGAAGCTACTGTGATGCAGATAGGGTCCAACTTTATCAGTTTCATAATGGGGATCATTATATTTCCGGAGGCTCCATCCAAAAGGCATCCATGTCACACTTTGTACTTAACAGGGGTGTGGGAGTGCCTTTCGAGTCTAACCACCAAAATATACCTATTGGATATATTTTAAGTGCTATGGATGATGTGTTAAAAAACTCCAGCGCATTTTATACGGAAGAAGAACTCTTACAGGATTCTTTTATGAAGGGCTTGTTGCGTCATGGTGGTGCTAAGTCGGCTCTTCTGCGTGGCATCTTCTCCGCAAATCATGACATGATTGGCTTCCTTTCTATATCTTGGTTTGATCCTGTAGATTTTTCCATAGAGCAGCAAAAAGCCGTGAAGGATTTATCCTTGCAGTTGAGTGATGAAATGTTGTTAGGCGCTAAAACTGATTGACCTCCGGTCTAGGTGTGGTACATATGCTGTGTCCGAGGTGCAAACTGAGGATCGCAGAGGAACCTGCGCACCAAACCCGTTAAGGAAGCGATTCTTTAACAGTGAGGAGACAACCTCACAAAAAAATCAAAGGAGGGAGTACCAATTTACTCTCCGGTTAATGACCGTAAAACATTCGAGAGTAGAAAACTCGTCAAACAAAAGAAAACACGGAGGGCAACCTTCGTGTTTTTTTTTGCTTGCTCCCTTAAGATTCATTGAAAACTATAGCGGAGGCAAGCGGTGAATAAAGATAGTATAGCATCTGTATTAGCGAAGAGATACCAAGACAAAACTCGTGCAGAGATTGAAAGTATAGCCACTGATATTTATTATTCAGGGGAACCTGCATCAATCCTTGCATCTAGCTCAGTTATTGCTAAACTATTCGATAGATATTCAGATCAAAAAAAAGCAGATAATAAGAAAGCTTCTGTGGATTCCAATGAATACTGTCCTATATGTAAAATGGCAACGTCTAGTATTAAATTAGCCGAAGGAAGACCGGCGAAATGGTGCCGTCTGCATCATATAGTGTTTCCATGTAAGAGTTCAGATGCCTAATTTTTTACACAAAGTAGAAGCTTACCGTAAGGATAAAGATTTAAAAGGGCATATTGCTCCGTTTAAGCCTAAGAAGGCTCGGAAGGCTCGGCGATTCGATGGTGGTGTATCTTTAGGGGAGCCAGGTAACTCGAATACCAATTTCGTTCATTTAAGAGCGATGATGTCTAATATTTTTTCACCGGCAATGTTTACAGTAGATCCGTTCGATATCAAAGATAGAAGCTGGGTTGATTTTTTTAAAGATGTAGCACCTCTGGTTATAACTACTTTATTGTGGGACACTAATCGTGTGCCTAAGCCAGAAGATAGAAAGCAATTAATGCGGCTATTCAAGCAGCATATTAGGTAATTAAAGGATTCAATGGGTTATTTTAACTGGAAAAAGACAGTCGTAGGTTCTTACTTAGATAGGCGTAATCCTCCATATCAGAACAGTGCTGCTGGAAATGTTAGACTTCACGCTAATACGATTCCTGGGAATGGGGATCAATACGGCGGAACTCGGTTTAACATTGTCAGTGATCGTTTAGAGGAGGGTTCGGTTCTTGAGGATTGGATCCCAAGACAACCGACTAACCTGCATATGATGTTTCGCAAAATATATTTGCGGGATGCTATTGCAGGTACTGTGGTGGATTTATTTTCCAACTTACCTTGGGGTAAAAGCTGGGAGCTTATTTTCGATACCGATGATGCGAAGATAAAGCAGATGTACAATGAGATGATGGAGGGTATTGATCTCTGGGGTCAACTTCCGATGATTTGTAGGGAACTTCAAATCATTGGGCGTAGTATAAGTAGTTTGTCTTTTAATGAGCGTTTAGGTTATTGGGATTCTCTAGTAACGATTGATCCTGATTTTGCAATGCTTGAGCCTGTACCTATTTCTGGACACAAACCTCTTATAGATGTTTTATCAGCTCCTGCTTGGCGTAATTTTGCACGCAGTACGGATCCGCGTGTTGTTGAGATGAAGTCTAATATGAATCCTGCCACATTAGACATGGTGCAGAATCAATCTGGATACATCCCTTTAGATCCTCTGAATACACTTTTTCTAGCTAGACGAGTTAATCAATACGACCATATCGGAACTTCGCTCTTTACTCGTATTTTGCCTGCTTGGGCTTATGAGATGGCATTGTGGAATGCTAGTTTGATTGGTGCTCGTAGACGCAACAGAGCAATTTTACTTATTACAGCAGGCATCGAGGATGATTGGCTTCCTACTGACGAAGAAGTGGCTTCACTTACCAACTTGTTCATGCAAGCCGACGAAGATCCAGTCGGTGGTGTGATTGCTGTTAGAAATGGCGTGGAGGTATCTGAAGTTAGAGACCCTACAGCGATTTGGGGTATTAGCCAAGAGTTCGACTTTCTCTCCACAATTAAGATGCGTTCTTTAGGTGTGTCTGAGGCTTATCTTTCAGGTGAGACGAATGTCAGTAATATGGAAGCGGCACGTACTTCTTTAGGTAAGCAGATACTGGCATTTAAAGAAACGGTTCTTAACGATATATTCTACAAACAGATATTTCCTACATTTGCCCGTATTCACAATTTCCAAAAAAGAAGTACCGCAGAACTTAGTCATAACATCAGAGCGGGAGGACATGCGAAAGCATACATTTCGGCGAAAGCTGCAATGGATATCCCCATGCATTCCTTAGTGATCCCTACGCTGGCTACAGAGGAAACACTGCGTCCTGAGGGTGATCCTGCCTGGGTAGAGATGTTAGTCCAACTCAAAGACCTAGGCTTGCCGCTACCCCTACGCATATTAGCCTCTGCCGCAGGCTACGATTTAGATAAAGCAATCTCCATGATGGGCGAGGATGCTGTCCTAAGAAAACGTCTAGTACAACTAGGGCTAGGTGAAAGTGGGGATACCGCAGGAGGTGGCGGCGGTGGTGGTGGTGGTGGTGAGGAAGAGAGTATTGCACCACCTACGGGACCTGGGGGAGGCGCTGCTCCTGAGGCAGAGAAGGCTTCTAAGGACGGTTCGGGGCTTCTTAAGCCTAAATGGTCGGTATCTTCCGAAGCGTCAGAGGCTAAAATAAATAAGATCTATAAGAACACTTATCAGAATGAGCGTTTAATTACTGCTTTAAGTAAGATCGATCCTAACATCGTAGCTGAATTACATGTACCAAGACATAAAGCTCTTGTTCCTTATCGAGATTAAGTGAGCGAGAAAAACAGTCTAATGGAAATATATGTCTTACCTTCATAAAATTCAGGCAGCAGATCCTCGCCCCCCTGTTAGAAAACAGGCGGAGGAGAAAGAACCTGCGACGGACGTTTTAAGAACAGGGCAAATTCTGTCAAATAAGAAGGGGCGTCTTGCTGACATACAAAGCTGGAATCCTTTCCTCTTTATTGTCTCTGGCGTAGGCGCTCCAGGTATTCTAAATTTTTTCAAAAAAGCCGCACCGACAATCAATGATCCCACAAAAGTCGAGCGCATAGCCGGTCCTAACAGTATAGGTGCGAAAAACAAAAGTCCCCTGGAATTGACCTTCGCATATCTCGTTCCTAGAAAAGTTTCAGAAGAGCTTACGGCACGAGCTAATAGCGAGAAACTTTCTGTTTATTCAAAACCTTTTAATTTAGATTCTTCATCCCCTTTCCAAGAGATAAAACTTCCCATGGAAGGCAAATTAGGAAATGAGGCGTACAAGTTTAGAACGCAGATGCTGGATAGCTATAACAAGCTAAAGGGAGCTAAAGAGAGTACCAAAAAAGAAACCATAGCAATACCTGCTATGCAGATCCCCGCTTTTATTCCTTTAGACTATTTACGTTGGCTGACTAAAAACAATAAGAAGCACAAATTCTATCTGTATCAAAAAATGATATATGTCTTGTGTTCAAAAGAAGAAAGTGACTTCTTTATTAAGACAGCAAAAGAATTCAAAACGTTGCCTGCTTTTTTAGAAAAGGTGGAATTTGTATCTGACATAGATAGTGATCTTAAAACTACCAAACCTAAAGAGTTTACACCGGACAATTGTATTTTCTTAGTTAAGAAGAAAGCTTTTGATATAAATAAAGAGCTGCCAGCATTAGACGCTATAGTGGATGATTTATCTAATCAGAAATTACCTAAGGGAAAGTTGGTTGCGGGTACACATGTGCAGGGTGATTTGGCAGTTCATTTTAATGCGGATAAGCATAAGTGTGTCTTATGGGGTCGTAGACTAAAGTTCAGTAGCGAACAAGAAAAAGAGATGACCACTAAATTAGGATTACAATATATAGAAACAACTTTCATAAAGTGAAAAATGGCAAAAGTATTAAATCAAAATTTATTCACTGGTGTTCTATACGGATCTGAGAACGCGGGTGCTTCTTTAACTTTACAATCTACGTTGAGTGCAACGCAGGGTATTGTGAAGATTGTAGGCACTTCTTTAGATCTCTTCATCGGTGGGACAACTGGTCGGTTTATACATGCTAACACAGCTTTACGTACATATACGTTTCCTGACATAGACGGTACGTTCCTTACAGATAGTATATACACTGGTAATAACCAAATCGTATATTCTACGGGGGCTAACACCTATACCTTATTAAATTCGGTATCAGCGAGTTTGCTTTCTACGTCTTCTCTTGGCGTACCTACATGGATCACTGGCACCAACGGGCAATTTCTACAAATGTCGGGTGGTTTACCTATTTTCGCTCCTTTACCTTCGGGAATAGGGACTACGGTACCCAGTGTTGGTAATACTCTTCCTATATATCAATTTCCTGGTCCTAGTCAGACGTTAGAGCCTCTTACTACTATAAGTAATATGGTACTTACGTCTCCTAGTGGGGTTCCTTCTTGGAATCTTATCTCTGCTTCCTATTTAGCTGCTGTAGGTAATGTACCTTTATCTTTTGGTCTACTTGGTCAGAAGTTAAAGAGTAACGGCGATGGTACATTTTACTGGGCGAATGACTTAGGGGTTATAAATTCTGGTGTTCAGAATTTCGTCTCCTACTACAATATTACTGGCGCTGAGATTAGTGGTTCTGCTTTCATGGCAGTGGACGAATCTACTAATAGTTTAGCGTTACACGATTATGGTAAATTACGTTTATACGAGCCTATATTTAATGGTGCTTCTTATGTTGAATTAAGACCTCCTACGGTTATGGGTGCTTCTATTAGTTTCTCTTTGCCTGGAGCGGACGGCTCTCCAGGTGATTTTATGAAGACTGATGGCTTGGGTAATCTTTCTTTTATTACGTATGATAAAGGCGAAGTACTTACTGGTTTAGTCAATCAGTTGGCTTATTATGCGGCTAATGATAAAAAAGTATCTCCTATAGCCACGACTTCTAATAGGGTTCTTTTATCGCCTTTAGGTTTGCCTACTTGGGGTTTAGTCAAGGCTCCGTATCTTTCTGGTGCTGGTAATATCCCATTAGTTAATGGTGCTGCTAGTGATGTTTTAACGGCTGTGGGCGATGGAACTTTCCTTTGGCAGAGTGTCATATTCCCTCCTTTTACGAAGCAGGGGGATGTATCTATTCCTTCTGGTGTAAATAGTGTCACCGTATTATTCTCTACGCCTTTTCTAACACCACCTAATGTTATATTAGCGCAGTGGTCTCACGAGGGGCTATCTTCTCCGGTTTCTCTTCCTACTATTTCGGTACGTATAAAGAATGCCGAAGGCTTTGTTTTAGAATTTTCTACTACCACTACCAAAGTGTATACTTTGTATTGGGAAGCGGTGGTGGATGGAGATACTGCTTTAGGTGCTAACCTATACTTTGTTGGTGGGGAACACGCTTCACTTTCTGCGGATCTTCAAGTTATGCCCTTCGACAGGGATACCGTAATAGCTACGCCAGTCTCTCTATCCTCTGCTAGAGGCTATACGATGTCCACGGCGTCTAGTCTTGAAGCCTTTATCTACGGCGGTACAATAGGTATTCTGCCATCTACCATCATTACTACATGTAGTTACGCTTCTAATACCTTAACGGATCAAATTGGTGTGCTTACAGTACCTAGATCTGGCGGCGCTGGAGTGGGAACTAGGACAATCGGTTATGTCTGCGGTGGGCAAGCGTTAACCAGTATTGATAAGGTTGTGCATTCAACCCTTACGGTTACTGCTTTACCTGCATCTCTCATTTCTGCTGCAAATAAGAGAGGCTCGGCTTTATCTAACATAGAAGGCTACGTAGTCCACTCTGATGGATCAAGTACTGTTGATATTTTAAATTTCACTACTGAAGTAGTTACGGCAAGTCCAGTTAATTTTGGAACTCCTTCTATTGAGGTGGGATGTAATGATAATGTGAATAACATAGGATATTTTGGTAGTAGTACAGGCTCTTTGTATTCTTACGATTTTTCTACGGACACGATAACAAACTTAGGTGTTTCTACAACATCTATTACCGGACTTAGTGGAGCGGGTAACTCTCTTTTAAATGGTTATTTCTCGGGTGCTAGTGCGATTGATAGATTTTCTTTTGCTACGGCGACTTCGGTAGCTGTAAATGCTTTATCTTTCAGCGGAGCGCTAGGTGCTTCGATTTCGACCTTTCAAACGAGTGGCTTACTATAGGAGATTTATGGATATTCTTTCCCAACTTGAAGAGACTATTCCCCTTTTAAGTGAAATGCATTTAGGGCATACCCCGTTTCAAATCGAATTTTTCAAGACTGCGCAGCAAAAGGGTAGTCGAAAATTTGAATACTGGAACCATTTAGTGCAGATGAAATCATTAGAACACTCTATTAGGTCTTTATGGCTTGATATTGAAGAAATTGAAATATCTATGAATTGTTTATGGCGGCGTTTATTTGGCGGTGCTAGGGGGAAACTTAAGAACAAGCGTCTAGATTTTCAGCTTACTGGTTTAAAGATTTCTTTAGCCGAGAAAGAGTTAGAAATTTCTAGGCATTTAAAGATAGTCCTGCGGGATTTTGGGGATTTGTTGGGTGCTTCAGAAAAAGACATTATGGATGCTGAGGAAGAATATTGGGTTCATCGGTTGAGTAGGCAGCTTGCTTATCACAAGATTGCTGTGACTTTGGGTTTACCTGTAGGCGAGGTGGCTTCTATTTCTGTATTGCCTGAGCATTTAGCTATTCAAGTATTGGAAGAAGCTAAGAAGCTGATGTCTTCGGGTGTCTTAAAGATAGGAGTATGATTGTCTGCTTCTCCTCCATTAGGCTATAGCTTAAGGCAAACTCCTGAGAGTAGGTCGGACACATACACCTATCAGGTAGCGGATAAAGCGGTTTCTATTACTAAGAGTGCTATCCAAGGCTTTTTAGATAGTTTCCTAAATCCTAAGGGGGCGAATCGTGGCTATTTAGGTGCGACGATTTCTCCTGAGGGTCTTCAGTATGTTACAGAGTTGACCTACGACGACGAGATGAAGGCGGATCCTAATAAGCGTAAAACGTATTTAGCGAAGTTTTTTCAAGAAAACACAGGACGTTTACCCTCTATTCTCATTATTGACGGCGGCATAGAAGACGGCGATCCTGGGATTAATGCCTTAGACGAGGGTATTGGCTTTAGAAATCAATGGCGAGCTAAGAGTGTTTACTTAGTAAAAGTGGGTTTATCTATATTGGTTGCCTCCTACTCTGAGGAGGACACTTCCACATTATCAGGGACCATCTTTTTTATCCTTACACAACTCGTGGACGCTATAAAAGCTCACGTTATCCGGTTACCCAAAACTAAGTGGGAAGTGAGACTCCCCCTTAGCGGTGTTACTGCGGCGCAAATGGCTAACGTGTCTGTGGAAGGCGATGTTAAAAGTCAAATCTGGACACGTACCATAGATATAAAAGTGGATTTTGAATCCATTATCGAATTCCAAGCCCCCATCGTTAAATTCACACTTCCAGCCATTGGTATAGTCGCCACCAGCGAAGGCGGACCCATTCCTACTTTCTTAAATTTAAGTCCAAACCAGAAAATCCCCCTTGGGCAAGATTTCACACTTCTCATCCAGAATATGCAACTAAAACACTCTCTAGGAATTTCAGATCCTAGCATTGCTTTAATCAGTAGCGAGCCACCTTGGTATATCCAACCTAGAAGACAAGGTACAGTACTTCTCTACCTATTTGATTCCACACTTCCTACCGGACAAAATCCTGCCACAGGTAAAAAGAATAATTTAGTTCTAGACATTCCCTTCAAAGTTACTCTCTAAATTTTCATTAAGTCTAATGGATAGATTTAATCAAGGTATTGATAACAAGATATTTGAGAGGGGTTATAATGGCAGCACCTGAATTAACAACCACGCGCTATGTTGAAGTGGGTACTTATATCGGACAATTTTTTACTCCTGGTACAGGTGCATTGCCTGTCAATCGGCGAGTACCTTGTATTGTCGCTAAGGGGGATAGGCTTTTCATTGTTCCGAACACGCCGATCCTTAGAAGTTTCCGCTTTCAAGAAGCGTTGACTTTCTCTGCGATCAGTCCATTCATAGCTACGCTAGACTATGCTTCTAACGGCGCTCAAGCTTCGCCGGTAAAAGTATACTCTACTGACGGTAATTTAATCCAGTCAAATCGCTGGCAGTTTATCCAAGACGGTTTTGGGAATTACACGCAAATTCAGATCATTGATACTGCGTACAATCCTCTAGCTCAGTATGTGATTGATTACCAAACCACTTCTAGGGACATTGCTGATCCGATTCCTTTGGTGACGATTGGTTCTTTAAGTGGTGTATCTGCTCAGGTACGGAGTATTTCTGCGGTGGGTCCTTTCCAGGATCAAGCTCAATACTTGGAGTATGTTAATTTCTTTGTTCCTTTTGCTTTGGATGCTCCGATTGCTAATCCAGGCAATGCTTTTTTGACTAGTGGTTTTTCCCCGGTAACTGCGGTTTCTCTTCCAGGCAGTACGGGTAGTGCGATTGTGTCTGTAACGTCGTACCTGCATCCTTACAGCCGTCTGTATACTTTGGAGGTTACGGCGGTTGATAATACTATAGGTGCTCGTACTGCTACTCTTGAGTGGGTGGGAGCGCCTGTGTCTGCGGGTAATGCTTCGTTGCCACGGACACCTATCCATGCAGCGCTACCTTCTCCTAGTATTCTAATCCAGGAATTGGTTCCTTTATCGTTGACTAACGTGCCTTTAGAACTCGGGGTTGCACTGGACTTCGATTTCGGTCTTACCAATTTCGTGGTAGGCGATCTTCTTTATGTGCAAGCTGAGGGTGCTGGTCTTATTGAGATCGATCCTTTGCTTACTAACGTGAATCAGTACACGGAGATTTCAGCCGTCACACCTACTCTTCAGGTTGGTTCTACTGGTAGTGCATTGATCACTTCTTTGCCTTCTGCTTATTCTTTCACTGGGTACAATACTTCCTTCCGCATGATTTGCGAATCTTCGTCTTTAGGACCTAAAGTTGCAACTTTTGTTTGGGTTATGTATGGCGGGACAACTACTACGGGATCTTTCACTATTGATGAAACGGTGTCTGGATCTTTGGTTCAGGTGTTAGGTTCTACGGGTATCACGCTTACGTTGGCTTTCGGAGCCACTAACTTTGTTGTTGGCGATAAATTCGACTGGACTGTTTTAGCTCCTCGTAGTTTTTACCGTGGTAAGGAAGATGCTAGAAACATTAGTTTGAGTATTGCAACAGCAGTTAGCTTGGCGAATAAGGGGACTTATTCGGGCGGCTGGCTTGCGGATACCGCCGAGGGCGGGTTTGGTGTTTGGACTGCTGATTCGACTGTTAATAACGGACGTTTTGAGATTAACGATGGTTTAAGGTTTTACGTCCGTAATACCTACTTGAGTAGTCTTGTTAATCCGGTCCCGAGCGGTTCTAGGAGCTTGGCGGGTGATTTGTGGATTCTACAGGCGAGATCTTTGAGCTTCTTGGATTTCTCTTTAAAGGAACAGACGGTAGCTACGTTCTCTAATCCTGGGCATATTAGTACTGACGTTACGGGTGCTATTACTGGTACGTTTGGTGCTAAGTATATTAGCTTAGAGCATCTTCCTTCGTCTATTATTTCGGTCACTCGTCTCTCAGACACTACTTCGGTGCTTTACACACAAGTCCCTGGTACAGCTTTCCTTCAACTCACAGCACCTTTTGGTATAGTTGACGGGGATATTCAGGTGGTTTATCTGTGGGGTGGTGCGGAGCCGGATCCAGGTCAAACGTATTACTTGACTGGTCAGTATCTTCGTCCTGCCGAGATGTATGAGACTCCTTTCCTTTTCTTATCTGTTGGGGATGCGAGGAAGTTCTTAGCGCCGTCGAATACTCGTAATGACTTGTACATAGGTGCGGAAATTGCTTTTGATTATGCAATTCCTGGTTTGTATGTAATTCAAGTCCGCAATGCAGCGGATGACGGTATTTACACCAAAACTGATTATAAGAGAGCTATTAATGCTTTCTTGGATCAAAAACTAGCTTCTGACTTGGTTGTACTAAACAGTTTCCAAAATATTGGCGACCAGCTTAATGTTGTGAATCAAGCGAATGATCCTTTTGCTAAGCACGAGTGCATCACTTACTTCGGTGCTCCGATTGGTACGCCGATTGGTTCTGAGCAAGAGAGTAACTCCTTGGTATTCTATTCTCGTCGCACTTTTGCGGTGTACGGTCAAAGTCCTGCTCATGGTAGTAGGCTTCTTATCGCTGCAACGGAAGCAAAGCGCACAATTACCTTGGAAGATAAAACTTCTACTCAGATCGTATTAGACGGTTCTTTCGTGGCGTGCGCTGTGGCAGCTTTAGTGGCTTCGTTTGCAGATCCTAAAGAGACTATCTTATTCAAACAGCTTGTTGGCTTTGATTCTATTCAAACCTATACGCCGCAAGAAAATCTCATTTTGGGTGCGAACAACATCGTCTTCTTTGAAGATGTTGGCGAAGGTGTTGTTAAAATTAAAGAAGATATCACTACTGATCCTTTCAGTGCGGATACTCTCAATTTAAACCAAATGACACAAAAGCAATATGTTACGCGGGATATTCGTAACACGCTAACACAGGCGATTATCGGTCAGGTATTCCCTTCGGCAGGTGCTGGAGTTGCTCTTATCGAAGATATTCTTCAAACCCGTCTACGTAACTTAGTTAGTAGAGGATTTATGGGACAATACCAGGATGCGGCGGGTCTTACACGAAGTATTTCTGGTGTGGATATTTATGTGGTTAGAGATGTATCTGATCCAACACTCTTTCACATCGGTTACAATTACTTCTTAGCTACAGTGGCTAAGAGAATATTTGGTTTGTTTACTGTTAGTTTGCCTGGGGGCTTTCCTTCATAAGCAAGTTTAATTCAGGGGGGTATTATTAATACCCTCTGATTAGTTAGATAATGTGCTTAATAAAAGGATTCTTCGTAAGAATAGATTTATTAGGAAACTTTTCAAGGAGAGAGGCAAAATGACAGCACTTAGTAGTGTACAAAATACAGTGACAAAAACCGGAGATACAAACTATGTCCGATACGGCACAGCCGAAATTTCTCAATTTGATTATAGCGAGGCAGACGAGCATTTAACAACCAAAACCTATCATGGTGTATCCATTGTATCGGGGAATACTGATGCCAATAAAATTATAGGTAGGATTCAATCGTGGCAACCGGATAGTTACACTCGTGAGGGGGTTCATATTTATGAACTTTCTGATAAGTTTTGGGGTCGCCCGATCGAGTATGTTCCAGGTAAAGCTACGGGTTATACCATTGCTGTCACGCGGGCAGAGCTTTGGAAGGGTGAGATGGAGCGTGCATTTGCTGGCGCTGATCAGCTTTTCGACGACTTAATAGATCAAAACTTTTCCTTTTCTATAAAAGAATTTTGGATTCGCGGCGATGCTTCTTATAATATTTGGACTTATACGGGATGCTGGTTTACTAGTAAAAATTATGATGCTATTACTAGTGATGGTGATGGAGTTACGCGCATTTCAGCTACGATCGCTTACGTTAGCAAAGCTCATTCGGGATCTGAGGCTGCTACCTAAAAAGGAACATAATGCTCATTAGAGAGGTATTTGGTTGGTTAAGATATTGTTTACAGCAGGATCCTGTATGCTTATCGCACGGTATTGTTGCTGAAGAAATTTCGTCCACCTTCTTGTCTATGATAGATGTTAATGATGGACCTCGCACTTTAGCTCTTTTCAAGTCTAGTACGGGTTACTCACCGCGCATAGAAATAAGATTTACAGGTGAAAGACCTCAAGTATGGTGGATCAACGCTTCAGATCAGGGGGAACATGGGTCCTATCTTCTCTCTCCTTATAGTAGCCGTTTTCCTGGCGACACTAGGTCTTGGTCTCGTACTCAGTTTGTTTCATACCTTCTAGACTTAGCTCGTTCTAAATTCGCTGGCGATACGGTGACGTTCTTAACGCTCATTCCTAATGGGGGTTCTGAGATTGAAGCTAATCTAAAACCCGCCAAAATTCCTTTTGAAAATTTCATGCAGCTTGTAGACACCGCAAAAAGAGCAAAAGCGAAAGGCTCGCACACTCCCGGACATAAGATCATTGATTTTGTCATGAAGAATGGGAAGGTTGGTAAAACTACGGTAGGCATTCAAATAGCGCAAGATGCAGCTTATTATCTCGCTAAGCAACCTAACAAATTTAATCATATGCAACTTAGAGAATTAGTTGATTGGTTAAAGAAGGCGGATTCCACAAATCTGGATATAGAAAAACCTTTATGTCAGCAACTTGCTGAGCCAGAGGCTCAAAAACATATAGGTGACGAATGGATTGATACCTGCAAACTAGATACCGGCATAGAGGGTCAAATCAAAGAGATTGTGGAGGCTAGAAATCGCGGCGATGTCGTAGCATCTACCATCAAGGACGGGCATTACGGGGCATTTGGCGAGCTTGTAGAGGCTTCTTTGAAGCGCGATGCTATTCCGCTCCCATACCTATCTCTTCTAGAGAAAGCGGATTATAAAGAATCCATTGCTCCTTGGAGTATGATTCGCAGATCTATCCTTGCCTATGAGTTGCCTAAGGACAATACTACTCCTATTCAAGATGAAATTGTGTCTTGGTTGAATCATGCTCATCTATTTACAGCAATATATAAGAGCGATGATTCTACGATGAAAGAACTTCTAACGCATAAGGTAGCAGATTTTGCTTCCCACACTATAGGCAATCCTGATTGGGTGAAAGAGATATGCAATGAAGTTGTATCTTATACTAACGAGCATGATAAAACAAAAGCTCTTCAATCCGAATTTGATATGTGGTTACTGCAAGCGCTAAGCCCTTCTCTAGCAGGTAGTAATCTGCCTCTATCTCCCCATGCATTTAATACTGGTAGGGATGAAGAGAAGCTTTACAATAAGGTGTTTGGATCTTGGCTGCACACTCTAAAGAAGAGTGCCTCAGCACGTAGAGAACGTTCTATTAAAAGTCTGTCCTCTGCTTTAGATGCTTTTTATAAGCAGGTAAGTGCTGATTGGAATAAGGATGCGTTAGAAGAGTACGAGCCTCGTATGCCATCTATAAAAGATATTATGGCTACAGCCATTAAAGGTGACAGAGATAAACTTTTTCAAGTTTTAGTAACTGATGTAGAACAGGAGCTAGGAGCTAAAGTCCCAGTTGAGTTGAAAGCCAATCTCATATCTAGTCCTTTTTTCAACTCTATATACAGGGAAGTAAGATTCCAGAGCGTAAAAATCTAAAAAGGATAAAAAATGTCTATTATTAAATTACTTTTAATAGTATTTATAGCTGGTGCTACCTTGTCTATTGCTCCTCATGCGCCTGAGGTACATCGTGTCTCAAATACCGTACCTTGAGAATCTTTTAGCAGGTTATAAAGAACGGTACTCTCGTGGGGAAACAGATCTGCTACCCCGAATACAAGCTACGGCGGCGCAACTGGATGCCATCAAACTAGCTAAAACATATGAAACACCAAAACCTTCAAATATAGTTGCCACAGTTTTATCTGGATTTCCCCGGAGATGTTGTCGTGGACGCTAAAGGACTTCCTGCTACCGCAGATCCCGAAAGTTTCGTTCATCGAGTTCGGAAAAAATATGACATAGTGGATAAGGATGTCATCCAGAAACGGCTAAATTTAGATCGGGAGCGCTTGCTGGACGAGCGAAACTTTGTTCGTTGGGGAAATCCCCCTGGAATTTAGGTCACTTAAATCGTTAGGGGTCGCCTTAGTTTCATAGTTTAAAAACCAGCAGCTTTCTCGTCCCATCAGATTCTTCAATCCAAAATTTCCCGCCTCTATCGATAATTTCCTGAATAAACCCCTCATTGATGATGGCTTGTCTAATTATCTTGGTCGTTGTATTGCCAGTTTGATCAACCAATCCCCTGAGGATAGCGACCTCTTTATGCGGGATGTTGACCGTAATCTCTACCGTGGCACTCAAGGTTTTGTCTTCCTCCTTAGAAAGGACCAACGCAATTAAAAAAATAACACCTAAAACCACAAAAAATGGAGTCCAACTCTCAACTATGCCCATAAGACACCTCGGAAGATCAGTGGAGTTAGTGAATCTACATTGTCCGATCGAAGATCACCACTTATCCTGAAGATTTTTATAGAAGTCTTTAATCTCCCATTTATTCTTTCTAAGAATATCTACGATCTTGTGCAAAGAAGGCGTACCTTTCTTGCTGTTATGTACATCGGCTTTAAATGAGTTGATGCCATCAAACGATCTTAACGTATTGAGAAGGCGCTTTGCTCTTGTGCTTAAATACTCCTTATCGTTTTTCTCGTAAAGCTCAAGCCAAGTAGCCATATCATCCCTCCGCCCATAGCTCTTAAACTCTGTGGGATCTGTCTTGATATCGAGATCAGATAGCTTAACGGCTTTTCTTTTATCTAGATTATTAGCCGCTGTCTCATCAGTGTAAACGAAGGTGGGTATGCCTTTCTTTTTAGCGTTGATCAGAAGGGATTTTATTTGCCGCTTAAAAGCCTGGTTTGCACCTACATCCACAAAGGAGATATGGATCTCTTTGATGTATTTACTAGCTGGCTTAATGTAAGGCTTACTGCTCCAGATCCGATCTTCCATCTCATTTTTTGCAGGTGCTACCTTTCTGAATTCCCGTCCCCAATAGTCAACAGGACTAGCGATGTAGTTGCTTCGCAGCTTCGCTCCATCTAAGACCATGAGAGCGTGGACTCGTGATCCTTCATGGTAACTGCCACGCCTGCTTCTTGTTGTGGATAAGTAGTAGTATTTATCGTTTGGTTTAAGCGTGTCGTCAGCGCCTGAGATAAACGTAAGAGCGAACTGATCTTCTTTAAGGATGCTGGAAGCAGCAGATAGCGAAGTGTAATGATAGACGATATCAGATATTCCAGCTAAAATGTCAGAGACGGGGGATAACCCACCCTCCACTACATATAGTTTGCGCACATCCTTCAGGAAACTCATACATATGAATCTTAGTAGCTACTGAGATTTACTATCTTTACAAAGGGAATTATGCGTCATATAAAAATATCCAATGTAGTCAAAATAGAGGCTGAAATCAGTGCTAGAGCCTACAAGAAGCTCTGTGAAAAGCTGAAAGGTTATAATAAGCAGGGTTTATGGAAAATAATGGACCACTATATTTTCCATACTATGCAAGATCATCATGTCGAAGAACTTCTTAAGATACTAGACACCTTTGAAAAAACTAAATCTTTTGACGAGCCGTCTGCGCCAGCACCAGTGGAAGGTGCCTTAGCAAATAAAATAGCCTCAAAGTCTGTGGGGTACTCATCACACGGTACAATATCAACCCTTCAAGACATATACGAAGTTGAAGTTGAAGAACGCGGCAATGACTGGTTTGCTGACTCCGATTTAGACCGCAACAAAACGAAAGCTATCTGGGTTACTCATAAACCTGAAGACGCCTTAAAATATATGTTTTCCGAAGAGGACGAAGAAGACGCCGCCAAAGAAGATAACCCGTTAGACTATGTAACCTCAGTGCCTTTAATTGGGTTTACACCAGTTCTTGAAGATGGCGATGGCGGTTTTCTCTACATCAAACCAGTTAAAAAAATTGTGATTGCTGCGGTGGAAGAGATGGAGGTTCCTATGCCTGAAAGGCGTATGGAATTTACGACACCTATTACCGCAGAGGATCTTGAAAACAGTAAGACTAAATTAGATATTCTTTATGATGTTAATTACTTCACTTATCTAGCACCCGAGACGGCACAAGCAAATGCTAAAAAACTTATAAGCTACGCTGAATCCATCGACTACCCAACACCGGCTCATTGGCATCTCATTGCAGTTAGTGCGGATTTATTGACTGGGGACGAAGATTGAAATTAGTAACCTCCAAAACTATTAAACTACCTCAGTTAAACAAAATACTTAAAGGTATTAAAATTACACTAGAGGGAGATAATTACAAACCTTTGAGTAGTGGTAAGAAACTATACCTCTATGTTGAGGATGATGGCTCACTCGCGTCCATTGCTGGTTTATTTGCTAAAGATCCTACAGCCAGCATATATAAGAACGATGAAGAAATATTTAAGGATCAAGCCAACTTTACTTATACCGTAACGTCTATTCCTGAAACACTTAAGGGTTCTAGAATTGCACCAACTTTTCTAGAAATCACCAAGGTAGACTTGAATGATCTTGGGGCGACGGTCACAGGTTTTCTGCACAATGCGCGAGATCCACGCCTACCCTACTTAGATCGTTCCGAGAAAAATGAACACGGTACTGGCGAATTTAAACTAGACGATATGATTGCACTCTACGATGGAAGTTTTTTCCATTTGGTTTTATCGCCAGAAGCTGAAGAGATTGAAAAAGTAGTAAATGAACAGCGTACATTATTCCAGCAATACAGTATCGATAACGACGAAGACACTAAGAAAGCTTTATCTGACACTTACAGGCTTCTAAAGCCTTTTGCTTATGAGATTTTTAAAATAGACGATGACTTAGCCTCTTTTGTAACAAAAACAGGCAAATGGCAAACGATCAATTTAGCTGGCAATCGTAAGTTAGATGCTTGGGATAGGGAACGCATATATAAATTTGCAGAAGATCGAGGTCTTTTAGACGAGCAAGATTTGCTGAAAGAAGCCAAGGAATCTTTCTACAAAAAACCAATGCAAGAACGTTTCGACCTAGAGGATTTAACACCGATTCTCTTAGATGAAGTCTTGTCTCTAAGAGAAAAAGATCAAGCCGCAATTGAGGAAATGGTGACGAGCAGTAGTAGTAAAAAACCTACTGATGGCTTAGATCCGATACCCGGACTTAATGCTGGCGTGGAGTTTATACCTCATCAATCGTACATTATAAGTAAGATACGAGACCGAGATAGGCAGCTTATTGATGCAGATCCGGGAGCTGGAAAAACTGCCGTGATAATTGCTGACGTGTTGCATCAAATAGCTAAGGACAGAATTAAGCGTCCTATAGCTATCATGCCTAATAACTTGGTGAGTCAATTTGCACAAGAAGTTAGAAACTTCTCATCTCTTAATCCATGGATTATTACTACCGAAACCATTAAGAGTTGGGGCAAAGGATATACTGACGATAAGTTCTCTAAGATTTTAGATTCAGCTAAATCGGCACCCGTGAATACTCTATTTATTACGTCCTATCATTTCTTAGCCGCCGCTAAGAAACTTGTGGATAATGGACAAATCACGGAAGACAAAGGAAGATATAAACAAACTAAGACGTTCCCCAATGCTTATAGGATACTTAATGAATTAGGCATCGATTACGTTGCAATGGATGAATGTCATACCTTAAAAAATGATAGTAACTTTACTAAAGCCGTAAGTGTATTCTCCAAAGTGTCTCAGGTTAAAGGATTTACAGGCACCATCATGCCGGGAAATCTTATAGACGTTCTGGGACCTATGGGAATTATTCATTCCTCAGTGTTAGGATCTGCGCAGAATTTTGTTCAAAAATTCTCCCCTACAAAATCCATAAATAGCTACCACGACACAGCACCTAAGGACATTAGAGCGGTTCTTCAGCGGTTCGGCACCCCGCAAGTGAGAGCCACTGCTTGGGGATCTATGATGCCTAAAGTGCATAGAGAATATCATTACGTATCCTTTAATACTACTCAACAGAAATTCTACGAGGCATTTCTAAAAAATAAAATAGAGGATATTAAAAAGGATCCTGCACTCTTAAAGCACTTCAATAAGTTCAATCTGAATTTGGAAGATGAAGATGTTGTTATGAATCCAGCTTTAAGAGCGAAATTCACACCTCTAGATGTATTTTTGAATTCGCCAGGAGAAGCTGAAAAGTATTTAGGAGCCTCTTTAACTGGGGACGATGCGATGTCACCTAAGATACAGGAGATAAATTCGATATGTTCTAAACATTTATCTTCTGCTTCTAATGGGAAAATCCTAATTTTTGTTCAGTATAAAGAAGCCGGTAAAAATCTATTAAGAAATTTAGATCCTAATTTAAAAAATCAGGCGGCATATTACGAGGGTGGTATGGTGGAGGTCTTAAATAGGTTTAAGATTCCCGATTCAAATTTGAAGATTTTGATAGGGGTTGATTCCACGCTGAGGATGGGACATAACCTGCAAGTGGCGAATTGCGTTATCCACGCCGACACACTTTGGCTTAATGGGGATGTGCGGCAGCGTGAGGCGCGTGCAAATCGTCTTAAGCAAAAACGCGAAGTCTATATACATCATGTGATAGTTCACAACTCTCACGAGCTTTTAAAGAATGCTAGACTACTGTCTCAGGCGCATACGATCGCTAAAGCAAATAGTGATTTTAAAGACGACACTATGCTGCCCCATGTTGAGATGACCTTAGATGCTATGTCTACTTACCGTTCAATAGATAAAATAGAACCCTTGATGGCTAGACAAAAGAAGATTGAAGATTTCAGTGAAAAACAAACCAAAGTAGAGAAGGAGTTTTTTGGTACCCACACTCTGCTTCCACAAGCCTATGAAGAATTAAGCGTAGGTAAGAAGTTAGCTATCGTGCCTTCTACTGAAAACTTTGAAGGTAATCGTAATGATGCCACGTATCTCATCGAGGAAGAACTAGAAACGATGAAATGGGAGACTACGGCTCCTACGTTATCGTTTAACTTGCAGAACTGGGATGATACTTGGTTTCTAACCATGTTTAAATCCGCAGACCCTAACGGCTTTGCCCGTAGGTTAGGCTTTATGCTTCAACCACAATACTTCTACAAAGAAGTAAGTTCCAAAGGTGGCGTGTCGGGAATAATTGAAAGTCTCGAAGACGGTGGGATAGAAATAATAAATAAAGATAGCTTGCAGTCAGGCGTAGCTAAAGCACGTCTACTACACCCTAGCCGCATGGGAACACTTAAAAGACTAGAACAAGAAAGTAAGACATCCGTTGCAGGTAAAGCAGCAACTACTTATCAAGTTGAATTCTTTTTCTCCAGTATAGACGGATACCCTTTTGTAATGAGTGATAATGTTAAATTCGGATCTAAAGAAGGACAAATTCTTAAAAAGAAAGGATTCAAAGAAGGTGAACCCTTTTGGTATCTACCTACTAGACGCAGCGCACTAGTCGCCTTCTTTAAGAAACTGGAAACAAATTATCCTGGAATTAAGATAGCAAGATGGGAGGAATTTAAAACAGTGGTTAGAGGAATCTTCGGTTCGGATCTAAAAGACTTTGACGAAATGGGTAAATAAAGGTAATAAACACACAACAACCTAGAAGGATGCCGTGCTTTATTTAAAACTGTTAAGTATATTTATTGTAGTGCAAGTACTGAGAACTGGTGGAAAACTATCCGCGCACAAGCATACTACGGGGCAGAAAGCCTTAACTTCCTAGCCTCACCATTCAGCGCAAGGATACACCGCTTGCAGGTCACTACAGGGATTGTGCCGTCTTCTGCTGGCACTGGCGCAAAATAAGCTCCACAAAGCGAAAACCGCCCCTTAGGGGCATGGTTTGCTGTTGATGGTTTTGGCTGGCGTCTGTCTGGATAGCCGTTGGCTTTCATAATACTTCAGGCACGATTTCAGGCACGCACTCCTCATGCGGACGCCAGGACATATCCACTATGTTAGAATCACTTGTCTTCACAATGATCAAGTCCTTGCCAGGTGCCGCGTTCTCAATTACCGTCATCTGTATTTTTCTCATAACCTATACTCTTTCGTTATCAAATTTAGTCAAATCTTTAACCACTCTAGCATAGTCTTTAATATAGTATCTTTGCACGGTTTCTAATGTGATTTCTTCTTCCGCTCCTTGGGGACCTTTACGCATATAAGTCCAACCCTCATTTTCAGTTTTAAGAAAGATTTTGCCTTCTTCAACTGCTATCCACTTCTCTCGCGACATTCTAAACCTCTTTAGATCTCGGAATCCCAGTGTATCGCAGGACAATGATCCTTTTTTCCCGAGCAGTCATCTGATGCCTCCGAAACCCCGCCGTTAAGGCAAGGTGTAATTTGAAGTTGATCCTCAGCTAAGGAGAAGTACAAGTCAATCAAAATTTCCTCCCCCTCTACGCCTAGAAAAACATGTCATGACTTGTCCCATTAGAGAATACGTATACATGGGGTCTCCCCTGGGGGGGATCTGGGTGTCTGGATGCTCGCTTGTTCTTTACCAATTTTTACTTGGTGCTTTGTCAACTAGCGTCTAGAAAACATGTCATGACTTGTCCCATTAGAGAATACGTATACATGGGGTCTCCCCTGGGGGGGATCTGGGTGTCTGGATGCTCGCTTGTTCTTTACCAATTTTTACTTGGTGCTTTGTCAACTAGCGTC
>Ga0315291_10002497_pt1 | contig 24095 bp, 22 predicted proteins | sample YL17G12_20_MG_FD_203070 | JGI IMG/M metagenome (GOLD analysis project Ga0315291, IMG submission 203070) | Sediment microbial communities from Yellowstone Lake, YNP, Wyoming, USA - YL17G12_20 | ecosystem: Environmental > Aquatic > Freshwater > Lake > Sediment | place: USA: Wyoming | collected... | reverse complement strand
TTCTCAAGCCCTCTTCTCAGTTTCTCTAACATCTGCGTTGACGTCTCCAAAAGCAACAAAACGGCAGGTAGGACCAACACCTGCCGATTTCATTGTCTCAAATACTGGCTGCTTAGGCAAGAGCTTCAGGTCTCGACTGCCACGGCCTCCCTGGAATACTCTACCGGCTCCTCCGCACCTTTGAATTTTACCGAGACAACCTTGGAAATACCTGGCTCCTGCATCGTTATTCCGTACAGATAGTCAGCTATTTCCATCGTCTTCTTATTGTGCGTTATGACAATAAATTGCGTCTTGTCATTGAACTTCTTCAGCATGTTCAAAAACCTGTTGATGTTCGCGTCGTCAAGCGGTGCATCCACCTCGTCCAGTATGCAGAATGGGCTGGGCTTCACAAGATAGATTGCAAACAGCAGGGCGATAGCCGTAAGCGCTCTCTCGCCGCCCGAAAGCAGATTCAAACCCTGAAGGGTCTTGCCTTTCGGTCTCGCAACGATTTCTATGTCTGCCTCAAGAGGATCATCGCCAATCAGCCGCAGCTCGGCTGCCCCGCCTTCGAACAGGGTCAGAAAGGTCTCTTGAAACTTTTCTTGAACGCTGTTGAAGGTTTCAAGAAACAGCGCCGAGGCTCTCTGGTTGATCTTTTCTATTACCTCGAGGAGGGAGACCTTTGCCTGGATCAGATCGTCCCGCTGACTCTTCATGAAATCAAGTCTCTCCTTCTTTTTCTCGTACTCTTCCAGAGCCAGAAGGTTGACGGGACCAAGTCCCTTAATCCTTTGGCGCAAGGCTTGGACTCTCTGTTCCGCCTGAGTCGAATCGAATCCCTCAGGAATCGAAAGGCCGGCCGTCAAATCCACACCGTAGTCAGAGTGTATGCGTCTGGCAACTCCTTCCCGTTCAATCTTCTGTCTTGTGAGACTGAGCTCGATGGCATGGGCTTCTTCCAGGAGTCTGTCAAGTTCTATCCTGTGCAACTTGAGAGTTTTTTCCAGCTCTTCAATTTCTGCCTTCACGGAATTGTAGGACGCTCTTGCGGTCTCGAGTCTGCTTTCTTTCTCCTTTTCGATGACCGCGACTTCTGTGGCCTGCCGTTCAAGGTCGTCAAGCTCGTTCTCGATTTCGCCAAGGGCGATGATTGTGACTTCAAGGGTTCCTTTCTTGCGCTCAATCTCTGTTCCAAGAAGTCCCTTCTCTTCCTCCAGCCGCAGTGTGAGTGAAATAAGTCCGTTCTTTCTTGCGAGCTCCCGCACCTCCTCCATCCTGAGCTCACCCACCCTGGCGAGAGTTGCCTCGCGCTGACCTTCCAGGTCTTTTATGAGTGATGACTGCGTATCCAGTCGCTCGGACGTTGGAGCAAGCAAAAGTCCCAGTTCTAGAATCTCTTTCTCCAGCATGTCCTTTTGCTGCGTGTGAGCTGAGAGCCTTTCTCTTAGGTTCTTTTCTTTGGTTCGCAGAGATTCAACGCGTGTCTCGATGAGCTTTATCTCAGCCCTGCGGACCGACACACTGCTCCCGTTGGACCCAATCCGCTCACCGAGTTCGCGTAGTTCTAAAGAAAAAGAAGCAATGCGCTTTTCGGCTTCGATTCGCTGTACTTCAAGATGGCTTTTCTGGGCAGTGCAATCCGAAAGAGCTTTCCGGACGTTGGCAAGCTCGAGCTTACCCCTGCTCAATTCGGCATCGACTCCAAACCCACCAGGGATCGAGCCTTTCCCGCCAGTGAAAAGCTTCCCTCTGTGGATAAGTCCGCCCTCCCGGGCGACAAACCTGACGCCTAACTCGGTGTACGCGGGAAGGTTTTGGATCGAGTGTGCGGTTTCGACTATTACCGTTCCCTCCAGTAGCGACGAAATCGAGTACTTAAGATTCTCGGGGCAATTTATGAGATCGATTGCCTCTCCTACCACTTCAGAAGACGAAAGAATCTCTTCCGGCACCTTCCTCACGGGTACGCGTTCAGACTTGTCATGTACCAGGACGGTGAAGCGTCCCGGAGATGTCTCGCTCAGTATGGAGACGCACGAAAGAGCAGTCTCTTTGTCGCCCGCTACGACAATCGGCCCGTATTCATACAAAAGCGCGTCAAAGGCAGAGGAAAGCTCGGCAGGAATACTCACCAGCTCTTCAAGGATTCCGATCACTTCGCCATTCACATGCGTTAGGGCGCTGCGGATCAGCTCGTTCTGTCTGCGATGCTCCGCCGCCACACTTTCAAGCGCACCTAGCCGACCCTCCATCCTCTCTGCATTCCCCAAGAGCGCAGACTCCTCGCCTGCAACTTCAGCAAGTTTCCTGTCAAGCGAATCGCGCTCCGACAGATTCTCCCTGACCCTGTTCTCGAGTTCTTCAAGCTTCCCTCTCTGCGTTTCAATCTCGCAGTTCAGAGTTTGCTCGGTCGACCTGAGATCAGAGAGTCTTGACTCAAGTTGAGAAATCTCATCACAGACCGCTTTGAGCTGTCTTTCTATTTCCTCTTTCATTGAGGTCAGTTCTTCCTGTTTTGCCCTGCGCTGCGCCTCCTGCGTACTCGTTTGGGAGACGACTCCGGCAAGAGACTGAACGCTATTCCTGAGCGCAATGAGCTCTTGTTCTTTTCTGGCCAGTTCTTCCTCTTCTCGCCTCACGTTTTCTCGGTTCTCGCGAAGAGAGCTTTCAAGACCAGAGAGTTCGCCCGAGGCTTCCTCGTACCGCCGGGCGATTGCTTCTATCTTCTCGTCGGCGTGACGGATGTCTTCCCGGAGCCCGTCGCCCTTGGAATTGAGCGCTTCACGCCTTTCCTTGAGTACCAGAATGCGGTCCCTGATTTTGGCTTGCTGTTCCTCCACGACTACAAGCTCCTGAGCCGCGCCACTGACTTTTCTCTCTTGCTCAACCAAATTGAGCTTTAGGTTCTCAAGGGATGCTTCAAGGGATCTGATGGCCGTAGATGCTTGCCCCTTGTTTGCCAGGCAAACATCGAGCTCGTTTGAAAGCTTGCTGGCCTCGCCGTCGTACAGACGATAGGCCAGAAGACCGAGAGTCACGTCAAGGCTTCGGATTTCTTCCTCAAGCCGCTTGTACCTCCTGGCCCTTGCTATCTGTCTGCGCAAAGAGTTCGTTTCTCTCTCGATTTCTATAAGGATGTCGTTCACTCTCACGAGGTCATTCTCAGTTGCCTCAAGTTTCAGAAGCGCTTCTCTCTTCCGAGTCTTGTACTTCATTATCCCTGCTGCTTCTTCGAAAAGAAACCTGCGGTGCCCGCTGTTATCGCTTAGCACGTTGTCTACCATCTCTTGCTCTATGAGCGAATACGCATGGCTGCCGATACCGGTGTCAAAGAATATGTCTTTAATGTCCTTGAGTCTGCAAGGCGTTTTATTCAGAAAATATTCGCTTACGCCATTGCGGAAAATCCTTCTGCTGACGGTGATTTCATCGTATTCAAGGGGCACAAGCCGGCCGGAGTTGGCAAATGTAAGAGCCACTTCCGCCATCCCGAAAGGTTTGCGACTGGTGGTCCCATCGAAAATGACGTCCTCCATGCTACCGCCACGCAGCGCCTTGGCACTCTGCTCTCCAAGTACCCACCTGATCGCGTCAGCAACGTTGGTTTTCCCGCAGCCGTTCGGCCCGACGATGCAAGTAATACCCTGGCCGAATTCCATCTTCAGTTTTTGAGCAAAAGACTTGAATCCTAAGAACTCGAGTTTTGTAAGAAACACCTACTGTTTCACCCCTTCTGTAATGACCCTTGTCTCAATGGATAACCCGAGAGGTTCTATCCGAGATACAGCCGCCTTTGCCTCATCGGACGTAAGAAAAGGCCCGGCAACGACTCTGTATCCTTTGCCGTGCCCGCCTAAATCCGTGAGCTTTATAGAAACTCTGAAGCCGACGCGAGCGACTCTCAAAGAGTCCTTTGCCGCTTCACCATAGTTGGTGCGCGAACTGACCAGTACGCAAGTGCCGTCAGATTGCGTGCCATCGGAAAACCTCGAAACATCGGAAGACCGAGATATGACTGCGCCGTCAGGGCGTTGAGTCTCATCTCCCGTCATCACGCCATCAGAACCCGGCAAAAGAATCGATCTCATCATTCTTTCGTCAATCTGAGGGCTTCCAGAACCCGCGAACCTCGCTTGCTTGAGCGCCAGAACCCCAACGATTGCCAAGACCGCACAGATTCCTATCACGTACTGATGCCACCGACGCTGCTTTCCAAAGAGGGCATTTTCAACTAGCTCGGATTCGTCTCGAGGCGCGGTCTGGTGAGGATCAATCTCCTGTGACAGAAGTCTCGCGCCCCCAGTCTCCTCTCTTTCGGAGGAAATGGGCTCCCCAGCCCGGGGAAACTTCTCAGGAGCAACCTCTGTACCCCGGACAGTTTGAGTTTCGTTCTCGGCTGGAGCCCGCGGCATCAAAGACTGAACGTCCTCAGCCCGGGCACGCAGAACCAAGATCTGTCTTTCCTCAACCTGAGAATGTTTCTGCGTTACAATCCCAAGTATTGGAATATCGGATCTCCATAAGGCCGAGAAGTCTCTTCTTATCTTGCTCTTCCTCCCGGCTGGCCCGTTCACGCAGAGAATTACGCCGTCCATGCAATTGAGGATTGGATTCACCTGTTTCCGAATCAGAAAAGGCGGGACACAAGCCAAAGTTATGTCCGCTTTTGTTCTGAGCGAATGAAAGACTCTTTCGAGCTCCCTGCCCACGAGCTCACCCTCTGAGGATACGGGATGAGAACCAGCCCCGATGATGTATATTCCTTCCGTTTCTGTTTCTGAGGCGACTGTAAAAAAAGAACAGCCGTATTTGACCATATCAATGAAGCCTTCTTTGCCTTCTCCGGCCACAACCGTGTGCAGGGAAGGCACCCGCAAGTCGCAATCTATAAGAACCACCCTCTGTAAGACCCTCCTTAGCGCGAGAGCCAGCGAGCAGAGGAGAGGTCTAAGGCTGACGCGTTCTGTGAGCGCGCTGACCGCAACTATGTCAAGCGGCGAAATCTCGCGGAGCTGAATCAGTCTCTCAACGATATCTCTCGAACCACTTACCCAGGAGTGGTTCGAGAGCAGAGAGAGATCCTTTTCCCATTCACTCATCGCGTCACTCAGCTCGAGCTCAGCCAGCAGAGCGCTTCTTAAATCATCGGCGATGCCGGACGCGCTCTCGTAGTAATCGGTACCCGAAAGAGAGTCCGTATCGCGACCCGAGAAAAAGATGTCTTCAAAATCCAGCTTCTTCTTTTCCACTCAGTCGTTCCTTCGCATCTTTGAGGGTGTTCTTCACCCGATCAGGGCTTTCCTTTGTGCACTTCTCAGCTTTTTCCTCGCGCCACTTCCGCCACGCGGCCAAGGGCCTCTTCCACGATTTTCTCTTCGTCGGGCAGTACGGTCCTCAAGTCAAGATAGACCGCGCCCTTCTCTACCCTTGTGACAACGGCTATTTCTCCCTCTCTCAGAATTCTCTCAATCAAGTTGTCATCGAGTACGCCGGATCGAACCGCAATGACCCACGTTGGCACACCCACCTCCGGAAGAGCGCCACCGCCGATCTGTGAAAGGCTCCGTTCCACGCTGAGATCCAGTACGTCGTTCAACGGTCTAACACGAGCGAGCAGCGCTTCCGCCCTGGATTTGACCAGTCCTTCTTCCTCGGTAATCATCCTGACCGCGGGGACTCTCTCACGAACGGTTGAAGTGTCAAGCATCTCAAGGAGTGTCGCCTCCAGAGCCGTGGCTGTCAACTTGTCAATTCTGAGAGCCCTGCTGAGCGGGTTCTCGCGCATGGGCATCACAGATTCCTTTTTCCCGACTATCACGCCCGCCTGAGGACCTCCCAGGAGTTTGTCTCCGCTGAAAGTTACAATATCTGCGCCCATCGAGATACTCTCTGAAACCACGGGCTCGCCCTGTAATCCAAATAGAGAGAAATCGATCAACGCACCACTTCCGAGGTCCTCCATCACGGGTACGTTCTTCCTTTTTCCGAGAGCAATCAGCTCTTCCAGGGAGGCTTCGGACACGAACCCTACCATTCGGAAATTGCTCTTGTGTACCTTGAGAAGAAGAGCGGTGCGCTCGCCGATTGCCTTCTCGTAGTCGTTGATGGTCGTGCGATTCGTTGTACCCACCTCTACGAGCACGGCCCCACTTTTTGCCATGACCTCGGGCAGCCTAAACGAACCTCCTATTTCGACAAGCTCACCTCTCGAAACGATGACTTCCTTTCCTTCGGCTAGCGTGTTCAGGGCTAGAAGCACGGCACCCGCATTGTTGTTCACGACATGAGAGGCCTCGGCTCCGGTAAGTTCGCGAAGAAGCCTGTCAGAGTGAATCTGCCTGGAAGTTCTCTCGCCTTTTTCGATGTCGTATTCCAGATTTGTGTAGTATCTTGCAGCATCAGTAACTGCAGCGACGGCAGACTCTGAAAGTACTGCCCTCCCAACATTTGTGTGCAGCACTACGCCGGTAGCATTGACAAGGCGTCTCATGCTCTTTGCCATTCTAGCCTCAAGAGTCTGGTTAACCCTGAACGCGATCTCCTCAAAAGACGAGACTCTCTCGCGCACTCCCTCTAGAATCGAGCGCCTTTCCTCGTTCACCACTTCTCTGACAGCGGAGACCACAAGGGAGCGACAATACCTCCCGAGTACTGGCTTCAGGTGGTCACTCTCTAGAACGAGTTCCACCGAGGGTATCTTTCTGAGTACGTTTCCTCTATCCTTTTGCACCAGCGCAACCTACCAGATGTAGTGGGTGCGGTCAAGTCCTTTGTACTACATAAGGGAGTCGATTACCATAGAGAGTTCCCGCAATAGCTGACCGTCGCAGGGCTATTGCCGACACAGCCACGATACGTTATTCTACCACGCATCGGTGCCGGCCGGATGCTCACGATATCGAGGGACGCAAACAGCAACTGAAGAGGGGCACTTTGATCAAGTCAACAATGCAATACTCGTTGTGTAACGTTGGGAGACGAGTAGTTTCAGAAGCAAAACGAATGCAATCGGAGGCCACCCTCCGAATCGTTACAGTCTATCTATTGGCGTTCCTCCTCGTGATTGCGGGGTGTGCCGTTTCAGGCTGCGCAAGGCTTCGACGCGGACCGCCTTCCCACGTCTACGAAGGACCCCTCGTAGAAATAAGACAACTTGACTCTTCTTCCCTGAAGGGGAAGCGCATCGTACTCGACCCCGGTCACGGCGGCGCGTTTCCGGGAGCCATAGGCAGGGGCGGACTCAAGGAGGCGCAGGTAAACCTTGGAGTAGCGCTCTACCTCTGGGGAATGCTCAGGGATGCAGGAGCCGAGGTTTTCCTGACGCGCTCATCAGACAGAGACTTCTTGTACGGAGAAAAGCCAAACCTGAGGGATGATCTCTCCAGAAGAGTGGAGCCCGCCCTGGCCTTCAAGTCCGATCTTTTTCTTTCTTTACATCACAATGCTGACATATCTCGTTCGCGAGAACGCAACCAGATAGAAATCTACTTTAAGATGCTTGACGGGGAACCATCCAAGGACGTGGCACTACTGATCCATGAGCGCCTCGCCGAAAATCTGGGTATATCAAAGGGGGAAGTGGTTCCAGGGAATTACTTTGTTCTTAGAAACATGCCCTGCACTGCGGTACTGGGTGAGCCGTCCTATATCTCCAATCCATGGGTAGAGGAGAAGCTGAGGCTCGCCGAGAAACAGCTTCTTGAAGCACAAGCGTACTTCCTTGGAATACTTGGGTACTTTGACCGCGGCGTGCCTCGGATAGCGTCTCTCTCTCCGTGCGACAGCGTTCTGGCTGACGCTCAACCTGCGCTAATTGCGACCATTTCGGCAGAGAGAGCGGCAATCGATACGTCTTCGGTGTTGTTCAGGCTCGACGGAACGGCAATTGCGCGGAGCGTAGAGAGCGAGGGTAAGCTCGTGAGGGCCAGGCCCGAAAAGCCACTAGCAAGTGGGAAGCATGAGTTTTGTGTCTCGTGCCGAAACCTAAACGGAAACTCAACCGGTGAGAGGTGCTGTCACTTCGAAATCTCTCTACCTCCATCCTCGCTAATATCTACGGCTTCGCCTGATTGCCTTCCCTGGAAAGGCGGGGTGCTTGTCACTGTGGAGGCCAAAGACGTCAATGGCAATCCGGTCAGGGACGGCGCACGGATAAAGTTCTCCGGTGAAAACGGCTCATTCTTGGCAGAGTCTGTTGCCACGCTTGGCGGAGTAGCTACGAGTGTATTCTTCCCCGATGCCTCAGCCGGCGAGACGCATATCAGGGTGAGTTGTCGAAACCTGACAGATACTTTGTTTCTCGGAGATTCCCTGGTCATGATACGTTGCTTTGGCGCAACGCGTGTCTCTACGCAAGCTCTCCGGGTCGTTGCAGACGCAACAGGAGAACCTCTGGGGAAGGCCCAGCTCAGGAGCTGGGGCAAGGATAGTCTGCTCGCCGTGAGTGGTCCGCAAGGACTCATGGTATTCGCAGTGGACCCGAGCGAAGGATTCATACTTGAAAGACAAGGCTTCATCCCAAGTCCGGTCCCGATCTCGATTCCACTTGAACGGCTTCCGTACTCATCCGCTGTCGAGACTACGTCTGTTGGCACCGGGGACCTCATGACTATCAGAATGAAAACAGCCGCGGAGGGGCTCCTTCTTGACGTAAAGATTGCGGTTGATATCGCACTTGGACCCGATCGCGAGGAACAAGTTCCAGCAGGCAATCGAATAGGCGATGCAAAGAAAACGGAACGTGGAACGAAGAACCTCACCAGAGAGGTGGGGGTCCGTCTCGAAAGGATCCTCAGCGGAGCCGGGGCTCAAGTTCTGGTCTTGGATGAAACCGTGCCCGACGAAGAGAAAGTCCGGAGAGCAGAGCTTTTTGGTGCCCAGATGTACTTGAGAATCGGGCAGTCGTCTCGCGGGTCTGCTTTCGTCCTCCATTACCCGGGAAGCTCCGCTGGAACCAAGCTGGCGCAGGAAATCGCGAGCTCGTGGGGTGCGCTACTGTCAGTAAAGGAACCTTCCGTCAAGGAAGATGCGCACTACGTCATCCGCCAGACAAGCTGTCCTGCTGTGATAGCGATGCTTCCTCCTTCGGCCAGAAATGCCGATGAGAAATTCACCTCGACTTTCGCCTACGCTCTGTTCCTGGGAATTTTGGAGGATCTTGGCCTGAAACGCGACCAACTTGCCAGGCTCTCGGTGACGACCGTCGGTCTTGTTTCAGATGAGGGCCTTGACGTTGTATTCGATGATTTCATCCCCCTTAGGGTTTCGCGAAAAGAAAGCGTCACATTCTTCTGCGAGGAGGGGCTGCACCTGGTGAGGGCTCGGTCCGGAGATGGAAGGAGCGCACTCAAGTTTGCGTCGTTGAAAAAAGGCGGCAAAGCGGAGCTCGAGCTCACTCTACAGTAGCGGCTGGAAGGAGCTAACAGGATTCGCCCAGATAGCCCGAAGCAAGTTCGGCATACTCAATAGCAGAACGCTCAATTTCCTGGAGAACTTCTTCTTCGACTTCTTTCTTCTTCGCAGCGGGAATTCCTGCGACAAGAGTACGCGGCGGTATTCTTGTGCCCTGGAGCACGACGGCCCCGGAGGCGACTACACAACCTTCACCGATCTCAGCCCCGTCAAGTATTACGGCCCCCATTCCAATGAGACACCTGTCGCCGATCCTGCATCCGTGCAATACGCAGCCGTGCCCGACGGTCACCTTGTCACCAATCAGAACTGGAGACTTCTCGGTAGTGACATGAAGAACACACGAATCCTGAATATTGGAGTAGCGTCCGATTCGCACGTAATTCACGTCAGCCCGCACAACGGCATTGAACCAAACGCTGGAAAAATCGCCGATCGAGACCTCGCCTATGACCGTGGCGTTCGAGGCAACAAAAACGCCCCTTCCGAGTTGGGGCGACTTCTGACCGTAAGGTTTTAGCAACTCATCTCCCAGGCAACGGGAATCATGGGGTAAACTTCCCGAAATCTTCCGGGTCCAAATCCTCCAAGAATTTTCTTAGCTCTTCGGCTCTCTCCTCTTCGGTCTTCTCTTTCTCTTCCTTCTTCAAGAGACTGACATCCTTCGCATTCTCCAGCAGCGTTTCTGAAAGATATATCGGGGAGTGCGTCCTCAGGGCCAACGCGATGCCGTCGCTTGGCCTCGCGTCAACGTTCACTATCTCGTTGTCCCTTTCTCTTTCCAGGACGATGTTGGCATAGAACGTATTGTCTCTGAGATCGGAAATGATGATCTTCGAGACCGTGGCCTTCAATCCCTTGACGATCGTTGCCATGAGGTCGTGGGTAAGAGGTCTTTGGAACTTCTTTCCGGCAATCTCCATCATAATGGCACTTGCTTCCGCAGGACCGATCCAGATAGGGAGCACTCTGTTGCCACCCGTCTCGCGAAGAATAACGACGTGACTCTTTGTTTTGTCGTCGTAGGCAAGGCCGCCGACGTTGACCTCAATCACGGAAGACACTTCTACCGCCTCCCAGATTCCTTTGACTCCTTGGGTTCCTTGGACTCCTTTGCTTTCCTCTTGACGTCCTCCACGGTCCCCACCTTCTGAGATTCATCCCTCATGTTCTTTATCATCCATTTGGCCGAGTCAACAAGCTCAGAGTCCTTGTACTTCTGGACGACCACCTTGAATACCTCCTCGGCCTTGGCGAAGTCCTTGAGTTCCTCGGAGTAAATAAAGCCTATCATAAACTGCGCTTGAGACGCGTACTTACTCTCTGGAAACTTCTTCAAAAGGTCTTCGTAGATTCCGATTCTCTGCCGGCTGTCCTTCGAATCCATCGCTGCCTGAAAGAGCTCCTCGGGTGTACTGGCGACTTCAGGCGGAGACACATTCTTGGTTGCGGTAATGGAACTATCCTCTATCAAATACTCAATGGGGAACTTCTTCTTGAGATCCTGGAAAAGCTCAGTTCTTACCTTAGTCACCCTTTCGCTCAAGAGTCCGTCTTCGATACGCTTCTTGACACCTTCAAAAGGCTGGAGCTCGGGTTCAGTTCGCTCGTCAACTTTGATTATCTGATAGCCGCTAGAAGTCTTGACAACGTTGCTCAGATCACCCGATTTCAGCGAGAAAATAGCTGTTGCTAGCTCGGGAGAGCCTCCGATTTCAGGCGGTAGCGCTGTACCCTGAATCAGCATTCCCAAATCTCCACCCTTGTCAGCAGTGGATTTGTCATTGGACTTTTCCTTAGCCAGCTTGGCGAAGTCTGCTCCACCCTTCAGGTTGGCTAGAACCCGCGCCGCTTCGGTCGAGTCAGACAGGACGATGTGACTGGCCTTGACCTTGGCAGGGCCCTTGAACTTGTCAAGGTTCTCATCGTAGAACTTGCGCACTTCGGTTTCCGTAGGAGTTGCCTTGGCAACAATTTCCTTTTCGTAATACTTACGCATCAGAATCTGGTCCAGGCTCATGTCAAGAAGCGTCTTAACCTCCGAGTTTTTGTCGAGGCCTTCTTCCAGTGCCCCGTTGACCCAGACCTTCTGTTCCGCCAGCATGTCCAGAAACTGTTTTCTGCCGTGCGGGTTCATGAACATACCTCTCTTGTCTGCCGGAATGCGTTCGACGCCCGCTTTGAACTGGAGTTCGAACTCGTATTGGGTAATAACTAGATTGCCAATCTTGACCAGAACTCTCTTTGTCGGGTCCGTCTGCTGCTCGCTCTGCTCTTTGCTCTGCTGTGCGTTCCGCTGTTCTTTCGGCTTTTCCTTCTCTGCCGAAAAAGTTAGACCGGGCAGCCAGAGAAGACCAGCGCTCACAAGCACGAACACAATGGCCCTTTTCATCACAGACTCCTTTCCAGCTCCTGACTTCGCATCCTACTCGCTGACCACCCAAACCTTGATTTTCGCATCCACGTCTTGAAACAGTTTTATTGAAACAGTATAAACGCCGAGGGTCTTGAGAGGTTCCTCAAGCATGATTTTTCTCTTGTCTATCTCATAACCTTGCTTCTTGAGGAGTTCGGCTACGTCTGCAGCCGTCACGGCACCGAATAGCTTGTCGTCTTCGCCGGCCTTGACGGCAATGGTGCATGAGACTCCGGCCAACTCTGCCGCCAGCCTCTCGGCGGACTTATGCATCTTGTTCTCCCTGGCCCCCCGTCTTCTCACCTCTTCTTGGAAAATGCGAGCTCCTGCCCCTGCAGAAGCAACGGCCTTTCCAAGCGGCAAAAGATAGTTTCTGGCATAGCCGTGGGCGACCTTTACGGTTTCCCCGCGCTTTCCAAGTCCTTCAACATCCTCAAGGAGAATTATCTCCATATCTGACCCCTCACTTCCAGAAAAACCACCCCCGGCGTTGTTTCAAGACCGGGGGCTACAAGCTCGTGACCGCGTTTACCTGTAGTGTTCACTCGTAAACGGTAGTATCGCCAGCGCGCGAGCCCTCTTGATGGCCGTCGCAATCTGCGACTGGTGCCTGGCACACGCGCCCGATACCCTGCGTGGCACGATTTTCCCTCTGTCTGTTATGAATCGGGAAAGCCGTTTCTCGTCCTTGTAATCAATATGCTTCACTTTCTCAAGACAAAGCTTGCATATTTTCTTCCTGGGGGTCTTTGCCTCTTTGTCTTTGGGCATGGTTCCTCCGGTCTACTCACTGAATTCAATTGCTCCCTGGTCGATGCTAGAACGGCACCTCCTCAGAGCTCGTGTCTTCAACCTTTCCCTCAGCCGGCTCCTCTTCTTCTCTCTTTAACCTGTCAAGGAACTGAAGCCGTTCGGCCCTCACCTCCAGAACGCTCCTCTTCTGCCCTTCGCTTGTCTCCCATGAGCGGCTCTGCAGGCGTCCCTCAACAAAAACCGCGCTGCCTTTCTTCAAATACTCGGAAGCCAGTTCTGCCTGCCTTTGCCAGACAACAACGCTTACGAAGCTGACTTCCTCCTTCCACTCGCCGCTCTGGTCCTTGTACCTTCTGTTCAGGGCAAGCGAGAAAGTCATGACAGCTACGCCACTAGGAGTATACCTAAGCTCGGGGTCTCTGGTCAATCGCCCCGAAAGCAACACCCTGTTGATAGAAACCAATCTTAGGTCAGACATTCTTGCCACCTCCTCACCGATCCCCTAAGTAATCGCTTAGTAATCCAGGGAATCCTCGGATTCGTAGGCATCGCTTCCGCCACTCTCAGCATACCCGGAATCCGTCTCCTCTTCCTCGGCTTTTTGGCTTACGACAACCAAGTGCCTGAGGATGAGTTCATTGAGTTTGAGTCTCCTGTTCAACTCTTGAAGAACTGAGGGCTCGCCACTGAAACGCACAAAAGCGTATGTTCCCTCTTTTTTCTTCCTGATGTCATAAGCAAGTCTCCGCCTACCCCAGCTCTCGGCTTCCACCACCTTGCCCTCACCGGCAGCAATTATCTCCTTCACAGAATTGATTTCCTGCTCAACTTGCGACTCGTCACAACTTGGGTCAATTATGAAAACAGTTTCATACTCCCTCACGCAACTCTCACCTCCTTAGCTAGCGCTGGAAAAGACCGAGCAGCCGCCCATGCAGCGCCAGGATGATTGGAGCAAAACCAAAAACACAACAACCAATGGTCGGACGCACTCCAGGAACCAACGAGCGCGCCGGTACGCTTCCGGGAGCACTAACGCGCAACACGGTATCCCCTGCCAAACTCATTCCTTTGACTAAGCGAATGACCACCGCTGCCAGGACTGACCCGAAGCCACCCACCGGCTTATAGGCAACTAGCGTGCCTACTCCGACCGCGACACGCCGTATGGCCGGGCTATTCGCTACGTTTGTGAACCCTGCGATCACGTTTGTTGCCCCACGGCTCCAGAGAACTCGAACATAAACCCGGCAGAGCGACCGCATGCGCAACACTCCATTACCAGGCTCACACAAGACTCGTGTAGGTCTGCACCATCCCAGCAACGTCACTTAAGTTGTCGCCAACGTCATCGGCAGTGACACCGGGACTTCCAAAGCTTATCCTTGCGTCTCTTCCTCCTCCGGGATACGCATACTGTAGAAAGAACGATAGACGAAACACAGCGCTACCAAGAGCAGTGCCGTGCCTATGACCAGTTTCAGAGCGGGCGAAGTCATGGTCACGGCAATTTCTACGGCCAACAGACCAAAAAGGGTGGTGAATTTGATCACCGGGTTCATCGCTACCGACGAAGTATCCTTGAAGGGATCGCCCACGGTGTCACCTACCACGCTGGCCTCGTGCAAAGGCGTGTTCTTCGCTCGCATGTCTACTTCAACAATCTTCTTGGCGTTGTCCCAGGCAGCACCGGCGTTAGCCATGAATATGGCCTGAAACAACCCGAAGAAGGCAATGGCGATCAAATAGCCAATGAAAAAATAGGGGCTGAAAAAAGGCAAGGCCAGGGCCAGGCAAAAAATGGTGACAAAGATATTTAACATGCCTTTCTGCGCGTACAAGGTGCAAATCCTTACAACCTCTTTGCTGTCATGAATTGATGCCTCAGCGCTGTCCAGTTTGATGTGCTTCTTGATGTAGACCACCGCCCGAAAAGCGCCAGTGACCACCGCCTGCGTGGAGGCGCCCGTGAACCAGTAGATCACTGCCCCACCCACGAGCAGGCCCATGATGACCTGCGGTTTGACCAGGCTCAAAAAGCTTACCACGTCATTCTGGGGAAAAACATGTTTCAAGAGAAGGATAATCCCAAAAACCATCGTCGTAGCGCCGACCACGGCGGTGCCAATCAGCACCGGCTTGGCCGTTGCCTTAAAGGTATTACCCGCGCCATCGTTCTTCTCCAAACAGTGCTTAGCATTCTCAAAATCTGGCTCAAAGCCGAATTCTCTCTTGATCTCTTCTCTAATATTCGCCCGCGACTCAATGCGGCTCAATTCGTAAATCGACTGGGCATTGTCCGCAACCGGGCCAAAGCTATCGACGGCAATCGTTACCGGCCCCATTCCCAAAAAACCAAAAGCCACCAGGCCAAATGCAAAAATCGGAGCAGCAAACTCCAAGCCACCCGGCATCAATCCCAAAAAATCGGGATGAGAAGAGAGTTTGTAACTGATCATCATCAAAGCGGCGATCAACAAACCCTGCCAAAAGGCTGAGAAATTGCCCGCCACAAAACCAGAAAGAATGTTCAGCGAAGCGCCGCCCTGGCGAGAAGAGCTCACCACTTCCTTCACATGGCGCGAATGGGTGCTCGTGAAAATCTTGGTAAATTCGGGAATGAGCGCACCGGCGGCCGTACCGCAGGAAATTATCACTGCCAAAATCCACCAAAGATTAAGGTAGACGCTCGGCGACAACAGCACATAGCTGGCGACAAAGGTCACCAATATAGAAATGGTCGACGTCAGCCAGACCAAGCTGGTCAAAGGCGACTCGCGATCAAAGTCCTTTGCTTCTGCGTACCGCCAAATACTAAATCCATTGTTGAGAAAATACGAAACCAAGGAAGTAAGTATCATCAAGATACGCATGACAAAAATCCAGATAATAAGGTGGCCAGCGATCTCTGGCCGGCTGACCAAAGCCAAGGCCAAGAAGGCAATCAGCGCCACCCCGGTCACGCCATAAGTTTCAAAACCGTCGGCCGTCGGGCCGACGCTGTCACCAGCGTTATCGCCGGTACAGTCGGCAATCACGCCCGGGTTTTTGGGGTCGTCCTCCGGCAGCTTGAAGATTATTTTCATCAAATCCGAACCGATGTCAGCGATCTTCGTAAAAATGCCGCCGCAGATTCGCAAAGCGCTCGCTCCCAAGGATTCGCCAATGGCAAAACCGATGAAACACGGGCCGACCAAATGCCTGGGCAGAAAAGCAAGAATGCAGATCATAAAGAAAAGTTCGACGCTCACCAGCGAAAGACCCACACTCATGCCTGACCGCAAAGGAATGGCCAGCGACTGCCAAGGCCGGCCGCGGAGAGCAGCAAAGGCCGAGCGAGAATTGGCCTGAGTATTGATACGGATGCCGAACCATGCCACGCCATAAGAGCCAAGAATCCCAAAAATGGAACAAACTAGGATGATAAGAATGTCGCTGGCAGATTTGTGCTGCAAAACGCCAAAATAGTAAAGCATGCACAAACCAATCAGCGTCCAAAGAATTGCCAGGAACTTTCCCTGCTGAAAAAGATAGGTCTTGCACGTCTCCCAGATGGTTTGGGAAACGGAACGCATCGCATCCGCGACGGGCAGGTTTCTGGTCTGATAATATTGGATCAAACCAAAAATCAAACCGATCGCACAGATCACTAATCCTCCGTAAAGCAAGATCAAACCGCTCACCGGTCGGCCCAGAATATCAAAACTTACGGCATGCAGATCGGGCAAATTGATATCCGCTTCGCCGGCATGCGCTGGCAAAGCCGTGATCAAAGACGGTCCCAGTACGAACGCCAGAATTACGGAAACGCGCACTACAAACAAAGCCGCACACCGAGACTGTCTCCTGAGAAACACCATGGTTCCCTCACGTATCGCGTCGGAAATACATTGCGCTTCTTTTGTGCGGGGGTCGTTCCTACGCACTCTCGCAGCCAAATAAGCCGCAAACAACATTGCTACGATCCCGGCTCCCATGCCGATCAAGGCTCCACCATATACGCTGTGCGGCATGGTACCTCCTTGCTGCACGCTAGTTGAACCTACACATCGCAGCGTCCAGGCCCTCTCTTAGGCTGAAAAGCAGCGCATCTGCTCCCGCCGCGATGGCTTCCACGAAACTCCCCTTCTCGGAACGGCCGGGCCTACTGAGTACGTACTCTTCCAAGCTTTCGCCAGCGCCGGGCGTTCCTATACCGATCCTCAGACGGGGAAAAGCTTGGGTACCCAGGGCCTCGATGATTGACTCAAGACCCTTGTGTCCGCCAGAACTCCCTTTCTTTCTCAGTCTTACCTTACCCAAAGGTAGAGAAGCATCATCGCATACTACAAGAAAGTCCTGGAGAAGAACCTCAAAGTCCTGGCGAACCGCTTCCAACACCATTCCGCTCAAATTCATGTATGTGAGCGGCCGGACGAGAAGAATTTCCAGATCCTTGGACTTGCACCTTTGGGCCTCGTATAGCCGAGTTTTCTTTCTCCAAGAGCATCCGAGCGAGCGATGGAGTTTCTCTATTACAAGAAATCCTGCATTGTGTCTTGTGAGTCGGTAACGCCTCCCGGGGTTTCCCAACCCAACTGCACACCACACAGACTACTTCTCCTCTTCTCCCTCTTTAGCTTCTTCCTCCTCCGCCTCTTTCTCCTTGCCAACAAGTTCTGGTTCCACTGCCTCAGGCACCTCGGCTTCCTTCGCGACCTCTTCAACGGCAGGCGGAACAACAGTCACGACCGACCTCTCGCTGGCGGTGACGATGTTACCCTTCGTCAGAGTAAGTTCGCCAACATGAATTGAATCCCCAATCTTGAGGGCCGAGACGTCCACTTCTATCTGGGGAGGAATCTCAGTCGGAAGGCATTCAACCTCGATCTCTCTCAAGGCATGTTCGAGAATTCCGCCAAAGTCCTTCACGCCGACGGGGATTCCAACTACTACGATGGGTACATTGACGGTGACTTTTTCAGTAAGAGATATGTGATGTAGATCGAAATGGAGAACAGATCCGTTGATAGGATCACGCTGGATGTCACGGATGATCGCTTTTCTATCAGTCGGGTCTCCCTCAAACTTGAGGTCAACTATCACGTTCTCCCCTGATGCCGTATGAATCAGGGATTGGAAGTCCTCATACTTCACTTCAAAGGGAATTGACCGTTCTCCCTCTCCATAGATGATGCCAGGAATTGTTCCTCTTTGCCTCGACCTTCTCGCAGGACCTTTGCCGATCTGGTTGCGAACCTTTCCTTCCAGAACAACAATCGCCATTTCTCTTTCCTCCCATCAGACAAAAAGTGAGCTCAGAGAGCGTTCCTCATGTATTCTCTTTATGGCTTCGCCAAGTAGCTCAGCTACCGAGAGAATCTGTATCTTGGGAATCAGCTTCTCAGGAGCGAGGGGAATTGTATCCGTTACAACAACCTCTTCAATGGGCGCACCGCTGAGAAGTGCTATTGCATCCTTGCATAAAACGGGGTGCGTGCAGCCCACCGTAATGCGACGTGCCCTTTGCTTGTGTAGCGCCTCCGCTGCCTCTGCAATAGTGCCGCCAGTGCTTATCAAGTCATCTACTATCACGACATCGCTGCCTTCAACTTCACCAATTACGTTCAGAACTTCTGAGACATCAGGCTTGGGCCTGCGCTTATCGATAAGAGCGAGCGAAGCATTCAGTCTTTTGGCAAATGCCCTTGCCATTTTGACGCTGCCTATGTCCGGCGCCACTACTACGAGATTCTTGAGAGCTTTCTTCCCGAGGTAGTCTATCAGGACTGGAGCAGCATAGAGGTGGTCGAAGGGTATATCAAAGAATCCCTGTATCTGAGCAGAGTGCAAATCCATCGTCAGCACGCGCTCGGCACCAGCAACAGTGATGAGATTTGCCACAAGCTTTGCCGTAATCGGTACGCGCGGTTGATCCTTACGGTCCTGCCTTGCATAACCAAAATACGGAATGACGGCCGTCACCCTCCTTGCAGAGGCACGCTTTGCAGCGTCAAGCATGACCAGGAGCTCAATCAAGTTCTTCGCGGGGGGAAAAGTTGGTTGAAAGACAAAGACATCCACACCGCGGATGTTCTCATTTAGCTTCACCTTGGTTTCGCCGTCACTGAACTCTGTGACTTCTATGTCGCCCAGGGCAGTGCCCAGATAGCTGCAAACGTCGGCCGCGAGCTTGAGATTGGCGTTTCCAGAGAACACCTTCAATTCGTCCATCTTCCTTCTCCATCAAGAAGTGGCGAGCATCTACACACCACTGCCAGAACAAACAAAAAAGTGACCCTTAGTTAGACCGCATTGGGTCACTTGTTGTGACACTAAGCGGAGAAGCACTTGCTGGGGCGGGAGGATTCGAACCTCCGGATGCAGGATCCAAAATCCTGTGTCTTACCGCTTGACGACGCCCCAAGAGCCAAAAACGGAACCTGCTCTAGATCCTTCCTCCTTGCCTCGGACGGTCGTCGTAACGGCTTTCTAAAGCGTATGTGCGGAGAGTCCGTCACTCGCTCCCGACAGCATCCAGCTGCCTGGCTTTCTGCTCTCGATAGGCACGCAGTATCGCATCCTCAAGAGCTTTACGGCACTCGTTGTTAATGGGATGAGCAACGTCCTGGTAAGTGCCGTCGGTCTTCTTCTTGCTGGGCATTGCAACAAACACCTTGTTGTCTCTGCCCTCAATCACCTTGAGACCCCTCACCACAAAGCAGTCGTCAATGGTGATGCTTGCAAATGCCCTGAGTTTCTGGTCGTTTCTGAGAACGATTCTGACTTCTGTGATCTGCATCAACCGTCACCGCCTTAGCTGCTCAGAGGAACCTCAGCAACTGCTTACCTGTGTATAGACAAATCTGCCCCAGAAAGCGCCTGGGACAACTTCACGGCGGCCAACGCCTGGCTCTAGCTGCAATTCAACTCGACCCAGCCCGTCCGCACCGTGCTCACCACGGAAACCGAAAGACCAAGTCGGCCCATACTTGAAGCGATTTCGGTCGCAGAAGTCCTGTCGCGCGCGACTCCAAAAACCGTAGGTCCGCTCCCGCTCATCAAACTTCCCATTGAGCCACGGGAAATCAGAGCGTCCTTAAGCTCACGGATCACCGGATAGGCCCCGATCACGCCGCTCTCCAGATCGTTCCGAAGAGCCTTCGCTATGCGGGCCGCATAAGGGCCCACTCCGGGAACCATTATTTTAGACTTGTGCCCTGCCTTTGTCAACTTCATTTTGGCCACCGAATAGGCCCACCTCGAACTGATTCTCAATGAAGGAGTTACCAACACGAACCATGTCTTGGGAAAGCCATCCACGGGAGTAAGCCTTTCTCCCCTCCCCTCAGCAAGTTGAGCCCCACCTCTGATGAAAAACGGAACATCTGAGCCGATTCTTTCTGCAAGAGCGAGTAGCTCCAGTTCAGTCAAGCCCAGCCCCCACAACTTATTCACCCCTACCAGGGTGCAGGCTGCATCACTGCTGCCACCTCCGAGACCCGAGGCAACAGGAATACCCTTCACAAGCGTTATCTCGACTCCTTCACGGCAATCTGTGTAGTCCCTCAATGCGCGAGCTGCAATAAGAGAGAGATTATCAGGTCCTGATGGCACCTCATCCGAGTCACAGTTCAGAGTCAGGTCGGAGCGTATCTTTCTGAACCTAAGGGTGTCCGCAAGGTCTACGTTTACCATGAAGGAACAAATATCATGGTAGCCGTCTTCTCTTTTTCGCAGTATCTCAAGAAAGAGATTGAGCTTGGCAAACGCTCTAAACCCGAGGAAAGATCTTCTCATCTTCCCAAGCCTTGCCTTCTCTATCGAACATAAAGAACTAGGAGCACGCTGAAAAACCAGAGAATGACAGTCGCTATCAGAGGCACATCCCGCAGTAGAAGCTCGGAGGGATTACCTCCTTCCTTCTTTTGGGTGACGAGGTAGGAGTATCGAAAGATCCCGTACACTACAAATGGAATCGTGAGAACCATGTTACCCGAGTGGAATTTCTCCACCGTGGCGGGCCAGATGGTGTAGATCGAGTACGATATTACGGTGGCGGACATCAAAGCGTATATGAGTCCGTCAACGAAATCGATCGAATATTCACCGAGCGTGCTCCTGTGCCCCGGCGCCCTTTCGTCAAGCAAGACTATCTCGTGCCTCCGTTTTCCAAACCCCATGAAAAGAGCAAGGAAGAGCGTGCACACAAGAAGCCAGGGAGACAGCTCAATTGCCGGAACGTGTCCACTCAAGACTTCGACGCCAGCAATCGCCCTGAGAACAAAACCGATCGAAATAAGGAGAACATCGAGAATTATGACGCGCTTAAGAAAGAGTGAATACAGAATGCTTAAGATAAGGTAGACTGCCGATACGCCAGCAAACGAGGGGCCCAGGAGCAGAGAAACGCACATCCCTGCACCGATAAAAACGCCACAACCGGCACTCGCCTTACCCAGGCTGAGTTCCCCCAGGGCCAGAGGCCTTCTTCGTTTCTCAGGATGTAGCTTGTCGGTTTCGACATCCACGATATCGTTGAAAATGTAGATTCCTCCCGAAAGCAAGCAGAATGCCACGAAGCCACCGATTGCCCTCAAAAAGAGAGCGGGGTCGACAAAGTGCTGCGAGAATATAAGCGCGGCAAAGATGATCGAATTCTTCACCCACTGATGAGGCCTTGCCTCTTTTATGATGCGCGAGAAAGTGCCATACATCTCGTCCGTCTCCTAAATCACGGGTCCAGTCCTAGCTCCTTGAGAGCAAACTCACGCCCATACAAATCACTGCCAGACCTGCAAGCCTTAGGGCGCTCACATGCTCCTTGAAGATAAGCCACGAAAGGAAAACGGCAAGCACATACCCCACGCTGACGAGAGGGTAGGCATAACTAAGATCAACTCTCCCCAAGACAATGAGCCAGAAAAGTGAACTCAGCCCGTAAAGCAGAAAGCCCACAAGCACAAAGGCATTGGTGAACGCCGATACAAAATACGCGTAGACCGATGAGACCTCGCCGAGCCTCGCCACGAGGCCGGCCCTAGAGATGCCATATTTCATACTGATTTGACCGAGGACAGCGATAAGAATGCTGGCGAAGATAAGAAGAACGTTTTTCATTTTCCTCCAAAGATTGCTCTCTCGACAAGAAAGCAGATTGAATGACCTACAGCTATATGCGCCTCCTGAATCCTTGGGCAATCCAAAGAAGGCACGACCAGACACATGTCACACTTTCGGGCGAACGCAACCCCCCCGGCTCCCGTGAAACCTATGACGAATATTCCCATTTTTCTAGCGAGGCTCACCGCTCTAAGTACGTTGGGAGAACCGCCACTGGTGGAAAAGGCCAGGAGAACATCTCCTCTTCTACCAAGACCTTCTATCTGTTTCGAGAAGACATGTTCATACCCGTAGTCGTTAGATATCGCTGTAACCGACGAAGGATTCGTCGTAATGGAAACCGCAGGAAGCGCACGACGGTTTAGGTAAAACTTACCGGAGAGCTCAGCGGCGATGTGCTGTGCATCAGCAGCACTACCTCCGTTGCCGCAGCACATTATCTTACCACCCGCATTTAACCTTCTGACCATTTCCATGGCAGCCTGCGCGGCCCACTCGACAAAAGAGTCGGCAATCTGCCGCAAGAGTTGCGCCGAACCGCCAAGAGCTTCCCGCGCACCCTTCTCGTACTGATCTGCTCCGACCCGACTTTTGGCCTGCCTCTTCAGCTGCCTTCTGCTCGCTCTTTTCTCTGATCTTCTCACCGGTCTTTTCTGCTGTCTCTCATCTTGTTTCTTCACTTGGCAGATCCTCGCACGTTGCGCCTAGATCACAATTTGTGATGCATGACTCTATCGATGTGAATCAGCTGCTCCCCCTAGACTGCGCCGGAGTTCAATAAGTCTCGTTGGCAACCACTCGTTTCTTCTTTAGCTCGACATAGTCGGCCAGTGCCGCCCTCCAGTCCCGAAGAGAAAACCCAAACGTTTTCTGAAAAAGAGAAGTGTCGAGCACCGAGAAAGCTGGCCTGGCAGCGGCTCTTCTGAACCGTGTGCTATCGGTTGGAATGACCCTGGCCGTGGAGCGCCCCCACAGTTGAAGTATTTCTCCAGCAAAGTCGAACCACGAACAGCTTCCAGCGTTGCAGACATGGTAGATTCCGTACTCGTTGCTCCTGACCATGGCGGATAGAGCCAGACAGAGATCCCTTGTGAAAGTCGGGCACCCAACCTGGTCATTGACAACCTCTATTGTTTCCCTATCTTGCCCGAGCCTGATTATTGTGTCAACAAAGTTCCTTCCGTGAAGACCGAAAAGCCAGGAAGTGCGCACGATAAAATGAGCCGAGACGAGACCCTGCACAGACCTCTCGCCCTCAAGCTTTGAAGCTCCGTAGACATTGAGCGGGCCGGGTGCATCTGTTTCACTATACGGCCTTTTAGATTTCCCGTCGAACACGTAGTCAGTGCTCAAGTACATGAGCACCGAGCCCGTTTCCCTACAGGCAGCGGCAACATTACGGGTTCCTTCTGCGTTGACTCGAAAGACCTCTCCCCGCCTGCTCTCGCCGCCGTCAACGTCGGTGTAGGCTGCACAATGAATTACAACTTGAGGTGAAGCTCTCCGGATCAACTCTTCCATCTCGGAAGCTAGACCTACGTCGGCGTCCTCAACGTCAACGCCTGTGATCTGATGCTCCGGGGAAAGAATCTCGCAAAGATCGGTGCCGAGCATTCCGCGCGCGCCGGTCACGAGTATCTTCAAGCGTGCCTCCTCAGAGACCAGGGAGTCGGCGTTATTCGCTCACGCCGTGTTTTGCGCAATCTGCTTTGCGCTGCTCAGAGGACCTCTATGGCGCTACTATCACCTACCATGAATCTAAAGCAACGAGGTTTACTCGACGTCCGCTTTATCACTGTATCCTTTCCAATAAGACTGCTTTCTATTCTAGGCTGGATCCCAAGAATCTTGCTTCCACTAAGCACTATGCTGTGCTCTATCTCGCTGTCCAGAACCTCGACATTATCGTGAATCGAGGTGAATGGCCCTATGTAGGAATGCTCCACCTTGCAGTCCTTCCCGATTATGAGTGGGCCTCTGAGAATGCTCCGCTCTATTTTGGTACCCTTGCCTATGACAACGCTTCCCTCTACCTTCGAGTCGGCGGAAACGCTTCCTTCGATATTCGAATGGAGGTCCAGAAGAATCATCCTGTTTGCTTCAAGAAGGTCTTCCAGCTTTCCCGTGTCCTTCCACCAACCGGCTATGATGTGACAGCGAACATCCAGACGTTTGTCTATTAGGTACTGTATGGCGTCGGTGATCTCCAACTCGTTGCGCCAGGAGGGCCTTATCTTGTCAACTGCTTCAAACACGTTAGAATCAAACATGTATACTCCGACCAAAGCGTACTTGCTCGCGGGTACCCTGGGCTTTTCCTCTAGTTTCGTGACCTTCCCTCCTTTGAGTTCAGCCACGCCGAAATCACAGGGGTTATCCACTTCGGCAAGAAGTATCATGCAGTTCGGCCTTTCCTTGTAGAACT
>Ga0315291_10002496_pt1 | contig 24098 bp, 18 predicted proteins | sample YL17G12_20_MG_FD_203070 | JGI IMG/M metagenome (GOLD analysis project Ga0315291, IMG submission 203070) | Sediment microbial communities from Yellowstone Lake, YNP, Wyoming, USA - YL17G12_20 | ecosystem: Environmental > Aquatic > Freshwater > Lake > Sediment | place: USA: Wyoming | collected... | reverse complement strand
TGGGCTTGAACTTCTCCAAGTTCGAGGCCGAGACTGACAGGTGGAGAGAATTGCAGGAACAGTACCAGAAGGGGCTACGCAGGCTTGAGGAGGATCAACGTTTCTCTTCCCTCCTGCAGGGCAGAGGAACAGAAGGGCCAGACTACTTAGGATAGAGACTATCTCCGCTAGCTTGGCGGTGGAGTTAAGCCGATCTTTATTGAGGTTATCACCAACCGAGCAGTGGCAGCCCTTACAATCGTGGCTGAGACGCCTGTCGGTGGCTTGTCGGCCTGCACTCTGAACGAGAGCCTGAGCGTCCCGGTGAAGTTCACGGGGATCTCGGTTTCTCGCCCACCCTCACCCGATAAGAGTATCTTGTTGGCGCTGATGTCCAGGGTGGTGGTGCCGACCGTAGGTACTATGCTTGACACCACTTGTCCTTTGCTATCCAAGATCTCGATGTAGTACGCGGACCCCAGACTGAAGGAGGTGTCATTGACGCTGTAAGAGCCGGTTGTATTCTTCGCGTCTGCTATCGTGAACGTCACTCGTGAGCCAGCCCAGAAACCGTCGCTGTCGGTCAATGTCCACTTGCTCGTATCGTTGTCGGTGGAGGAGGCAGTCAGGGTGGAGTACATCTGCTTTTCGATATCGTAGTTCACTTTGAAGATCATGACCAAGCGATCTGACGATCTGAACGCAAGTGTGAAGTGCGGGTCATCGCTTATCAGCCCCGAAATTGCACCATATGATCCCAGAATCAGCAGTTTGGTCAGCACGAAATCTGGCTTCGGCAGGACTATGTTGGGATAACCACTGGACGAAGCGATCAAGCTCTTGGTGACCAACTGGCTTGTGAAGTTGCCGGCTTTGAAATGGCCGTCACCTGTTGGAATTATGTCTCCAAACGCAAAGTACGTTGCGTTGTGTGACGGTTCCGTCCTCAAGGAGTAGCCTATTTCGGCCATCCATATCCATTTCACTTCGTCTCCCCAGTACCCTATCGAGCTGTTGTAGTAGCTTCTGTAACCGTATTCCAACCCGAGATCAGAGAACACCACCACATAGGAGACATTGAGCCTCTTCATGATGGGTAGAGACACTGAGTCATTGGAGATGAAGGCCCTTCCGACCATGGCAACTTGTGTCGAGTTTATCGTGGCGTTGTCAATTATCGTGGGTCTATCACCCAGCGTCGTGATCCAGTACCCGTAGTCCCACCAAGACATAACCACACTCCCGGGCGGCGTATTCTCGCGCATCCATGCGAGAGCCTCAGGCCAATCAGGCCACGAACCCGAGAAGGGAAGAGTTGCCCCAGCAAGGGTGACCGGCGCGCCTGCATGTGCCAGTCCTGAAACCACAGAAGGAGCTAGCAGTCCGGCGACAAGGAGCACAGAGAGCGCGACCCAAGAGAAGCCCAGAGCCCCCGTCCTTTTCTTCGCACGGCGCATGTCTGCCGACGCTGCCTCAACACTCTCAGGGAAGACTCCAGCTATGAGCCTCTGCCCTCCGACAGCGCTGAGGGAGCAACTGAACGGAGAGAAGATCAGCCCCAGCCTGACCATCATGGTCGAGAAATACAAAGACGTACCTCCAGCGAGCAGTATGAAGATATTGTCAACGGTCAAGGACATCACGCTCGATACCAGACAGAAACCAAAAAGCAACAGCAGAGGTCCGTGATCGTTGAATAGGGTGAACCATGTTGACATCTTGTGCTCTGACACCGACTCTACTATCGCCTGCTCAGCTCTAAGGGCAGGGTTCAGGATCGCTGCCAGTTTGCCGTAGAGTGCCGAGAGGAACCCGACTTGGACACCGACCAGCACAAGCAACCCAGCTATGGCAAACGCACCAGCTATGAGTGAGATCTTGGCCTTGATCGAACGCGTCTTGTCCATTTCTCGTTTCAGAAGTATCGAACCGAACGCAGCAAGGGATATCGCCAAGTTGATGGAGAGCATTTCACTCTGGCTCCTAGGGAATACCGACCCCATGGTCAAGAAAATACCTTGCACAATCGAGAAGACGACAAGCATCTTGGAGGGATCAACCAACGAGAACAACGTTAAGGCAACCGTAACCAGCGCAATCAGTCCCACCATGTACACGTATCCAGTCCAAGTTATGGCCAAGTACCCTAACGAAAGCCCTGACAATATCGAGAACAGCCAAATGCGCTTCTCGTCGTCCGCCTTCACGGCCTTGATGAAGAAGAGAAGCGTAAGCACGATAAGCGGTATACCTAGTGTTTCGTGTTTGAAGAAGCCAAGGTCGGTCCTCTCGATGTTACTCCCGTTGAACGCGATCAGTATCGCCGAGACGATCCCGGCCTCTCTGGAGGCTAGTTCCTTGGCAAAGTAGTAAACTGAAAGCGCGGCGAATATGCCCGAGATCGGTGGTATCAGTATGGTCAAGCTCATCAGATCTATGCTTATCCCGATTAGCTTCAGGAAGAACTCGAAAGAGGCCGCGAAGAGCGGCAACCCAATGGGAGTGGAAGCGGCCACGGCCCTCCCCCCCGGAACCCAGCTCATAGTATCCCGCCAGAGGAGAAATGGAACGATACCGTTGTCAGCGATGTACTGGGCACTTCTATAGTGCCAATAGGGGTCGAACTCCGAGAGATAGAAGCCGTAGCGGAAGCTGAGTAGTCTAATGGTCAACGCCAAGGACACTGCGGTGATGAGAAGCGCAAAGTTCAGGAAGTCGCTCGCATCGACCTTGGGTCTCTTCCCATATATCGCTCGAACAAAGCCTGATGCTGATGCGAGAGAGCCTGACATGCTGGCGCTCATCGTCCGTCTTTTCCAGCGTTTTAAACATATCTTAGCAAACTTGTGATGTCTGCTCTCATGTGTGCCGGGCAGACTTAAATACGGCAAGATGAACTTCCTTAACCGATGGGGCTGAAGGACCTGTTCTACGTCATTGATGACCTACTGAATCGTGTGTTCGACAGTCTGAGCGAGGAAGGTGGAAGTATAGGGCGCATGGAAAGGTCGAGCGGTCTACTGATACTGTTTGGGCTGGTCTTCCTCATGTCTTTCCTGCTTGCAGGAGGACCCTTCGTCCTTGTCTACAGGCCGAACATGTTGTTTCAAGCCAGCAACTCGTTTTCAGCTACATTCGTGAGACAGGATCCGCTGGACGAAGGCACCTTAGAAGGGTTCATTGTTGGCGTCATGTACTTGCTTGGCATAGGAGGCATCTACTGGTTGTACACGGCATCAAGAGGAGGAAGACCTTCTACCATCACATCGATGATCGCAATCACGATAGTCGCGGTCGCCACGTTCTTGCTGTACCTCATAGGATCCTGGAAGTGACAGAGCGTCACCAAGGAACCCTCTTGAGACCCGATTTGTAGGCGAGGTAGTTGGCTCCGAAGTGAACAACGGGTATAGTTATCAGAAACACTGAACATCCGCTCGGGTCTAGAGGATAGCCGAATAGCAGGGCCGTAGCTATTGCACCCACGACGAAGTCATACTGATCCAGAAGAGGAAACGGCTGACCGGGTTCGAGTTTGAACCGCCTCTTTATGAAGGCACCAAGCAGATCTCCCACCAACGCGCCCGCAGCCATGACGAAGCCCTGTAATCCTTGAGAGAGTATCAAACCCACCAATCCTCCTGAAAGCATTCCTCCTACGAGACCTCTGGTCGTCTTGTTTTTCCCGAAGATGGGCTCAGAGTCAATGAACTTGGTGCCCATATCGATCGCCGGCCCTCCGCTGAAGATGACGGCGCTTGAGTTCGCCAACATAGCAGGTAACATCATCACATAAACGCGCAGGGTCGAGCCGACCAACGTGGCGAGCGACAGAGGTTCCATTGTTTCACACCGTTTGTCTGATGCTCGGCTCACCCACCTAGCGTTATGATCTTCGCGGACAAACCAGGGAGCTTCGTGTTCTCGTTGGCCTCAAACTCAGCCTCGGACTCAGAGCCAGTATGGAATTTGATCACCAAGTCTGGCCAGTAGCGTAGCAGATACTCTTCGACTGTGTTGATGCCTGAGCGTTCCCCCATGGTCACCAACACGTGTGTGTCCGTTTCCACAGCCGTGGCCTTGAGATAGGCGAAGTGTCTCACTATGGATGCGTTGGCCTTCTTGAGCCTAGATTGGGATTCCATGGACAGGGCAAGCGAAACAATGTAGTTGTCACTGGGGCTGTCGAAGAGTACCACATTTATGCCCATTCTTGACAGGTCGATACTGAGCCTCTTGAGTGTCCGTTCTTGTTCCTCTAGTGTTGGCACATAGTGGAAGACGGCGCGAGACAGCAGATCATCTCTGTTGGTCACGATGTCGTAGAGAATCTCGGCTTTGACAAGAGGCTTGGAGTGAAGGACAAGCGATCTACCCTTTGACAGGGAGGAACCCAAGAGCTTCAGAAACAGTTCATCTCTCTCGAACCCTGGAACACCCAAGAGGACGGCTGTTCGTGCGTTGCTTAAGAGTGCATCCACTTCCGCAATCTCCAATTTCCCAGACCCCTTGTGGAATATGGCATAAGGCTTGTGACTGGGCATTATAAGATTGAAGGGCGTTTTCTGTCGATATGCATGACATGAGGCTTGGAAAGTTCTTCCCCTACGATACCTTTCGCCCAGGACAACTTGAGGTCGCGGACAGGGTCTACTCCGCTTTGGTACGGAGGGAACATCTCATAGTACAGGCGCCCACGGGCTTTGGCAAGACAGCGAGCTTGTTGGCGGCCTCTTTGCTCGCGATTGAAAGCGAGAGGATCTTGGTGTATTACACCGTCAGAACCCATAGGGAAGCCGAGGTTGTGATTAGGGAGCTTAGGAGGATAGCGGCGAAACGACCTTTTCCATTCGTGGCCGTGGAAATGAGAGGAAGGGCACATCTCTGTTCACTCAGCCGTCTGGTTGGGATCAACTCGGAAGTGGCAAGCCGGCTATGTCGTGCGATGATTGTGAACGGAGGCTGCGATTTCTCTAGAGAGGTGGGGAGGAGAACGCCTTCAAAGGGAAGCACCGCGGGTGCTGGCATCTGGGATTCCGCTTGGGCAGTCGAGACAGGAAGGAACAAACATGCCTGCCCGTATCTCATGCTGAAGAACAGAGTGCTCTCGGCCGACATTGTGGTGAGTCCGTACCAGTACATTATGTTCGAGCCTCTCCGGCGACAGATCGTAAGAGATGAACAGCGGCCGAAGGCGCTCGTGATCGACGAATGTGTGGCCGAGGGCACCTCGGTTCGCACACCTAGTGGAGATGTGGACGCTGAAGAAGTCCCGGAAGGCGCCATTCTAGCTTCGGTGTTCGTGGGGCTAGGTCAATATCCGAGGGCGACTCAAAGCTCGGTGCTACTGAAGAAGGCCTACACTGCGAACATACTGATGGAGATCAGTACAGAGCGCGGCAACGCTGTCGAAGTCACAACGAACACCAAGCTCTTCGGCATGAGAAGAGGATCTTGCTTGTGGCTCAGAGCTGATGACCTTCGCCCCGGTGACCTCGTCTTATCAGAAGAGTGCGAGGGAACAGACTTCGTAGAAGTCAAAAGAACAACTAGGAAACGAGCCAAGCGAGTGTACGACTTCACGGTCATCCCGTACCACAACTATGTCGCCAACGGCTTGGTTGTTCACAATTCCCACAACCTGCCTGCCTTGTCGGCCTCCCTTTCTTCGAGGCGGCTCAGGATCATCGACATCCAAGAAGCTCTCCTCGAGGCACTCTTTCTCAGATCACCTCTATCCAAGTTTGTCGAGCGGTTCCTGCGAGTTCTGAGGGAGGCCAGAGCGACCACGCCCGTGACAATAGAAACTAGGTGGTTCACTGATAGGATCGGGGAAGCGATCGGTGGCGTTGATCCTATGGTGGCCATTGAAGCTGTCAGAACCTTGTCGGAGAACGCGCAAGGCAGGATCATATCTCAAGGAGGGTTGCAGGAAAGCGCTCTAGTACGCCTTAATTCCTTTCTCAGGAGCACCATTCAGGCTTCTCCTGGCAGCCTGCTTCAGTACGTTCCGCGCGACCGCTTTTCTGACGACTACCTAGAGATGTCGTGGTGGGATACCGGGCTCGGCCGAAGAATGTTCAGAGGGTTCCAATCCACGATCCATGTCTCCGGGACAAACGACTGGCCCGATGCCTATGCTACACTGGTGAATATGCCCGGGAAATATGAGGTCGTGGCGGCGAGCTTCCCGCTGAGGCCGGAGTATTGCTTTGTAGGCGCACTGAAGAGCGTGACGACCCAAGAAGAATCGCGGACGGAGGACAACTACAGGGAATACTCGGGTGCGCTGGCTGATCTAGTCAATTCCCTCAAGGGGAAGACAGCACTCTTCACGACCAGCTTTGAGGTCTTGAGCGGGCTTGAAGCAGCCGGATTGGAGTCCATGCTCACAGCCAAGTCGTACTGGGAGTCAAGGGACATGGACAGCTACCAACATGAGATAATGCTGGAGGATTTCTCCGGAGAAAAGAAGCCGGCGGTTCTAGTCGGCGTCATCGGAGGAAGGAGTGGGGAAGGCGTAGACTTCGGCCCAGGCGTATTGAACAACTCGATCGTATTTGGGGTTCCATTCCCGGAGCCAAGCCCGTTGATGCGAAGATACGCCAAGTGGTTGGATGGCAAGTCCCACGGAAAAGGAAGTGAGTACGCTTACGTCTATCCGGCGGTCGTAAAGGCGGCGCAGGCTCTAGGCAGGGCACCTAGATCCCCCGAAGACCGAGTTGTATGCATTCTCGCCGACAAACGATTCTCTGAGGGCAGATTGCTGAGCAGATTTCCTTCATGGATACGAAACAACTACAGGGGTGCATATGACAACCACGACGACCTTATCCGAGAAGTGGAAAGGTTTTATTCGGATAGGCCCAGCCACGAATAGCACGCGTTGCCAAGAAGTGAACAGACCAGGTTAAGGCATCTTCTCACGTCGCTGAGTTCGGTAATTCAGCTCGACGGCCCTCTAGACGACCAGTTTGAGATATCCAGACAGATCGTGAAGGCCGGCATCAACCCGATTCTTTTCAGAAAGCCTTTCGGAAAGCAAGAGGACATCGCTGCGAATCTCTACGCGTCAAAGAGCGGAGTTGCCCGTTGTCTGAACCTCCAAGAGAAGGAAGTCCTCCGACTACTGGGTCGCATGGTGGCGAAGCCAACGGGAGAATACGTGAGGGCTGATATGGGCCTGTTTCAAGAGGCGAAGGGACTCGCGCTCCCAACGTTTCAGTACTATAGGTCAGACGCAGGCAGGTATGTGACGAGTTCGGTTCTACTTGCACAGGACCCTGACACTGAATTCGTTAACATGTCGGTCCACAGGATGCTGGTCTTGAACGAGAGGAGGTTTGTCGTCAGGATGGTCGAGGGGCGCCATCTACACAGGATATTCACGAAGAACAAGGAAAGAAGTGAAGACACTCCCATTGCAGTACTCGTGGGCTGTATGCCAGAAGTGATGATCGCGGCCTGCTGTCAGTCAGCATGGGGAGAGACGGAGATGAAGTTGGCCAGCGCTTTGGCTGGTGGATCATTGACTGTAGTTGAGCCCCCGGGTTTGGGCTTCGCCATACCCGCCCAAGCCGAGTACTTGATGACGGGCACCATATCAAAGGATCAAGTAGCTCCAGAAAGGCAGGTGGACATCCTAGGAACTCTGGACTCGGAAAGGAGGCAGCCCATTGTCAACGTGACGGGATTCTTCTACAAAGAGAACCCGATCTATCATGCAATCCTACCCGGGGGATATGAGCATAGAGTTCTTATGGGGATGCCCCGCGCCGCCGCCATCTGGACAGGCCTAGAGCGCAGAGGGATCTATGTGGAGGATCTGTCTCTGACGCCGGGAAGCGGGGGATGGTTACACTGTGTGATCAGCATAAGGAAAAAGTCCAAAACGGACGGCAGAGAGGCAATTCTGACTGCCCTGAATTCGCACGGTTCGGTCAAAGGGGTTGTGGTCGTAGATGATGACGTGAATCCCAACGAATATGAAGCTGTGGACTTTGCACTGGCCACCAGATTGAGCAACAAGGGGCAACTGATGTACTTCGAGGGACTTAGAGGGTCGACGCTTGATCCATCGGCCGACAGGGAGAGCCATGCCACCCTGAAGTGGGGGCTGGATCTCACCTTGGAACCTGGACCAGACAAGAACAGGTTCAGGAAAGAGCACATTGTTTGATGGTGAGTCCCTGTGGGGTCAATAGACAGGGAACGTCTGCTGGAACTTCTCTACCTGCCATTCAGGGCGTCCGGTGAGAGACCCAGTCTCGTCCGCATTAGCAGGGTGCACATCTCTGGAGTGTCTTACCTCAACATAGGTGAAGCGGGCCTTCGCCTCTTGAGGGACATTTCAGAAACCGGCATGAAGGTGAGAGTCAGAACAACTCTAAACCCTGGTTTCGTTGAACTGTCAGAGGAGGGAAGTAAGCTCTGTGATCCCTTGACGTTCAGCAGACAAAACGAGATTGCCAAGTGTTTCAGTAAGATGGGAGTTGTTCCCACTTTCTCCTGCACTCCTTATCTGGAAGGCAACGTGCCCAAGCGAGGGGAGCATTTGGCTTGGGCCGAATCCTCTGCTGTCCTTTACTCGAACTCGGTCATAGGAGCCTGGACGAATAAGGAGAGCGGTATCGGGGCACTGGCGGCCGCTCTGATTGGAGCCACTTCTAGAACCGGGGTGCACGTCCCAGATGGTAGAGAGCCAAGACTGAGAATCGAATACGAAGGAGATGTGAACGATGAAGTCAAAGCTGGAGCCCTAGGTTATGCTGTGGGAGAAGCGTCAGGAGATAGGATTCCGTTCGTGAGATCTAGGGGATTGCTGGTGAGAGATAGCGCGATCGAGTTCTTGGCGGCCTTTGGGACTAGTGGAGGAGCCCCCATGGCAGTGATTGAGGGTGTGTCACCGTCCGTACAGAAACATCCCCGCAAGAAGCTAGTGAGAACAACTCTATCCGAGCGCGACATAGTGAGGGTACTTGAACGGTTCGCGACAGGAAACCCACCTGAGGCCGTGCTGATCGGTTGCCCACATCTAGCTCGCGTCTCCACGCGAGAGCTGTCCGAATTGAGAAATAGACGATCGAACCTGCCCGTATACATTTTCACCTCAAGGCCCACAAAGAAGAGATTGGCTCGGAGCAATGTTCTTGACAAACTCCAGAAGGACGGGGTGACCGTCGTAGCTGATGCCTGTGTTATGTGGTGTGGATTGAGAGCGCTGGGTTACAGGACAGTTGTCACCAACTCGGTCAAGGGAGCGCATTACCTAAGGAACCAGATGCACATCGATGCTGGCTTGAAGCCTCTGAGAGAACTGACGAGGGGGTTGACATGAAGATACACCGCGTCAGGATCATAGTCTCGGGGGGAGTCAAAGGAAATATACTCAAGTCGGACCTTCCACTGTCATTCTTGGGTGGGGTGGATCCCGAGACAGGGCAGATAACCGAGGAGGGACACGCACTACGCGGAGAAACCATTGCGGGGGCGATCTTTGCGCTACCCCATAGCAAGGGGAGCACGGTGGGGAGCTATGTCCTGTATTCGCTGGCAACCCACGGGGTGGTCCCACTGGCCATTCTGATGAAGAAGATGGACATGGTGACGGCAACGGGATGTGTGCTCGGCGGAATCCCGCTTGCTATCGTGACCGAAAGGACCTGGTCCGGTCTCAAGAACGGCACATTGGCAGAACTGTCTGCCGATTCACCCATTCTGAAGCTTTCAGAATGATATCTTGAGTGACGTTGGCTGCTCGCCGAATATCTTCTTGGCCGCCTCGGCGACTTCCCCTCTGGCCTCAGACGTGGTGTAGACCCTCGCGATATCAACGAATCCCCTAAGACCTCTAGCCACTTCCGATACCTCATACAGTGACTTCGCCACAAACTTGCCGTTCTCCCTGAAGGCTACGGGTATGACTGTACCTCCTTTCTCCTCGTAGACGGGCCTATAGGGGAGCGACGGAACAGAAGACAGGTCGAGCACAACTAGGTCGTCATCAACGCCAGCCATTTCCGCTATCTGTTTCTCAAGCTCTTCCCTTATTCCAGGGTTGCTTATGAGCCCGGACATCGCCTTGTTATCGTGATACATGAACGACTCATAGGCAGACTTGAAGAGATCTCGTGAGCGTAGCCTACCCATCAACTCCTTGGCCTTTTTCATTGCTCCAGTGTTTTCTTTGCTCCGAACAATGGATTGTACCACGTACCAGTCATCTAGGATCAAGAAATCATCCACGTCCTTGAACGCCGTCAGGCCTAGGCTCTCGTCTGCAAGCTGCATCGCCCTAGATACCATCACCCCAGCGGCCCTGACTGTCTTGTGGAAGTAGACCGCCTTGAACATCATGTAGCGAGCGAAATAGAACGATTCCAGGGCGTAGAGTGAGGTTGAATCTATGGCTAGCGTCTTGTCCAATGGAACCAGCGAATCTACCAGACGCTCGGTGTCAATGTAGCCGTACTCGACGCCAGTGTGGAGAGAGTCCCTCACTAGGTAGTCCATCACGTCGGCGTCAAAATACCCCGAGACAATCTGGTTCAAGAGTGGATTCGCCGTTTGACTCTTGCCCGATGTCAGCTCCGATATCTCCTTGGGATCATACCCGTTGGTGGTCAGCACATCAGCGATCGACGACTTGGTGATCACCCACCTCCCGAGATCTTCGTGTGTCATTCCTCTTTTCGCAGATAGCAGGTCCTCGTACATGTGAGAGAACGGCCCATGTCCTACATCGTGCAGCAGGGCTGCAGCCCTCACCCTCTGTATGTCTTCTTTCCCAATCGCGGAGGCCGATAGAAGTACTCGTGCCATTCTGCCAGCCAAGCACATCACTCCTAGGGAGTGCGGGAATCTGGAGTAGTCGGCCCCAGGATAAGTGAGTTCAGCGTACGATAGCTGCTTGATCCTACGGAGCCTTTGAACGCAGGCCGCATCCATGATCTGCCTCTCGAGTTCAGAGAAACCGATGTACTTGTGAACGGTGTCTCTGACCTCGCCTATTATTTCCATATGTGAATAAACCCCCCTCCAGTTTAATAATCCTTCCAGCACTAACCGGTATTGCCATGAGAAGAGGGAAACTGATCGCCTTTGAAGGCATTGATGGAAGCGGTAAGACAACCGTGTCTACACGAGCTTACCAAGCCGTGAAGAGCAAGGGGACTCAGGTCGTGTACACCTTCGAACCGACCTACTCGAAGGTCGGCGGCATAGTCCACCTCATGTTGAACGGCGACATTGAGGCCTCCAGAGAGTTTCAGGCCCTGATGTTCGCCGCAGACAGGGTCAATCACTTCCAGACTGAGATCGGGCCAGAATTGGAGGCGGGTAGACATGTAATGGCGGACAGATACGTTCACTCCTCAATCGCGTACCAAGGGACCCTGCTGAACGACGAGGAGTGGGTCAGAATCATCAACAAAAATGTCCCAGCTCCAGACTTGGCCATATACATCGACATAGAACCTAAGACCGGCTTGAAGAGAAGAGGCAAGCGTAGCATATTCGAGAAACCGGACCTGTTGGGCAACGTTAGGGCGACATACAAGAAGATGGTTGCAGCGGGAGAGCTGGTCGAGGTCGACGGATCTAAACCCGAGGATGAGGTTTTTGACGAAGTCTGGAAGCTCGTGTCCAACGAGTTGAGACTATAGAGTATCTCCTTCCTCCTCGATCTCCTTGGTCAGTACTTCCCTTATCTTGTTCGCCTTGATTTTGCCTATTCCCTCTACTTCCATCAGTTCAGTTGCCGAACTGTTGAAAGCCTTCAAGGGTGAGCGGAATTTTCTCAATAGCTTCTCAGCTGTTGTCTTTTCCACGTGCGGCAACCCGGACAACAGGTAGAGCTGGGATTCCCTGACGCTCGGTGGCTTCTTCGCTTCCCTGACTCGAGGGAATCTCTTATGTTCCACCTGTTCTCTTTGAGCTATCCTGAACAGGTATATCGCGGCCTCCTGAGGTGTTGGCACTTGGAGGACTGGAATTCCATAGTCGAACATGACCGAGATCAATGCTCCCCTCAGGGCGTTTGGGTGGAGTCCTGACTCCGTCAGGACATCTGATCCCTCCAGCAACAGCACAGGATCAAAGAATGTGTCCTTCAACTGCTTCGCCTGTTCGAACAGTCTACCATCCACTATTGAAGACGCGAAGTCCTTCGAGGTCTTCCTTTCGACAGCGATGTCCTCAGAGAGAATATAGTCACCCACCTCTATGGTGTCGAACTGCAAAGAAGCGCCCAAGTTGCTGAGTTCGACTACCACCTGAGAACCTCTTTCTCTCTCATCGACTATGATCCTAACCGCAGTTGTGCCCTCCGTGGGAGGCTCGATGAATTTGGAGAGATTCGAGCCGCCGCTCTTGGCTTTCGTGGACAGCGATCTCACCAGCGCCCTCATGGACTTCTCCCTTTTCCTTGCTATCCACAAGTACCTCTCATCGGAGGTGCCCGAGAAATACAGCAGATATGCGTCTCCCGGAGCGAACCTAGCTGTTCTCCCAAGGCGTTGAACCAGTCTTATGGCGCTTGGCGTGTTGTCATAGAAGACGACAACATCCGCTCCTGCGATGTCCAGACCTTCCTCCCCTACCTGAGTTGCTATGAGCACTCCGGCTGGACCCTCCCGAAACTCCCCTAGCACGTCGCGTTGCTCCCTTTGCGACATTCCTCCACTCTGCCCGGACGCCCTTTGCCCAACCAACAGCCTAGCGCTCGTCCTCCCTTTTTCTTTCAGGAAGTTGAATATCTCGTCCGCGCAGGAACGATATGAAACAAAGACGATCGCTTTCTTCCCTCCTTGGGTGACCTCATGCTCCAAGACTTTACCCAACTCACTGAGTTTGGGATTTGGAGGATCGAGCTTGAGTTGGAGCTTCGCGAGTTCAACCGCATCCAGCACCCTCTCCGCCTTCAGAAGCTGCTTCAAGGACTTCGCACTGCCGCTCCTTCCGGCCTGTTCCGTCTGAGAAGACACAAAGTCCAAGAATAGGGAGGGGCCGCCTAGGTCAAGCCTCTCGATCATAAGCAGGAGCCTCCTTGCGGTTGCCAGTGCCCTCACCGCGTTCAGCAGCTCGTAGTCTTGGGAAGCGATAGCCCTCCTCCTTAGCGCGATCATTCTCTCCGTTATCGATTTGAAGGTTGGACGGAGACCCCGCAGTTCTTCCCTAGCAGACTGAGAGGACAACAGCTCGTTCAGCTCGCTCACGAGCAGCGTCCTAGCCTCCAACATGGCTGGTGGCACGGCGATGGGAACGAGATGGGTGTTGACCTTCTCAACGTACTTGCTTACAGACGCGTCCTCTTCGGATCTTGCGAGGATCCGGTCAGCGTTAAGATTGGCTGATAGCTCCGTCAGCCTTCTTGGATCTCCCGGTGAGGCTGTGAACCCTACGACGTGCGCCCCCTTCCTTTGTGAGAAGTAGATCCGAACTATTGGCACGTATGCGTAGTTCCCCACGGCCCGGTGGGCCTCATCCAGTACTATCGTTGAAGTCTTGTCGAGCCTGATCTTCCCCTCGGTGAGCTCATTCAGAATGAGCTGGGGTGTCGCGATCAGGAGTTTTGGAATAGAACCCTCCCTCGCTGTCGGAGGAAGCTCACCCGTCCACAAGCCCACGCTACTCTCGTCCAGTTTCAGAACGCGAATCATGAGTTCATGGTGTTGCTGACATAGAGGTTTCGTTGGCGCCAATATCATGACCGAAGCTCCTGGGTCCTCCCTGAGGCGCTCTGCTACAATGAGAGCGGCCACGATCGTTTTGCCCAGACCAGTCGGCAAGGCGACCAGCGCGTTGGTGTTCAGCGCTGAGCGAGCCAGTTCAACTTGATAATCTCTCCATTCCACGCTGCTGCCCCTGATCAGCGGGTGTTCTAGGTATGAGCCCCTCTTGGTGAAGGGCCCGCCGGCCACGCTCATCTATCCTATTCACTTTTCCTCCAGAAGGGCCAGTATCTCTCTGATGCACGAGACCAGGCTCTTGATCTCATTGGGGTCCTTGGCTTCCTTGAGAGCACCAACCATTAGAGAGAGTTTCTCCTTCAGTATACCGTTCAGTTCATCAGTTGGGCCTCCTTCTTCCGGCCGATGTTCGGGTGCTGTCCGCTTGTCGGTGGTCTTGCGGTCTGGGGAGTAGCCGCAGGACGCGCAGAGCACCTTCCCGTCCTTCAATTTGAAGAGAGGTGAACCGCAGTCCGGACAAGACTTGGATAGCATTGTGGCACCTGCAGATAGCAGCTTCGCCATTTTGCGCACACCTTCATCCGACATTATCCTTTAATAATGGAACAAGAGTCGAACCATATAAATTTCGGGGGTAGGACCGATGACGACGGCGAAGCAAAGGAGGCTGCAGAACGAGCAGGAGATCCTAAAAGTCGTTGAGTCGATCAAGGTTGTGCAGGCAGACCTGACCACACCCAGGAATGTGAAGAAGCTCGTGAAGGAAACGATCGACCGACTGAACAGGGCAGACCTCTCACCGGGGATAAAGGCGGCCTCGGCGATACAGCTGTTAGAGGAAGCGAACCAAGACTCGAACCTGTCCATGCTGTCGAGAACCAGAATCTGGAACGCCCTCACCAAGCTGGAAACCATTAAAGACTGATCCCGGTTTGTCCTATCCGGTTGCGAGGGTGGCCGAGCTAGGAAAAGGCGCGAGACTTAAGATCTCGTGGCGAAGGCCTACCCGGGTTCGAGAGGGTTTCGAAAATCCCGGCCCTCGCACCAATTCCGTTGTGGAATTTATCAGGTCGAAGGTTAAAATATCGGAAGCTCGTAACTGGCCCCGGGGGCCCGTGGCCTAGTCAGGATTAAGGCGGCAGAGCTGAGCGCTGATCCTCCTAAGTTGCAAATCCTGGGTTCAAATCCCAGCGGGCCCGCTCAGCAATCCACACCACTTGGAAGCGGGCGGCACAGAGGAGAGCCAACGGTTTTATACACTAAGGAACTCGGCTATGAAGTCATAGGTTTGGAAGAGGAGAGGACGGAGATTCAGATAGAAGGAGTTCTTCGGGGCAATGATGTGTTCGTCGCCAACCCCGAACAGACGAAATGGTTGACTGAGAGGGGATTCGGTGTGAGCGATGAGCAACTTCGCCTTTCGCTCCCTGAATCGTTGTTCTTGATTGAAGCCAAGCGACTTACCCTGCTATCAGGGAAAGGGATCACCTACACCTTCGAGAACCTAGCAAGGAAGGCAAACAAGCTCGACAGGAATTCGTGGTACAAGTACTTGGTGTTGAGAGACCTCCGCACGAGGGGTTACATAACTAGGGAAGGGTATGGAATTGGGATAGACTTCAATGTGTATGAGAAGGGGGAGTACCCGCAAGAGGCGCCCAAGTTCCTCGTCGTCGGTCTTTGCGAGGGAGCGCCAACCCCCTTCGAAAAACTGGTTGAGATACTGAAGAAGGCCCAGTCCAACAGAAAGACGCTCATACTGGCCGTGATAGATAGGAGGAACGAGATCGTTTACTATTCGATATCGAGGTCGCTGGCGTGATGAACGCAAGTGTCCTGTTCAGGATAGTCCGACCGGCCGACGTGTTCCTGATGGGAATCGGCGTCATCGTGGGATATGTCGTCTCCACAGGAACGCTGTTGATCTCTACCGAGCTGCTGGCAGGGGCGGTATCGTGTGGCCTTTACACTGCCTTCGCGATGGTCACCAATGACATAATCGACATAGAGGCGGATAAGGTGAACGAACCCAACCGACCCATACCATTGGGGAAGCTGAGCCCAAAGGAGGCGCTGACTTACTCGTTTGCCCTACTCGCACTGGGTGTGGTGACGGCCAGCCTCACTGGTAACATTTGGTTCCTTTCTGTTCCCCAAGTCGTCGCCCTAGCTAGCGTGGTCTACAATCTGTACCTCAAAAAGATCGGATTCCTAGGGAACATCCTAGTCAGTGCTTTAGTTGCTTCGTCATTCATAGGAGGTGGACTGATAGCGGTTGGCCATATCGAAACCTACCTCATGCTCTTTGCACTCATGGCGTTCATAGGTAATCTGGGACGAGAAGTTCACAAAGGAATAGCAGATGTGGAAGGAGATAGAAGTAAGGGAGTTATGACCATCGCCGTGGCCTACGGCGTCCAGAAGGCGAAATGGCTGTCTGTGTCTCTATACACCACGGCCGTCTTGTTGGCCTTGATCCCGGTCGCATTGGGAATCACGAACAGGTACTATCCTTATGCAATCGCAGTCGTGGCCGTCCTCCTCATGGCATCCTCGGTGAGGGTGCTGAAGATGCAAAAATCAGAAGATCTGAGGAGGGAGAAAAACCTAGTCAGGGTGTGGATGTTGTTCGCCTTGCTGGCGTTTGTGATAGGTGCTCTGAGGCTTTGAGGATCAGCAAGCAGGCAGTGCAGCCACTCAAAGGGTTCAGGGAACTGTCCCCGGAAGATTTTGTGAAGAAGAAGAAGATCGTCGAGAGAAGCAGAGAACTCTTCCGGTTGTACGGCTACGAAGAGGTTGAGATTCCTACAGTGGAACCCTCCGCGCTGATAGAACTGAAGTCAGGCGAGGAGATACGACACCGCATGTTCAGGTTTAAAGATCTTGGGGGCAGAGGTGTCGTTCTCAGGCCAGAAGGCACTCCTTCAGTAGCCAGATACGTTGTCACCAAACTCAAAGGCAAGCCGCTCCCGGTAAGACTATCATATGTGGCTAACATGTTCAGATACGACGAGCCCCAGAGAGGGAGGTTCAGGGAGTTCACACATGTTGGGTTTGAACTCTTCGGCTCCAGCAACCCGCTTGCGGACATGGAAATACTGGAGATCACCTCGGTGCTGCTCTCCGGTCTCGGGTTCGCCGACTTCGAAGTGAAGATAGGCGACCAAGGAACACTCAGGGCAGTGCTGGCGAAGTTCGGCATCAGAGGTTCGCTACAAGATCGCCTGCTTGGCATGATTGACAGGAACGAAGAGAAAGAGATCTCCAGAGCGTTGCGAAAGGGTCGTCCAGGGCTTGTGAAGCTGATGAAGGAGCTGACTAGCGTAAGAGAAAACGATGTCGAGAAGGCCTTTGATAAGGCGGACAACTTAGTCAGGGGAATCCCAGAGGCGGTACAGAGCCTAGCGCGATTCCGTGAGTCAGTGAATTATGCCAACGCGGTGACTGGCGGAAAGGTCATGGTGGACTTTGGATTCGCCAGAGGGATCGAATACTACACTGGAATGGTATTCGAAGTGTACGTGAAGGGTCTGAATGTCGCAGTGGCAGGCGGCGGCAGATACGACGACTTGTGTTCTCTATTCGGGGCGGACATCCCCGCCGTGGGGGTTGCGGTTGGTGTGGACAGACTAGCTCTAGGGGATGAGTTCCCCAAGATCGAGCTCAGCCTACCAGTCGCTATCGTACTCCTCTTAGATCAGGGACTCATCGAGTACGGAGCCAGTGTTGCGAGAGAACTCAGGAGCAATGGGGTTCCAACCCTATTCGACCTGTCGACAGGGTCTCTTTCCTCCAGACTGGAGAAAGCGGCGAAAAGGCAGAGTAGGTTCGCAGTCCTGATCGGACAGAGAGAGACGAAGGACAGAACTGTGACCGTAAAGGATTTGGCGACAGGAATGCAGCAACTCCTACCATTCGATGGTGTTTCACAATTCGTTCGCCAAGAGCTCTCCTCCGTGCGTCCAAGAAAGGGTAGCGGGCCCGGAGGGATTTGAACCCACGGTCTCCGGCTTAGAAAGCTTACGCATTGACTTCGACGCCTTATCCTAACTAGGCTACGGGCCCAAACAGGTCCGTTCCCATTGGGACAATAAGCTTTCTGCTAGACGGTTGTCACTCCAAGTAGAAGGACGGCCTAAGAGGTTCGGCCAGCTTCGCCTTCTTGCCTGGGTCGAGAACCTCCGGATCCTCCTCAAATACCTTAACCTCTTTGAGACCGAACTCACCAGATAGGAACCAAGTGTTGTTCCTGAGAATGCTGGGCTCGTCCACCGCATTCAAGCGTGATAGCAGGTCCGCGACGTTTCCCTCCTTGGTTTTGTCTACCACCTTCGCCAGCATCTTCTGTATGACAGGGATCTCTTTACCGAGTCCCTGTGCACGTAGTTCTGCTGTGATTGAGCCGAGTATTTGCTGTGCCGTCTCTCCGCGAGCTAGTCGCTCCAGACAAGACACGAACGTCTTCCGTTTCCAGCTCGAGGCCACATAGAGGTAGGCCTTGGTCGGTCGAATTGGGAGCACTTTCAGGACATTCTGTAGGTCTTCGATTAAGCCGGTCAGATACTCTTCCTCCGCCTCGGCCGGCTTGTCCTCTGGGAACTCGTTGAGTGCTGGCCATGGCGAATCAACCACGAGATCATTCATTCCCAATGCCTGCCACATTTCCTCGGCCGTGTGCGGAGCGAAGGGAGCGATCAACTCGGCCCAACAAGCCAGAACCCTCGAGAGAGTGTCTTTGCTGGGAGATCGTTGTCGCCTCATGTACCACCTGATATCCGATCGCATCCCGTAGAAGGCCTCAACCGCGGCTCTCCGCAACTGATGCGCCTCTAGGAAGGTCGAGGTACTCTTCACTCTCTTGCCCACATTCGAGAGTAGCCATCTCTCGATGGTCGAATCCTCTGTTGGACCGGACCGTAATCTCCTGTAATCTTCCTGGACATCGAATAGTGAGTTTAGCAGTTGAATGCACGCTATCGCATTCTCCTTCTTCCAGTCCGGGTCATCAAGGTCGTCAGCAGCCAAAAGCCCTGTCAGCCTAGTCGCGTCCGCGCCGTACTCTTCGACCGCCTTTGAGAGGGAGACGAAGATTCCTTTGGATTTGTGCATGGCCTCTCCCTCGATCCTCATGAACCCGTTTACCGTGATGCCCTCTGGCCAATACTTCTCTGGGAAGACCGCAGTGTGGTGGAAGATGAAGAAAGTAAGGTGGTTCGCGACCAGATCCTTTCCAGATCCTCGCAGATCCACCGGGTACCAGTATTCGAATTCCCTCTTGACCTCACGTAGTGTTTCCACCGGGACTTTAGTTGAGGTCGAGACTACAGCTTCTTCGCCCTTCCCGAGCATGACATAGTCGAAAAACTCAGGTAAGAGATTCTCCGCAGCAAGTCGCCCGGAGTTGACAAACTTCGCGACGATGTAGTAAGCCATGTAGATAGTCGAGTCGCTTAGCGTTTCGACCATGTAGTCTGGATCCCAAGGTAGTCTCGTGCCGAGGCCCGAAGTTCGAACAAAGGCCCAGTCATCATACCAATCGATAAACCACCCCAAGTTCTTCCTGACCTCCTCTGGATGAATCGACATACGTGCTAGAGCGCGTTTTGCTTTCTCCTTCCACCGAGGGTCGGAGTATGCTAGGAGGTACTGATCTGTCAGTATCTTGACATAACACCTTGTCCCACACCGACATATCACGGGGGACGGTAGTTCCAGCATCTCGTCGCCTCGTCCGAGATCCTTCAGAAGCTGCGCGGCCTGTTCCTTGGCTTGCCTGACTGGTAGCCCCGACAGGGGACCCGTGTTCTGTAGGGTAACGCCGTGGAGGAACTCCTCCCGGTACACCTCGGCAGTGGCCTGTTCAAGCTTCCTGTCCTGCTGATCTGCTATTCCCATCCGCTTCACGACCACCTCAGAGGGGTTCGTGCCGTATCGTTTGGTCGTAATGATCGAAATTGACTGGATCTTGGTGATGTCGTCCGTGCTCAGGCCGTAAAGCTTCGCTACTCGAGACGCGACCTTCTTCAGATCCTCAAGTGCTATGTGATCGTAGGGAGCGTGCGCAGGGACACTGTATACAACCCCAGTCCCAAGCTTGGGATCAACGAAGCCAGCGGGGAGTACGAGCACCCCTCTGTTTACGAGGGGGGCATCGGCAATCTTCCCGATTAGAACTTCTCCCTTGAATGAACTCAGTATCGTAACCTTTCTTCCTAGTTCGGAGAGCTTCCTCGCCGCGTCCTCGCTCACCACCCACTTCTCTCCCTCTACCTCAGCGGACACGTAGGTGGCATCGGGATTCAACCACACGTTCGTCACGCCGAAGACCGTCTCCGGCCTGAAGGTCGCCGCCACCAGGTAGCCGTAGTCCTTGACCTCGAACTTGATCAAACTGAACGTGGTCGGGAAAACACCCTCGCCTTCTAGCCTGTCGTGATCCCCGGTAGCGCTCTTGTCCTTTGGACACCAGACGACCGCGTGCTTACCGCGTTTGATGTATCCGTTGTCCCTAAGTCTAAGGTACTGCCACTCCACGTACTTGCTGAAGCACTTGTCATCGCTCGAAGTGTGAAACTCTCTCCGCCAGTCTATCCCGACCCCCAGCTGTTTGACCGCTTCCTTGTTGTGCTGCGTGTAGTAGCGAGCCATGATCAGAGGATCCCTGAAGGTCTTCACCACCTCTTCGGGAACTCCGTCCATATCCCTCAGTATGCGGATCGTGAACTCATCTCCCTGACGTATCCTCTCGGATATGCCTGCTATGGTTACGCCAGTCCAGTGCCAAGCGAACGGGAACAGTACATTGTACCCCTTCGCCCTGAAATATCGGGCTAAGACGTCCAATCTAGTCAGCGTGTAGGCTGTGCCGACGTGGACGGGACCGCTCATGTAGGGGAAGGGGAACGTCACAAAGTACTTCGGTTTGGAAGGATCTGTGTCCGCTTCGTATGCCCTATCCTTTTCCCACTGATCCTGCCATTTTCGATCCTGCACTCTTGGCGTCCTGGAATTCATGATTCCTTGGGTCGGCTTTGTGGCGTGAGTAATAAGCGTAAGACCCCCTCTTTCAGTCTGTTTATTTCAGTGCCGCGAGACACACCGCCCTTTCCGAACTTGTCGCGCCCCCCGCCTCCCCCTCTGAAGGTCTTTCCTATGGATTTCGCCACCTCTCCAGCAGCCAATCCCGAGTTTGGTCTCGCTCTCTCGCCGTATATCAGAACGAACTCTGGAAACTCGCCGGCCGAAGACACCATAATCGAAATCACGTCCGGCTTGGAGGAGAGCAGCTCCCTCGAGATGGTGATGAGATCATTCACAGGGCGAGATCTGTCCTCGTAGAAGCTCACCTTCATCCCCCCGACGGTCTCTATTGACCCCTCGAGCTTCTCCGCCAGCTGTCTTGCCTCCGACTGCTTTACGAGCTCTAGCTCCTTCCTTGCGGTCTGGAGATCCTCTAGCATCCGTCTTGTCGCCTCCACAACCTGTGTCCGATCAGTTCTCATGAGTTCGGCGATCTGCTTTGTCGAATTCTCCTCCTCTTGGAATCTGTTGAGCGACGACAGACCCGTGGTGAACGAAAGCCGCACCACTCCATCTTGGATCTTGTCGACCTTCACGACCTTGATCATGCCAATCTGGCCCGTGTTGTTCACGTGGAGTCCACCACAGGCCTCCACTTCATACCCCTCAACGGACACTATGCGCAGCGTCTTTGATGGGACAACTCCCCCCTGATAGATCCTGAAACCGTACTTGCCTTCCGCCTCTGTCCTACCGAGGAATTCAATCTTGACAGGGACGACCTTCATGACCAACCTGTTCGCCAGTTCCTCTATCTTCCCGATCTCCTCGTCCGTCAGGGCGTCGTAGTGGGTCACATCCAACCGCGACTCTTGGACCCCTTTCTGAGCACCGTGTTGCCACAGGTGACTACCGAGCGTCATCCTAGCGGCCCAGTTCACGATGTGGGTGCCGGTGTGCGCCCTTCTCAGGGCCATCCTTCTATCCTCGTCAACCTCGAGTGTCACTTTTGTGCCCACTCTCGGCAACGAACCTACGACCTTGTGAACGATTATCCCGTTCTGACTCTCCACTGCTATTACCTTGATCTCCGTCGCACCGTATCTGACCTTGCCGGCGTCAGAGGGTTGTCCACCGCCCTCCGGGTAGAATATCGTCTTGTCGAATACAACCCCGTCCGGCTTGATGGTCGCCAGCACGACACCCTCTGACTTCAGTAGCTCAGGATCCTCGTAGTAGATCTTCTGGGTCTGAGGTAGCTTCTCTAGGCCTGGGACCGTGACTTCCGGGCGGACGGGAGCCTGCAACTGCTTCGTGTGCCGAGCAGCCACTAGGCTGTAAAAGTCGGGCGGGGCGGATACCTTCGCCCCAGTCGTTTCTAGTATGTCTGACACCTCCTCGGGAGTGATGCCCTGAGAGTCATAGAGCTGGATCAGGCGGTCGGATTGGAAGGCCGTCGAACCCTCCTCGCGCTGAGTTTTCTCAATCAGTTCTACTGAGCGCTCATAGTTTCTCGTATACTTCTGTAATTCAACAGACGCCACCTTCAGGATCTCTGACTTCTGCTCGCCTAAGTGTGGGAACTGAGCAGACCAATAGTCAACCTGCATAGAAACGACCTCAGGGAGTAAGTCAAGCAAGCCCAGTGATCTCATCGTCCTTGCGGACCGTCTGAAGAGAAGGCGCGCCAAATAGCCCACGCCAACATTGGACGGAACAACACCTTCGGACATAATGAAGATGAGGCTCTTGGTGTGATCCGCTATCCTGAAGATCCGCTCGAGTGGACCGATTCTGTCCTCCAGTGCCTTAGGCGTGAGCCCCAGCTTCGACGAGACAATCGACCTGAGGGACGGGAGATCGGCGTGGTTGCTGCCTATTCCTGACAGAGCCTCGACATATCTGCGGTCGAACGTTTCGTCTATGTCAACACGCGCCTCCTTCGACAGGAAGCGCACGACCTTGGGGTGCACAACGAACATCGGACTCGGAGATCCCGAAACCACCCAAAGCATGCGCTCGATTCCGTATCCAGTATCCACGGTTCGTATCGGAGACTCCGACAACTTGCCCTCTCCGGATGTCTTGAACCGCATGAACACTAGAGTGGCTACCTCCAGCCCGCCAGTCATCACCTCAAAGCAAGGACCTGCGTTCCCACCCCCGAACCACGCCGACTCCTTGTAAATCACGTCTTCGCCCGGTATCCCCATTGCCTTGCTGAAGAACTCGTGACACAAGCTAACGGTCTCTTCCTTCCAGTACACTTCCTTCTCCTCGGAGTTGAACGCGTGATGACCCCCCATCTCGAATATGCTCATGTGCCTTCCGAAGGTGAGTCCGACATTGTCAAGATCGACGAGACGGATGCACGGTTGAGAGACCACCAAAGGATTCGCCGGAGGAGGTATCATTCCGTCCGTCACGTAAGGCTGGAAGTCAACTATGCTCGCGTCGGTTAGGTACAGGTCGTTCCTCCACCTAGATACCACAGGGTAAGGAGACACGACAGTGTGACCCTTGTGTTTGAAGAACGAGAGAAACCTATCGCGGGATTCATTCAGATCGCTCGTCTTCTTCCCCGTAGGCTTGCCGATGAAGGAGTAGGGGACCAGCGGGCTTTCGCCACATTGTCCTTTGAAATCTTGGTGGACCCAATAGAAATCCCCGTCGACCTCGCTCTTCTTTCTCATATATCCCAGCGACTTGAAGACCTTGAGCGAGTACTCCTCGGGAGGGAAGGACTGCATTCAAGAAGGAGCGGGCGCTTGTCTTTAAAACGATTATGTCACCAGCATAGATCATCACCGAGAAAAAGCAAATAAAGGACAAGGGGCACCGGAGGAAGGAGGCCTGGTAGCTCAGCCTGTCGGGTGGGCTAAGGAGAGCGTTCGACGTTTAGGACGAAGCTGAAGACCGAATTGTCGCAGGTTCAAATCCTGCCCAGGCCACCACGCTGACTCCACACTGGTTGTTATGCACACGACCAAGCGATGTGAACTGGAACCACAATCCGAGAGAGGGGGTGAAGGTTAAATAAAATGCCAGAGCAACACAAAGGTCGTGCGGCAGTAATCTAGCCTGGTCTAGGATCCGACCCTGCCAAACCTGATGGTGCGGTACGGTCGTCACGGGGGTTCAAAATAGCTAGGCGATGAAAATCCCCCCTGCCGCACTCCCAACACTATTCCTTACGAGATGGATTGACGATGACAAATGCGAAGACCGAATCTCGCCTCTCTTCCACATTGACAATCTCTAACTCCCTAGCTGGAGAAATCTCGTAGCCCTTGACTTCACCAAAACTCGTGGCGAGGGATAGTAACCGTTTGTCCATATCAGGGGTGATGTTGCCAGAGACAGCTAACGTGATCTTTGTACTCCCGTCTGTAACAACCAGCTTCAGTTTGA
>Ga0315291_10002494_pt1 | contig 24116 bp, 20 predicted proteins | sample YL17G12_20_MG_FD_203070 | JGI IMG/M metagenome (GOLD analysis project Ga0315291, IMG submission 203070) | Sediment microbial communities from Yellowstone Lake, YNP, Wyoming, USA - YL17G12_20 | ecosystem: Environmental > Aquatic > Freshwater > Lake > Sediment | place: USA: Wyoming | collected... | reverse complement strand
CCGGCCCGGACACCCCTTGCGCCGAGAGCCCTCTGGTTGCGCGTGTTGATCGTCCAGTGGGAGAGGTTCGGCATCTTTGGAGGGAAAAACTCCTCAAGTAGAGACCGCGCGAAGCTACACGTCGTGTTAAACTTATAGGCCCCTTCGCTGAGGACATCGTGGTGGATCGCTACACAGGGCAGCCGAAGGTCCGCGAGCAGTTCGGTAAGACTCACCGTGGCCACAGGGTGAACGGGCAGGGATAGCATGTTGTGCACAAAGAGCATGTCGGGTGCCAAAGCCTTGATCCCTTCGCCCAGCTCTCGTTTCAGCTCTGCGACGGCTCGTCGGAAAGCTCGCTCAAGCTCTAGCTCGCCTGCAAAGTCGGTGAGCTCGCGACCGAAAAGGTTCCTCATCATCGTCGCCACTTCTTCGCGATCGAACTCCAGCGCCGGTATGGGGAGGTCTGCCCAATCGTAGGCCGAGCAGATGTCGACCTCGTGTCCCATCGCTTCAAGAAGGGCCTGGCGCTTCATGATCTCGAGGGATACGCCGTCGGTGCCCGCCGAATCGGTCACATCTGGCCTGGTTCGGTAGCCGCGTTCCCTACCAGTGCGGGCAGAACGGAAGTGAAGAATAAGCACTTTCATGCAGTCCACTCCATTCCCATTCTCATGCATGCTCCTCCGTTTTCCGTTCTGTTGGGAGCGGGTTCAGATGCTCCGTCCTGAAGGCAATACTCACCCTGTCGGCGGTCTGAGTGTACTGGAACGTGGCTCCATAGCGCCACTATCCTACTCACAGGCGTGAGGGCTGGCAAGGCTGACTTTTTGCTCCCGGAGAACGGCGATGCAGCCAGTGTTCGAGCGCGTGGACTGGCTGCGCGGTCGATTGCCAGATCTTCGTGAGTTCCCAGGCCACCTGATTGACAATCCGGGGCACCTGCTGGCGCTGATCGCCGACCGATGCTCTCCTGCTTTTCAGGCAGGTGGTCGCGGATTCGGTTCTCGTCTCCCGCTCCGGGCGGAATGAACTTGGAGGGCTTGGTCGGAGAGCCGAGCTTTCGCTCTTCAGGAAGAGGTTCCGACGGCTCCGCCGGCAGCGTGAATTGGCCGCCTGCGCCGATAGCCGCGATGCAGTCTTGGTGTCCAAGGAGTCTGGGCCACGAGTGCGAGTGCGTCGCTGCTTGACGTGCCAAGGGACGGATGGAATACTGGCACCCTACAGGCTGCCATTATGTGACTCACGCATGCTGAAACAAAGGGCTATGCACATTGGAGCAGCTCTACGATAACTATGTAGCCATCTTGGTGGGTGTTGTCGTGGGCGTTCTCATTGTGGGAGGCGCCCTATTCGCCAACTTCCTCCTCGCCCCACGGCTGCCCTCGCGGCCCAAGAGCCTCTCCTACGAGTGCGGCATGCTGCCCATCGGGCGCAATGTCACCCAGGTGCACTTCCGCTATTATCTGTTTGGCATCCTCTTCCTCATCTTCGACGTGGAGACGGTCTTCCTCTTCCCCTGGGCGGTGACCTTCCTGGGGGTGGGGAAGGCCGCCTTCTTCGAGATGGTAGCGTTCATCTTCATCCTGGGCTTCGGCCTCTCGTATGCCTGGAAGAAGGGCGTGTTGCAGTGGAGGTAGAGGATGGCTGACGAGACAAGGGCCGAAGAAGTGCACGTGGTCCGCGATGACCCCGCGATCGCCATCTCAGACGTGGTGCCGCCGGAGCTACGCAGGCGCATCAAAGAGCTGAGCCCGGTGGAACTGCACCCTGGCCAGGGGAAGGCCCTCTATCGGCAGATCCTGCCTGGCGTCCTTCAGGTGCCGGCGGACGCAATCATCGCCCTGGCCCGCAAGTCATCCTTGTGGCCCCTGACGTTCGGCCTGGCCTGCTGTGCCATCGAGATGATCGCCACCCACATGGCCAGGCACGATCTAGACCGCTTCGGCATCCTGCCCTGGCCCTCGCCCCGTCAGGCCGATGTCATGGTGGTGTCCGGAACGGTGACCAAGAAGATGGCTCCGGCCGTCAAGCTGCTGTACGAGCAGATGCCCAGCCCCAAGTGGGTCATCGCCATGGGCGCCTGTGCCACCAACGGCGGCCCCTACACTCGCTACGACCGCGTCCTGCAGGGGGTGGACAAGATCATCCCGGTGGACGTCTACGTGGCCGGCTGCCCGCCGCGACCGGAAGCCCTTATGGACGCCTACCTACAGTTGCGGAAGAAGATCATGGAGGATAGGAGCAAGATCGGCCGATGAGCGCCGCCCAGGAACATCGGGAGCCTGGCGCCAAAGAAGCGCCCATCGTTCCGCCGCCGCCGGGGAGCATCGCTGACAAGTTCAAGAAGGTGCTCCCGGATGTGGAGTTCGTGGCCAATCAGGGCGTGCTGGACGTCATCATCACCGTACCTCGCCAGGACATCCCACGGGTGATGAGGACGGCCAAGGACGACCCCCGCCTCGCCTTCGACTACCTGCGCTGCCTGTGCGGCGTCGACCAGATGGAGCAGGGGCTGGAGGTGGTCTACCATCTCTACTCCTTCAAGCACGCCCACAACGTGACCATCAAGACCCTCCTACCCAGCGACGACCCCCAGGTGGCGACGGTCACTACCGTCTGGAACGGTGCCCTCTGGCACGAGCGGGAGACGCACGAGATGTTCGGCATTGTCTTTGAGGGCCATCCGGACCTGCGCCCGCTCCTCCTGGAGGAGGACCTGGGCTACTATCCTCTCCTGAAGAGCCACCCCCTGGCGGAGATCGAGGAGTCGCAGGAGGAGTTCCTGCGGGAGGACGGCAAGCAGTAGCTGCAGGGCTTCAGCCCTGCTATCGCATAGAACCATGGCCATCGAGGAGCGCGAGCTAGAGACCATCGACATCAACGTCAACGTGGGGCCGCAGCACCCGGCCACCCACGGCGTCTTTCGCATGATCCTCCGCGTGGACGGCGAGCTGGTGGTGGACCTGGAGCCGGTCATCGGCTACCTGCACCGCGGGGCGGAGAAACTCTCCGAGAACTGCGACTACCGTCAGGCTATCGCCTTCCAGGACCGCACCGAGTACCTGGCCCAGTTCAACGCCGAGCTGTGCTACGTCATCGCGGTGGAGAAGCTCATGGGCTTGGAGGTGCCGGAGCGGGCGGAGTACATCCGTGTCATCCTCACCGAGCTCAACCGTATCGCCAGCCACTTGATGTTCATGGGCGCCTTCAGCGCCGACCTAGGCGTCTTCGGCACACTCTTCATGTACGCCTTCCGCGAGCGGGAACGCATGCTGGACCTCTTCGAAGAGATCAGCGGCGACCGCATGATGTACAGCTACTTCCGCGTGGGCGGCCTAGCCTGGGATGTTCCCGAGGACTTTGTGGAGCGCACCCGCTGGATGGTGAAGGAGGCCCGCAAGGGCATCGCCGACATCGACGGCCTTCTGACAGAGAACGAGGTGTTCCTGGCCCGCACGCGGGGCATCGGCATCATGACCGCTGAGCAGGCCATCGACTGGGGCTTCTCCGGCCCTATGCTGCGGGCTAGCGGCGTGCGCCACGACCTGCGCCGGGCGGAGCCCTATTCCATCTACGACCGCCTGGAGTTCGACATCCCCATCGGCCATCGGGGTGACGTCTACGACCGCTACATGGTGCGCCTGGAGGAGATGCGCCAGTCGGCTCGCATCGTCGAGCAGTGCCTGGACCAGATGCCCAAGGACGGGCCCATCGTGGCGCCCGATCTGAAGCGTGTCCTGCGGCCGCCGGCCGGCGAGGTGTACATGCGGGCGGAGAACCCCCGCGGCGAGTACGGCATCTACCTCGTCTCCAAGGGGGCCGACAAGCCATACCGGCTGAAGATCCGCTCGCCCAGCTTCTGCCACCTGGCCGCCCTACGCGACATGACCATTGGCCATTACCTGGCCGACGCTGTCCTCATCCTCGGCTCCGTCGATATCGTCCTGTGCGAGGTAGACAGGTGATCGCTGACAACCCCTGGATCGACGCGACGGTGCGGACGCTGCTGGTGGTGCTGCTGGTCATACTGGTTGTCTTGATCCTCATCTGGCTGGAGCGGAAGGTAGCGGGGCGCATCCAGATGCGCCTGGGCCCGATGGTGACGGGGCCCTACGGCATCATACAGTCGGCGGCCGACGCCATTAAGCTATTGACCAAGGAGGACCTGCGGCCGGCCACCGCCGACCGCTGGGTCTTCGAGCTGGCACCCTTCGTGGCCTTCGTGCCCTCGCTCCTTGCCCTCATCGCCCTGCCCTTCACCGCCCACCTCTTCGTGAGGAATCTGGAGCTGGGCTTGTTCTACATCGTGGCTGTCTCGGGGCTGTCCACCGTGGGGCTGCTCATGGCCGGCTGGGGCTCCGCCAACAAGTACGCCCTCCTGGGCGCCGTGCGCGGCGCCGCCCAACTCATCAGTTACGAGATCCCGCTGGTGCTGGCCATCCTGGCGGTGGCCATGGTGTCCGGCAGCCTGAACCTGGTGGAGATCGTCAATGAACAAGGGCGGGTGCCCTACATCGTCTGGCAGCCCCTGGGCTTCGCCATCTTCATCATCGCCACCCTGGCCGAACTCCGCCGCAACCCCTTCGACATCCCGGCAGCGGAGTCGGAGATCATAGGCGGGCCGTTCATCGAGTACAGCGGCATCCGCTGGAGCATGTTCTTCTTCGCCGAGTATATCAACGTTTTCGTGCTCTCGGTGCTGGGGTCACTCGTCTTCCTGGGCGGCTGGAACTGGCCCCTGGGCAATGAGGTGGGCTGGCCGCTGCAAGTGGTGCTGATCCTGCTGAAGACGTCGGCCATGCTGCTCCTGTTCATGTGGCTGCGGTCCACCCTGCCCCGTCTGCGCATCGACCAGCTCATGTCCTTCTGCTGGCAGGTTCTCCTGCCCTTCGCATTCGTGGCCATCATTGTCAATGGCCTAGTTCTGGTGTACGAGTGGCCGGACGTAGTGCTGGGCCTTCTCTCCGGCGTTGCCGCGCTCGTAGCCGGCGCATTGGTCTACCACAGCAGCCACCGTACGGTGCCCAGCCAGCCCTGGTCGCTCGTGCCCGCCAAAGGGATCGATTGAGATGCTGGGGTTGTTCAAGGCGCTGGGCACCACCCTCTCCGTCATCGTGCGCAAGCCGGTGACACTGCAGTACCCGGCGGTGCACAAAGAATTGCCTCACCGCACGCGGGGCTTCCCCGTGCTCCTCTGGAACTTCGAGGTGGTGGAGCCTTTCTGCACCGGCTGCCGGGTGTGTGCCCGCTACTGCCCCAGCGAGTGCATAAGCGTGACCATGAAGGATAACCCCCTCTACGCCGAGGGGAAGAGCAAGCGGCGCAAGATCGTCGACAGATTCTACCTCGACTACGGCCGCTGCATGCGCTGCAACATCTGCGTGGAAGTCTGCAACTTCGATGCCATTGTCCTGAACAACAGTTGGTCGGGGCACGAGGTGTCGCGCTACGACCGGCGTGACCTGGTGAACGATCTGGACGACCTTCTCGCAGAATCCAAAGGGGGCGGCCTGACCAACCCCTTCCGGGAGCCCTTGGGCATGGCCCACTCGGGCTGGAGCCCCAAGCCCCGCGGGGAGAAAGCCGAGGCTGAATAACCCTATCATGGGCAGCTACCGGTGTCTGTAGAAGAGGGGGTATTCTACGCTATCGCCGCCCTCACGGTGATGGGCGGGATGGGCGTAGTATTCGCCCGTAACGTTGTCTATTCCGCCCTGTTTCTGATCCTCGCCCTGCTGGCCGTGGCCGGCATCTTCCTGCTGCTATCCGCCGAGTTCCTGGCGCTGGTGCAGGTTCTTGTCTACGGCGGCGCTGTCACCATCCTGGTGATCTTCGCCCTGATGCTCACGCGGGTGCAGGACACGCCCACGGCCCTGGACAGCCCGCAGAAGCCCTTCGCCTTCCTGGCCGCCGCCGGCGTCCTCGCCATCTCTATCCTGGCGGCGGTGGGCACTACCTGGCCGGGGCAGACCGAGAAGATCAATGCCATCCCTCTGCGCGACTTCGGCGATGCCCTATTCCGCACCTGGGCTCTCCCCTTCGAGGTGGCGTCGCTGGTGCTGGTGGTGGCCCTAGTGGGGGCCATCGTCCTGGCCCGCGAGGAGGATGGCGAATGATCCCCATGCAGCACTTCCTGGTGCTGAGCGGCATCCTCTTTTCGCTAGGGGTGTACGGGGTGCTGGCTCGCCGCAGCGCTGTGCTGATCCTGATGGCGGTGGAGCTGATGCTCCAGGCGGTGAGCATTAACTTCATCGCCTTCGCCGTGTACCTGGCGCCCGATGCGTTCGTGGGCCTCATCTTCGCCGTGTTCGTCATCACTGTGGCAGCGGCGGAGGTGGGATTGCTGCTGGCCATTGTCCTGCGCATCTTCCGCAACCGGGCTACGGCCAACGTGGACGAAGTGGACACGATGCGATGGTAGGCATGGATGACGCTTGGCTGCTGGCGGCCCTGCCGGCGGGCGCTTTTGCCATCCTCCTGATCTTCGGGCCCTACCTGCCCCGCCGCGGCGATTGGCTCTCCATCGCCGCCATCGGCGCATCGTTCGTCCTCTTCTTCCCCGTTCTGGCTGACCTGCTGGATAAGATCGATACACCTGGTGCCCTGCCAGGCCTCTCGGGCTGGGACTGGATCGAGTACGCCGACTTCAAGCTGCGCCTGGGCTTCGCCGTTGACCAGCTCACCATCGTCATGCTGGTGGTGGTCAGCTTTGTGGCGCTGATGGTGCAGGTGTACTCCGTGGGGTACATGAAGGGCGACCCCCACTACGGCTGGTTCTTCACCTGCATGTCGCTCTTCGCCGCCGCTATGCTCACCCTGGTCCTGGCCGACAACTTCCTCTTGCTCTACATCGCCTGGGAGGGCGTGGGCTTCTGCTCGTACCTGCTCATTGGCTTCTGGAGCGAGCGGCGGTCGGCGGCCGAGGCGGCCAAGAAGGCCTTCATCACCACCCGCATCGGCGATGTGGGGCTGCTCATCGGTATCATCATGCTCTGGCGGGCCACGGGCACCTTCGACATCAGGGAGACCTTCGAGGCGGCGAGGGCGGGGGTGATGAGCGAACCCTATCTCACCACCGCCGTGCTCCTCATCTTCGCCGGAGCAGTGGGAAAGTCGGCCCAGTTCCCACTCCACGTCTGGCTCCCCGACGCCATGGAGGGCCCAACGCCGGTCTCCGCCCTCATCCACGCCGCGACGATGGTGGTGGCGGGCGTCTATCTGGTGGCCCGCACCCTGCCACTGTTTGAGCTGGCCCACCCGGCCGCGCTGGATCTGGTGACGACTCTGGGCCTGGTCACCGTCTTCATGTCAGCCACCATGGGCCTGGTGATGACCGACATCAAGCGGGTGGTGGCCTACTCTACCATCAACAGCCTGGGGCTGATGATGGTAGCCCTGGGCTCGGGGCAAGTGGCGGCGGCCATGATCTACCTGCTCGCCCACGGCTTCTTCAAGGCGCTGCTGTTCCTCAGCTCCGGCTCCGTCCTGCATGCCACAGCGAAGGATGACGTGCAGGAGCTGGGCGGGCTGTGGCGGAAGATGCCGCTGACGGCGACCGTGTTCGGCGTGGGCGTTCTGGCCATGGCCGGCATACCGCCGCTCTCGGGCTTCTGGGCCAAGGACGAGATCATCCTGAGCTCATCGCAACACCAGAACGCCTTCGTCTATGGCCTCATGGCCCTTAGCGTCTTCATCACCGGCCTGTACATGGCCCGCCTGTTCCTCCTTACGTTCACCGGCGAGCCCCGCGACCGGCACGCCTTCGAGCACGCCCACGAGGCGCCGCCGATAATGACGGTGCCCAATGTCCTGCTGGCTGTCTTGGCCGTAGTGGCCGGCCTCGTAGTCTTCGATCAGGTGGGCGAGGCGTTGGGCTTCCCCGGAGGCATCGGCAAGTTCGTCTACCTGGGAGAGCCGGAGGCGTTCAAGTTCCACGGCGACGTGGCGGCCGTCTCCGTTATCGCTGCCCTGGCAGGAGTGCTGGGCGCCTTCTACTTCTGGTGGGGCGAGGCGAGGCCGGCCAAGGCGGCGGGAGCCCGCTTCCCCTTCGTCTACGCCCTCTGGAAGAACAAGTACTACATGGACGACCTCTACCAGGCCCTCATCGACCGCGTGGTGCTGGCCTTCGGCCAGTTCATCGCCTGGTGGGACCGCAAGGTCATCAACGACACGGGGGTGGACGGCTCGGCCGCCCTGACGGTGTATTCGGGCTTCCGGCTGAAGTTCTTGCAGACGGGACGCCTGCCCAACTACGCGTTCGCTATCATCCTGGGAGTCGTGGCCATGGCAATCGTCGTCATGACCGTTTTGGTCTGAGGTAGGCGGCAACATGGACAGCGGCTGGCTCTTGTTCGCGACGATAGCGGTGCCTTTAACGACCGCGCTGATCATCATGGCCATCCCTTCGACCTACAAGCAGCAGGTGCGGTGGGTGGCGACGGCGGCCGGCTTCACCATGTTTGTCCTGTCGGTCATCATATTCGCCCTCTACAACTACAAGGAGGGCGGCCTCCAGTTCGACCTGCGCCTTTGCTGGCTGGAGAACGTGGCCTTCCTGGGAAAGGACGGCATCACCCTGCACCTGGCGGTAGACGGCATCTCGGTGCCGCTGGTGCTGCTGACGGGCATCGTCATCTTCTCCGGCTGCCTCATCTCCTGGAGCATCGAGTATCGGAACAAGGACTTCTTCATCCTCCTCATGCTCCTCGTGAGCGGCGTCTTCGGGGTGTTCCAGTCGGCGGACCTTTTCTTCCTCTTCTTTTTCTACGAGCTGGCCGTGCTCCCCATGTACCTGCTCATCGGCGTGTGGGGGTCAAGCACCGACTTCGGCACCTACGTCCGCACCAAGGAGTACGGCGCGATGAAGCTGACGCTATACCTGGTGGCAGGCAGCGCACTGGTTTTCATCGGTATCTTCGCCACATTCGTGGAAGCGGGCAAGGGCACCTTCGATCTGCCCGTCCTGGGCCAGGTGACGTACAGCGAGACGTTCCAGAAGACGTTCTATCCCTTCTTCATGGTGGGCTTCGGGGTGCTGGCTGGCCTCTGGCCCTTCCACACCTGGTCGCCCGACGGCCATGTGGCGGCGCCCACGGCGGTGAGCATGCTGCACGCTGGCGTCCTGATGAAGCTGGGCGCCTACGGTATTATCCGCGTAGGGATGAGCCTCTTCCCTGAGGGGGCGGAGTTCTGGGCGCCGGCCCTGCTGGTACTGGGCACCACCGGCGCCCTATACGGCGCCATGTCGGCCATGGCCCAGCGCGACCTGAAGTACGTCGTGGGCTACTCCAGCGTGAGCCACATGGGCTACGTGCTCATGGGCCTGGCCACGCTCAACCCCATCGGCGTGAATGGGGCGGTGCTCCAGATGTTCGCCCATGGGGTGATGACGGCCCTCTTCTTCGCCATGGTGGGTGCGATATACGATCAGGCCGGCGTGCGGGAGATCTGGACCTTCGGCGGTCTGGCCCAGCGCATGCCGCGCTTCGTGGCCTTCTTCGCCATCGCCGGCCTGTCGTCCCTGGGCCTTCCCGGCCTGGCCGGTTTCGTCGCGGAGTTCAACATCTTCGCCGGGCTGTTCAAGACGTATCCGCTGTTCGGCGCGCTAGGCATCCTGACGGCGGCCATCACCGCTGTCTACATCCTGCGCTTGCTGGCGGCCGCCTTCTTTGGTCCCTTGAACGAGAAGTGGGCCCACCTGAAGGAGATGCGCCTGCTGGAGCAGGCGGCCGGGGCCATCCTCATCGTGTTCATTGTCTTCATGGGCGTCTGGCCCGCACCGTTCGTGGATCGCATCGCTCAGAGCGTGCTGGCCTTGCCGGGGATCGGATAGATGGACTGGTCGCTGCTCGTCCCCGAGTACATCCTGGCCGGCTGGGCGGCCATGGTGGTTTCCCTGGACCTGTTCTGGGGCCGCCTGCGCAAGGAGCAGCTAGCCTACGTGGCCGCGGCCGGGGCGCTCACCGCCACGCTGGTCTCGCTCATCTGGGTGAACGACAGCGCCTCCTTCGGCAACCTGCTGCAGGTGGACAACTACACCACCTTCTTCCGCATCTTCTTCGGGCTCATCGCCTTCTTCATCTGCCTGGCGTCCGCGCAGTACGTGAAGGACCGCCTGCTCCACCCCGGCGAGTACTACGCCCTGATCCTGCTCACGGTCATCGGCGGCACCTACATGGCGGCGGCCAAGGAACTGCTGACGGCCTACATCTCGCTGGAGCTGCTGAGCTTCAGCCTCTATGTCCTCACCTCTTACGCCAAGTTCGACCTTAAGTCGAACGAGGCGGGGCTGAAGTACATGCTGCTGGGGGCCTTCTCCTCGGCCATCTTCCTCTACGGCATGAGCCTGGTCTACGGCGTGACCAAGACCACCAGCTTCGCCGGCATCGCCACCACCCTGAGCGGCGACACCAGCGGCATCGCCTTCGCCCTGTTCCTGGGCATCGTTCTGATGATCGCCGGGCTGGGGTTCAAGGTGGCGGCGGTGCCCTTCCACATGTGGACGCCCGACGCCTACGAAGGGGCGCCGCTGCCCATCACCGCCTTCATCTCGGCCATCTCCAAGGCGGCGGGCTTCGCCCTCTTCCTGAAGCTGTTTGGCCGGGCACTGTTGCCCATGGCCGACGACTGGCGCTGGATCATCGCCGGCCTCTCAACGGCCACCATGGTCCTGGGGAACCTGGTGGCCATCCAACAGCACAACATCAAGCGCCTGCTGGCCTACTCGAGCATTGGCCAGGTGGGGTTCATGCTCATGGGGATCGCCGCCCTCACGCCGCACGGCCCCAGCGACCCGGCCAGCGCCCTGTTGCTGCACCTGACGGGCTACGTCATTACCAACCTGGCGGCCTTCGTCTGCGTCATCGTCTACTACAACCAGACCGGCAAGGATGAGATCGCGGACTTCGGCGGCCTGGCGGAGCGGGCGCCGTTCCTGGCCCTCTGCCTGACCATCGCCCTGTTCTCGCTGGCGGGCATGCCATTGTTCGCCGGCTTCACTACCAAGTTCATCCTCTTCCAGGCCGCCGCCCAGCAGGATCTCCTCTGGCTCTCCTCGATTGCCGTCTTCATGAGCGTGGTCTCCCTCTACTATTGCCTCGGGATCATCAAGCAGATGTACCTGCTGGAGCCCATGGAGAAGGTGCGCTTGCCGGTGCCGCGGATGGAGTATGCGGTGGTGGCGGCGTTGATCGTGGGCGTGCTGCTGATGGGGCTCTACCCACAGCCCCTGTTCGATGGCGTGGAGAACGCCACGAGCGCGCTCTTCCAGGCCACTCAGGCCGCTGCGGTGACCGGCGTCGGCCCGTAGGCAGCCCTGATGCGCGATCCGTACGCTGAAAGCTCTCTTGGCCGTTGTCCTCGCTGGCTGGGCGCTTCTATCCCTTTGCATCCTCCTGCGGCTCAAGGAACGGAATGGGCGCGGCGGCCCCTTCCCGGACCAAGACCGACGTGTTCCTGCTACCGGCGGGCGACGCCATGGAGCAGCAAGGCGCTACATTCAACCCTTGGATCTGATGTCGGCCACGAGAGCATCCAGTCATGGAGCCCAGGGACAGAGTCACCTGCCAGGGTCGGCTTGTACAACACTGACGGAGGTTATGAGCCCTTCAGCGGTCTCCTGCTTTCCAGGCAGGCTCTCTGCCCGTCTAGTTCGAGCGCCAAGCCCGTACAAATGCTATCGGCAACCCGGGCACCCGGGTAAGGTGGTTATCCGGCGCCCGCGACCCATCCGCTCCCGCGGCTCAGCAGCCTGGTTCGGCGGCTCTCCCCTACGCCGCCCTGGCCGGGGCCGCAGCCGTAGGGGCCGCCCTCACCGCAGGCGCCTGGTACGCCAGGAGGCGATGGAGCAGGTAGCGCAGCCTTAGGCTGCTCCGTCCTTGCCGCCTTCGAGACTTTCTGGCATGATACGGGCGCTGGCCTGGGGAAAGCCTGTGACCCATCCCCGCAGGCCGACCTGCATTGCATCACAATTTCGTCGGTGAGAACTGTGAGAACGAGACATAAGGCATTGACAACGTCTCTTAGAGGCATATAATGGATGCTGTGATCGTCCTCCAGCGAATATTGGCCGAACAGGGGGGACTGCCGAATTGTGGAAGCCGGGGTCTCGTTATGCAGGTGAATCGGTGTGATCTTGTGGCCTTCCACTTGACATTTTCTTCCTAGGAGGCAAAATTCTTGCTAGTAGTCGATATCCCCGGATAGTCGGCCTAGGAATAGGAGGCGTTGTTGGAAGGAACAATACCTTTAGCATTAGGGCAATAGGCTGGGAGGCAAAGATGAACAAACTCTTGTTAGGCGTTTTGCTGCTATGCACCATGGCGCTCGCTACTCCCACCGCCAGTTTCCTCGACGCCGAGCCTGTTAGTGCAGTGCCCGCTTCTATCATTTACAATCTCTACGCCACAGACGGCTTCACGAAGCTGGCGGACGGGACGCCGTTGTACATCTACGGCTTTGTCGGAGGAGAGCAGGGCCAATCATTCAGCTACATGAACAGTCTTGGGGCGGTAGTCACCCTACCGAACGGGCCACCGGCACCGACCGGCGGGCCCAGAACGGCGGCGGAGGCGCCCCTCGCGGGAAATGCCCAGCTGCCGGCGCCCGTTATCTGGGCGAAGGTTGGTGATACCGTAACCATCAACCTCAAGAACCTCGGGACTACGCTCAAGAAGGCGCCCAACGATCCTCACACGATCCACCTGCACGGTATCGACGTGGACGCGGCGAATGACGGCGTCCCCGAGACGTCGGTGGCCGCAGTTCCGGCGAATGCGGTAGCCCCCGGCGCGGGGAACGTGGTCGTATACATGTTCGCGGCGTTGACCCCCGGTACATACATGTACCACTGTCACCAAGAGGCAAGCATCCACGTCCAGATGGGGATGTACGGCGCGCTCGTCGTCTACAACCAGGGCGACGCGGCGGCGTTGGATCGGGCCCGTGGGCCGAATTCCGGCTTCGGCGGGAGCCTCTTCGGCTTCAACTACGACAAGGACGTGATCATGCTGCTGTCGGAGATCGACGTCCGCCAACACACGTCTGAACAGGCCGGAGCAGGAGGCGTGACGGCCTTCAACCCTGTCAACTACCAGCCCCAGTACTGGATGATAAACGGCCTGTCGTTCCCGAACACTATTCACGCGGGCGTAGGCTTTGTCTGGGCTAACTGGCTTGCGACGCACAAGGGGTACGATCCGCTGATCACCGGCATAGTCGCGACCGGGCAGAAGGTCCTCGTGCGGATGATCAACCTGGGGTTCGAGACACAGCCGATGCACGTACACGGATTCCATCCCAAGGTGATTGGATCGGACCAGCGCGCGTGGTCCTGGGCCCACACCGATAAGACGCTCGGCGCTGGTCTCGAGAAGAACACGATCACCATTGGGTCCGGCGAAACCTACGAGTTGCTCTTTGACTTCGCTGCTCAGGCTCAGTCGTCGACGTACCAACCGGGAACCCAAACGAGGTACGATGCGCTGACTGGCGCGCCGAGCAGTAACACGACGGCCAACCCGGCAATACCCGATCCGTTCACCCCGCCCCACACCTACATTGGTGGCCCGACAGTCGCAGGGGTAGTGGGTGGAACTGCGCTAGGCATCCCGTTTCAGACCAGCCAGTTCTTCCCCTTCCATAACCACGATGACTACAAGGCCACGAATAACGGTGTCTATCCGGGTGGCCAGTTCACATTCGTAGTGCCACTCCCGGTGCCACTCCCGTAGCGGCTTCTTGCTGGGTTTGCTGGGGGCCGTAGGCTATCGAGCCTACGGCCCCCAGCCTTCCAAGCTGGTACACCGAGACAAAGGAAGTCCGCCACGAGTCCGCGCGGCCGCAGGCAGGGAAAGCAGAAGAGACCGTCTGTCAAGATGGTCGTACTTGGCGTTGTCACCATCGCGATCACATTGGCCGCGGTCGGCTGCGGCCTCAGCGAGGACGAGCCCGCTCTTGCCGAAGCGCCCGAGGCCGATGCGGTGCTTGCGGTGCAACAACACCTGCCGTTTCAGATCCTCATCCCTCTCTACCTGCCGAAAGGCTTCGACCGCTCCACCGTAAACATCAGAGTCGATGAGGGCGGCCCAAGCGGCGAGCCGCTGGTCGAACTGGCGTATCGAATGCGCCGAGGCCAGACCATCAACATCCGCCAATGGGTTCCTCTCAATCCGGAACTCGAAACCTTGGCCGGCTCGAAACCCATCGAAACCAAGTGGGGGAAGGGGTGGATGCTCACGCAGGCGCGAGGCGTCATCGCCCTGTGGGTTGACATCGGTCCGTTGCGGGTCTCGATCTACTCGCACGATCAGGATGTTCTTACCCGCGAGAAGATCTTCCAGATCGCCGAGACGATGGGGCCAGCTTCGAGGCGCCAAGTCTTCACCTTCGAGGTCCCAAAGCCGGAAATCAGGGAAATTCCTCCACCCCCACCTTTCGAACCTGAGATCAACGAGGACGGGGTACAGGAGTTCACGCTGACAATAACGCCGGGCGGCTACTCGCCTATACGAATAAACGTGAAGAGAGACATACCCGTTAAGCTCCATTTCAGGGCGTTGGGCCAAGTAGGTTGTGGAAACACCCTCATCTTGCCGATAGGGGGCGCAAGCGCCCAGTCCGTAACGCTCGAGTCAGAGCAGGACGAGAAAATAATCGAATTCACGCCCCAGCAGACGGGCGAGTTCACGTTCTTCTGCGGCCACTACATGTATCGAGGCATCCTCACGATCGTTGAATGAGAAGACTGCCAATCCTGTTGCTCGCCGCGCTCGCTTTCGCGGGCTGCTCGACCGGAGGACCCACCCGCTCAGAGGACGGGGCGCGCCTCGGCGACGAGGCAGCGGCTCAGGCGACCGCGATCATCGAGCAGGCCCGGGCGACCGCCATTGTCCTTCAAGCCCAAGCGACGGCCGAGGCGATGATCCGGCAGGCGACGGGATCGATGGCTACTTCTGTCGCGTTGGACACACCGGGGCCCACGACCGCCCCGGCCGTTGCCACGTCGACACCAGAAGCAGATCAGCCTTTCCTCACAACGCCCGTGTCGCCCGCGTCGGAGGCAATTCAAGTTCTGAGTGTGCAGATTGCGGTCGACGGTGCCATGGTGATTGTCAATTTCAAGGCCCCGGTAAGCGTCGCGAGGAGCTGGGCTCAAGGTAGCGTGTTCGTCGTCGACGAAGCGACGGGGGATGCGTACGCCAATATCCCGATGCTGCCGGCAGTAGGGCCACTCTTCGCAAGGCCAAAGGAGGACGGGCAAGTTGGGTACGTTATGCTGGCGAATGTGCCGGGGCTCAGGCCCGGCGCGGTGGTAACGGTGGTGCTGGGTGAGTTCAAGAAAGAGCACGTCGTAGTGAGCTGATGATTCCATCTGGAGGTTCGACATGAAGTTCTTGTTCTTACCCGCCATAATCCTAACGTTGGGCTTGCTCGCCGCTATTGTGCCACAGTTCACCGACTGCGCGTCCGACGGGAAGTCCATCACTCTGGCTAACGGCAAGACCATTCCGATGAAGTGCCATTGGAGCGCGCGAGCGGAAATCGCTGTGGGTGTGCCGATCCTGGGCATCGGTCTTGGAAGCGCCTTCAGCCGTCGGAAGGAAACGGTCAGGACTCTTTCGATGCTCGGCGTCCTGCTTGGCGCATTGGTCATTCTCGTTCCGACCACGCTCATCGGGGTATGTGGCACTCCCGGCATGACGTGCAACACGACATTGCGCCCGGCGATGATCGCGGTGGGTAGCCTCGTAATCGCCGCCTCGCTCTGCATGCTCGCGTACAACGAGTTTCAAGGACGGGCGGAGATGTGAGTTTCGGCGCATTTGTCCTCAGAAACATAGTCGCCACTGGCTTTCGCAGCGCGGTCATTCTGACCTGCGTCGCGCTGGTGGCCGGCTTCGCCCTGTTCACCGCGCTTGTCACTGAAGGCTCGGAGCAAAGCCTATCGAAGGCGAAACAACGGTTGGGCGCGGACATCCTCGTTGTGCCCAAGGGCAGCGAGAGCAGAGTGCAGACCGCATTGCTGTCGGGGCGGCCCACAACCGCTTGGATGCCAAAGGAGAACCTTGACAAGATAGCGCAGGTTTCCGGAGTTCAGCGTGCCTCCGCCCAACTCTACCTGGCGTCCCTCTCGAATGCGTCGTGTTGCGCGGTATCAGAGATGTTCTTGCTGGTCTTCGATCCGGCGACCGACTTCACGCTTCAGCCGTGGCTGGAGCAAGAACTCGGAGGGCCTCTCAAGCTCGGCGAGGTCGTCGGAGGCACCCACGTCTTCGTGCCCGAGGGCGACGACTTCATCATGCTCTACGGCTACTTCCTGACCCTGAAGGCCACTCTGGAAGCGACCGGCACTGGTTTGGATCAGACGATGTTCATGACGATAGATACTGCGCGCGATATGGCGCGCATTTCCCTTAGCCGGGCTGAGAAGCCACTTGAGATTCCGGCGGACAGCATCTCGGCCGTGCTTGTGAAGACTGTGAACAGCGAGAGGCACGATGTGGCACAACGGATCCAGCAGGATTTGCCCGGGGTGGCCGTCGTGGAACGCCCCGACCTGTTCCAAGCGTTTGACCAGCGGATCAACATCCTCACAAAAGGATTCTTCGCGGTGCTAGGGGTCTCGTGGGCATTCGCCACTTTGACGGTCGGACTCATCTTCTCGATGAGCGCAAACGAGCGGCGCCGTGAGATCGGCGTCATGCGCGCGTTAGGCTCGCCCCGGCACTTCGCCCTTCGATCCCTTCTGGCAGAGGCCGCCTTGCTTGCAGGCCTCGGAGCGGCTTTCGGCCTTGTTCTAACGTACTGTGGTGTCCTCCTTTTCCACGACTTGCTAGCGAGCGCACTCGACATCTATTTCGTGCTTCCCTCCGTCGTTGATTTGGGGGTATTGCTCGGTCAGATTCTCGCACTGTCGATGGCCAGCGTAGCCATCTCCACATCGCTGCCGGCTTTCTGGATGAGCAGCGGCGAATCGGTCGGCGCGATGAGGGCGCGAATATGAGCACGCAGGGTGAGGAGCAAATGGCATCGGCGACAAATCTCGCCCAGAATCCTGGAGATAAGAAGCAGCCAGTCCTAGCCCTTCAAGAGGTGACCAAGACCTATTCCCTGGGCCGGCAGTCCACCGTCGAAGCCGTGCGCGGGATCAGCCTCTCGGTCGCCGAAGGCGAATTCGTGATGATCACAGGCCGATCTGGCTCCGGCAAGACCACGCTGCTCAACCTGATGGCAGGCCTCACTCGCCCAACTTCCGGGAGTGTTCTTTTCAACGGCGAGGATCTGTGGGGTCTCTCGGACCGACAACGATCAACTCATCGCAACCAGAGGGTGGGCTTCATCTTTCAGTTTCCCAGCCTCATCGGATCGCTAACAGCGATCGAGAACATCCTACTGCCGACTATGTTTGCTCCGCGCGACCGAAGGCTCGACGGTGGGCCGGCGCGCCAGCGGGCGGAGGAACTCCTCGGTATCGTCGGCCTGTCGGACAAGCTCGCTGCGCGCCCACGGCAACTCTCGGCCGGTCAGCAGAAGCGCGCTGTAATCGCCCGCGCGCTAATGAACGAGCCCAGCCTGCTCCTCGCGGACGAACCTACGGCAGACCTGGACGAACGGACGGAACAGGAGATAGTCGCCTTCCTTTGCGAGGTGCAGAAGACGCGCAACCTCACTATCGTGATGGTCACGCACGCTGGAGAACTCCTTCGCGTCGCGACCCGCGCCCTGGAGATGTCGGAGGGGACTCTCAGCGAGAGGATCCACTCGTGAACCTCCTGCGTCTCGCGCTGGGAAACATCCGCGACAGCGCTTTCCGTAGCTCTTTGGTTCTGCTTTGCGCGGCGCTAGTCGTTGGCTTCGTACTCACCACGACGATGATCTCGCTTGGCGCAAGGCGAGATGTTGAGGAGAGCGAGGCGCTTCTCGGCGCGGATCTGGTCGTGGTCAGCCAGGGTGCCAATACTCAAGCTGAGACGGCGCTCTATATGGGAGCGCCCGAGGGCGCGTACATGAGCGGGGACACGGTGCGGGAAGTCGCGACCGTGCGCGGCGTCCGCGCAGCCGCCGCGCAGTTCTTTCTGGCATCAGTGCCGGTCCCTGATCCTTCTTCCTCCGATGCTTTCGACGCGCTCCTCGTGGCTTTCGATCCGGAGACTGACTTGACGATAGGGCCCTGGCTTGCCGACCGTGGTCAGCGTCTTGGCGCGAATGAGGTCATCGCAGGGGCCGACATCTCGTCGCCCTCCGGTCACATAGAAGTGTTTGGCAGCGACCTCGTCTTGAAGGGCAACCTCACGCGCACCGGGACCGACCTCGATCGCGCGCTCTTTGTCTCGACTGAAACGGCTCGTACGCTGGCACAAGGCGAGACCGCCGCTCTTGCGGGGCCTCTATCGGAGGGAGCCGCGACCACCATACTCGTCAAGGTGGACCGTGACGCAGACGCCCACGAGGTCGCTCTGCAGATCATCCAGGACGTCCCGGGAGTGTCGCCGATCGAGGCTCCGGGCCTGTTCCGCTCGCTCCGGGCTGAGATGAGGGGGCTCATCGACGTCTCGGTCGTGGTGCTGGTCAGCGCTTGGCTTCTTTCGGTGGTCATTGTTGGACTTATATTCGCAGTCTCAGCGAATGAACGGCGACGCGAGGTCGCCGTTCTCCGGGCGTTAGGCTGTTCGCGGCCGTTCGTGTTCCGACTTCTCCTGACGGAGGCGAGTCTTCTGTCCTTGGCGGGAGCCCTCTTCGGGATCGCGCTTGTCGCGCCCGGCGCCTACCTTTGGCGGGAGCAGATCGCGGGGGCCCTCGAGATACCGTTCTTCGTCCCATCGGCGATGCGGCTTCTCGAACTTGCGGGTGCTGGCATTGCGCTGACCATCGTGAGCGTCGCCTCGGCCGCTGCCGTCCCAGCAGCGCGGCTGGGTTTGGAGGATTCCACGATTACGGAGTAGGCAAATCGCCTGCGCTAGGTATAGGCGCAGGTCCACGGATTTCCGACCGATAACGAATGATATCGGACCTTCAGCGATCTCCTGCTCCGTCGGCAGGTGATCACCCTCCGCACAGGGTCGGTGAGGCAGGAGCCTTCAGGCAAGGTGTCGGTCTGCACCCTGCAGCGGCCTCATTCTACTCGCAGCCGCGAGGGTTGCCACTGGTAGGGATCTAGAGAACTACCCCTCCTCCGCCCAGCGCACCTCATGCAGCCGCACGGGTTCCTCGAACCCCCGCAAGTCGACCTCGCCCCGATCCGAGAACAGGAACCCCTTGCCGGCTGCCAGCTCCCTGACCACGTTTGCCACCAGTATCTCGCCGCCCGCCGCCTGAGCCGCAATGCGAGCCGCCATGTTCACCGCCGTCCCGAACAGGTCCTTCTCCTCCGCTATCGGCTCCCCAGCGTTCAGCCCGATGCGCACCCTTATCGGCGCGTCCGCCGCCTCGTTGTGCGCGGCGAACGCCCTCTGCATGGCGATGGCGCACTCCAGGGCCCGCGTCGCCGACGCAAACGAGGCCATGAAGCCGTCTCCCATCGCCTTCACCTCCGCGCCGCCGTGAGCCTGCAGCGCCTCTCGCACGATGCGCTCGTGCGCCCGCAGCACCTCCCGCGCCTTGGCGTCCCCCAGCCGCTGGGTCAGCCCAGTTGAGCCCTCAACGTCGGTGAACGCAATCGTGTGCACGGCGCCGGCTGGGGCCGGCTGCGCTCCGGCGCCCTCTTCCTCGCCCTCGCTCAGGAACTCGTCGATCGCGCTCGCCACCGCTTCCGCGTCGCCCAGGTACGGCGCTAAGGACGTGCCCTCGAGGAGCGCTAAGCGGGCGTCCGGTATCCGGGAGGCGAGACCGCTAGCGATGTGTACCTGAGGGTAAGCGACCTGGCGGCGCTGGAGAACCAGCGTTGGTGACCTCACCTGCGGCAAAAGGGCCGTAACGTCAAACTGCAGAATGCTGGCATAAGCCGCCCGGACCTCCTCCGGTGTGATGCTTTCCCGCATGTATGCAGCGAACCGGCGTGCCGGCTCACCTTCCGACCATCCCATCACGACATGCGCCGCCGTCTCCGTGAACAGCCCCCAGTCCTGGTCCATGAGCGCAACTAGTCCCTCAGCCTGGGGCGACTGCAAGAGGTCGGAAGTTCGCGCATGGGCGCACCACAGGAGAAGGTGCGAAACTCGCTCCCGGTGGCGGGCCGCGTAGGCGATGGCCACCGGCCCCGTACGCATATGCCCTAACAGGGCGAACGCCTCCAAACCCAGGTGGTCTACCACCGCCCCCAGATCCAGCACCAGGGCATCGAGGGAGTGGTCGGCCACGTTGCGCTGCGACAGCCCGCTCCCTCTGCCGTCGTACCGCACGAGCATTCTCTTCTGCGCCAGGCGCTCATACCAGCGCCGCATCTCGGGGAACTGCCACTCCAGTTCGACATGGCTGAATGGATGCCTTGGCATATGCACGAGCGGCATCCCCTCCCCCAGGGTCCACAAGGCGATGCTCACCCCGTCGGCGGTCTGGGCGTACTGGATGCGCGGCTCCATGGTTACCACCCCACCTCGAATACCCGCTGCCTGCCCTTGATGCCCTTGAGCTGCTTGCGGCCGGCTTCGCGGAACTCCACCCCCGCCAGCGAGCCACCGACGGTGCGCACCACCTCCGACACCAGGATCTGCCCGCCCTGGGCCCTGGCGGCGATGCGGGCGGCCAGGGTGACGGCGGTGCCGAAGTAGTCCCCCGCCTCCTCGATGGACTCGCCGGTGTTGAGGCCGATGCGCACGCGGATGGCCTCTTCGGCTGTCTTGCTGTGCTGGGCGAAGGCTTTCTGGATGTCGACGGCGCAGGAGAGGGCCCTGGCGGCGCTGGCGAAGGCCACCATGAAGCCGTCGCCCATGGACTTGACCTCGTGCCCGCCGTGGCGGGTCACCTGCTCCCGCAGGATGCGGTTGTGCTCGGCGAGGAGGGCGTGGTAAGCCTTGTCGCCCAGGCGCTGGGCCAGGGCGGTGGACCCCTCGATGTCGGTGAAGAGGATGGTGACGGTGCCCCGCTGGTCGGAGTGGCGGGCCAGGCCGGGGGCGGCGGCCAGGGCCGATGGCAGGATCTGCTCGATGGTGGAGCGCAAGGTTCCCCTTGCTCTGTGCGGGCTGGGGGTCAGGCCCGGCGCTACCTTCTCCTGGGCCTGCATCTTGACGGCGAGCACCTTCTCTGCCCTCTGAGGCAGGCCCATGTCCTGATAGAGCCCAAGGGCTTCGTTGAGCATGGCAGTGGCGGCCTCGGCGTCGCCGGGGGCGTCCCTGGCCAGGCGCATCCTGGCGTAGGCGAGGAGGGTGGCTGCCAGCTCCAGGCGGTAGCCCAGCTGCCGCGCCAGGCTGAGGGCTTTCTCGAAGTAGGTGGTGGCGTCGTCCCAGCGCCTGCTGACGGCGTCCAGCATGGCGATGACGCGAGGAACCAGACAGGGCAAGAAGAACTCTATGCCTCGTTCGTTTAGCTCACGCAGACGCTGGTAGCAGGCGTCCAGACCCTCCGTCTCGCCGAGCTCGGCAAGGGCCTCGCCGCAGGCGAGCAGGTTGGACGCTCCCCCTGTGCTGAGCGGCTCCTCGAGCGGCCACCGGGGACGGTCGGCGAGGAGTTTCCGCGCTGAGGCCATATCCCCTTTCTCAAGGCAGAGGCGGAGCCGCCCGGGCCAGGAGCCCGCCAGGAACGCGTTCCTCTCTGCTGCTTCATAGGCGGTCTGCAGCGCCGCCAGGCGGGCCTCGGCCTGGTCGTAGCGTCGCGTCAGCATCATGAGCACCGCAGAGTACTCCAGGACAAGCGGCACAATCCCGGAGATCCGCATCTCGGAGACTAGGGTGAGCACCTCCTCGCCGATGCGCTCCGATTCCAGCAGGTCTCCGGCCATAAGACGCTGCCACGCGACGTAGAGGGCAGCCGTGCAGGCGGGCTGGAATGCAAGGCGCTCCTCAGAGAGCCGGCGCAGCTCCGCCCACTCAGGGCCAACGGCCGGCACTCGTCCCCGCATGGTCAGCGAACCCAGGCTGGGGAGTCTCGCGTGACAGGCCAGGGCCACTTGGCCTGCCGCTTCCCACTCGGCCGCAGCGCGGTCGCCCGCCTCCTGAGCCCTCTGGGGGTAGCATGCAAACCAGTAGACGCAGGCGATGGGATGGAACAGAGTGCCGAGTCCAAAGGGGTCGGTGACCTGCTCTGCCAGGGACTCCGCCTCGGCCAGTTCCTTGAACGCCGTGTCGAAGCGGTGGAGGCACAGCGAGGTCATGGCGTGCCAAGCGAGCAGGACTGCCCGTTCTCGCTGGTCTGCCGGGCCGACCAGCTCCAGCCCCTTTTCGGCGAAACGCAAGGCGCGCTCGAATTGCCCCTGCCAGTTGAGGAATGCAATGACCGCGGTGTAGGCCATGGCCGCCCCGGCCACATCACCCGCCGCTTCGAACCCCCAGGCCGCCTCTTCGTAGCTTTGGATTTGCCCCTCGAAGTCGGCGGCACCCCGCTGAGCCAATCCCAGATATGACAAGAGGCGCGCCTTTTGCCCCTGGGACAGGCCCACGGCATCCGCCAGCTCGAGGGCGGAGCGATAGAGCGATACTGCCTCAGCGGGCGCGTAGGCGGCCAACGCCCGCCGGGCAGCCTTCACCGTCCAGCGGTAGGCCGTCTCGGCGGGGGCACCCTCTCCCGCCTCCCGGTAGTGATAGGCCAGCTCGGCCGCATAGTCCTCCAGGCGGTCGGGGTAGGCCTCTTCCAGGGCGTGGGCGGCCCGCAGGTGCAGGCGCTCCCGCCGGGGGGCGCTGAGGCGGCCGTACAGGTTCTCCCGCAGCAGGGTGCTGGTGAACTGATAGTAGGTGCGTCTCTCCTGGCGCTGCTCCCTCACCACCTGGGCAGCCAGGGCCTCCTCCACCGCCCGCAGGATGACCTCTTCGTCCAGCTCAGCAACCCGCTGAGCCAGGGAGAGGCTGAAGCGGCGGCCGAGCACGGCGCCCACCTGGAGCAGGCGGCGGCACTCCTCCGACAGGCCGGCCAGCCTGCGCTCCATCACGTCGCGCACGCTCTCGGGCAGGCCGAAGTCGGAGATGGCAGTCTTGCTCGTCCAGCGCCCCTCCTCCTGATAGAGGGCCTCGGTCTCGATGAGGTGCTTGAGGGTCTCCTGGATGAAGAAGGGATTGCCCTCGGTCTCCTGGTGGAGAGCGAGGACCAGGGGCTGGGGGACCTCATGCTCAGCCAGGACGGTGATGAGCTCCCTGACCTCGGACTCCCGCAGGCCCTTGAGGGGGAGCTCCCAGAAGCCGCTCTCCCTTCTAAGGTGCGGTAGGGCCTCCCTGATGGGGTGGCTGGGCTCCAGCTCAGCCTCCCGGCAGGAGATGGCCACCAGCAGCCTGCTGCCGGCCAGCCTTCTGGCCAGGTGCTGGAGGAGGGAGCAAGAGCCCTTGTCCGCCCACTGGAGGTCTTCCAGCACCAGCACCAGGGGAGCAGATGTAGAGGCGTTCTTGAGGAACTCGGTGACCTCCTGGAAGAGGCGGTAGGCCTCGGCCTCCGCTGCCACGGGAGGGGGCTCGGGGAGGTCGGGCAGCTTCGCCTTCAACTCCGGTGCCATGGGGGCGAGCACGGAGCTTCCCTCGGTCACCGCCTGGCGCAGGGTCTCCACCGACGTACGGGAGACGTAGTCCCGCAGGGCCTCGGCGAAGGGGCCGTAGGGGAGCCGGGCTTCCCCCTCGTAGGCGGCGCCCCAGAGGACCTGGGCGCCCCGCAGCCTGGCGTAGGTGGCGAACTCCTGCAAGAGCCGGGTCTTACCGATGCCGGCGTCGCCCACCACCATGACCACCGACCCCAGGCCGGAGAAGGCGTCGGCCAGCTTCTCCTTGAGTTGCTCGATCTCCCGTTCTCGTCCGACGAAGGTGCCCCAGGCCACCCGGCCGATGGGAGCGGCGGCGGCAGGCTCGGCGGGGGCCACTACTTCGCCCCGCTCGACCTGCTCGCGGAGGGTTTGCAGGGCTGCGTGGACCTCGTCGGCCGAGGAGGGCCTGTCCTGGGAGTTCTTGGCCAGGAGCTTGAGGATGAGGGCGTTGAGGGCAGGGGGAAGGGAGGGGTTGTGGAAGGAGGGGGCCACCGGCGGCGTATTCAGGTGCTGAGAGATGACGGCCACTGGGTCATGGCCGGAG
>Ga0315291_10002493_pt1 | contig 24120 bp, 20 predicted proteins | sample YL17G12_20_MG_FD_203070 | JGI IMG/M metagenome (GOLD analysis project Ga0315291, IMG submission 203070) | Sediment microbial communities from Yellowstone Lake, YNP, Wyoming, USA - YL17G12_20 | ecosystem: Environmental > Aquatic > Freshwater > Lake > Sediment | place: USA: Wyoming | collected... | reverse complement strand
GGATAATAGTAATTGATTTTTGGTATTATCCTATTAAGTTTCCAATCGACTTTTCTGATCACCGAACCAATATCAATCCCTTGCGGACAAGGCAGGCAATGGTTACAATAAACACAGTTGCCCAGCAAATCTTCCTGCGCTTCTTTAATAATTGGCTTAAAATTTCTCTCTTTATCAGAAGCGGTTAAATATTCAAGAGTTTTATCCATTTCTTTAAGGTTTTTCACACCCGGCAAAGCACAACTTACCTCTTCTTTCGAAAGTGCATAACTTATACATTTAACCGTGGTAACATTCTTGCTTAACACCCTGCCTCCGCCATATATTTTCATTGCGACAAGACCCTTTTTATTTTTAGCGCAAACCTTATAAATTTCTCTTCTATCCGGGACCATGTCCCATGCGACATTAATCGGAAACATCACAACATCGATTTCTGCATCGTTAATTGTTCTCATTACCGCGGGAAATTTATGTCCGCTTACACCGATATAGCGTGCTTTGCCTTGTTTCTTTATTTTATATGCAAGTTCTACTATCCCGCCTTTTTGCGTAATATTTTCATACGATGTCAGCTCATTGACCATTTGAATCGTTACGATGTCAATGTAATCGGTATGCAACCGTTTTAGCAGATCGTCGAATAGTTTTGTATTTTCTTTCACATCGCGGGATAATTTATAATGCCCATTTTTCGAAATCGCACAGCAGATATGCCCGCAAATGATTATCTGGTCGCGCCGTCCCTTGAACCCTGCGTAAAGATTATCTCGAAAATCAGGAAATGCAAACGGCACATCAAAATAATTAATACCATAATCAATCGCTCTGTGGATAACCGAGATTACTGTATTACGTGATTGTCCGTTTAAATGTTCAGTGCCCAGACCAATTTCTGAAACCTTTAAATCAGTCTTGCCCAGTTTCCGATATTTCATTTACTCGATTATACCGTTGATAATAATATCGTCAATAATTATTGACAACGCATAATTTAACCTTAGAATTACCTTACTATGTTAAAAAGAACGAAGAATAAATCAAAATTAATTAATCTTAATAAAAAAGTATCGAAACATTTACCCATACTAACCGGTCAGCCTGACAATTATTGTTTACAAGCAGGTTTAGTTACTCTACAACCTAAAAAATCAGTCGGTAAGCACAGCACGGAAAATTATGAAGAACTGCTGATAGTGTTAGCTGGCAAAGGTAAAGTAGAAATTACCGGCAGACGTTCAATACCCATAAAACCAAACCTTGCGGTTTACCATCCACCCCACACCGAGCATAATGTCATTAACACCGGCACAGAACCCTTAAAGTATATTTATATCGTTACCAAGGCAGTCTGAAACACATATACTGTCATAGTATGCTTGTCTAGGCATAAAAGAACAACCAAGGGAACTGCACAAGTTCCGTCATTTATATTCACATCAACAACTTAGATATAATTCGACAATTGAAAAAGGGGCATGCCCCGGGCTTGCTACCGGCTAGACCGGGGCAAACTCGCCACGGCTCCGGGAGCGGTATAGGGGCTAGCCCCCGGCATGCCCCCCGTATCGGTATCCATACCATATATGGTATGGATACACAATATCGCATACATAACCTATATCGCATAATAATAGGATATTGCTTACAAACCCGTTATCTCAACCACTCTGATAACCATTATGGCATCCGCTATGGTAGTCGCTACCATAACCGCCTACATATTCACTCCTTAATCTCGAAAATAATCACAATCTCACACTCATCTTGCCTAAGCGGCAACTTCTACGATTCTTAACCCTTCGTACATCAATTTCGGTCGTGAAGTTTATAAGACTGCCCTAAGGTTTAGTGGTAGACAACTGATTGCAACGGTTGACATCATTTTAAACAAATGGGTTGGTCGTGGACTTGACCGGGACATCTTAGAGCGCATTCGCAACACCGTCTTCGCATTAGCCACACCGGCACCATAACGAATTAGGACGATAGGCTGATGGGAATACTGCCTTCTCATCAGTTATTATCGAAATATAATTTTTATTGACAATCTGCCAAAAGGGATTTTTAAGGGTATTAGTGACGCTTCCTACTGTCAATTCTAAAAACTTAAAAGTTAACTTTCTTGTGGCTTGCTTAGTGTTAAGAAATAGCGTTTTGACCTTATTGTATTACAGCACAAGATTCATCGCTTCTCTAACTTCGATCAGAGTTGCCTGGGCGACTTTTCTTGACTTAATTCTTGCTTTATCTTTAAAATCTTTTCTTTCAAAATCGGTATCTCTTTTGAAGCAACTTGCCAGGTTGTTGGCAGGTCAATTCCCAAATAATCATGAATCAGTATATTTCTCATTCCCATAATTCGCGCCCATGGAATTTCTTGATGCTTATCTTTTATTTCTTGAGGTACATTTTTAACTGCTTCACCAATAAGCTCGATTCTTCTGACAATCGCATCTTGAAGTTGTGTGTTGGTATTGAAAGATTCAATTGTCTTGTCTTTTGTATATTTTTCAATAAGCTCGATACATTCCAGAATGAATGTTATATGAACTCTCGGATCTTTTTTCATACTTCGATTTTAACTTCTTCTTTTAATATTCTATCTCTAAGAAGATGATAAATTGAATCGTAGGTTAAAACATCAACTTTTCTTCCTAATAATTCCTCACAGTCGATTTTGATGCCAACAAGGTCAAAAAGACTTGCTCCTTTAGGCAACTCAACAAGAACATCTACATCACTATCTTTAGTAGCTTCCCCCCTCACGACCGAACCAAAAACACCCGCCCTAATAACGTGATATTTTCTTAAAATTGGCTGTATTTTTACTTTAATTTCTTCTACTGTCATAGGGTTATTATTAATTAATTTTGATGTTTGTCAATAATTAGTTTTAGTTCACTACCCTTATATGGAAACGATAACAACTACACAACAAGGTTCATTGCTTCTCTGACTTCGATTAGAGTTGCTTGGGCGACTTTTCGCGCCTTTTTCGCACCCTCATCTAAAACTTCACGGATATACTTTGGTTTCTTTTCTAATTCTTTCCTTTTTTCCCGAATTTCTTTAAGGGTTGAATTCATCTTATCGGCTAATTGCAATTTGCATTGCACACAACCCCTCAGACCAAGTTCGCATTCTTTTCTGACAATACTTTCTTCTGGTTTGTTAATAATCTTGTAAAAAGCAAAAACTACACACCCATCTGGATGTCCTTTGTCATTCTTGCGAATCTTGACCGGATCAGTAAACATGTTTTTTACCCGTTCGATTGTCTCTTCTTCCGAATGGGAAAGCGCGATATAGTTCCCCGCACTCTTCGACATCTTTTTATTAACATCATCCAGACCAGGAATTTTGGGGATTTCGGTCATCAGCGGTTCCGGTAAAGGAAATACATTTTTGCTATAGAGATTATTAAACCGTCCTGCTATATCACGGGTCAGATTCACATGAGATTCCTGGTCTTTACCAACCGGCACAAGTTCACCTTTGTACATCAAAATATCCGCCGCTTGTAACGTCGGATAACCTAAAAGACCATAACTCGGATAGGCGATTTTATAATCCTCAATCATTTCTCGATAAGTCGGATTTCTTTCCAGCCAACCCAACGGTGTTATCATTGAGAGCAAGAGATACAATTCAGCGATTTCTGGAATATGGGATTGGAGAAAGATTGTCGATTTTTCCGGGTCGAGGCCAGACGCAAGCCAGTCGATTGTCATCTGGGTAATATTTTCTTTTAACCCTTTTGTATTCTGGTAACCTACCGAGTTTTCCGAACCGGGTGTAGTCAGCGAATGCCAATCAACAATAAAATAAAAGCAATTATATTCTTGTTGCAGTCTTACCCAATTAGCTAATGCGCCTAACAGGTTTCCTAAATGAACACTGCCGGTTGGTCTCATTCCGCTCGTAATTATTTTTTTATTCATAATAGCGAATATTACCGCAGATTAGTGAATTGTCAATATTTATCAATCATCGGGAGGTGTTGATAACCGGCTTGCGGTTTGAATACCCGAAGCGACTTCAGGAATGATACCCATTTTCGCATAAATGGGATGAATCAATTTTCGTAATTCGGGTAGTTCGCGGGCAAACATTACCGCGCCGATAACACAACATACGCCGCTTAATAGAATTGTATGCGGCGCACCAATTTTAGCCGCAACCGCACCTCCTAATAAACTGCCGAATGGCACGGTTCCCATAAACGCCATCGCATAAAGACTCATTACCCTTCCGCGTTTATCCTCATCAACAATCGTCTGGATAACGGTATTACTCGATGCCATTTGCACCATCATACCAAAACCAATGAATAAAATTATCGCCATTGATAACCAGAATGTCCGGGAGACAGAAAATAAAACCAGTCCAAATCCAAAAATTGCGGTTGATATTGGAATCATTCGGTCTAAACCAAGCACGGTCTTTTTTGAAGCAAGATAGAGCGCGCCTGCTATCGCACCAATTCCTGCTCCAGCCATCAGGAAACCGAGTGTGTTCGGTCCGCCTTTAAGAATTTCTTTAGCAAAGATTGGCATCAGGATCGCGTATGGCATTCCCAGTATACTGACGACAGTGAGCAGAATTAAAATCGCCCGGATTGGCGGAAACTGATATACGTATGAAAATCCTTGTTTAAACTCTTGAAAAAAATTGACTTTGGTTTTGTTCAGTTTCCTGGGATTGATTTTCATAAAAAGTAACGCAACAATTACCGATAGAAAACTTATGCCGTTAATAAGAAAACATATCCCTTCTCCAACCACTGCAATCAGCATACCGCCTATTGACGGACCAAACAACCGAGCACCATTAAACATCGTTGAATTTAATGCAATCGCATTACCTAAATCCTCTTTTTTCTCAACCATCTCGACGACGAATGATTGACGCGCTGGCATATCAAAAGCATTAATAATACCCAAAGCAACACTTAGGGCCATAATATGCCAAATCTGGATTGAACCATGCAGAACCAGAAATGCTAAAATAAATGCCTGGACCATCGCTAAAATCTGCATCACGAGCACAACATGATAACGACTCCAGCGGTCAATGAATACTCCGATAAAAGGTGTAAGAATAAGAATTGGAATTTGCCCCATAAACCCGACCATCCCTAATAAAAATGCAGAATTGGTTAAACGATATACCATCCAGCCGACTGCAATGCGCTGCATCCAGGTACCGATAAGCGATACACCTTGGCCGCTGAACCAAAGCCGGTAATTCAAATACTTGAACGCTCGAAAAGTAGTCTTAAAGTCAGTTATCGCCCGAAAAATATTTTTTATAAAGTCCATGATCTTAAAACTGTGCTTAAAATATTAATTCAAAATATAAGAATAAAATGATAACTGTAATAAAACCGACTGTCAACGCAAACAAATTTTACTTGACGATTGTATTTTCTTAATTATAATAACAGTTGGTGAAAATATTTAAAAAAGGACCTGTTACACAATTAAAAGAGGATGCTGAAAAATTACGTTCCGAAGTTAAAGTAAATTATGATAATTATTTGCGTGCACTTGCCGAGTTTGAGAATTTCCGGCGGCGTAAAGAACGAGAAATTGAAGAGTTCAGGTCCTTTGCTAATGAAAATTTGATGGAGGAGCTGATTCCGGTCTTAGAAAACTTTGACCGGGCGCTAGCTCACAGCGAAGCTTCTAATAATTGTGAAAGTCTTGCAAAAGGGATTGAAATTGCTTATCGGCAGTTATTAAGTGTTTTAGAGAAATTTGGTTTAAAGGAATTCTCATGCCTTAACCAAGAATTTGATCCTAAAACCTGTGAAGCGGTAAGTTTTAGCGAGACCGATGATAAGCCTAAAAATACGATTGTGCAAGAACTCAGCAAAGGTTATCAGTATCAGGACAGAGTGATTCGGCCTTCCCGAGTGATCGTGTCGAAGCCTGTTCCACAACCAGCAGAAAGTCAAGATGTAAAAGAAGAAAAGGTACACCCTGAGGAGTCTGAAAAAGGAGTGTGATAATTACCGCTGACTGAAAAATAAATTAAATCTTTTCTCAATAACTTCAGTCTAATATTTATAGTGAAAATTGTTAATTTTGGAGGTATTATATGTCTAAAGTAATTGGTATCGATTTAGGAACAACATTTTCTTGTGTTGCCGTGATGGAACGAGGACAACCGGTTGTTATCCCCAATCCTGAAGGTGGAAGAATCACACCGTCGGTGGTCGCGTTTGGCAAAGAAAGATTAGTTGGCACACTCGCCCGACGCCAGGCAATAATTAATCCTGAACAAACGGTTTATTCAATAAAACGATTTATGGGGCGAAAATACTCTGAAGTTACAACCGAAACTAAGCGTATTCCATATAAAGTTGCCGAAGCACCGAATGGTGATGCTTGGGTTGAAGTTGAAGGAAAAACCTATTCCCCGCCGGAAATTTCTGCCATGATTTTACAGTATCTTAAGAAATCCGCTGAAGCATATTTGGGCGAAGCAATAACGAAAGCGGTCATTACCGTTCCGGCATATTTTAATGACTCGCAAAGACAAGCAACTAAAGATGCCGGCAAGATTGCTGGATTAGAAGTGTTACGTATTATCAACGAGCCGACTGCCGCATCATTAGCTTATGGGCTTGATAAGAAAAAGAACGAGAAAATTGCAGTATATGATTTAGGCGGTGGAACATTTGATATTTCGGTTTTAGAGATTGGTGAAGGACTATTTGAAGTCCATTCCACAAATGGCAATACCCACCTCGGTGGTGATGATTTTGATACGCGCATTATGGATTGGATATTAGAAGAATTTAAGAAAGAACACGGTATCGATTTATCAAAAGACCGTACCGCGTTACAAAGAACTCGCGAAGCAGCGGAAAAAGCCAAGTGCGAACTCTCAACTGTGATGGAGACAACAATCAGTCTGCCATTTATCTTTTCTGACCCGAAAAAAGGTCCGCTACATTTAGAGTTAAGATTAAGCCGAGCCAAACTTGAAACTTTGGTCGGGGATCTGATTCAAGGTACATTAGGCCCGGTGAAGCGAGCATTAGAAGATGCCAAGATGACACCAAAAGATATTGACGAAGTAATTTTAGTCGGTGGTCAGACCAGAACTCCAAAAGTTCAAGAAACGGTTCGAGAATTCTTTGGTAAGGAACCGCATAAAGGTATTAATCCCGATGAAGTAGTCGCAGTCGGTGCCGCGATTCAAGCTGCAGTTCTTGCTGGTGAAGTTAAGGATGTCGTTCTGCTTGACGTAACACCACTTTCATTAGGAATCGAAACATTGGGCGGAGTGATGACGAAAATCATCGAGCGAAATACAACGATTCCGACTAGAAAAAGTCAAACCTTTACGACTGCGGAAGACAATCAGCAAGCCGTTACCGTTCATGTTTTGCAGGGCGAGCGAGAGCTTGCGATTGATAACCGAACCTTAGGACGTTTTGAGTTATATGGTATTCCTACGGCACCGCGTGGTATTCCTCAGATTGAAGTTACTTTTAATATTGACGCTGACGGTATCTTGCATGTAACGGCAAAGGATTTAGCAACTAAGAAAGAACAAAGTATTAAAATTACTGCATCATCCGGTTTGAATAAAGAAGATATCGATCGGGCGGTAAAAGACGCTGATGCCCACTCAGCCGACGACCGCGCTAAACGAGAAATGGTTGATAGTCGTAATAAAGCTGACACTATCATTTATCACACCGAAAAGAGTGTCAAAGAATATGGTGATAAAATCTCGGAGTCTGAGAAGAAGAATATTGAGGATGCGATCAGCAAACTAAAAGAATCATTGAAAGGAAATGATAAAGCAGCGATCGAGCGCGATATCGAAACTCTACAGAAAGCAAGTTACAAGTTAGCCGAAGAAATGTATAAACAAACACAAGCAAAGAGTAGCGAACAGACAACAACTAAAGAAGAACCGAAAACTGACGGCAAAAAAGTTGACGCCGACTATCAGGTTTATGATGAACCAAATGATAAAAAACAATAATGAAACCATTGATGAATAAAGGTAAATACTGTATATCTATTTATTATTCATTACATAGAAAATTATTTCAGTGTTCACCTGTGTTAATGTGTGGTTATAAGGTTATTTTTTAATGGCTAAACGGGATTACTACGAAATATTAGGTGTAACAAAAAAGGCAACTGCGGATGAAATAAAGTCTGCCTATCGTCGTTTAGCTAAGCAATATCATCCGGATATGAATCCGAACAATAAGAAAGAATCGGAAGAGAAATTTAAGGAATTGTCCGAATCCTACGAGGTTTTAATCGACCAAGAGAAACGAAACCTCTATGACCAATACGGTCATGAAGGGGTATCACAACGCTTTAGTCCCGGTGGTTTCCAATGGCGCGACTTTTCCCATGCCGAAGACTTGCAAGATGTCTTTGGTGATGTTTTTGATTTTAGCCAAATTTTCCGTGACTTTGGTGAAGGCAGTATCTTTGATTTACTTGGTGGTCGGGGAGCAAGTCGATCTGCCAAAGCGCGGGGACGTGATATCCATGTGCGACTTCGTTTGACTTTACAAGAAATTGCGGAAGGAACATCAAAAGAAATATCATTTACGCGTTATGAAAAATGCGACCTATGTAAGGGGGTCGGGGGAACTGATACACAAACCTGCGCAAGCTGCCAAGGGCGTGGTGAGAAAAAGCACGTTGCAAGAAGCGTGTTTGGACAATTTATTCAGATTTCGGCATGCCCAGATTGTCATGGTGAAGGGCAAGTCGTAAAAAATAGATGCGGCAAATGTATTGGCGAGGGACGAGTCCGCTTGGAAAGAACAATCAAGGTTACAATACCAGCTGGTGTAAGTAACGGTAATTTTATGCAATTACGTGGTGAAGGGCATTATGGTCCGGGCGGAAAAGGTAATGTATTAGTCGAGATTGAGGAAAAAGAACACCCTTTATTTATCCGTAATGGAGATAATATTATAATTGAAGCACCAATACCCATTTCTACTGCCGTACTCGGTGGTGAGATGGAAATACCAACTCTTGATGGCAAAAAGAAATTTAAAATTAATGCTGGAACACAAGCTGGTGAGATTATTCGGATTAAAGGTTCAGGAATTAAAAGATTGAATGGTGGACGCGGTGACGAACTTATAAAAATCGTTGTGCATATTCCAAAAAATCTTTCTGCGCAAGAAAGGAATTTACTTAAAGAGTGGGAACGAATCCGTAGTGAAACGGTTCCAGAACCGAGAAAACCACAATAATGGAATTATATTACACAGACAAAAAAAACATCTTTTCTACTTACTTACGAATAACCAATTTGGAAGCGCATCATATTGCTAAGGTGATGCGACACAAGCCAGGCGATATGCTATTCGTTACCGATGGTGAAGGTAATGAATACCAAACAATGATTAAAACTATTTATAGCAATTATATTGAAGCTGGAATAATTAATAAATCACGCAAAGCGAGAGAAACAATTACCAACGTCACATTAGCACAAAGTATAATTAAAGGCAACCATATGGATTTTATCATAGAAAAAGCAACTGAATTGGGTGTTCGAGAAATCATCCCAATTATAACTGAAAGAACGATCGCATCTGTTTCCGATGAAAAAACTCAGCGTTATCAGAATTTAATATTAGCCGCTTTAAAATCCTCAACCCGCACTTGTCTCCCCTCTCTTCTAAAGTCGATCCAGTTCCGAAAGCTCCTCGAGACAATTGATAGTTTCGACTTAGCGCTCTTAGCATGGGAAGGCGAAAAAAGTAACCGACTGGGCGATGTCATGTCCAGGAATTTGTTAAAAAAAGTTCTCCTAATAATTGGTCCGGAAGGCGGATTTACTGCAAGTGAAATTAATGAAGCTATGTCCTGTGGTGTTAAGTGTTTCAACATGGGACCAAGACGTCTTCGCGCTGAGACCGCAACAATCGCCGCTATTTCGCTTTTGTTGTATGAGTTGAAGGAGATGTAATATGTCAGTAAAAGTAAAATTATCGAGGGGGGGTGTAAATTATAAATGACTCAGATTAACGTCAAAGAAGGCGAAAGCTATGAAAGCTTTATTCGCCGATTTCGTCGTGCTTGCGAAAGAGCTGGAATTCCAAGGGAAGTAAAACGCAGGGAATTCTATGAAAAGCCGAGCGAGCGAAAAAAACGCAAGCTTGCTGAAGCAAAACGTAAGGCATGGCGTAGAACACAAGAAACATTGAGTTAAGGTACAGCTTAGACTTGGTTTAATAAAATTTCTGATTGAATTATGTCACAAGTTAAATTTTCATAATTCAAAGACATGATAAATAAATATTATTCTTAGTTTATTAATGGACTCACGTACATTTTCGTTATTAGGTTTTGATCGCATTCGAGATTTGATTGCAGATAGAACGCAGACCGCGTTTGGCAATGAATTAGCCCATCAAATTGCTCCGATGGATAACATTGCTGATATAGAACACGAATTCGATCTTTTACAGGAATGCTTATGCCTAAGTGAAGAAGTCTCATTATCAAATGTTTTAGACCTTAGACCCTACCTAACATCTATCAGTAGTGATACAGTTTTACCACCGTTAGTCCTTCGCGATAGCGCAAAGACGCTCGAAGCTTTAAGAAAAACAAAAGAATTCTTTTTCAAAAGAAAAGATACGAGTCCCCAAATATACCAATTAATAAAAGCCATTGAAATCAATGATTCATTAGAAAAAGCGATTAACAAAGCAATTGATGAATTCGGAGAAATAAAAACTGACGCTTCGACTAAACTAAAAAAAATCAGAAGTGAAATTACCAAAAAACGAAATGAGATTATAAAAAAATTAGAGGTTATCGTCAGTGAAGATAGTGAATTTTTGCAAGATAATAATTTTACTATTCGACACGATCGGTTCTGTATTCCTCTCAAGATTGAAGATCAAAAGAAAATTCCTGGTATCATGCACGAATATTCACCTGCCCGGAAAACTGTATTTATCGAACCGATGATTTTGGTCGATAGTCAAAATGAATTGGCGCGTTACCGAGATGAAGAACGCAATGAGATTCAAAGAATCTTATCTGCTTTGACAAACGAGCTATTTAATATCCGGGATGAATTACTTACAACATTTTTGACAATCGGTATACTTGATATTCTCCAAGCAAAAAAGAGATTTGCATTAAAATTCAACTGCACCAGACCATTATTGTCAAAAGATGGCATAATAAGAATCATTAAAGGTGTTCATCCGTTACTTACATTATCAAAATCAGACGTAGTCCCTTTTGATTTAGTTTTTCCTGAATCTACTAACATAATATTAATCTCTGGTCCTAATGCCGGCGGTAAAACGGTAGTAATAAAAACGGTTGGGCTTTTTGTGCTTATGTTTGTATCTGGGATTTATCTGCCTGCTGGTAAAGGAACCGAAATTCCATTCTTCGAAAAAGTTTTTGCTGATATTGGTGATGAACAATCATTGGATTCAAACCTCTCCTCTTTTTCCGCACACATACTAAGAATCAAAGAAATTATAGAAAATGCAAATAACAAAACTCTTGTTTTATTAGACGAAATCGGTTCCTCAACCGCACCGGAAGAGGGTTCAGCATTAGCAATCGCAGTATTAGAATATTTAAGAGATAGCGGCGCGTATTGCCTCGCGACTAGTCATTTTAATCCACTCAAGGCATCTGTTAATGATGCCCCAGGTATGGTCAACGCAGCAATGGAATTTACTGATCATCCAACTTACCATTTTACTATCGGTTTACCTGGCACATCCAGTGCGTTAGAGATATCAAAAGAATTAGGTTTTCCCCAAAAGTTACTTAATCGAGCTAAGAATTTTCTAAATCAAGATTGGCTTAAACTTACAGAACGGTTAGAAGTTTTGGCGAGTGAAACAGAAAAAACCATCGTTTTAAATGATAAACTCAAAAAAGAGAAATCAGAGCTGGAACAAATTCGGATGGTTTATGATGTAAAGCTCAAAAAATTTAAATCGTTTGAACAAGAAGAACGGAAAAAAATATTAAATGAAACACGACGACTTTTACTTGAACAAAGAAGAAATATTGAAAACCTCATCCGCAATATTAAAGAATCTAATGCGGAAAAAAAATCAATTGTAGCAGCAAAACAATACATCGAAGCACAATTAAGTGAAGTAGGTACTAGGATAGAACAAAAAGCATTGTCTGAAAAACCTAATGAACATAAAGAATTGCTTAAAGCGGGAGATTTAGTATTTAGCAATACATTCCAAAAAGCAGGCGTGGTGTTAGAAGCCTCCGAAAATAATGTATCAGTCGCATTTGGTAGTATCAGATTTGAACTAAAACATGACGATTTGGAAAAAGTTGCAAAAGATAAGGAATCCGCGTTAGATTTACATGAAACTGACCAACCTAGTCGCGTAGATTACCAACCAATTGAGTTTAACCCAATTCTTAATATTCTTGGTCAGACTAAACACGACGCAATTATATCTCTAAGTAGGTTTGTAAACGATGCAATGGATAACCGTATATTTGAAGTATCAATCATACACGGTAAAGGTAAGGGCGTTTTGAAAAATGTGGTTTGGGATTTGCTTAGAAATGATTCACGTGTGCAAGAATTACATTTTGGAGAGGCATTTGAAGGTGGCTGGGGATTAACTAAAGTAGTTCTAAAGAAAAATAACAATGATTAAAAGAGAAGTAATTGACCAAGTTCGAGAACAATCGGATATTGTACAAGTAATCTCAGATTACTTGCCGTTAAAAAAAGCAGGTAAATACTATAAAACACTTTGCCCATTCCATAGTGAAAAATCACCTTCCTTCCATGTAAGTCCAGAAAGGCAAATTTATCATTGTTTTGGCTGTGGTGCGGGCGGTTCGGTTTTTACATTTCTTATGCAATTTGAAAAACTAACATACCCAGAAAGTATAAAAAAGCTAGCGGCAAAACTCGGTATTACGATAGAAGAGGACAAAACACAATATAGATATCAATCATTATATGACGCCTGTGAATTTGCTACAAACTATTTTGTAAATACCCTGCAACAGTCAAAACTTGCTCTAGAATATTTAAAATATCGAAATATTAGCAATGATACAATAAAGCGTTTCCGTTTAGGCTATGCACCGAGTGGTAATCTTTTATTCAATACCGCAAAAAAACAAGGCATTGCTGATGAGATACTCTTAAGAGCTGGTCTCGCGGTAAAAAAAGAAGACGGTTACCACGACTGGTTTTTCAATCGAATAACTTTCCCGGTTTTTTCCATATCTGGCAAAGTCGTTGGGTTTGGAGCCAGAACATTGGATAGTAAATCAGAACCTAAATATTTAAATACATCTGAAACACAAATTTTTAAAAAAGGTCAAAATCTCTATGGATTATTCCAAGCCAAAAATCATTTATATCAAAATATACCGATACTCGTTGAAGGTAACTTTGATCTGCTTTCTTTAGTAGACAAAGGTATTAACAACGTTATTGCTCCGTTAGGCACTGCTTTTACTCCTGACCAAGCTCTTTTACTAAGGCGATACTCGAATCAAGTAATAATTGCCTTTGATGCTGACCCAGCTGGACAAGCTGCAACATTACGAACAATTGAAACACTGCTAAAAGTAAACCTCGATCCACATATCCTTATACTTCCTGAAGGATTTGATCCTGACAAATATATTCAGATGTATGGAAAGGAAAAGTTCAATTCAGTTCTAAAGGGTACTATCGATTTTATAGATTTTATATTACAATTGAAAAGCAGTTCGTCTATTTCGGACAAACGAATGCGCTTAAAAGAAATTTTAAGTCTAATTTCACTGATTAGCGAAAATATTAACCAAGAATTGTATTTAAACAAAGCTACTGAAGTTTTTAAAGTTTCAAAGGAAGGTTTATTAAATCAAATTCAAAAAAACAATGAGAGTCCTACCCTAACTTCGAAAGCAATAAATACGATTAGAAATACATCATCAAATTCAACCGAGGATAACATTTTATCTTTAATTATATCGATACCGGAGTATGCAATGATAGCGAAAGAAGGAATTCCAGTAATTTGTTTCAGTTCCTCAGAAAGCAGGGAAATAATCCAAACTGTTTTTGACAATCTTAGTTCCGAAAATTTCACCGCCGCAAAATTAATTGATATAACCGAAAAGCCTGAACTAAAAAAAATAATTGCAGACCTATCATTTCGCATTAAAACAATTCCATCAAAAAAAGAATTTCAACGTAAATTAAAAATGATAAAAGCATCTTGGTACTATAAAGCAATGCTTGCAGCAAAAGGCGATTCCGATTTATTAGAAAAACTGTCTTTGGAACATTACAATTTAAAAAAGGATCTTAGTAAAAGGAGTAGTTAATGATAAAAAGTAACAAAAAATTGCTTGAATCGTTATATAAAAAAGTTTCAAAAACAAAAACAATAACATACGATGAATTAGATGAGCTTCTTCCCGACGATTTAGCAACTGCCGAAGAAATTGAAGACATTGTGTCTTCGCTTTCCCAACGTGGCATTAAAGTCCTAGATACAAAAGAATTGACGCCGGTTATAAAGAAAAAATTAGTAAAACCAACTATTTTTAAGGTTGAAGATCCGACTAAATCTTATTTTCGGGAACTTGGCAAATTTTCGTTACTTACTCGTGATGAGGAAATTAAATACTCCAAAATTATGGAAGCCGGCTATAAAGCGATTACGCAGTTTATTTTTGAGCCAATAACATTTGCGGAAAAATTAATCGAAGAATGTCAAACTGTCGAAGACGGAACGCGTTCATTAGATCAAATCGCACGAGTTGAGTTTGAATGCCTCCTCAATAAGAAAGCATTATGGCGTGATCGCCAAAAATTTATTAGACGAGTGCATGCCATTAAACGAGATTTAGAGTCCCTGAAAATATATGCTAATCGAAAATTAACGCCACGCATTCAAAAATCAGTTGGTAACTTACGGCAACATATTTTTTCGAAAATCCAAGCGCTTTCTCTCCAGCATCATTTATTGAATAACTTTATTTCAGAATTTAAGACAACCGCAAAGGACGCAACCTTAATCAATGAACGTATTCACTTATTAAATCGACACAAAAAAACCTCTAGAGATGAATTAAAAACATTAAGAAAAAAATTCCAATATTATCAAAAATTTTTTGCGAAAAAACCAGATGGACTATTTGAAATTTTAGCAAGTATTGATAAGGAAGAAATTAAAATTCTAGAAGCTAGAGACCGAATGATCGAAGGAAATATCCGATTAGTGATTTCGATAGCTAAACGATACGTCAATCGTGGTCTAGAGTTCGCCGACTTACTGGAAGAAGGCAACGTTGGGTTAATAAAAGCAATTGAGAAATTTAATTATCATAAAGGATTTAAATTTTCAACTTACGCAACTTGGTGGATCAAACAAGCTATTACAAGAGCGATAGCTGATCAGTCAAGAACAGTTCGCGTTCCGGCCCATATCCTTGATGCAATCAACAAAATTGCTAAGGTACAAAGAAAATTTATCCAAACTTACGGTCGCGACCCAACGGTAGCGGAATTGGCTCAAAGACTTTCAACACCTAAAGATAAAATTGAGGCGCTTGCAAAAATTTCACAATTTGGAGTTTCATTAGATAAACCCATAGATGACGACGAATCTAGTTTTATTGGGGATTTCATTCATGATGAAAAGACTATCTCTCCAGCACATGCCGCTGGAATTTCTCTCTTACGGGAAAAATTAGGCGATGCGCTTGGTGTCCTTTCAAAACGTGAAGAAAAAGTTTTGAGGTTGCGATTTGGTCTAAGTGATGGTTATCAACGAACTCTCGAAGAAGTAGGCCAGATATTTAATATCACACGCGAACGTGTTCGACAAATTGAAGCCAAAGCGTTAAAGAAATTACAGCATCCAGTTCGATTACGCAGATTTACTCAGCTTCGTGAATTGCTTCAGTAAACCAAGTGGCCATCATTGGTATTATATCAGACACACATGACAATTTACCTAATGTACGCATTGCAACAAAAATTTTTAATGATAATGATGTTTCATTAGTAATCCATTGTGGTGACTTTGTTGCACCATTTACTCTATCTGCTTTTAAGGACTTAAAGTGTCCTTTGGTTGGGGTCTTTGGAAATTGCGACGGTGATATTGATTTTCTTCTTACTCAAGCGGAAAATTATAACTTTGCAATACATCATCCCCCGCACAAGCTTGAATTCGACAGCAAGCATATCTTAATTTCACACAAACCGATAAGACCAGAACAAGATACGGATATTTTACTATATGGCCACACTCATAAATCTGAAATTAATTATGATGAAGTATTAGTTATCAATCCTGGCGAAGCGTCTGGTTGGTTATTTAATTGCCCGACTGTTGCTATTTTAAACCTTAAAACTAAAAAAGCTGAAATTATTAACTTTTAGCTAATTACTTTGTGGAAAATTCTTTTTCCTTTTTTCGTTTGTAGAGTACTATTCCAATTACACCAATACAAAATATTGATGTGATAACTGTAATCATTCTTCCTAAAACATACAGTTTTGAATAATAGTAAAATTCGACGTTATGTTTGCCAGCTTGTAAATAAACAGCTCTAAGTGTATGATAGGCAGGATAAATTTTGGTTAATTTCCCATCGATTTTACAGTACCAATCCTGTTGATAATTTTCACTTAAAACTAAAAATCCATTCGTATTTTCAGTTTCTATAGTAATGCGATTGGGCCGATAATCAACTATTATCACATTACCAGTAGTCATAGTATCAATATGCACAGCACCTAGAATTGATTCCTCTAATATGACAGTAGATCGTGAATCAAAATTGGAATCTTTAAGACGTTCTAAAATTAGTTCTTTGGTTTTTATTACTTCATAATGCGGAACTAAGAATGCCCGTGGTAGCACATTGTTATTTTTATAAACAATATTCCTTCTGCCACTATATGCTATCTCCATACCAGGTCGATTAACAAAATTTCGTAATTCGTTTATTGTAGCTTGAGTTCTTAAATCGTACCTTGAAACATCTTCAGGTAAGGGAACACTTATTATATATTTAACATTAAGAAGATTTAAAAAGTTTGCAAATGCTAAATTAGGTGACGAAAACATTACTGTTTTTTCTGCGCCAATAAAGTCCTGATACCGCTGTAATGGATTTGGGCAATATCCACCCACATTTTGAATGTTAAATAAATCTAAAATGCCATCATTAGAACGTTCATAATAAAGCGGGTAAACACGATACAGCGAAGAATCATTTTTAAGAAAATTTATTGCATCATCTGCTGCAAAATAAACACTCGGTTGTTCAACCGTCTTTAAAAACTTTTTGTCGACTCGCCATTGATCAAATAAAATGAGCGGTATAATTATTACAATAAAATTAGTAATCTTAAATTTGCGATTTGATAGTTGATAGAACAAATAGAGACAGACGATAACTAAAGCTGCGGTTATCAAGACGCCCTGCCAAAAACTTGAGATATTATTGTTAAAAGCCTGTACTTTTTGTTGATCTTTTATAATTGAGCTAACACTCCCCTTAGTAATTAAAAAGATAATTAGTATAAAAATAAAAAGAGTTATAACAAAATAGATAAACCGCTTTATTTTTTTCTTCGCTTGTTGATCAAAAATTTTCCTTTGTTGGTTATAGTCAAAAAGATATTGTACGCCAAACGAACCGATTACTATTAAAGAAAAAGCAACTAAATAAAATGCCATTGATGGACCACGAAACCGCTTTACGCCAGGTAATAAATAATATACTACTTTGAAGAATGGCGTATGTCCGCCAAACGCGACAAATACTCCCGTAATAGTTGTAATTAAAAAGAATAAAATTCGCCGTTCTTTTATTTTAATGAACAGTAAAAAAATAGCGAGTAATAATAAGACAATTCCAAAATACTCGCTATGTAATTTAAAGGCATTCGCTCCCCAATAATTATCTAAAATGCCGCTAAACTGTGGAATAATCAAATCAAGAAGTTCTCTCGGCGCCATTGCCCATGAAGAAGCAAATTCATACCCTTTAATTTCGCCTCTTGCGCTATATGCTATATTTGCCAGAAATGGCAAGTAGTTCACTGCTAGTACTCCTAATGCTATAACAACACTTATGATTGCGAAACCAATAAGTTTAAAGCTTTTTTGAAATCCATATTGTTTTCTATTTAATATTAACTGAACAATGAAATATGCTAATGCAACCCATAGCCCATAATAGGTCAGCTGAAAATGACCATGCAAAAAACTAAAACCTGCCATTGCACCGGCAAAAACAAACCAGTGAAATTTTTGAGTTATTATTCCTTTATTCCAGAAAAAGAACGCGAAAGGAAAGAATGCAGCTGCTAAAAGTCGACCCTCATGTCCTGCATAAGTAGTGGAAACAAGATTTCCAGCAAAACTATATGCTACAGCACCAATTAATGCTGCAGGTGTTATAATTTCTAATGACCGTAAAAATAAATACATACCTATTCCTGCAATAATCAGTCCAAACACAAACAGGTAAGTCCAAAATATGTAGGTTGGTATTATAAGACGAATAAAAGGGTAAACCGAACCAACATCACCATATGGTCCGGCGACAGTTGGTAATCCGCTGAAAATGTAGTTATACCACATCGGCATTGTTTTATCTTTTGCTAATTCGCGGCTGATGATTTCTCTTGCTGAATATCCACCCATCAACCAATCCGACCCGTACATCATTTTTGAACCGCTTAGCAACCCAGGCGTAAAAACAAGAAAATAGATGACCGGTAGCACTAATAAAATTATTATTGCTGTTTTTTCTGACAAATGAAATGGTTTTTCAACTTTTGACTTGGTAATTTTTTCTTTTTTCATATTAATGCAACCCCTTTACGACTTTTTGATAAATTTCATTGTATTCTTTCCCCATCTTTTCTAAATTAAAATTCTCAACAACTCGTTTTCGATTTATTATGCCCATTTTCTGTCTTAATTCGTAATTATCGGCCAACATCATAATCTTGTCAACATAATCATTAATATGATCCATTTTGCATAAAAATCCGTTTTCATTATTAATAACAATTTCAGGAAGTGACGAGCAATTTGTCGTTACCACCGGCTTACCACATGCCATTGCCTCGGCAACGGCGTAACCAAATCCTTCGAGCCGAGTTGGTAAAACACAGATGTCGCATAAATTATACCAATAGATTAACTCATCTTGCGTTAAACATCCTAATGGGATCATTTTTTCACTCCGATACATTTTTTGTGGAGTTCTTAATCCTGTCGTATAAAATAATAAAAATCTCTTGTCAAGTTTTGCTATTATTTGAGGTAAAAGGTCAGCACCTTTTCTCTTAGTTAGATTTCCAACAAATAATAATTTTACCGTTCCTGAGAATGGGTCATTTTCAACCGGCATGGGTTTAAAAAGACTGGTATCAATACCACAAGTTACTGTTTGTATATTAAAAGTGCCATATAGTTTTCTAACCGTTTCTTCAGTTGCTTTACTAATCGTAATGACTAATTGTGCGCTTTTTAGTGAATCATGAATATAATCTAAGATGAATTGATAATATATTTTTTGCATCAAAGTCAAATAGTTCTTCTTGAATGGTTCGGTGATAATATGAAGCACAGAAATTATTAAAGGTTTGGATTTTCTCTTAAAAGTAAAACCATATTCAGCGTTTGAATGAATGATATTAATTTTTCGGTCAATTTTTACGAACGGACGAAGTAATCTTGGATAGAATGACCAATTGCGATGATAGGAGATACGAGTAACTTCTTCATCTAATTGGCGTTGTGTTTGTTCTAAAAGATTAAAATAGACATCGCCACCTGATTTTCCCGTTAATAGACAATATGCAATTTTCATAGTTTTATAAATATTTTTTCATTTTACCAAGAAAGATTGCAAAATATCCCACTTCTCCAATTGTACCCCAAATTCTAACTAATAATGCAACCAAAGCAGCAATACCAGCGGGCATCAAAAATGACGCAAAGTAACTGAACACCCCTTCTTTTACGCCTAAGCCTCCCGGGGTAATGATGCTCAAAAACCCAACGACCCAGGAAAAGGCATGTAATCCTGAGATAGTCAAAAGAATTTTAAAATTAATATGATAAAAAGAATTTATTAGGAAGAAAACTCCAATACCTTGTAAAACCCAACTTAACGTATATAGTAGCAGTAATTCTAACATTTGAATATAATTCGGCATAAAATCGACTAGTGGCCGTTTAAATAACCTTAGGAAAAAATTCGTAATGCTAATTAAAACTGGTGGGTAAATTATGATAAAACAAATAGGAATCAAGAAAATATAGATAGTATATGGTATTCGTCCTTTTGCAACAGACGAAGCTGTGAATAAAAATAATATAATGCCACTTAATAAATACAAGATAGTTTCTAAACTAATTGTCACAACACAACCGTGTTCAGAAATCCCTTCCTTTTTTGCAAGATATACTTTTCCTAATATTCCCCAAACTTTGCCCGGTGCGTATTTAGGAAGAGTTGCTAAAGCATTAACTCTGAGAGCAGCCAAAAAACTAATATGTTCTTTAATAATAGTTAAGCTTCTTTTCCATGTGTAGGCAATAAGTAAAAATGTAGCATACATAAAAATATAAGATAGTATAAGATATGCCACATTAAATTTTAATTTGGCGGCATTAACTGAATGCCAATTTTTAAATAGCGATTTTCCGATAAAATAAAACAATACAATAATAATTAATATTGCAACTACTCTCTTGAGTCGTGATAAGTTCAAGAATTATACCTTTTGGGAAAGAATGAAAATGAAACGTGCGAAAATACCCCTAGTACGACCTAAACGAGTCGGGTCTATCTTTGACCGTAATATGGCTTGAAATAACCAGTACAAATAATTATTATAAATTTTACCAATGAAACTAAAAATGCTTGCTATCCAACCTGTTTTGCCATAGGTAAAACGCTTGCTAAAAACAATTTGATAACCAGCGTCAACCAGTAACATAATAACACGGTTTTCAGTTGTTACAAATGAATGGGTGTAGTCACCGTCATAGAAAAAAGAATGAGAGTGTAAATAATCTGGAGAGATTATGCATAAAAAGCCGTTGGATTTTAAAACACGTCTAATTTCTTTGACAAGTTCAAGCGCTTTTTCAGGCGTTGACATATGTTCTAAAAGGTGGGATAAATGAACATAGTCAAAACTGTTGTCATCACATGGTACAGGAGGAACAAAAGCATCAATAACTTGAGCACCCATGCCTGATAATTTCTGCTTATATGTTTCGTTTACTTCTATCGCTGTGTACTTAAATTGATTTTTTATACAACGCTCGGCAAATTCGCCATTTCCAGCACCGATATCAAGAATATGTGAACCTGGTTTGAGATATGGTCTAATTTTAAAAAATATCTTATCGGTCGTACGTTCAACAATCTTTTGACCGATTGCGGTTCTTGGTCTTTTACTTTTAAAATCGTAAAATGGCATGTTTTATTACATTAATTATTTTGATGAAATGTTCTCTTCCTCTGGGAAAAAGATAAATACACGGAATACTATGCTGCCATAATTACTTATTTCTAATCATAAGCTTGGACTTCAGTCTTGCCGCAGTATTCTTATGAATTACACCTTTTTGAACCGACTTATCTATTAATGTTTGCGCCCTGGGAAGTAATTTTCGAAATTCTTCTTTATCTTTAGTACTTTTAATTTGTTTCAATAATTTCTTTAAACGTGCTTTTTTGAATCGGTTGCGAACACGTCTTTTTTCTGCCTGCCGTGCAGTTTTTAATACTGATTTTGATTTTTTTGCCAAACTTACTCCTTAATAATTTATTACGTTAAAATGCCGGGGGGCGGAATTGAACCGCCCACACCGGGATTTTCAGTCCCGTGCTCTACCAACTGAGCTACCCCGGCGTGATTTGTATTGTATTAAAAAATTTTAACTTGTCAATAGAGGTAGTTAAAGCAACATTTACCCCTACATATCTTTTTTTGTATTTTCAGTAAAAAAACTAACTTTTAGTAACCGATTACCTTAACATTGCCGCTCTGAAAATTCGCCACATATAAGTAGTTACCATTTGGTAATGGTATAATCGCTTGCGGTTGTACTCCAACAGGGATTGTTCCAACAACTGTATTATCGGCGGTGCGAATTACAACAACATTCGTGCTGTACTCTTGGGTGACATATAAATAATTGCCATTGGGTAAGAAGCACAGGCGGTCTGGACCACCCGAAACCGGAATCGTTGCAATAATCGTGTTATCAGAAGTACGTATTACAGTAACACTATTGCCCAGCTTATTTGCGACATAAACATAAGCACCATTAGAGGACGCCGCCAATCCTTGTGGATAGTTCCCATTTTGAAACGATGCAACTACAGTGTTATCAGAAGTACGGATTACCGAGATATAATTATTTCCTGCGTTTGATATATATGCATAGTTTCCATTAGGCAAAATACAAACTCCAATCGGAGCATCGCCAACAGGTATCGTCGCCACAACCGTATTATCCGAAGTACGAATTACTGAGACGTTATCGGTTCCCCAATTTGTTACATAAACAAAATTACCATTGGGTGTTGCTGCGCAATATGTAGGCCAATCACCAACTGTTATTGAGGCAACAACTGTATTATCCGAAGTACGAATTACTGAGACATTGTCACTAAATCGATTAGGAACATAAATATAATTGCCATTAGGAAGAACAGCCATGTCCATTGGTCCGTATCCTACATAAATCATTCCAATAAGTGTGTTATCCAATGTACGAATAACTGAAACATAATCGTCATTGTGATTCGAAACATAAACGTAATTACCATTTGGTAGCACTGCCACTCCTAACTCACCGTACTCACCTGAGATCGTTGCCACGACTCTATTCGGAAAACCTGTAGCTGTTGTATCAATTACGATAGTATGGGTACTCGACCAATCTGACATCGCTCCATCTACATCTTTCGCTCTTGCTTTGATTAAATAACTACCAATAGCAACCCACGATTTTGACATTGATACGGACACACCGCTTGGTTTATAACTACTCCAATTAGATTGAGTACCATCTCCCCAATCAAACTGATACGCAACGCTGTCACCATCCGGGTCAATTGCAGAAGTTGAAAAACTGTAAGAGGTATTTGTATAACCACTTGAAGAACCAGACGGAGTTGTCGGAGTGTTGGGTGGATGATTGGTTGTAAAGATGATAGTTATATTGTGTGCATTTGACCAGTCTGATGTATGCCCTTGCGTATCTTTTGCTCTTGCTCTAACCGCATAGGTACCACTATCTGTCCATATTCTTGACATAGTTATCTGCGTGCCACTCGCGACATAATCACTCCAGCTGGAATATACACCATTACCCCAATCAAACTGATATGATACATTGTCTTCTTCCGGGTCAGTAGTTGTCGTTGAAAAACTATATGATGAATTAATTTGTCCTGTTGTCGGTCCAGCCGGAATGGATGGGATGTTAGGTGGATTATTAAGCGTATCATATATGATGATGTGATATTCATTGGACCAGTCTGATGTTGCATCTTTTGGATCTTTTGCTCTCGCTTTAATTATGTAATCACCCGGATTCTGCCACATTGACGATGTCGCAAAAGATAAACCACAAGCTATGAAATTACTCCAAACCGAATGAGAACCATCTCCCCAATCAATCTGATAGGCAACGCTATCTTCGTTTGGGTCTTCCGTCGAAACAATAAAATTATAAGAATGACCGATAAAACCGCTTGATGGCTTACTAAGAATTTTTGGTGGGTCAGGCGACTCATTTTTCTCACAACTCAGTAATAAGAAAATGCAAAATACAATCATTGTACTTATTGTTTGCAATAAGTATTTCATTTAAATCACCCCCGTTCTAATTAAATTAAAGAAAAATAAGAATTCATTTTTAACCTTTTGCTGTTCAACGCAATTATACACCCTCCCCTCATTTTGTCAAGATTACGAATTGAGAGCTCTGAAAAAGTCAGATTGCTCCGAAGCGTTATAAAATCTATCTTCTGCAGCACATCACAAATATGCATCACCTTCGTCCTCTGTTAGACGGGGGGT
>Ga0315291_10002492_pt1 | contig 24125 bp, 18 predicted proteins | sample YL17G12_20_MG_FD_203070 | JGI IMG/M metagenome (GOLD analysis project Ga0315291, IMG submission 203070) | Sediment microbial communities from Yellowstone Lake, YNP, Wyoming, USA - YL17G12_20 | ecosystem: Environmental > Aquatic > Freshwater > Lake > Sediment | place: USA: Wyoming | collected... | reverse complement strand
GGCGAGCCTTTTGACTTAGGTCAATCGCCGCTCGCTCCAGGGACCTGGAGCGAGGTACTCTCATCCACCTCATCTGCATGGCAACACTCTACCTCAGAGTGTCACCCATCATTCTGGACGAGTACATCAAGGGACGAAACGTCCACATGCGATAAGCACGGATACGACGTGACCTTGGACTTCTATACCAGAGGGAATTAGAGAGGATCGCCCCCAGGAGGACCGATCATGTCAACGAAGAGACACAAGCCAGACCAGATCGTAGCTGCGCTGCCGTGCAGACAACCTTCAGTGTGACCAACGGCTGGGTCTAACCCAGGGCTTCAGGAGCCCCTAACCTGCATGAATTTCCCGCCGCAAGATCGATCCCGGCCATTGGCTCCCGCCATTTATTGCATGCGCGTCCGTTGAGATTCCGATCCGTACATAGGCAGTTGCGGAATCAACTGGTTCCTTTACCCAAAGGAGAATATCTTTCCCAGGTATCCAAGCCGGATTGGTCCTGGGAAACAGGCTTCCAGGAAAATAGGACGACAGCGCTTTGAAAGCGGACCAGCGTCCAATCGGCCTGGCACCAGTAACGAGTAGTCGCCAAGGGGTGACTGATCCTGCCCCTTCGCGGACACGAGAACAGCTGGAGGTTAGGAGCCGTCCGGCTCAATCCCGAGTTTGTCATTGACGGCGCAGCGGAGTTTCTGCTTGCAACCGAGGTATCGTTCCGTGGTCTGGATCGATACGTGTCCGAGGAGGAACTGAATCTGATCGAGTTCACCGCCGGCGAGGTGGCACAATCGGGCGCACGTGCGCCTCAAGTCATGAGGGGCGAGCTTCTCGATCCCCGCCCGGTCGGCTGCTTCCTTTACGACTTCCCAGACCACCTTCGGCGTCATCCCGTTACCCCAAATTTTCCCGGCCTTATTGATCGATCGGAATACCCGCCCCTCAGTGATTTCGCTTGCTGCGGTCCAGGCATCGACAGCCACTTTGACCCAACACGGGATTGGCACGGTTCGGATATGCCCTCCCTTCCCGATCAGGTCCGCAATGACCCAGTGCTCCTCCCGAAGCTGAATCGAGTCCAAATTCAAGGCCAGCAGTTCGCCCCGTCGGAGCCCACATCCGATGAGCATCGCCAGTATGGCGTAGTTCCTCTTGCCGCGCAGGTGATCACGGGCTGAACCCTGTAGCAGCCGCTTGCCCTGTTCAGCGGTAAGCCAGTTGCCAACTCGCACTCCCAGCCGGCGAACTCCTTTGACCCGGCGTATGCCCGCCGCCAACTCCGGGCTGAGTAGTCCCGAGTCGGCTGCCTCGTACGCGACCCGCCGGACCGCAGCAAGCCTGAGGTTGATGGTTGCCGGAGCGTACTCTTTCTACTCAAGATGAATTCGATACCGGAGGACGACGCTGCGGTTGAAGGCCAAGCGTGGCTCCGAGCAATACCACTCCACGAATTCGTCTATGGCATGATCGTACGTTCGTTGGCCACTCTTGGATGCCAGACTGTTCAGCACAGCCGACTTGGCCTGTCCAAGATCAGGCAGCGCCAGTACTCGCTTTGGCGTTTTCTTCTTCTTTCGAGGTCTCGACATCGGCGACGGCCTCCTTTAACCGTCGCCGTAAGAATGTCGCCGACCCTCACTACTGCGGCGTTTGTCAGGCGTAATCCGCCCGCGGCCGCTGGGGGCGTGCGAGAAAGGTGTCGGCGCATTTCCGGCAAAAGGCCATGTCGATCTGCCAGAGGCACTCAGATCCCCGTGCTGCGGAGTGTGCGGGAATCTAACCGTTTCAGCACTCCGCCCGGGAGGGGCGCATCATCCACGGCGGCGCTTTTGACTTACCTGAAGGGTCAGATGTAGGATCTGACAACCGCGGTGGACCCATGGATCGTCCACACACTTGGCCGCTCCTTACTCCAGTTTGGGACCCTAGCGGAAAGGAGCAACTTCGTGGCCCTATATGATGGTCTTACGGCTTTCAAAGAGAAATGCGGCAAGGTGATTTTTGCTTTTCGGGACTGCAAAATTCCTGCCGACTTTGCGTTTGGAGCAAGCGATCGAAATCATCTTGTCTATATTTTGTTGTGTCTCAAATGCCAAAAGACCCTGGGTGAATGGCCCGACCGAAGAAGAGAAAGCAAGGGAGCTGCGGGGGTTCGTGTCGAGAATCTAAAGGTTTTGAGCAGAAGTCCACGACATTCCACATTATTGGGAAGGTAGGGGCGGAGGGAAGCGATCATGAAGCTTCTTCTCATCAACCCATTCAATCCCGTGGTCAGCCTCAGCAAGATTGAGCGGTGGAACCGCCTGAACAAGTACAGGGTCTGGAAGCCGCTGGGCCTGCTCACCCTGGCTCGTCTCACTCCGCCAGACTGGGAGGTCGAGGTGATCGACGAGAACCTCGGCCCGGTCGACGCCCAGGCCCTGGCCCGCCCCGACCTAGTCGGCATCACCGCCTTCACGTCCCAAGCCACGCGCGCCTACAAACTCGCCGCGCTTTTCCGTGCGATGGGAGTCCTGGTGGTGATGGGGGGCATTCACGCCACAATGCGCCTCAGCGAGGCCTTAGACCACGCGGACACCGTGGTCACCGGCGAGGCGGAGGCGGTGTGGGGACAAGTCCTGGCCGATGTGCAGGCCAGAACCCTCCAGCGGGTCTACGTCGGCGGGCCGGTCTCCATGGCAGAAATCCCTCCGGCGCGCCACGACCTACTGGCGGGGCGGTACCACTTCGGTTCCATCCAGGCCACCCGGGGCTGTCCCTTGAACTGCTCGTTCTGCAGCGTGACAGCTTTCAACGGCGGCCTGTTCCGCCACCGGCCGATCGAGAACGTGATCGCCGAGCTGCGCCAGATCCGCGAAAAGAGAATCCTGTTTGTGGATGACAACCTGATCGGCACCCGCCGGGACCACACCGCCTACGCCAAGGACCTGTTCCGGGCGATGATCCGCGAGGGTTTGACCCAGCCCTGGATCTGCCAGGCCACGATTAATTTTGCCGACGACGAGGAACTGCTTAATCTGGCCGCGCGGGCCGGTTGCCTGGGGGTTTTCATCGGCTTCGAGTCGCCGACGGTCGAAGGCTTGATTGCCCTGCACAAGAAGTTCAATATCCAGAAAGGCCGCGATTTCCGTGCTTCCGTGCGCCGGATTCAGTGCCATCGTATCACCGTGATGGGCTCGTTCATCCTGGGGATCGATACCGACCGGCCAGGCATCGGCGCCACCGTCGCCCGTGCCGCCCAGGATTACGAGCTTGACATGGCTAACATCCACATCCTCACGCCGCTGCCGGGGACTGCGCTCTTCAAGGAGATGGAGCGCCACGGGCGGATCATCGCCAACAGCTATCCCGCCGATTGGCAGTACTACACGCTTGCCCACCCCGTCTCCGAGCACCTGCACTTCACTTGGAGCGAGCTGGTGCAAGAGATGAATCAGTTACACGACCTGTTCTACTCCTACCCCAAGATCCTGGTTCGCGTGTTGCGAATGGCCCTCCACACGCGAAGCCCCAGGAAGGTGCTCGCCGGCCTCGTCGCCAACCTCACCTGCCGCCACAATCAGCTGCTGGACCGGAAGGTCTACGCGCTTCGCTGCGCCCCTCCGGAGACCACCTGTCCCACGCAAGAACTCCGTCCGCAGGAGGATTAGGGCTTAACTCCCCACGCGGTAGTGTGGGATCCCACCCCCACGCCGGATGGACCGTCGGCAAACAGGGGATCTATTTCTTCACAACCCCAGACGGACAGGGCCGCAGTGAAATCCGGCTCGACCATTTCTCCACCGGTAAGATAAGCAAGATCCTGACGATCGAGCGAAGCGTCGGCTACCGTATCGCCATTTCCCCCGACGAGCGGACAATTCTCTACGGGCAATGCGATCAGGCCGGCAGCGACCTGATGCTGGTCGAGAATTTCCGGTAGCGCCGCCCTTTAGGGCATCATCTGGAGCGGCGGTCTATGACCGCCGAGATGTAAAGACACCCCGGTGGGGCGTCTTGCCCAAGGAGACGTTCCACCGGAACGTCTCTACCGTGGCGCCGCATGAACTTCCCGCCGTAAGGTCGCCCGCCGTGTGTGGCTCCCCGCTGTTTCTTGCATACCCTCATAATGTGACTTCCGCGCGCACCTGCACAGTCGCGGAACCGACTGGCTCCCTGTCCCAAAGGGAGAATGGCCCTTCTGACCACCCAAGCCGGGTTGGTCCTGGGAAACGGCCTTTCCGGAAAGTGGAGAGCACACGATCGGCTGGGTCACTTGGTCGTGTAGTCGGCAAACCGTAGATGTGGTCCGTGCTGCCATCTCTGGCGGTCGTGCTTGGATGACGGCTGACTCGCAACCTATGGTGGGTGGACGCTTCGCCGCATTACTAACGAGTAGTCGCCAAGTGTTTATCAACAAATCCGCTGGTCGTTCCCAAGTTCTGGCCGAGTGACGGCGCACTCGGACAATATCGGACTGCTGGCAGATGAAGAGAGCAGCCCGCAAATAACTTCCGTGTGGGCGACCATTCATCCAGAGCGGCCAAGCTGGGGAACTGAGGGGCTATGAGGGACCGGACACCCGCGAGTGGCCAACCGTTTTTCCCGACGAGCAGGGACTCTCTTCGCGGGGGATCTGCCCGTAACCGCAGAGGTGGTCTGAGTGGAGGATTTCCGCTAGCCATCCCCGCGCCGGCACGGCCAGGCTTCCGGGACCTCCTGCGCCGTTACTTCCCCGCCCCGTAAAAGAATGCCGCGCGGGGTTTATCTAAAGACGCAGTTCGGCCTTCTGACTCACGAGCAGCTTTTGGAGTGCCTTCACGTCAAGTTCGCGCGGCGGTACTCTTTGGGTGGCAGCCAGGGCGGCCGCGCAGCCGGACGCGTGCCCAATGGCCATTGCCGGCGCCATAGAGCGCGCTGACTGGAAGGGCGCTTGCTCACAGGAGATGCAGCGTCCGGAGAGAATCAAACCCTCCACTTTCTTGGGGACCAGCGAGCGATAGGGAATGTCGAAACCCTCGTGGCGGAAGAAATACCGCGCGCCGTGAAAGTCGGGCATCGGGTTGGAGCTGATGGCGACCACATCCGGGAAACGCTTGCCTGCGATGGCATCATGTTCAGTGACGACGTACTCGCCGATGATCCGGCGGGTTTCCCTCACCCCGATGCCGGTAGCTGTCTGCGCGAGATAGAGCGACTCCATGCCGGGCTTTCTCCGCAACTCCTGAATCTCGTCCCAGATCTCCAGGCGGGCATTGACCTCGGCTTGGGTCAGGGTTTCGACATCGAGGCCGTCGCCTTGGACGGCGGGTCCCCACCTCACCACCCGATCGCCGATGCGCACTCCGTCAAACGGACCTTTTACACTGGAGGGTAACCCGCCGAGCCTGTACATCAGGGTCATGGCCATGCGATCGCCGGTGGCGGCGGGGCTCATGAACGGCACACCGGCGGCGGCCGCGACATCGCCATCACCCGTGCAGTCGATCACCACATCCGCAGTGATGGCCTGTCGCCCTGACTTCGAGTGGACGATGACGCCCGTCACCCGCGAGCCATTGAGCATCGGCGCGACGACCCAACTATGCAAGCGGAGTTTGACTCCCTCCTTCTTGATCAGGTTGAGGGATGCAACCTTGGCCACCTCGGCATCGAAGGGGACAGCGTAAGGCAAGTCGCCCTTGCGGACGTCGTGGGGCACCGTCAATTCATAGTTAGCCGTGTCTGCCACGCCGCCCAGCCTCACCAGTTCGGCGATGTACTCAGCGGGGATGCCCTTTACGGTTTGCAGCGCTTCGGGCGGCCGCTGGTTGCGGAACCCGTTGTAGCAGGTCATCAGCCCGGCCGTGCCGTTGCCACCCAGGAAGGCGTATCGTTCCAGTAAAAGGGTGTCCGCACCACTGCGTGCCGCCGCAAGGGCCGCGATGACGCCGCTGGGACCACCGCCCGCTACGACCACCTGATGGCGCGCCACAATCGGCGTTTCCAGGGATTCCCGGTAGCTCTGCCGGTTTCGTCCCTGCCCGGGCACACTTTCCTGCACGGCCGAACCCACCCCTACCACCGCAGTTCCGACTGCGGCTTGAAAGAAGGCGCGGCGTCCCAGACTTCGCGCCGATGGCCATTTCTGCGAAGGGTTGTTCATTGGGTTTCTCCTGATCCCCACGGGCGAAAATTGCCTGGTCTCTTTCGGGTCATCCCACTCTATACTTGCGGATATCCTCCGCGCTCACCTCGCTGCTCATGCCGGGTTCTTCGGGCGCGGGGACTTCGCCGTCAATCATCTTGCAGGGTCCGTCGGTTTCCATGTAAATCGCATTGGGCATGGCCAGGAGCATATTGAGGTTGGTCGCGCCGCCTCCGTGGCTGGCCAACTCCACCCCATAGCCATCGGCGATGGCGGCAATTTCCATCCATTCGGTAACGCCACCGGCACGACGGTTGTCAGGCTGCACGATGTCTGCCCCCCGCCTCGCGATGAGGTCAGCAAATTCATACTTCGTATTGAGGTTCTCACCCGTGGCGATGCGCAGGTCCAACGCCTGGGCCAGCCGGGCGAAGCCTTCCATGTCATGAGGTGGCAGGGGTTCCTCGAACCAGAAGCAGCCCATTTCCTGGTACACCTTCCCGCGCCGCAACGCCTCTTTGTGATCGAACACCTGATTGGCATCCACCATCAACCGCCGGTCCTTGCCGATGGTATCGAGCGCCAAGCGGATGCGCCGGACATCGTCGTCCAGAGAATACTTGCCCACTTTAATCTTCACCGCCTTATAGCCTTGCTCGACGGCATCGGTGACCTCGCGCTTGAAGTGGGAGAGGTCCGCGTCGTTGTCATAGTACCAGCCGCACATCGAATAGACCGGCATGCGGTCGCGATAGGCACCTAGCATCTTGTACACCGGCAGGCCGGCGTTCTTGCCGAGAATGTCCCACAGGGCGATGTCGGCGGCAGCCATGGCAAACTGTGCCACGCCGGTCACTCCGTGGTAGTTCATCGCCTTCCACAGTTCGGCGCGGATGCGGCGCGGAAACGCAGGGTCTTTTCCCACGATTACGGGTTTTACTTCGTACTCGAGGATACTCTGGACCACGCGCGCGCCTTCGCCGCGGTTGCCGAACGAACTGCTGGCCCACCCGGTGATTCCCGCATCGGTGCGAATCCTCAGGACCACTGAGCCTTTGTCCACATCCAAGGTCTGGAGCGCATCGTAAATGGGAGGGCCGGGAGGGAGTTTAAGCAGGTCCGTCTCGACTGCCGTGATTTTCATTTGCTTCTGCTGTGCCGCCGCAACTGAGAACGCCGTCCCCAAAGCAGGCAGCGCCGCCGCCGAACGGAGAAGTTGCCTTCTGTTCATAATGGCTCCCGATCCGCACGCAATTCCGTAACCTCGTGCTTGAGACCTTCGGTCGTTACGCTCAGATCAGGGGGGTAAGGCGCACTTTGCGGAACTGCACCCTCCCGTGATCGCCCTGGAGCATAATCGGGCCGGGTCCCTTCTCATTGGCATCCAGAGCCCCGCCCGTTATCCCGGGCACCTCACCGTTGTCGATAATCTTGATGCCGTTGAGGATCACTGTCACGCGGTTGGCAATCAGGCTTATTTCATAAGTCTGCCATTCACCGGCGGGCCTGTCGGCATTAACGGCAGGGACGATGAACCCATAAAGAGCTCCCTGGCTGTGGATATCCAGGGGCCGGCCATAGCCATCGAGGGTCTGGATCTCATAACGGCCGCGCAGATAGACTCCACTGTTGCTCTTCGGGTCGACGTTGAATTCAACTTCGAGCTGGAAGTCGTTGAACTTTTGCTTGGTGTAGATGTTGTTCGCATCCTTATCCTGGTTCATCAGGATACCATCTTTGACGGACCAGCCGAGCGGGCGCCCCGGATCTTGGCCGAGCCAACCCGACACATCCTTGCCATTGAACAAATCGATCGGTTTGCCGGGCTTTCTCTGGGGCGGACTCGACGGCCAGACCGGTCCGCGGACGCCGCTCCAAGAAAGCGTTTCTCCATCTACGACTGCCGTTCCTTCCAGGCGCGCGTTTTTCACTGTCGCTCGCCAGACTTGCTGGGTTTGATTCGGAGGATTTCCCCGCGGGTATTGGAATCTCAGGTCGCCATTTTCGATGCTCACCTGCGGCAAGGCAAACACTGCGCCTCCGCCAGAATTGAAGCGCCCTTTGAGAGTTCCACCGTCGCGCTTCAGCTCCAGCCAGCAGAATCTGGGTAGCCCTGCTCGGGAACCCTTGGCGGTGATGTCCCATCGGCCCAGAAAGGCATCGTCGGCTGCCGGGCTCGCGGGCACGTCGAATGGACAGGCCGCCACCATGATCCAGATCAGAAGTACCGCAGGTTTGTATGAATGCATAGATCAACCCGCACTCCCTCTTTGAAGGAACTTGCCAAAGAGCGGCTTGTAAGGTACTCCACTTCCCCTGTGCTCCGCAAAAATTCGGTTCATGGCGCAGGACCACTCATTTTTGAAGGATCACACCTCCACAAAGTCTGGACCAGGATGTCTGGGGATTTCAATCGTGCCCCGACTGAACTACTCGTCGAAGCCGCGGTGTGAAGTTGCCTCATCGTCGACCCAGTCCTCCTCCGTATAACTCATTCCATGACGCCCGGGAACCTTGCGTGCCGGTCCGGATTGGTAGAGAGGACAAGATCGAGGACCGTAGCAGAAGGTCTCGGTTCGGTAGCGTCGTGCACTCGGATTCCACTGATCAATAATCATCTCGACCGCCATCTTGCATCCCCACATGCAGCTGGTGCACTTGTCCTGGTATGTTTGTGCTGCAAGCCGCCGATGACCGCGTTGCCGGTAGACTGGAAGCGGCGGTGGAACGCCGCGCCACGGAGGCGGCTGTGTCTCTTCCTCAACCTCCCTTACAGTGACTTTCAGATTGCTGATCTTATGAAATTCAACGGTCTCAAGACGCGGATCGGCAACCGGCAGCGCATCCCCGGATGCCGTGTTACCGGCCCGGAAATGGTGTTTGGCGCGAGCGCCTTCCCCCACACCGAGGAGAAAATCTCGGGCCTCACTTCCGATCCTGCCACGTAGGTTCCGGTCGGCGTTCCGGGCTGGCATGCCGGAGGTGGTGAAGTTCCTTCTCCGCCTCCTCCGCAGGAAGCCCACAGTAGCAGCGCCCCGAGCGCCCCGGCCAGTAGCAGTCGCGTGCGAACTCGCCGGTCATAGACCGCCACGAAAGCCAATCCCAGCAGCGAGACCAGGCAAGGTGGTCATGCCTGAATCTGGCGTCTGCGACCCAGCACAGCAATCCCGAACAGCAGGAACGCGGCGAGGATGTAGAACCGCAAGACGCCCCAGGAAAATGACTGGGGCGAGGTGAACATGAAATCGAGGTTCCGGTCGTGATGCACGGGGCCGATGTACCACCAGATGATATACACGGCCTCAAACAGTTTGCCTGTTCCACTCCAGACCCCCATCGCCAGCGCGAGGCTAGAAATAAAGACGGCGCCGACTGCAAAACCCAGCAGGCCGGCCCAGTCACGGGCCAGGAGCAGGCGCAAGGCGACGCCGGAGCCCATCAGGACTGCCACGATCACGCCCGCGAGCCATGCCGCAGGGAACTGCCGGCGAAGTGAATGGGCGGCGGAGAAGATGAGTTCGTCCGTTTGGTGGCGTGCCTCGCGCGTGCCCATCGCCGACCAAATGAGAATCGGCCAGAGCCATACCCAGGGCAGCAGTTCTCGTCGCGCCTCTTGGGCCGGATTGGCCAGGCTGGCGATGAGAAGCCCGGCCGCCACCACATACCACCACCAGCGTTGGCGCTTCAACATCAGCCGCAGCTCGGCCAGAAGCACCGCAGCAGCGCGGAACCGCAGCGCTGCGGGACTGAGTGGCGATAGGTGAACCATCGGTTTGCGCGCGGCGGCGCCGTTCATTGCGCCATCTCCCCGTGCATCGGCGGTCGCCGCGCGCCTGCGCCAGGGAGCAAGGTGGTGCCACCACGAGGGCCCCGCCGAGATAGGGCGGACTCGCAAGAAACCCCTCGCGGGATCGAAGCGGTCGAACAGGACTGCGGCGAGCAGGATGAGGGCAAACGCCACCGCAAACCAGTAAAGCCGCATCGAGACTAGGTCGATTCGCCAGGCGAAGCCTTGCCAAAGGAAAGACTTGTAACTGTGAAGGCCCGTCAGGATGCCGATCCCCATGCCCCCGTGATAGTCGGGGAGCTGCGCGTAGAGGCCGACCTTGAGATGCGACTCCAACAGCCCGAATCCCAGACAGTCGGCGAACGCGTTGTGCGCCTCGGGGCCGTAAGTTAGCAGGAAGACCCACAGGAAAAAGTACATGACGTTGCCGAAGCCGCCGCGCAGGCCGGGAAGGGTCTCAAAAAAAACCGCCAGCGCCGCTACGAAGGCCAGGGCCGGCAAGGCGATCAGCAGGAAGGGCGCGAGCAGCGGCCAGAGTTCGACGCGCAAATCCTGTCCCGCCCAGAACTGTCCTACTGCGGCCGCCACGGCGAGCACGAGCACGATCACCGCCATGACCCCGAGGTTGCTGAGCGCTTTGCCGAAAAGGTAGTCAAGCTTGTCGATGGGCGTGGTGGCCAGAATCTGGCCGACCCGTGTCTGGATATCGCGGCCCACGGTGTTCTTCACGACATAGAACCCGGCCAAGGACACAAAGATTGTCGCGCACATGGCCATCTGGAGACCAACCCAGGCCGAGTTATTCACGCCCCGGTAATCTCCAAAACGGAGTTTGACATCGTCCACAATGACGGCATAGCCCAGATACACAGTGGCCGCCAGCGTAAGGAGGAAGCTGTACCGCCGGACACGTTCGAGGAAATCAGCGAGGGCGAGATGGTACAGAACGCGTACCGTGTTCATGTGGCTGCCGCCTCGCGATGGGCCGAGATGCAATCGAGATACGCGTCTTCCAGTGTGGGCGGGATGGGCGTCGCATCCGGATGGGGAGACTTCTCGTCCACCACGCGCACATGAACGCCGTCACTGCGCCGGGTAGCGGCGCTGAGGAGAAAGGACTCTTTGACTTTGGCCAAGGCAGAACTGGGGATGACCCACTCCCAGACCTTGCCCGCCACGGACTTCAAGAGGGCTTCGGGCGAGGTGTGAGTCACCAGCCGCCCGTGAGAAATAACGGCCATCTGCGTGGCAGTGGCCTCAACGTCCGAAACAATGTGCGTCGATAGGATGACAACACGCTGGCCGGCGAGTTCGGAGAGCAAGTTGCGGAAATGCACGCGCTCCTCGGGGTCGAGGCCGGCGGTGGGCTCATCCACGATGAGCAGCTTGGGGTCGTTTAGCAGTGCTTGGGCTATGCCAATCCGCTGCTTCATGCCGCCGGAGAAACTGCCCAGCGGGCGCTTGCGCGCTTCCACCAAGTTGACCACCTCCAGGAGTTCGTCGATCCGGCGGCGGGCGGGACGTCCGGTGAGCCCCCTAACGGCTGCCATGTACTCGAGGAATTCGATAGCGTTCAGGTTGGGATAAACGCCAAAATCCTGGGGCAGGTAGCCGAGTTCGGCGCTCAGCGCGTCCGGGGAGCGCGCCGTGTCCACCCCGTTCCAGGTGATCCGGCCCTCCGTCGCGCGCGTGACGGTTGCCAGGATGCGCATCAGGGTGGTCTTGCCCGCTCCGTTGGGTCCTACCAGCCCCAACACACCTGGACCCAGCTCCAGGCTGAACTGCTTCAGGGCCCAGACCTTGCCGCTATACACCTTGCTCACTCCTTCAATCGCTAACCTCACCGTTTACGCGCCGTGCCCTGCTGCGCTGCGGCGGCCTCCATATGACAAAACGAAGTTGAGCTTGAGAAGGTTCCGCAAGCCCTGAGAGTAGAGCGGGGAATGACGCGCTTTTGCGCCCGGGTGAGCGGTGAGGCAAAGCAGGCAAGTGCCAGAACCAGAGCTGAGCGCGCGGCCGACGGAATGACGCCGAAGGGTGGCTGGTCCGGTACAATCTGGGCCAGGCGCCCAATCCAACGCGGGGTGAACTGGGGTCTGACCTGGCGCTTGGAAAAAGGCTAAATAAGTCTCAGAGGTCCTGGAGGCTGACGTGACCGGGATTTCTTGTACCAGAGGGAATGAGAGAGAATCCCCCCTGTGATCGGACCGGTTTTCTTGTACCAACTCTAGGGCGAGTTTTCGGCCTCTTCGGTGCCTGCCAAGTCGCGGCTAGCCGCGCGTCGGTTCACAAACATCATATAACGCCGTCGGCGCTGGGCGCGATTGGGCTCACGGTCCTGACCCTCTATTTCGCGTATTGCTCTCTCTTCCCGTGGGCGGCCGTTTGACTCGGCGGTGTCTGCCCGGCACGGAGGGCCGAATAGCCATTTCGGTGCCGATCAAAGTACTGAAAAGTCGATTCGAAACCCCACTCCGCCTGCAACTGAGCGGTCGTCAGCGCGGGATCGGTAGGCTCCACCAGGAAGTGGGCGTCCTCCACGTAGGACGTAATCCGCACGCGCCCCGGATACGCATCCAGCAGGCGGTCCGGGATGGGATAGTTGAAGTCATAGTGCGCCACCACAAAATCCAGGTTGAGATCGCGGACGACGAAGTTCACCTGGGAGTCCGTCTGTGCCACGACGCGCCCGCAGGGGTCAATGATGCGCGAATGCTCGGTGTGCACGGAGGTGATGACGTAGAAGTGGTGGAGGTAGGCATACGCCTGCAACGCGAACCCGCCGTGGTAAGCCGAAGGCCAGAAGATTGCCTTCGCGCCCTTGCGCGCGAGCGCCGCCCAGGTCTCCGGAAATCCCGCGTCGAAGCAGATCTGAATCCCCACCCTCCCGAAGTCCAGGTCCAACACGGCAGGTTCGCCGGCGGGCATGATTCCGTCCTCGAAAACCGTGTAGTCCGGCGTTGTGGTCACGGGATGCACTTTGTCGTAGATGCCCACAATCTGGCCCGACCGATCCAGGACCACGGCAGAGTTCCACTGCTTCCCTTCCCGCGCCGTCCGGATGGGACAAATGACGTAACAGTGATGCGCCTTTGCCCGCCGCGCGAAAGCGTCGGTGGTCGGACCCGGCACGGCTTCGGCGACTTGCTCGCGCGTTTTGCCCTCAACGCCGACGCCAGTAAACGTTTCCGGAAAGCACACTAGGTCAGGCTTCTGCTTCAGCGCCCGGTCGAAGAGGGCAAGCATCTGGTCGCGGTTCCCTTCGACGGCGGAATGCCTCTCACCATTCTGACAAGTGGTAACGATTCGGGCTATGCTGCTCTTGCGATTACTCTCGGAGGAGTCGTTCAGCGGGCTTCCGGCGAGAGAGTACGTTGGAGCAGCAGCCACGGCTGCCGCCGCGCCCCTCAATAGATTGCGACGTGAAAGTGTCGAGCGCATCATGATCGATGTCCTCCTGCTCCTTGTTCCGTCTGGAACGCTCCCCGATCGAGCACCACGTCCCCGCTGGCGGTCAGGGTGAAAGATTGACCTCTGCCGGGAACCGTCGCGATGCCCGTCACTGGCATCAGCCTGCCCGGCGTTTGTGTGTTTCAACGTACTTGCGGAATGCGGCGTTGATCGTCGGTTGATAACGGTTACTGTGTTTTCGGAAGAATGCCAGAACGTCAGGGTCGAAACGAACGGTGGTTTGTTTCTTGGCCCTGGGCCAACGAATGGCCTTCGCGAAGAACTCGGAGCCCAATTTCGGGACATCGGGATAGTGGATATCCGCGTCCTTCATTGCATCAATCTGCGCCCAGTCAGTCCTGGAGCGTCCTTCCGTTCGCTTCCCGCCCATCTCGGCTCGCCTTTAGGCCCGGAGGGCGGATAGATTGTAGCCCAGGTCGTCAGCCCTGGGAAAGACCCCTCACCCCGACCGTCTAGCCCAGCGGGGGAGAGGGTCGGGGTGAGGGGGAGGAATTGCGGCTTCCCTCCTGGTTCAGGAGGAGTCGGAGACAGGTCACTGCAGCTATGCGTGCATCTTGAGCTATCATTACTCCCCGGATGTTGACGTGGCTGGTCCAAAAACTCGGACGGGTTATCAGACCCTTTGTTAAAACCGACGTGTTTCGCGTTCTAAGCCGGTTTCTAGCCCTTCAGAAAGCGCGAGGGGGGCAGATGGGGGTGAACTGCAAGAAACCGTTTCTCGGCGAGTCTCGGGGGTTATTCTGACGTGGCAGCTCAGGGTCCATAATGGAAATTCCGGCTTGGAACTCTCCGCCTCCCAGCCTCGTACCAATAATGTGAGCGGCGGACCTCAGGAAGGAGTCTGCGTTCTGTTATAGGTGGGATCTCGGAGGTCTCAAATGATTCGGCGCGTCCTCTTTCTTCTATCTGTAACTGTTGCCTCACTGCAGTTCATTGCCGGCGCGCAAGCTGCGCCAACGGTGGAAGCAATGCTTTACAACCCGACGGCGGATGCTCTGGTGTTGAAATACCCTTACATCAAGCCCGTGGAAACCAAACCTCTCAAGCCGAAGCTTTCATTATGCGGGAGGGGTTTGCCCGATGGTAGCTTCACGCTGAACTATCGCATTGAGGCGGCTGGAAAGGTACTTGCCCAAGGTAACAGCGGAGTTAAGGTCATGTTCGGATGGTTTGAGGCTGGCGCGGAGCTTAAGGAGAAATATCCCCAGGCGGAAGGCGTTGCCTGGGAACTTGCCTCGCCGGGCAAGGCGCCGATCCAGGGCTATGCCCCGCTTTCCTGGTCGCGATTCCACGGCCGGGTCAAGTACCGGGACGGCCATTGGGATTCTACCTACATCAATCTCATCCCCACCTTCTGGGGAGCGCCGAGCGTAATGGACATCCCGGTCGCCGACGACGGCACATTCGATGCTCTTGTTCCAGCTCGAGTCTACATGGTGGTGAATGTCTGCGGCACGGGGTACCAATATAGCTCTATGGAGCGTTGGGCCTGGGACTTCGATTTAACCCGCGACCGCGAAGAGGTGTTCACCATCGGCCGCATGGAGCTTTACGGGATGCGCGCCTTCGATATCAAAGGAGGGGGCAGGAAGGTGCTCGTGCTCTTCCGCCCCACGGCCTTGACACGGCTGCTTAGGTTCGATGCCAATCAGGATGGGGTGCTCAGCGATTCCGAAAAGGATGCTCTCGGACCCGCGATGAAGGCTTCAGCCACTGCCATTGGTCCGGAGCTTAAAACCGACCAAGTCAAGGTCTGGCTCGACGGCAAACCGATCCCCATCGTCCAATTCAACCAGATCCCGGAAGCTTCGAGCGACGGCTGCTGGCAGGTTCTCTATATGCTCCAGGTGATTCCAGTTTCACCCTTCAACAACATCGTCCGACATGAGATCAGGTTGGTGGTCGAATCCCAAGAGGAACTGCACGGGAAGCCGATTGTAGACTTCGGCGAGGGCTCGGTTGGCTTCTCGTTGTTCTGAACTGAGGACACGAACCTGCGACGCCTTGCAAGTTGACGTGACCGGTTTTTTTGTACCAGTCGAAGTGAGAGAGAATCCCCTTGAGGAAGAGGACTGGCCATGTCAACGAGGGGACACAAGCCAGACCCGACCGTAGCTGTGGTGCCGTCCAGATAAGCCTCAGTACGACCCACTCTTCGGTCCAACTGGCGTGACCGGGGCTTTTTGTACCAGGAGAAATGAGAGCGAATCCCCTGAGTGAGCGGGCCGGCTTTTTTGTACCAACCTCAAGGCGAGTTTTCGGCTGTTTTGAGTGGGGAGGAACACCGGTCATGTCAGCGAAGAGACACAAGCTGGAGCAGATCGTAGCCGTGCTGCTGTGCAAATAAGCCGAGATTAGCCCAACGAATGAGTCCGACCCGCGCTTCCAAGACCTCCTGCGCCGCACGAATTTTCCCAATTGGGCGGACCTTGCCCTGAGGCCTGATTCCCTTTCGCCGCCATGAACAGTCCCGGTCTCCTTGATCCATCACAGAGTGAGGGCACGAGAAACAGGAACACCACGCAGGGCCAAGGTCGGATCCGATGCCTCGCGGCTCGGAGACCTCACTGGCGGTCTGAGTGTGAGGAAGGCTAGCTGCTCTATCCTTGCGGCAGCAGCCCAATGTGCATCCTTGCCCACCGAGATGCGGCTACACAGCCTCCATAGTCGAGGGGGGCTTGGGGGCGATGTTATAGGTGACGCTCACAACGATGGGTATCTCGGCAAGAATCCTGCCGCCAAGAGCTTCCAGAGTGTCCCAAGGGACTCGCAGGGGGCGGGCTGTGCGGGCGTCAACACTCTCCCAGCACCGGATCTCTATCTGGCAGCCGAACTGCCTTCGCCCTTCCCGCATTCCGGTTACTCGGTCCTCATGCAGGATGGCCATAGACTGGAACGCCCCGATTGAGGCAAGCGAAGCTTCCGTGATGGCTGTCGCCTGCCGTACCAGTTCCAATCGCTCTGCCGTAGCCTCCCCGATGACACGAGCGGCGAGGCCCGGGCCTGGGAAAGGCATTCGGTCGTAGATCGAAGCCGGCAGGCCGACCGCCTGCGCGATCCTTCTCACGCCGTCCTTGCGCAGCTGGATTAGAGGCTCGATAATCTGATAGCCAAAGGCTTGCTTGGGGTCGATGCCCAACTGTTCAAACACATTGTGCTGCCTTTTTATCCCCGCCACGGTCTCATCCACATCGGTAAGGATGGTGCCCTGCAAGAGGAACTTTGCCCCACTCTCCCGCACTAGGCGGCCGAAGACATGCCTGTAAAAGGTCTGCGTGACTGCCTCGCGCTTTTCCTCCGGATCCGTGATCCCCTTGAGCGCCTTGAGGAACTCCTCGCGCGCGTCAACCAGTTCCACGTGCACACCCAGGCGGGCAAACACGGAGACAACTTGCTGGGGCTCGTCCTGTCTCATGAGAGCCGTGTCAATAAAGTAGGTCTTTAGTCTGTCGCCCAGCGCCCTATGGGCGATCAATGTAACAGTCGAGGAATCCACTCCGCCAGAAAGGGCGTTGATCGCATACCCGTCCCCGACGATAGAGGAGATTCTCTTCACCTGATCTGCGATGAACTGCTGGGGGTCCAAGCTGTTGATCGGTATTTCGATGACTGCCATGTTGACCTCGAGAATGGTGATTCTGTTCCGACACTTCGAGTGCGACTCTGTTGCGGGGCGGTATCATAGCACGCGCACATTCGCTGCGACATACGCGGTGGCCAGGGGCCTTGAATTACCTCGGGTGCACGAGGGTATTGGGCAGCGTCGCGTCCACCAGCCAAGCTGGATTGGTCCTGGGAAACAAGCTTTGCGGACATTGAGATTGGACTTGATCGACGCATTCTGGCCGCAGCCCTGATTCATCTGTTTGTGGGCGAACCCAGAAGGGCGTTTGCCGCCCTTGCAGATCTGGCAGTTGCGGAAGCTGTGGCGGCGAGGTTTTTGGGCACCCCAGGAGACTTTTCTACTTGCGCCCCGGCACGAGTGTTGGGTGGCCCGGCGTGGTTGGCGGCGCCGAACTAACGTGAACGCAACATTACGCGCGGACCGCTCGATTGGGATTGGCTCCTAAGTTGTTGCAATTTCGAAGGCGACTAGATAGAGAACGCAACAGAATGTTCATTTTGGTGCATTTCGCAGGGATTGCCCCGTGTACTCCCAGTGACCTTGGCCAGGACAATCCCTGCACGAAGTGGAGCATTCCTAGAGTTTTGTGGCTCGCATCTCGGCCTGTCTGATATTCTCAAGCAGCTCTGCGGCCTTTTCTTTCAGGATTTTCAGTAACTGCGGAAGGTGCTGGACCGCAGATGCTCGCACTTCTCTGGAAGCGTTGAGCAAGGGAATTGGCTCCTCAGGAGGTGCCGCCCTTTCGTAGGCTCGGTCGTCGTCGGAGGTTTCGTGGTAAAGCAGCACGTCGCGAACTGCAAGCTGCCACTTTCCTCCGACTCGACAGTAGCCGAATTCGGTGCCAGTCCGCACGATCGTAGGCTCTTCAACCCCACTCATTTCGAGCGTGGACTGGACCGGTTCGCTGTATACAATGGGCTTTCCGAGCCACGCAGGCACGCCCAGATTCATCTTGGCTAGACGCTGATTTGCGCAGTCAATCGCAGCATTCAACTTGTCGGAGTGTTCGTTTAGAAGGTTAGACAGTTCCTGAAGTTCCGTAAAGGCTTCCGCCATAGGTTTCCACCATTCTGGGCTTCCGCCCAATGAAATATCCGCTTGGTTTCCACCAAGCGATGACTCCTTCCGAAGTCATAGCAACACTAGCAGAGATCTGGCAATTTGTCAAGAGCCTCCCGCAGCTTCTCAGTCGCGGCTAATACAACGCCATCAACGCAGCATGGGCGGCCTGTGTGGCTTGCATGTCCGACACTGCCACGTACTTCATCGTGCTCCCGATGGCCTTGTGCCCGAGGCACTGTTTGACCAGGGCGAGGTTAACATTTCCCGCGATGAGATGCGAGGCCAGCGAGTGTTTGAGGGCGTGAGGATGCCGCTTTTGTGGCGGAAGTCCGACGATTTCGCCGCACGCCTGGAAGATGCGGAAAAACTGCGAGCGGTGAAGCCGGCCGCCCTTCTGCGACGTGAAAAGGAAATCCGACCCGTCAGCTTTGCGCTCGCGCTGCCAGGCCCGGAGAGCCATCACTTCGTCGAGCAAAGGCTGGCCCTTGTGCCGATAAAGCGGCTGAACCGTGTGGAGCGAGCCCTTTAGCCGATGGATCGAAATCGACTCGACCTTCAGGTCAACGTCTGCCAGCTTCAGACTGCAGACCTCCGATGCCCGGAGGCCGTGGCGGTATCCGAGCAACATCATCGCCCAATCCCGCGGCGAGCGAGACCGAGCCGCCTTCAGGACTGCGAGCAATTCATGGGGCGTGAGGGCAATCATCGCCATTTCGGGTCCTGGCCGTTGTTTGACGTGCTCACCCCCGCGTGGATCGCTGCTCGCTTCATCGCTTGCCTCGTTTCGCGCCCTGGCGAGGGCGACCGCCGAGCTTCCCCCACTTGGAAAGCTCCTGCTTCGAGTGCCTGCTCGCGCGAGCCTGCCCACCGAGTCGGGCCCAAGCCTGTCTCTGCTCGGGAGTCGTTGTCCGGGCTCGCGCCTCTCCTCCAAGTTGGCCCAACGCGGCTGCATGTGGGTTCTTCATGCGTCTTATATTACATAGCGCCAAGTAGGTTTGTCAAGGGATTTGTGAGAATCCCCGCAAGATCCCCGGAGTTGGCCGGATTTCCCTTGTTTGGCATGCTGGCGATGGGCGGAGCAATTGGCGGTGCCACGAGAACGGACGCACCCAAAGGCGAACGACGGGGCTGAACCATGCGCCTGGGTCAACCAAGGAAGACCGGATGTTGGAATCCGCACCTGACAAGGCGCGGCCGAGGGCTTGGTTTGACCACGGAGGAAAGGGAGCCGAGTCTTGGGGCAAGCGCGGCCAGAATTTCTCCTTGGCGGTGATCGGCGGCCAAGGGGTCCCCCCCTGACTTCTGTCCGCTGGGTTTTTCTGTGACGTGTTCCCAGCCCTCACTTCAAAATGAAAATGAAAAAAGAAAAATGAAAAAAGTATTTGAAAGAAATCAAATCAGTAGAGGTTCCGAAACACGGTCAGGGTCTCCAAGTGCAGTACTGCACAAACTTGACGCGCCTAAACCAGTAGGGGCAGGTCAATCAGCTCTTACCTTGGTTTGTGTTTTTGGTTGTGAGAGAGCTGGGTAGCCCAAACTCGGTCCATTGGTCTGCCGTTTTTCGTGTCAACCTGGGGGTCAGCGCGGCTTGCTTTGTAGGTCCGCGGCTTCTCCGTCCCAAAACCGCAGACCTCAAAAAACGAGGTCTGCGCTACCCGCTCCTTGTTTTTTCGTCGCTCTCACCTGCTGCAACGCTCGATATTGATCGCTTTTCCGATGCCGCGGTAGCGATCGGCATGGCATGTGAGGACGAGGATTTGCAGACGCTGGGCAGCAGTTTGCAGCAGGTCTAAGACGCGTGCCTGGCGAACGGGGTCAGTGTTTGCCAACACGTCGTCAAGGATGAGCGACTGGGGATCGTCCTCGCTGAGCGCAGTGGTCACGGCGAGGCGCAACGCCAATAACAGTTGTTCTTTCGCACCCTGAGACAGGGATTCAAAAGGGACCATCTCGTCTTCACTCTGGCCGGCACCACGAATCTGCAGGTTCTCGTCCAAAAAGACCTTGCGTGAAGTCACGCCGGTGAGATCGGCGAACGCACTGCTGAGGCTTTCCTGAAGCGGTGCGAGCACGGCTCGTGTGGCGGCTTGTTTCCGACGCTCCATCAAATCGTGGAGCAAGCGTGCCGCCCAACCGCGACGCCGGGCGGCCTGCGCCTCGGGCTCCTTGACCTCGATCTTTTCCAGTAGCTCTGTTTCGCGTGAGTACAGACCCTCCGAGCCCTGCGCCTCCAGCGTGCCGTGCAACCTATTACGTTCATCCTTTCGTTTCTCCAATTCGCCCTGCACCTCGCCGGCGGCGGCAGCTGCCCTGCGGTTGCGCTCAGGGAGCTTCTCCGCATCGGGAGGAAGCTTACGTCGCGTGCCATCAACCAGTGCTCTTGCTTCGGTGAACGCATCCTGCGCTTTCGTTTGGGCTGCTTCCATCCCATCGGGATAACGGCAACGGGTGTCAGCGATTTGCTTCTCAACTCCACGCTGTCGCTCCTGCCGCTTCACCAACTCCGTCTCCGCATCATGGCGGCCATCGCGACACTTCGACAATGATTCTACCAAGCCGTTGACGGCTTTAATGCGTTGCTGAATAGCGTCATTCGCGTGCTTCGCTTCAGCTTTCAGGCTTTCTTCTTGTGCCTCTAAATCAGAGACCGGCAGCACTTCTTCGGTGGATTTCGGGTGCAGGGTCTTCCGGAGGTTGGCGAGATGCGCGTTGCGCTGGTTCGTCTCAAGCTTCACACTCTCGATGTTGTCGAAGCCGCCGAAGGCGCGCTTCAGTTCACGCTGGGCATCTCGTATTTTCGCGTCAAGGTCTTTGCGCTGTTCCACTAGCGAAGCAGCTTGGGCAACGGTTGTCGCGCCGATTTCAGCCAACGCCGCGGACAGTTCGCGCTTGTACTTGTCTGACTGTTCCTCAAGTTCTTTCAATTCGGCTGCGCCAGAGCGAACGCGAATATCGCCCCAGCCCTGCAGACGTAGTCGTAGGGCCTGTCCGCTGGTGATGGTTTCGGTCTTACCCCGCTCGATCTGTAGCTTGCGCTTGGCGCCTGAGTCGGTCACTTCGACCGCTCCCGCTTTTTCGGGCGTCAGATCCACCGTGATACCGGTGGCCTTGATTTGGGCGGCCAACTCAGTGAGTTCTCGATCCAAGCCCTCCAGCTTGCTGAGCTTTTGCGGCGTTAACCCGGGGATCTTGGATTTCTGCTCCTCCAACCGGCTTGTCTCTACGGCCAGCGATTCAGCTTCTTTGAGTTGGGCCTCCAGCTTCGCCAATTCGTCTTGAATGCGGCGGCATTTCAGCAATCCCTGCTTACGGTCCAGTTGAGTTTGCAGATCGCCGTGCTTGGCCCGTTCATCTTGTAGCGCCTGGCTGGCTTCGTTGTGCAGGCGAACGAGTTCGGCTTCTTGATCCTTGAACTGCTGGACACGGCGGTCGAGTCGGCTAATCTCCGCCTTCGACTCCTCAACGGTTTTCCTTGAGTCACCGACGGTTCGAATATCGGCCTCGACAGTGTGCAGTTCTTTCTGGGCGGCTGTGAATGCGTTCTCATGTGTCTTCAATTCGTTTAGGAGCAATTCAGCATCGCGGGCCTGTTGGGCCACTACTTCGGCCTTTCGCTTTGTATCCTTGGCTTCCCCCTCCAGCCGGGCAATTTCCTCGTTGAGACTCTGGAAGCGGGTCTCCGAGTCGGCAAGCTCACGGGCTTTGCGCTGCACCTCAGCCAATTCGGTCTCCATTGCAGCCAATTCCTCGTCCGCGCTAGCCACTGGGCCTTTGGTTTTGGGACGTCCCTGCTCGGTAAACATCTGGCTATAGTCGCTGGTGAGCGTGGTCTTCAACTTTTCAATGAGCGGATCGAGTTCGATCTTAACAAGGTGCGAGCGCACCAGTTTGCCCGGCTCACCGTCCCATTGTGGCCAGACAACCGGCTCACCCTGGCGCGCCCAGAGATATTGCAGCAGCCCCCAATGCTCCGGCTTGGTCGCGCCGCGGCCAGGTTGGCCCGAACCCAATAGTTGCTGCACGCGCCCGTCGGCTTTGTCGCCTTCCTCAATCAACCGCCAAGTGCCGTCGGTCATCTGGCTCAGCTGGCTGCGCGGCGCTTCCAAGAACGTCTTCTCGACACGGTAAGTCTTGCCATTCTGCCGAAACACGACCACCACGCTGGGCGCGAGGCTTGTGCCTACGGGTTGCAACGCCTTAATCTCCTCGGAGCGACAGGTATGACGGTCAAACAGTGCACGGGCGGCAGCCTTCACCAGCGTGCTCTTACCGATCTCGTTGTTGGCCGCCAAGATGTTCAGTCCATTGTCCAGAGGGCCGATGTGGACTGTCTCGTTGAACTGCCCGACGTTGCGCAGTTCAATCGTCTGGATGATCATCGGATCGCCTCCTGCAGCTTCTGCGACAGAAGTTGGTGGGCGAACTTGAAGAAATCCCCGTCCAACATGGACATCTCGATCTTGGCGTTGCTCAGCAACGCCTGCGCTTGGGACAACGGAATCACCTGCGACTGATCGATACCGGCAGGTAGGGGCGCGTTGGTTGCAAGGTGCTCGATCTGGGTCAAGTCCGCAATCGTCTGCGCCAGCAGCGGGTGGTTGCGCTGCAGTTCTTCCAGTTCTGCAGCCGAGAAGGCTACCGAAGTCTGATCCAGTATCTGCGAGACGAGGAACGGCTCAACCGCCGATTCCAGCCACTGTCGTGCCTCAGACAGCGCCCGAGGCGAAACGCTGCCGCCAAGTTTAACACGCAATACTGTTCGGTCTGCCAACGGACGGAGTTCCGCAAGCTTGTATTCCAGCGACTGTCGCGCCGTTTGAAGGTCGGTATAATCACACTCCAGCATCTGCCACCGGAGCGTCGCTACGGGAATTTGTTGCACGTTCGGCGTCGCCCCACGAGCCGCGATCTCCACCAGCGCAATAGACCCAGCGCCGGCTTGCTCAAAACCGTCTGGCTCAGCCGTGCCCGGCATCACCAACCGTCCGTGGTCGTACATCTGCCACGTGTGCCAGTGGCCAACCGCAAGGTAATCCAGTCCCGCGCGGGTCGCCGCTTCCAACGCGATGGGAAAATCGTTGGGCTGATGCTGCGCGGGAATCGCCAGCGCGCCATGCGTGATGCCAATTTGTATGCGGTCGTCCGGAAGCTCGCGCGCCAATTCCGCGATCTTCAGGCTGGGATCAATTGTGGACACCTTCTGCTTGAGGGGCGATGCAATCAGGCGTGCCCCGGCGCAGTCGTAAACGCCCGGCTCGGCGAGGATCGTCACGTTTGGTGGCTTGCCGGTGAAAGGCTTTCGATTCCAGATTGAGCCCGGCCCGGTGTTCGGATCGTGATTTCCGGGCAGAATGAATATCGGTAGGTCGGAGAGGCTGCCAAACTTCGCCAGTGCTGCGGTAATCACCGCATCGTCTACCTGCCTGTCCTCGAACAAGTCGCCCGCGATCAAGAAGGCATCCACGGCCAGTTCATTGGCCTTGCGCAGCGCCGTCTCCAAGGTCTGCAACCGTGCCTTGCGCAGCAACTCCGCCTTCGGGCCAAACTGCGAAAACCGTGCCCCCAGTTGCCAATCGGCCGCATGAATGAATTTCACAGTCTCGTTGTCCTCCACCCCAGCCGCACTAAGCTCGTCGAGCCGTAGACCTGAATTTCCGTTTTGACTTCCCGGCCGACTAATTAATGTACACCTGGCCACCTCCGAATGCATGCGCCAGCCAGGTTTTTGAGTGCAGAGCCTTTTCGGCGGGGGGCGGGAAAATCCCAAGGCCCACAACAGACACTTTTCCTTCCTGCCTCCTCCGTCCCCCCAATTGGCGCCAACCCACGGCTCGCCTATCCCTCTGGCAAGGATAGTGCCGCGATCCTTCGCACCATCGCCCAGAAGATCCGCCGCGTCAGATGGCTCTCCGCCAGGAGCAGCCAGTAATAACGGGCGTGTTTGATCAAACGTCCCTCGAGGGGCGACTGGGTGTTCTTCCCCCGAGAGTCGGTCAAGGATTGCCCGATGAGTTCGCTGAATCCCAGACGTTCCTCCAACTCCCGCACCAGAATCAGGCCACCATCGGAAGTCA
>Ga0315291_10002491_pt1 | contig 24129 bp, 37 predicted proteins | sample YL17G12_20_MG_FD_203070 | JGI IMG/M metagenome (GOLD analysis project Ga0315291, IMG submission 203070) | Sediment microbial communities from Yellowstone Lake, YNP, Wyoming, USA - YL17G12_20 | ecosystem: Environmental > Aquatic > Freshwater > Lake > Sediment | place: USA: Wyoming | collected... | reverse complement strand
ATCGCTGGACTATCATGCCACGATGATGGTTCAGATATTCACAACAGTCCTGATAACAATAATATACTTCATAGCAATACTGCAACTCGTGACCAACATCAGAAGCACAGGAAAGGTGATATAGGCATGTGGGAAGTGTTCTATATGATAACAGAAAACCTGTATGCGAGCTTCGAGAACATAGTACTGCTAGTGTTCCTTCTGGGGATGATAATATGGTTCTATGCAGACTTCAAAGTAGGAGTCGTGGTAACATTCCTGCTTAGCGGAGCAATATTCATATGGTTCTATGCTGCTGGACTGCAATGGGACAAGTTCCTGATGGTGTTCATAGCATCATTCATAATCATGGCACTATCTTTATATACCATAAGCAAGACTGCATACAAGGGTGGTGTGGTATGAGTTCGTTATACAATGGTCTGTTCTTCTTCCAGTTCGTGGCATTCTGCGGAATATTCTTCTACGAGACTTATGTGCTCATGGCACGATTCAAAGGGCTGGGCAGTAATGCGACAGCGATGTACTGGCTTCTAAGTATGCTCGGGACTTTCTTCTTCGGAATAGGAACTATCGTGACGATTCTGGGATATGATGAGATGATGTTCATAACACTATTCTTGTTCGAGGCGTTCTTCTTCATGGCACACATCACATACCTGTTCATATTCGTATTCGTGTACACGCTCAACGACAAGCCATTGCGTGATGAGAAACGGTGGACTGGGAGCGAGAATGGATGACAAGAATTTTGTTATGGTAATGATAGGCACTATTGCTGCTGTCATAATCATAACCTTAGGAATAAACATGATGCTCGCTGATTACTGGAGTACTGCCGATTCCGACGACAGGTTTGATTATAAGAACGACACGAAGATAGCAACAGCATTATTGTATGGTGACTGTCGTGATGGTGATGTGAATATCACAACAAACACTACTATCACAGAGGACATGTTTTACCAAAACCTTTTCATCAATTACACAAACAGGATAAATGGTAATGGCTGGAAGATTTTTGTATGCAACTATACTTACTTTTACGGCGAGATTTGGAACAAGGGTAATAATGGTTCTTCTGCTTCTGGAGGAACTGGTGGTGCTGGAGGTGCTACTGGAAATGCTGGAAATACTCCTCTTAACAATCTTGGAACTGCTGGCAAGACAGGAACTACTGGTGCAGGAGCTTGTCCAACACCAGCATCAGCCATAAATACCTGTATGTCAAACTATACCACCACTGGCGGTAATGGTGGGCGTGGAAAAGCAGGTATAGGAGGAGAATCTCTTAGCGTACCATTCTGCTCGTTTTATATGACGAGAAACTATCTTGGATGGGAGTATCTCAGAATCGGAACAGCGTCTAACATCATTTATACTTCTATCGGGAGTCTTGGCGGATGCTCTGGTGGTGGTAACGGATCTGGAACAGGAATAGGTGGTGGCGGTGGTGGCGGTGGAGCTTCTGGCGGCAGTGTGTATTTATCATCAAAGCATCTTGTGATTGATGGCACAGCACAGCCTCCACTAATCAACTGTCAGGGAGGGCATGGTGGAGGAGGAGGAAATGCTACTTGTTATGGCAACTGTTGCGGCGGTGGTGGTGGAGGGCAAGGAGGAACTGGAGGGTTCATAATGATAAATTATGACACTGTTGATGGTGACATGAATTTTAGTGCAGGGATAAGATTTAAGGTTGATGGTGGTGATGGTGGTACTGGCGGAGTAAAAACAGGAGAAGGCATATGCACAGATGGTCTGTATGGAGGTTTTGGTGGCTGCGGGAAGTGTGCCATGATGGACTCTGATGATGGAATCATAATACCTTGCGGCTGTGATACATCATTCAATGTGACTGGCACAACAGTATGGAACACCACATCAACACCCACGCCAACTGTGACACCAGCACCATAATAGCGAGATGATGATATTGAGAAAGACACTAATAAGCATTGTATTTGCGATGATGATAGCAGTATGCGGCGTGCTTGCCGCAATGACCATCACAGAAAAAGATTATCAGAGAATCAACTTCGCAACAACAAGCCTCCAGTACAGGTTCTCAGAAGTGCAGTACTATCCTGATAGTATGGCTCTGTATGCAGAAGTGACATACATGACTGCAGTGCCTTTCGCAGTGAATGATGACAGGTATTTTCTTAACACCACAAAGACCACTAGGTACACGTATGATGGTACAGACTTCTGGCAGTGCATACTATCATATCCTGAAGTGTCATGCTTCGAGGCTTATGTCCTGCCAGCGTGGGCAACAAAGTTCATGATACTTGATGGAGTGCAAAGAAGATACCTAACGAGCCTGCAAGACAATGGCAAGCCATTTTTTACTTACGAGCTGCGTTCCTATCTTGGAAGGTTCAACACATAATCATGTGTCTTTTGTGTCTTTTGTGGTTTTCCGAAGCCTATTTATAGGATATTGTTCTAGTGGCTTTCTGATGCATGAAAAGGAAGTTTCTGCATTAATAGAAACACAACAACACAAGGAGGTGCATAAAGAATGCACATCTTAAAAAATAAGAGAGGAGTGTTGGGTGGAGTGATGGGTAATGTCGTCGGACTTATCGTCGGTGTAGGAATCGCTACGCTTGTGATGATAATGGTCGGTGTCCTTGGTGGACAGGCATACCAGCTCACAGAGAGCAAAATCACAGCCATCAGCAACACCACAATCAGAGCGACAATAACTGACAGCATAGGACAGGGATTCGTGGCACTGCAAACAGCAGCACAATACCTGCCTCTGATAATTCTGGCAGTGGTCATCGCAATAGTCCTCGCACTCGTGCTAGGCATGGGAGTCATGGGCGGCGGACAACAGGGCGGAGGCGCATTGTAAAAATCTTCCGAAAGAAGAATCCTCTTTTCTCTTTTTTTTATGATTCTTTTGGCAAGGTGAAACAATGGCAGGAATAAGCTTTGAAGGAACAAGCCTCGTAGCACTAATCACTGGCGTAGGAGTCGCTGTTCTTGTGATGATCATGATTGGTGTCATGGCTGGCACTACTTATAATCTGGCTGAGCCTAACATCAACCTCGTAGGAAGCTACACAGGATGGGTAGCGCAGGAACAGTTCGTCATGGACAACGCAACAGGAACAGCACTGAAAAATGCGTACATACGAAACGTGTCGTTCTCTAACAGCACAGAAACGATACTCTCTGCGAACTTCACAGTGAACTACGCAACAGGAGTAGTGCTTCTGCTCGATGGAGCAGGACACCGCCCAGTAAACGGCGGAGCTGCTAACGTAAGCTACAACTACAAGAACAGGACTATGGAACACCAGATTAAGGAAACGGCACTCGGAGGATTCCAAAGCCTGCAACAGGTAGGAAGCTTCATGCCACTAATAATACTGGCAGTAGTTGTTAGCATAGTGCTAGGCGTAGTTATGGGAATCAGCGCATTGCAGCGACAGCACGAAGGAGGCGGAGGAGCACTCTAAAATAACGAGGACAAAACATTTTTTTTATTTTTTATTATTCTATCACAGTCTCTTATCAGTGATGCTGAATCGGTAATCATTATTAGCCTTCTTGTACACAAAGCCCTTCTGTATCATAGAATTAAGCCCTGCTATCTTGTTATCAAAGCAAGGAAGTATCACTATCGGAATGTCCTTGAAAGCACACCCGAGTATTATCTGCATAACATTCACAACACGCAAGTCAGCAGTATCAAGCCTTATGATGCGGCGCAGCTCTATGGCTGGAATGCCATGATGGAATATCGGTCTGCAATACACATAAATCAGAGGCTCTGTCATTTGGAACTAGCCTGTTCAGGAATCCCATGTGCTGGTACTGCGGCTACTGCCGGCTTCGCATACACCTGACTCATATACTCCTGAGCAGAATCCAAGAGGTCTGCTATGATGTCCTCTGATAGCGCAATATACAGTATCTCACCAAGAAGCTCTGCATGCGAGTACAGCTCCTCACCATCAGGATTCATAGCACAAAGCTTTTCTGCAACACCATCATATCTTGTGTCTTTCTTTATTATGCCTCGTGCTGCGAATGAGAAATAGTAAGGCAGTATCCTAGAGCAGTAATACAGCAGGTTGTTCTTAGCATCCAGTATTGCAGCAGAAAGTTCTGTCGTGGGATTACCTTTTGATGCTTGAAGGTTTGCCATCCGAATACGGTATATCCCTCGTGCATGCATGAATGCGTCTATCGTCGCATAAAAGTTCACAAGGTGGCTTGCTGCCACTCCTTTGTTGTCTCCTGCCATGAGCTTGTCATCCTATAGTTGGTACAGTAAAGAGCTTCTCTTTTGGAACTCCGTACTTGTCCTGAAGATGCTTGGTCTTGAGTATCCCTTTTGCTGCTATGATTCCGTAAAATATTGTTCCTATGACTGCGAATAGTGAGCCTATCCAGAATGATGACAGACTGCCTCCTAGCACTATGAGCATTGCTGCGATGCTGAAGTACGCCATCCTTAACGCATTCATCTGTAGCCGGTGTACCTCTTTTGCCATCTCGTACTTGGTGATTGTTTCTTTGGCAGCAATGTTCTGCGGTGGTACTATCTCGGCATCAGGCATAATCACATCCTCATGTATCTTTCTACCGTTGCAATATATTCAGTGTACTTCCTGTATTCTTGGTCTGACAGCCCTGCGATGTATTCTTTGCTGAAGTCCTGCCGTATGTTCTTCTTAATTTCGGACTGCGCAGCGATGTATCCGAGAATAAAAGCAAAAATGCCTATTGCTAATGTGACAAGAATTAAAATGTAGTCTGTATCTATCATCATTTCACCCCGACATAGTTTTTGAGAGCCAGCATGACAATATCAGAATCCGTCACCCTGTCTGTTGTTCCTTCATCCATGCGCTTTATCTTCGCAACCCTTATCAGCTCCTTTGACGATTCTGGAAGCATTATGTGTTTCTGCATAGCCATACAACACTTTAAGGCATAACGGATATTTAAATCTTTCTATGTATGAAAAGGTTTATATATCTGTGCTGTCATAAAGCAGTCATGCCTAATATTGACATGCAGACAGCACCAATACATTCTGCGATACAGAAGAAGATGGAAGAGTCTGCCTATTCTGCGAATGTCGAAAAGACATTCTTCGACAAGGTGTTCGGAAAGGATGATGTTCAGGCTATAAGGATGCTTATGAAGAAGGAAGAGCTTACTAGGAGTGACACTCTGGAGCTGCTGTACCTTCTGACTAGCACCGAGAGCAAGCTGTACAACTATTCTGCGAATGAGAGGTACGTCATGGCAAAGTTCTTCATATGGATAAGAAGCTTTGCGCAGGCTGTCGAGAAGCATTATGACTATCTTGACGACCTCAAGAAGTATCAGATGCTTGACGAGACTGGTGCGAAGCTTGCGAAGAATGTTGAGCGCACACTCTCGCACATCACGAAGTTCTGCTGCGATGTCTACCTGATGATTTCACGCTCCAGCCTGTCGCTTGGTGGTGTAGGATTCAAAGAGCCTCTGATGAGCAGGTTCGAGGTTAATTACGCATCACAAAGACCAGTAGCAGAAACAGAGCCTAAAAGAGGATTCTTAGGAATGAGAAGGGCAGAGGTCTGAGTATGCTTAACCCTTTTAAGATAAAAAAGTGGATGGCATGCCTGTTTCCTTCGATGATAACTGCGGTGTTCTTCGCAGTAGGGATGCAGTTCTTCGGATTCTTCATAGGAATAGGATTCATGCTTCTAGGAGCACTTTTAGGCACTATGCTAGGAGCTATGCTTCTCAGGAATCCTTACACCAAGATGCTGGAAGGGAATGGCATAATGGCATGGAACATTGACAGCACAGGAATAATCAACCCATTCATAGTACATCTTGACAGCCCGTACATCAAAGGATTCTACAAGAAGAAGGAGATACGAGATGTCTGGGACAGGAACACAGTGATGCAACTAGCAGACCCTAAGGAGATAAAAGGCACGATACAGGATGGCATGATAGAGTTCAAGATACCAAAGGCGCAGGTAAGCACTGACAGGTTCATACACTACACACGCCCAGTAATACTGTACAACGAGCAGCTAGGCTCTATTATGACTAAGGACATGTTCGCAAGCAAAGAGAGCTATGGATTCGTAAACCACCAGCTAACATTCCTCGTAAGGCTTGTTGAGTATCTGAACATCACGATGACTAACGTGGCAAGGACAGTCACAGACCTCGCACTAAAGCCTCAGGACAAGGGCAAGTATGTCAAATGGCTAGTTTACATAGTCATAGGGATACTGGTGATTGCGGCAATATATGTCGGTGTAAAGTATGCTCCTCAAATGATAGGATCTATTGGAGGAGCTGCAAAGACTGCTACAGCAGGAATCAGCCAGACGGCATCAACAGTAGCACCAGCAATGCCAAAATAGAAAGAATTAAATACTTTAAGGTTTAAAGGTATCTTCTCAGTGAACACGAAGTTCGCTTTCTGGACAGAAAACGAACTTGTGATGTGGTGATTGGATGGGAGGAGTTGAAGAAATGAATGCTATAAGGTTCAGCCACGAGTACACGAAGAACATAGGAGATGTTTTCGAGATAAGGATAGAGGAGGAGAAATGAATGGTTGTTATTGGTGACAGCATAAAAGATGTCCAATGTTGGGTAAGATTTCGGAAAGAGCATCTACTGCTTGAGAGACAGAAAGTGCCTTTTGTAATCAAAGAAGAATTACGGGACAGGGTTAGAAGGAAACTTCTGGCAAAGATTCAAGAGCTTGAAAAACTCGCTCAAGTTTTAGACCATGACATTAAAAGCGCATCAAAGTATGAACATGAAAAAGTTGCCTATCTTAGAGATAGGAAGATAGAAGCGTTAAAGGAGGTCAAGAGATGAGTGATAGGCAATCATCAAGAATTAGGCAACTAAAGAAAAGATGCACAGAATATAAAGATACTAATATCGCAAGAAAAGAATATACCCATCAAGTGCAGGAGTTCTGTATTTGGTTGTTGGAGAATAAGCGTTGTACTAAAGACGAGATGCGAGTATTTTTTAATAGGAGGAGAAAAGATGAATGATGCTGACTGGGAAGATATTATCAAGAGTCGTGAGATGTGTTCATCAGACATTATGAGTACTATTCTTGACCTGCATGAGAGGATGATAGAACTAGAGCATCATATTCTTAACGCAGAACCGAACCTTATTACAAGGGTGTATAATGCCGAAAAGCATCTTGAGAAGTTGGAATCCATGATGCCGCCACTGAATGAGCAGACAATAAGCAAGGTGTCATTACTAGACAGAATCGAGAAGCTGGAACTCGCTTTTTCAGAGCATAGAAACTCTAACCGCTTGCACTGGTGAGATTATGCAGTGCCTCTTCTGTAAAGCACAGTGCGCATGGGTTCATATTCTGACAACAGATAATACTGCTGGATGGACAATTCTTTGCATGGAGTGTGGCAGGATTAACAAGGAAGCTATCGCAAAAATTGACGCGTCTTTCTGATGGTGTGGTTTTTGGTAACATTTAAATACGCCACTGCCTGAGAATCTGTTTATGGGTTGTGGAAGGAAAAGGCGCAGACTATGACCGATGACAAAAAGAAGGGATTGCTGAATGTGTTTGACAAGCTGAAGTTCAATGATGTGTTCAATCTAGATGATGAGTATGAGAAGTTCGAGAAAGAAGCAAAGAAACGACTGAACAAATAGATATTCTTATCCCATTAGTTTTCCTATCTTCTTGGCATCCTGCTTTATCAGATGAATGTATGGCATCACAGAAGTGATGCTTCTTCCGCCTTTTGCTATTCTTATCTGCTCCAGTGATGCGCCCTTCGATGCCATACGGGAGAAGCAGTTGTGCCGCAGCATGTATGGAGTGTTACTGTCAGGAGGTAGTATCCCATCAAACCATCTGTGGACATGATGGCGCAGGTTGTCGCTTACCTCCATGCGCTTCCTGACAGTGCCATCCTTCAAGGTAGCATACCTTATGTACCTCCCGCAGAAGTGCCAGAAGAGAAGCATGCTAGGAGACTGTGTCCTACTATACTCAAAAGCCTCAAGAATGTACCTATTCGCTGAGGGTAAGAAAATGGTGCGGGTAAAGCCTCCCTTCGATGAAGGAATCCTCAGAGTAACCCACGAGCCATCCCTTCCGAAGCACTCAGGAGTCATCCTCAGAGCCTCGTTTGGGCGGCATCCAGTATAGTATAGTACCGTCAGCAAATGGATACCCTGCCTCCTGCCAGCAACGATGCGCTGCCGCGCTTGGGCGAACATGTCCTCAGTGATAGGCTCAAAAAAGCCGTCCCTCACTTTCTTAGCATAACGCTTCATCCTACCACCAGAATGATGACCAGTTCACTTTTGCTGAATGATTCCACCTGTTAGAGATGTTGGTCACGATAACATATCTTATAGGTACGCACTGCTCAGCACACGAAGTGTCTTTACAAGCAGTCGTAGCATTCCAGCTCCACCCACCAACACCAAAAGTCTTATCACACCACTCGTAGTTCTCCTCCAAAAAACCAGATTGCTGCCACAACACAAAAACTCCCATGCCAATAGCTAGTATGATAATAAGAGTACAAGAAAGCCACATAATACAACAATGCTCTATAGGTGCACTTCCAAACATCAGGGTTTCTCCACGCCTTTTTTCTTCTCTTCGTACCGAAACGTCGGCACTGCGCCGATATGATGCAGCAACCAGAACACAAAGATTATGAATAATACTATGGAAAGTGCAGGCATCCAGTCCCAGATTTTCATGCCCATCCCATCCACTTTTGGACATAGATTGTTATTATAGACACTGCCAGCAGAGCCACGAGAAGCCATGCCCACCAATACTTTTTGATGAACTGCTTGGTGTTGTACCATGCCATAGGAACTGCCTGCATGCCGTTCATCTTGCCTCCAGCGTAGCCTTCTGCGAAGCTCTCAAGCCATCCCATAACACCAACTTATGAGCAAACTTATATATAAGTCTTTCGGTTATGGCTAAGTTTTCAAACAGAGCTGGAAGTATGTTGTTTTTCGTTTAGGGACATAATCGAAATACGATATACTTTCTATCTTGGAACTTCAACTTTTCAAAAAAATGGGCTTCAGCTCGTCAGAAAGTTCGCTTTTGCACAAAAACTATTAAAATCTTTAATATGTTGTCTAACATATATATTTGACAATTATTTTCCATATAGAAATGAATTAAAATAGTGTGTATTCGTATGTAGTAATATGTAGTTGTACGCTATCGTAATATGAAAAGATTAAAATACCACCTATACCCTAAAATCTTTTATGGCTTTTGGCAGATACCGTCGAGCAAGAGACCTAAAATTCCAATGGCGCCCTCAGAAGTACCGTTTTGATTTCGCAATAAAACACGACCCCGCAACCGATTCACCGACGCTGATAGCAAAAAGAATCTTCAGGTCTATCTTTCTGAAGAGGCTGCAAGCACGCAAGCCAGTCATACTGGGAATTTTTGCACGCTCTGGAGAGGGAAAAAGCTTTGCCGCACTGAGGCTGATGGAGCTGATGTGCGAGGAACAAGGCATTAACTTCGAGGAGAACTTCGACCTTATGAATGTGCGTGACCCCGCAGAGTATGCTGACAAGTTCGAGAAGATACTGAATAGCAAGAAGTATCCTGAGTACAAGCATATCAACATCATATGCATGCACGAGGCTAGAGAGATAATCAGAGCGAAGAAATGGTTTGAGCTAACAGCGCAGGCAGTCAGCGATGTTAATGCTTTATCGAGGGAAGTGAAGCCCTTAATGATAATTATTATCAGCCAGTATTTGAAGGACATCACAAAAGAGATAAGACTTACTCTGACACATTATGCTAAAGTGCGACGACCAAATCAGTCAGGAGCGCACAGTGTTATGCAGATAAATGTTGTTGATGAGGATGATACTGATATAGAGACACCATACATTTACAAGAGGCAGGTGCAAGGGTATCTTAGGATGCCTAATGGTAATTATGTGAAGTACCGTCCTGATTTTGAGATGCGCCTGCCATCGAAGAACATCGTCAGGATGTTCCGAGGAGCTGATAGGGAGAGTAAGATGCGTCTTATCATTGACAAGCTTTCGAAGATAGCAGACTTGTACAGGAAGGATTCTGGTGATACTGATAGCAGTAAGAAGATACTGACGATGATTGATTATTATTCTGCGAATCCTGAGAGGCTGAAGGATATTGGGAAGTTTCATAAGGGTAAGAAGGGTTACCAGCTTTTGCCGAAGGTTCGTGAGCTTCATGGTATTGACCTTACTCAGGCTAAGAAGTTTGAGGATGAGATGACTAAGATTATGAAGCAGCAGTCTGAGGAGTTTTTTAGTCTTGACGATGATGATGATAAAGGTGATGAGAATAGTGAGGTGGTGAAAGATGCCTAGTGAGATTGCAAACGAGATTGATGACCTTACTCCTGAGGCGCATCCTGATGACTTGTCAGTTGGTGATGTGGAGAAGCTGGAGAACTATCTTGATGTGAATATCAACCCCGACGCACATCTGAGTGTGCAGATTTTCAAAGCACAAGCATCCCTTGATAGTGAGAACTTGCATGTTGCTCATGCCAAGTTCTTTCAGCATATCTGCCTTTTGGAGTCTATGTGTCGTGGGTGGGGAAGGCTTCCTGATACTTATGATGCTGATATTCTTTCATACATGAACTCTGCGGAGTACACTAGTCTTGGTACTGATGCTCAGATGATGCAGCTATCGCACAAGAAACTGATACTGATTCTTACGAAGATGTCAGAATCGCAAAAGATGCAAGGAAGGATTAAGGTATGAACTTCACAGCAGCGGGTATGAGTATAGGAAGTGTATTAGATATTATCTACACATGGTCGGCGCATCATCTCTATATCAGCATTCCGATCATAATATTTATTTTTATCATTATTTGGAGATTATGGGGTGGTGACAATCTTGGTGGTAGTCCTTTTTGATAGTAAGTTTTAAATACTTGCTTTATCATAGAATGTGCTTAGTGTTCATCCCAAAGTGGACACCCCTTATTTGACCAACAATATACCTAACATAAAGTGTGGTGGTGGCATCTGTCATCAGCTCTCATACTCTGTGTACTTCTTGTCCACCACCATATCATTATAATATATAGGCGCAGCCATGTGTGGTTTTTAGATAAAATTATAAAGAATGAGCACAAAGAAGCCAATACATGGTGACAGCAGCAACAGCAAAGTTCTGGGCAAGAAAAGGCTATGGTGTTGATACTTCTGGAAATCTAATAAAGCAGTCAGTGACTCAGCAAGTGGCGCAGGCTAAAAAGGAAGTGGAGCAGTTAGCAAAAGCTAGCCCTTCAACAGAAGAGATACGACAAGTAAAGACAGGAATGGGAACTATAACAGTCAGCCCATCACACAAGTACGGATGGCGTACTGACGAGCAGCTAGTCGAAGAAGCAAAACAGAAAGCATTACAGACAGGACAAGTGCAGCATGTCACAACAGGAAGCCCTCAGGGAAAGACGCAGATGGTTTACACCATCACTCCTCCAAAGCAACAGTATCCTCAGCCTTCAGAAGCACAACTGCAACAGGCAGCTGCTCGTGTAGGGCATCCGATACAGTATTATAATACTCAAACTCAGAAAAGCTATTACGTCGTGCCACAAGGAGGGCACGCAGTTGTTACTGAGAAGCCAGCACCAGACTACACCAGCATATATACCGGACTTCAGGCAGGAAGCAAGCCCATGCCTATACCTCCACAAATACCTTATAATATAGCCACAATCTCACAACATCAGGTAGTACGAAAAACATTAGCAACACCACAGCCTCCGAGTATTATTTCTGGAGCGGCAGAAGGAATAACACCATCAGAGCCACAGAGGTTTGTGAGATGGCTTCCGACATGGGTAGTACAAAAGGATACAGGAAAAGTGACGGCAGCAATTGAAAGCAGACCTTGGCAGATGGGCGAACTCCCTCCATTAAGACGGACAACTGCCAGAGAAGATATAATGATTGCGACACTGACTGGTGTCGGAGTTGCTAGTGTTCTTACTGCTGGTGCTGCTAGTGCTGGAGCAATGGCATTAGGAGGCGGAGCATTTTCTATTTTTAGTGCCGAATTTGCTGCCGGAAGTGCGACAGCATGGGGAGGTGCTGCACTAACAAAGTATCTGGAATCTGATGTGTTCCGCCCTAAAGAAGAGAAGCCATTTGCGAGTACAGATATTTATAAGGGTGCTTCGTGGGCGAGGATGAATCCTGTCACCGAAGGCAAGCCTTGGTATTGGAAGTTTGCTGCTGGCTCGATGCCGCAACTTTTTAAGGAGTCTGGGCGGGCATCAGAGAAGGAGTATCTGAAAGTACGAGGTGTTCCTGAGGCTGATGTTCAGAAATATCTTGACAGGATAGAGTATGATACTAAGATGGAGGGGGTGATTGAGGCATCTGGGCTTATTCTTCAGAGTGGTTTTACGGAGATGTTTGCGCAGAATGTTCTCGCATATAGTGTAGCGAAGGCTGGTGGCGGTGCTATGAAGAAAGTAGGATGGGATGCTGCCGGATATATTGCGAAAACATTATTTAAGCCTTTGACTATCGGAGGTTTTGCTGAGGGAGGGACTCAGAATCTTATGCAGTCACAACTTAGGGGAGGGCTTACTTTTTCCTTATGGGGAACAAAGAAAGAATATCCGCTCGAGCCATTAACTAACACCTACATGTATTCTACGATTTCTCCTACTGGACAGCCAATAACTCAGATGATGACAACGACCACCGAAAGGAAGTATTCTCAGCAATATCAGGGAATAATTCCGACAGTTGCTTGGGGTGGAACAATAGGCGCAGTGACAGCTTATGGTCTTGGTATTATCCCCCCGATGGTTAGCATAGCTGCGAGGAAGCCTTTTGCTGGAGCACTCATACAGCTCGGAGAATATCTTTCTGACTATTCGGAGTTTGGTGGTGATGTCCTTTCAAAGTATATTTATAAGCCTTCTTTAAGCGCAATAGAAGGCAAACCTTCATGGTCACTTGGCACTAGAAGTGCTGGTAAGAACATATTTTTCGGTCTTATGGAGGATGTGAATGTTAAGAAAGCTCCTGTTAACACATTCACTGACATATTCGAAGCAGAGACTCCTGTGCAGACTGGCAAGACAACAACAGAGGTTTCGACGAACGTGAATCTTCCGACTACTATCACGACTAATGTTCCTGTCATTACAACAACTGTTCCGACAATCATAACTGTGCCTTCGGAAACTGTGACAACAGTCACGACTCCTACCAACGTTCCTGTTATTATCACAACACCAATATCAACAACTATCACTACACCAACAACCACTTTCACGAACACATTTACAGAAGTTCTTACTCAAACTAACGTGTTCACTCCACAACCCAAACTGATTCCTCCAATACCATTCCTGCCTCCTATTGGTTGGGGTGGTGGTGTTGGTTCTGGTGTTGGTGTTGGTAAGGGTAAGAAGTATGTTAGCGAGCTGGACTTGCTTCTTGGCAAGGGTCTGAGGCAGGCTCCTATTAATGTTGGTGCTTTCGGATTCATGGGGCATGGTATTACTGTTCTGGGACTTCCCAGTGTTGCGAAGGCTGCCAAGGCTGCTGTTCCTAAGGGTGCGAAGCATGAGAAGAAGGGAAAGGCTCATAAGGATGGTAAGACTTCTCTTTTGCCTAAGATGAATGCTGGCTATGCTGGTGGTATGAGACTATGGTGATAGGCAAGAAGGGACAGATGATTCTGTATATCAACTTCATAGTGACTGCTATTGTGATTATTCTTATTGCTGCTGTTCTGATTCCTGTCGGCATACAGTTTAATACTGCTGCTTATGCTGCTGGCGAGAGCATGATTCTGAAGGCTAACAGTTCTATCGGTGCTATTCAGAATGAGTCTGCTAGGAGCAGGATACAGAGCACACTTCAGAGCGGGCTTAGTCATGTCGAAGAGAACATCAGCATGAACACAGACCTTTTCAAATACTCATGGATAGGAGTGCTTGCCATCAGCGCACTGGTGCTGTTCATGTATGGCAGAAGATTAGTAGAAACAGGATACGGAGGATTCGTATGAGCGAAGAATACTGGGGAATTTGGCGGACTGTACAATGACATATTACCAAAGTCGCTTTTCAGAAAGCGCAAAAAGAAAAGGTGACTATGATGTTGGGAATGACAAAATATAAAAGACTAGCACACGCCACATATAATCAGGCAGAAAAGACACAACAGCAGATGCACAAACTGTATGGGTATTACCCATCAATATTCCGAGAAGTCAATAAGACAGGAAGAATCAAGTTTGTTGTGGATAAGCCACAAGGACTAAAAAGAATATAGGAAGTTTCATTAATGACTCCAGTAATATTGTTGGTTGCTGGTTTGCTGTTCCTGATTGACTATATTGACAGGCGGTATATTAGGAAGATTGTCTAGTTCTAAATGATGTATCAACAATGTATATACTCTGGTACGATAGTCTTTATATACTTAGGAGTATTAACATAGTATAGACAGGCATAGAAGCCAGTCAAGGAGGAGAGCAAAAATGGAGAAGCAGAAGAGTGAAGAGCATAGGACTGTCAGGGTGTTCATGGATAGAGACATAACCGTAAAGCCTGCTGATACTTTCGAGTCAGAGGTCATAGCATTCGGGAACACTGCAAGAATACCATTCCCCAAGAAGTACATCGGCAGAAATGTGTTGGTCATACTGAGGTGATGGGATGATGATAGCTAAGAAGGAAGTTGTCAGGATAGTTGTACACATCACTGGCTGTTGGGATACTGAGTGGAAGTCGTTGGATGATGTTAAGAGGAATCTTGCGGAGCGAAAGGTCAAGTATGTTCATAATGAGCATTTCGGAATAGTGCATGTCAGGAATTTTCCTCTTGCGGAAGTGAAGGGATGGCTTGCTGGTAAGGATGTGAGGATAGAATGGCGAGAGATAAAAGAGAAATGATGATGGCATAATAAAATTCCGAGTTCTGTGCCACCACTCAGACAGCAATTATATTATCATGATAATGCTACAAGATTATTATGATAATCATGAGGTGAAACAATGAAGTTTAGCAAAACTGACATGCACACAGCTTTTGAGATGGGAAAGAATGATGTTAAGATGTACGAGTTTGAGAACTGGCTGAAGGTGAGACTGTGAAGATTACACTGTACGTCGCTGATGATGTCAGCATCCACATGAAAGATATAGTGGTCAAGCGCATAGCAAGGATGGTAGCAGCAGACAGATGGATATTCCCACACTGGGATGTGGACATCAAAGACCATCGTGAAGAACTAGAAGAAGGACTAGGAATAAAGCCACACCACCAAAGTGTGATAACAAAGAATTAAATACTATATCACCAGCAATCATTATTGGATGGCTGACTGGAAGATAATCTACTCCGACGCAGGAGAGAACAAGGCTGTAAAAGGAAACATAACAAAGCAGGATTCTGTATTCGTCTACATAGTGGATGATGAAGGAAAGCACCTATGGATTTCTAAAAAGCACATAGTAAGCATGAGGGAACTATGATGCGCTTCGGAATGGCAAAGCCTAATCGGACAATCGTGTGGGAAGAACAGCCATCAGATGATAAGAGCACAGAGGCTTATAAGATTCTTCAGAGGATGGAATCAATAGACCCTTATGCAGAACTGACATCCGAGAGCATGATGTATGACGAGCCACCACTGCCACGAAAGCAACAGCTACTAAAGGAGTGGAAGGAGCTGATAGAGAAGCTCACAGGCACAAAGATAAAAGAGATACAAGAGGCATGGCGTGGCGGACAACAATAATGATGATATAATCAGCCAAGATGAACAAGCACAGGACTTACTAATTCTCAGTGTTGAGAACAAGCTCGTTGTCGCAGAGCAGTTCTATGACCGTCAGCCTTACTGGTTTGACAGGTCGCTACGCTTCTGGCTATGGAATTTCGAGAAGCTTTGCTATGATGAAGCTGACGAGACAGACATGCTTAACACTATAGGAAGGTACACACCTTACAGATTGTGGAAGGTCAAGGGCAAGCAGCGCACAGAACTGGTGTATGGGCTGAAGGCAGTAGGAAGAGAGCATGAGCCAGCAGAGCCTCCTAGGTCATGGATACAGTTCAAGGATGTCATAGTGGATATAGAAGCAGGAACTACGCACAGACCAAGCCCTGCATACTTCCTTACTAATCCAGTACCTTGGAAGATAGGAGAGAATGAAGCGACACCAACACTTGACAGGCTGTTCTCCGAGTGGATTCTGAAGGAAGGAGTGCAGGACGCATCATACATACAGACACTCTACGAGATAGTAGCATACTGCCTGCTACGCTGGCAGCCAGCACAAAGGATATTCGCACTGACAGGATGCGGAGCTAACGGCAAAAGCGTGTTCTTGGATGTCCTAAGCGCATTCTTGGGAGAGCATAATGTGTGCGCAACAAACCTCCAGAACATCAGCACCAACCAGTTCGCAACAGCACAGCTACACCACAAGCTACTGGCAAGGATCGGAGAGGTCACAGAGAACGACCTCAAGAATACCAGCCTGCTAAAGAGCCTGTCAGGAGACAGCATCATACGATACGAGATAAAGGGCAAGATGCCATTCGAAGATGAGTGCTACGCCAAGCTGATAATAGGTACTAACAGCCTTCCAACAACACCAGACCATAGTGTAGGATGGTACAGGAGATGGCTGATAATAGACTTCCCAAACCAGTTCCCACTAAAAAGGAAGATACTGTCAGAGATTCCGCAACAGGAATATGAAAGCCTTGCTAAGAAGTGTGTGGCCATCCTTCCAGAACTCCTAAAGACCAACGAGTTCACTAATGAAGGAGACATAGCAAGCCGTACAGAGAAGTACAACCAGAGAAGCAACCCTATAGCACACTTCATACAAGAAGAGTGCATCGAGGATGTTAATGAACAGGTGCTATTCTCAGACTTCTATGACCGCCTATCACAGTTCCTTAAAAGGCACAATCATAGATCATTCAGTAAGCAGGCAGTCGGGAAGGCAATAAAAGAAGCGCAGTATGCCTCCGATGCTATGACCCTCAATGGTGTGATGGGTAGATATATCAGAGGTTTGTGTCTTAGGATAAACTCCTGTTCCGAGCTTCTGAAGTACATGCAGCAGCATGAGCATGATGATTTTGGGATGCTTAGGATGTCTGAGCTGTGTATGTCATCATTCCAGAGCCAGTTGGAGGCTTCTGTTGCGAAGTTGTCAGAAAATGGAGATGTGTTTACTGTCGGTAAAGGGCGTTGGAAGGCACTTGTGCATGATATTTCTTAGACGAGGAATTACTGAAATTACTCAAATTACCCTTTTTTGACATAGCTTTCTCCGCTACTGGCTGGACTTCAAATTACTGTAATATCTGTAACTACTGTAATTCTTTTTTCTATTTTTTCCCAAAAAACAATACATTGTATAATATGTTATACAAAACAATAGTGTTTAAATACTTCGGTCTTTTCATCTCTTTCTTATGGATGAGCCAATCTTGAGCAAGCCAGAGCCGCAGACTGCTTCGTTGTATGCTAAGAAGCCTGATGATTTCAAGATGGTTTCTATGCGTCTGCCTTTGGCATTCTATGACAGGATAAAGGCTGATGGTTTGAAGCCTCGTAAGGTTTTTGAGATTGGGATGCTTTACAAGGATGAGTACGTCCTTCTGAAAAGGAAAGCTGACTTGTTGGGTGATGAGAATCAGATGCTCAGGCGTAAGGTTTTGGAGCTTGAGAGGGCTGCTACGCTTCATGATGCTGTTGCTATGCAGAAGAGTATCGTGAACCTTCAGGGTATTGCTATGAGGCAGCAGGAGCAGCTTGTGAAGAAGCAGGAGGAGCTGGAGCTTCTGTACGAGCAGCTTGCGACAATGCGTGCCCTGAAGGAGGTTGCTAAGGGCTATGCTAGGAAGGCAGAGGCTGGAGCGTCACATGATGATGAAAAGAAGGAAGAATCGGAGGCTGGTGATGATGGAGGACAAGATACGGAAGGAAGAGCTGATGCGTGAGACTAAGGCATTTGCAGAGCTGCGCAGGCATGTGGAACTCAGGAGCTTGCTGGAGACAATACAGCGTAATACTGCGGTATGCGTTGTCATGGGTGTCATACTGGCAGTACTACTAGCGGCTATTATATGGGAGCTGATGGTTCTGTGAGATTCATGTCATGGTTATTTGTTGTGACAATGATATTCTTACTGCTAGTTGCTGTAGCAGTGATTGTTGCGAAGTGGCTCTTATGAACACGACACTAGCTTCTGATGTTGCCAGCAGCGTGCTGTTCGGCATGCTGTTCCTGATTGCAGGATTCGCTGTCGGCATGGCATTCACTCCTATTCTTCTGGAGTGGCAGAATGCGGAGTATGCAGCAAGCACTATGAATGATAGCAGGCAGTGGGTCGCTTCTGAGCGTGCTGCTTACATGGCGGAATGTGATGACCATGTGCAGAGTATGAGGATGTTCTCCATGCAGCAGTACAACTTCAGTAATGTTCAGCCTGTTGATGGACTGGCTTTTGGCGACTACTTTGCTGTGTGGACTAAGAACAGGACTGTCAGCGACGTGCTGGAGACTTGCGCTCACGAGTACGCTCATAACAATCTGGGGATGAATGACTGATGATTCCTACAGACTTCACAAAAGCAGACCTTGACAGCAGTGCTGGTGCTAGGAGCTGGAAGCAGATTAGTCCTGTATTCGAGACTGTGAAGCGTGAAGGTTTTGTCATCAGCAGCCTGCTGGATGTCGGATGCGGCTATGGTGCTATAGCTCATGCACTGGCAAAGTATTATGGTGCGCAAGCTCATGGCTTGGATATTGACAGGGGAAGGCTGGAGGCTGCTAAGAGCAGGATTCTTGCCGAGTATTGTGATGCAGAGCACGACTTTTTTCCTATACTTGATGATAGCATGGGCATGGTGGTGTCTATTGGTGCTATGGAGCACATGACGTTTTATGACCGCATGATTGGTGAGGTGGTGCGTGTTCTAAAAGAGGGAGGGCTGTTCATTGTCAGCACTCCAAATGCTTCTAGCTGGAGCACGATGTACTGCCTGCTGCGGGGATACCAGAGTGGTGATGTGGAATACAGCAAGGACTTCAGATGCGGATACCATCCTGCATTCAGCAAGGGAGTTGTAGGGCATGTTCATACTTGGACTGAGAGGAGCGCAAAGGAATACTTGGAGCGTAAAGGATTCCGCCATATCATGACTGTGTATCATGCGCCATCTGATACTGACACGAAGCACAAGTGGCTTGTCGGTATTGCTGACATCATAGTGCCTAAAATGTTTGCTAGGAGGTTTCTGCTTGTGATGCAGAAGAAGAAATGATGGAAGAAGTGAAGCTATATTATTGCGGAAAGTGCAGCATGATATTCGAGACCATGCCTGAACTGATGACGCATTATGAGGCAGAGCATTTTGGAAGAACAACAAGAATCTGATGGTAATAGTTTATGATGTGTGGTGATGATGTGTGAGCGGAGAACAAGAAGGGAATGCTGTGAGGCTTGAGGAGCGTGTTGTGAGCCTTGAGAGGCAATGCACCGAGTACATGATGGCAACAACACTTTACAAGTTCCGTATAGTGCAGATGTCTGATTTCATAAATTACTTGCTTGATGACCATAGGATAACTATTCAGGAATTACGGCTGTATGTTGATACTGTGCATGATGCTAAGAAGAAGCTAGGAAGAAACTATTATAGAAACAGGAGGTCGGTATAATATGGAACAGCAGAAGAGTATAGAATGGGAGGAGGTCACTGGGCGTAATGATTTGTGGCTTCCGAAGATTGGTGATGAGATAGCAGGTGTTGTGATACGGAAGGAGGATGGCAAGTTTGGTGTGCAGTGTGATATCCAGACGAGTCCTGATAAGGTGTTGCAGACACCTTCGCATAAGACTTTGCAGGGTATTCTTGCGAAGATAAGCGTTGGCGAGATAGTAAAGATTAAATACTTGCGTGATGAGCCTAGCAAGAAGGGTAGTCCTACGAGGATTTATGGTGTGCTCAGGCAGAAGAAGGCGCAGCCCGGCTCGCTTCCTTCAGGATTTCCGAAGATTTTTTAGCGCATAATAATGTGTGGAGGTGGCGTTGTCGTGGCGGACTTCAAGTATCGTAATCAGGTTACTGGGCAGAAGCTCCGATGGAATCCTCTGAATAGCAAGAGGATGGGATTGTATGAGATGGACAGGATCATACTTGAGAACTGCGAGTGGTGACTCTCATGCTCACAAAGATTAGTTGGGCAACAGCTATGTGAGGATGCTGCTGTGCTAGGATGTCGTCTCTGTATCCCCCGATAGGATATAAGATTCTTCTTCCTAGCACAGCAGCTCCATTTTTTCTGTGTGGTTTTTAGAATAGTTTAAATAATGAAATGATAAAGAAGCAGTCTATGAAAGGAATATGCGCAGTATTATTCTTTATAATCATCCTTGCAGGAGTGGCGGCGGCGGATTATAGCTACTGGGAAAATGCGACAACAACAAACCTGCCAACAAACGCCAGAGATAATGATTGGACTACTTTATCAAACAATGTCGTGATGTCACAAAATTATACATGGCAATATGCACTACCTGCGGGGGTGGCATTCACCACCGACACTTTGTGGCAACTAAAATATTCTGTTGGAGGAACTGTAACAGTCACGAATTATAGTATGGCTTCATGTGTTGCAGTGAATAACAGACTTCTTAATTTTTCTTGGGAAGTCATAGCTTGCGAGTCTGATGCTATAATAAAATGCAACGGCGTTCAGATAGCGTCATTATGGAATGCTTATCGTTGCTGCGGCCGTTTCTGTTTTGGTGTGGAGATGGGTGCCGACTTTTATGAGGAGGCAGCATGGTATAATACTGCAAGCAGTGCTCTAGCAGGTGCGGTGAATGGTAATGTATCGAAGGTGAACTTTACAATCTATCGTGATGCTTTTCAGAACCAGTATCATAGCAATAACTGGTTTTCCTGCTTTTATGATTATGCAGATAATGGTTATGGCATCATTCAGGACTACTGGACAAAGATTTACAGGAATGGCGTGCTGAACAATTCGTATCCCAAGAGCTTGCTGCACTGGACTTTTGATTATGACAACTTCGTGCCTGCTGCTGACATATCATCATGGAGCAAGTCATTAGAAGTTGCTAAGACTAACACGACAGGACAGATGACTGCATCATGGGTTGATGGAACAAAGGTGTATGATGATAACTGGGCAACATTCGGATATGCTAGTGCTGGAACACACCAGTATGCCTATCTGAATTATAGCATACCTTTACTAGCGAACACGACGATACTGTGGCAGGTGAAGTATCAGTCTGTCATTGAGAACTTGACTTTTGACACTCCAGTAGATGCGGGAATCATAATCTTGCGGGTGGCTAGTGGTTCTGCATCACCTATAGACAGTATCAACTTGTCATACAGGAATGCGACAAGCGACTGGGTGGTGATAAGAACTTTTGGTAGCGGAGGGACTTTCTTTGAGGAGCAGATTTATTATTGGCTGAACACTACTGTCACTTCTGGTGTTGGCTCTCACCAGAACATCACTGATAGGAGTGTGACTGGAAGCGTAATGAATGGTTATGGTAGTGGTCTTAGTCAGACGGCATTGCAGGCGCAGGAGTACCAGTTCGTAAATTCCTCATCTATGATAAACTTCACTTCTCCAGTGCTTAGGCAGCAGGCTGTTTCTCATAATGATAGTTTCGCTGTGATCTTCTGGATGTACAACTATTCTGAGAGCGAGCCAGTCATGGGCATCGTTACCACTTTAAATGAGAAGAACCTTACAGGATGGGCAATCTATAAGTCTGGAAGCTGGCTGCTCACAAAATTTGTGAATGAGACATACACTAATGTGACTACTAACTCATCATTCCCTAGCAATAATGCGTGGCACAACATCATACTAAGCTTTAACATGAATCATACACAGAAGAGGATAAACAGCACAGTGTACATTGATGGCGTGCAGACTGCCACCAACACGACATCAGGAAACGGCATACTCATGGATGGTGCTGTACTATACATCGGAAGGTATGACATCAACAGTTCGGCAGGACAGTTCTATGGCGTGCTTGATGACTTCGCAATATACAACAGCAGCATCACACAATCGCAGGCTGCGATGATATACAACAGGCAGGCATACATCACAAACGCTGCGAACGGCACTTGGTGGTGCAACATGACATGGCAGACTGTAAACCAGTCTGACAAGTCAATGCAAGGAGGCAACTCGTCACTGTATGACGTGTTCTCGTACATCGTAGTCATGGATGATTACTATTATGGGCTGCCTTATGCTATGGTGAATGTGAGCGACTGGAATACTGGAGAGTACTGGTTTAATCAGACAATCAATGTCTACAAGCAGTACAATCTGAGTTACGGACTTTATGATACTAACGCATCAGTGAACAGCTCGTACGTTGATACTCGCACACAATTCCTGCTGGACACTCCTGAAGAGAACATGAGCATAGTGATGGGAAGGCAGATGAACCTGACACTCATAGATGAGCGGACAGGAGAGTGCTTCAACATGGCATTCATCAACGCATCAAAGGCGTACTGGAATGACAACCTAACATCATACGACTTCAAGGCTGCTAATAGGTGCTGGGTAGCATTCAGCAGAGGCAACGTGTCGAAGATTCGTGTAGAGCTTGTTCATACTGATGGCAGCAGAGCACAAAGATTCTTAGACGTGAACCTCGTGAACTACAATGCCAGCACTATTCCAGTATGTGCCAATAATGAGAGCGAGACATGGTATCCTATACTGATGATAAGCAGCATCCCACGACCAGCAATAATGAAGAACACCAACAGCAAATGCTACATACTGGCAGACTACACACGATTCGCATACCAGAACGGGTACTCAGTGTACGCTTATGGAATAGCGAGCACCTACACTCTTAGGACGACGTATGGTAATGGGACATGGGCTGATATTGCGAGCATTGATGGAATAGCACAGACGTACATAAATCTTGATGGTCTGATATTTCCAAAAGTTGTGAACATCAACATACAGACAAGCGGCTTGTCATTCAAGTCAGTAAACCAGACAGTTATTCTTTATTATTATAATTCTCGTGCCGACAACACAGCACTAGCAATGGTCATAACTCGTGTTGATACTTCTGAGATTCTGTATTCCGCAACAGGATTCTCCAATCCTAACGAGGCAGTAATAGTATTCGACTACTCATTATACAACGTGTCCAACTACACACTATTCAAGGCAGTAGTTACAAGAACTTATACTGGCGGCACAGAGGATATTGTGCGATACTTCAACATCAATTCGCACACCGGAAGCCTGAGCAATGGTATGGCATTCGTGTTCTCACTGCTCCTTATGATCTTCGGATTCTCATTCGTAATAGCTCGTGTGTCATTCTCATGGTTCGGAATCATAATCACGATATTCGCAATAGCGATAACATCATTCGCAGTAGGGGCATGGTACATCACACTCCTTCAGACTATGGAGTTCATAGTCCTATTGTTCAATGGGCTAGTCATGTGGAAAGTTAATTACCAGCAGGTGGCATAATATGGCGGACATGGACTTGATGAGCTATTTTACCATAGTGATAATAGTGCAGCTATTCTATTCCGCAGGAATCACAGGAATAAGCTATGCGATGATGACCATGCCAGACCAGCAAGCACTACACTATATTGACAGCTACGGAGACTTAGCACACACTCTTGGCATGGAGACTGTTGCAAAGAAGTTCGAGAGCAGCATCAGCCAGCAAACAAATGTGCCGCTTATCGACTTGGCAGCTTTGGTGTTCTATTCTGGGAACATACTGCTAGACCTCCTGCTAAACTTTGTTACTGCGACTCCACAGATGATACAGCTACTCATCAGTGCAGTGATGACGCTACTATCGCTGGACTATCATGCGACAATGATGGTTCAGATATTCACAACAGTCCTGATAACAATAATATACTTCATAGCAATACTGCAACTCGTGACCAACATCAGAAGCACAGGAAAGGTGATATAGGCATGTGGGAAGTGTTCTATATGA
>Ga0315291_10002490_pt1 | contig 24141 bp, 23 predicted proteins | sample YL17G12_20_MG_FD_203070 | JGI IMG/M metagenome (GOLD analysis project Ga0315291, IMG submission 203070) | Sediment microbial communities from Yellowstone Lake, YNP, Wyoming, USA - YL17G12_20 | ecosystem: Environmental > Aquatic > Freshwater > Lake > Sediment | place: USA: Wyoming | collected... | reverse complement strand
GCGCAGAATCACCAGCACGGGTGAGCCAGGTGTGACGAGATTGAGCGCGGCCGGCAGCGCGACAATCACGAACACTCCAGGCATGAGCAGCCAGACGCGGTTGAGCAGCTCCGCGAGGCGCAGCCGCGAGAGCCCGGCGGCGAGAGCAGCGAAGGCGGCGATGAGCAGCAGCGAAGGGATATGATGCAGGAACGAGGCGGCAACGATGAGGCCGATGATGGAGACCGCTTTCGCGCGTGCATCCAGGCGCTGCAGCAGTCCCGGACGGCGAGCGACTTGTTCCGCGAACAGCGCTTGCTCGAGAAACCGGCCGCTGTCCCGGAGCGTGCGCGCGATGAACCGCCCTGGCCGCGACCGGGTCGACGCGCGCAAAGGCGGACTCTCGGCCACCCATTCAGGGAGCATGTGCGTTCCCGCGGCGCGCCAGCCAGCGGCCGAGGGCATAGATCAAGGCCGCCGTGATGCACAGCCCGAGGAGCGCCGAGACGATGTAAGCGGCGCTCTGCTGGGCGAGCGACTTCCCCTCCCAGCCGGGCGGCGCGTAGTCGGGAGCGGGCGCCTTCCAGAGATCAGCGATGCGTGCCAGGCCCCGCGGCACGAAGCCGACCTGTTCGCCCAGGTCATCGGGACTCCATTCCCCCCACGCGTCCCCGGCACCCAGACGCGCCGGCACCCACAGCCCGAGCGGCGCCAGTACTGCGAAAACAACCAGGATGACCCACAGTCGTCGCATGTTCATCCCGACGCTCCCTGGGCTGCCGGCTTTGGTGCGAGCATGAGCTCGGGCTCGGTCCGAGCCAGGTACGACAGGGCCACCGCGGTCACAACCGCCTCGACGAACCCGAAGAGAAGGAGATGTTCGGCGGCCATGACTGGCACCGCGAGCTTGAGCGGAAACGGCGCGTAAAGGGGGCGACCGTCGGGGCCGTGTGCAATCAAAGGCTGGATTCCGAACATGACCGCGGTCGTGATCGCAGCCGCGTTCAGACCCACATAGGCAGCGATGCCCGCGGCCAGAATCCGCCGGCGAGACGTTGCCCCCGACCTCCCGGCGACCAGCCGGTATACGCCATAGCTGACGAATGGCATGACGACAGCCATGTTGAAGCAGTTTGCCCCGATGGCGGTGATACCCCCGTCGCCAAACAGAAGCGCCTGTACCACGAGGACGACAGAGATCGCCAGCACCGCCGCCCATGGTCCAAGCAGAATGGCGATGAGGGCCGCGCCGGTCGCGTGGCCGGTGGAGCCGCCGGGGATGGGGATGTTGAACATCATGATGACGAAGCTGAAGGCGGCGCCGATGGCGAGAAGGGGCACTCGCTTCGCGTCGAGCGAGGTGCGCAGTTTCCGACCTGCGATGATCCAGATAGGGACCATCACCGCGTACGACGCGCCCCACGTCTGGGGGCTAAGATAGCCTTCAGGGATGTGCACTTCCAGTCTCCTTCACCAGCCATTCGGTCGGCCGGACGCACCCGATGTCGAATACGATCATGGTATCGGCCTCGTCGTCATTGGGATACTGGAGGCCGACAGCGATGCCCCAGTGCTCGCTGCACTGATAGTAGAGGGTGAGTGCTGAGGCGTTCTCGTCGCCCGCCAGGTACTCCCCCCAGAGCCACACGCGTTCCGTCACGCTGTATTCCAGTCCCGCGAATCCCTGGTTCTCCCGATTCGGCGTGCGCTGCGCGCCCAGGTGGAGCCGAAGCCGCTCGCCGATTGGCTTTGTCGCCGCGAGATAGCTGAACGGACGAAGGTTGTCGCCTGCGTTGTGGACACCGGCTGCCAACCCCAGCCCACTGTCCACCGGCCGGAGCGAAAGCTTGGCGTTCGCCAGCGCGCCCGTGTCCGCGTCTTGCGTGAAGTCGAAGTCAAGGCCCACCTCCGCACGGTTGCCAACGCCGGTCTGCGTGTTCAGGTAGGCGGCCTTGACCCCTGCGCCGAGGTGCGTCGGGGCGAACGCCTGATAGTCAACGCAGACGTGCCCGGACGGCAGGACGTCGGCCGTAGGGATGATAGTCAGGCCGCTGTAGGCGGCGAGACATGGAGAGGCGACGAGCATCAAGGCAACGGCAAGACCGGCGCGGTCTACCATGTGCACCCTTTCATACCGCTCGTGGTAGCACGATTCGAGAGATCGTGCCACACCCCTCTCTACCTTCTTGGGCAGTTGGTGGACAAGGCGGGCGAGCCTGTAGCAGGCAGGAGATGGCCGTCCTGAAGCGTAGACAACCGCCTGACGCAGGAAAGGAGCCTCCGTTGAGATACAGCGCGACCACGGTAATGATGCCGCAGTTGGGCCTGGAGGAGCAAGCGGACCTGCTCCAGCGGCTTGGGTTTGATGGTGTCGAGTGGCGAGTGCGGCGCGTGCCTGCCGATCAGCGGGGCAAGGGCTTCAGCGAGTGGGGTGAGCACAAGAACGACTTGACGCCGGAGAACTTCGCGGCAGAGGCGGCGCGCATGAAGAAGGTCGCGGCCGATCACGGCCTGGCCATCGCAGGCATCGCCAGCGCGGCCTCGGCCGACGATCTGGAGCAGGTGAAGCTCCTCGCCGAGGGCGCCGCCGCCTGCGGCGCGCCGTTCTTCCGGGTCTGGTGCCCGCGCTGGTACGACAGGAAGACCGCCTACCAAGCGCTGTTCCACGAGGCGGTCCAGGCGTTCGAGCGGGCGCTCGACGCGATCAAGGGCTATGGTGTGAAGATCATCCTCGAGATCCACGGCAACACCATTCACGTGAGCGCGTCGCTCGCGCATCGCCTGGTCTCACACTGGAGCCCGGACCGGATCGGCTGCATCTTCGACCCGCAGAACATGGTGAGCGATGGCTTCGAGACTACCGAGATCGCGGTCGAGCTGCTCGGCCCGTATCTCGCTCACGTTCACGCCGGCGGCCACCGGCCGGTGGAGAAGGGGCGGGACGAGGCAACCGGCACGGTCGAGTGGGAGTGGCCGGGCTGCCCCATGTCCGAAGGCCTCTACGACTTCCGCCGGCTGTTGAAGCAGCTGAAGGCAGTGAGCTATCGGGGCTTCATCAGCATCGAAGACTTCCGCGGCGCGCCCTTGGAGGACAAGCTTCGCGAGGGGATCGGGTACCTGAAGCGGGTGGAAGCCACCCCGTAAGGGCGTACCGCTGTGCGCCCTTACGGTCTCGCCGGGGTGATAGTCTCCCCGGCGCGGATGCGAGCCATCACGCTGTGCTTCCGGCCGTATCCGAAGTAGACCACCAATCCAATCACCAGCCAGACGACCAGCCGCAGCCAGTTCTCCGCCGGCAGCGAGAACATGAGCAGCAGGCAGAGCAGGATGCCGAGGACGGGCACGACCGGCACCAGCGGGACGCGAAACGAGCGCGGCGCCTCCGGGTCGGTGCGCCGCAGCACGAGCACCGCCGCGCATACGATCACGAAGGCTAGCAGCGTGCCGATGTTGACCAGCTCCGCCAGTATCCGCAGCGGCAGCAGGCCCGCTAGCACCGAGACCAGGATGCCGGCCAGGATCGTCGCCTTCCAGGGCGTGCGGAACTTCGGATGCACCGCGCCGTGATCTGGCCCCGGGAAAATGGACACCTGGCTAAGCTGCCTTAGCCATGGACTGTCTTTCAAAAGCGACTGGCGATTGGTAGCCAAGAGAAGAATGCAGCCGATGCCGAGGCTGGTCAGCGCCATCGGGCCGAGGACCCGGCGGAGCCGCTGCTCGCCCTCCATCTCTGCCAGCAATAGGCTCACCGGCTTCCGGGCGAAGAGCGGACTGGGCATGAACGCCTCCGAAGGCTAGCTTGCCCGGCAAGGTTCGGTTTGGGGAGAGGGCGTTCCTGCCCGGTCAACCCGTGGGGCAGGAGCATGTCTCCTGCGCTGGCCACTTCGCAGTCGAATGGGGTGACCGAGGGGATTTGAACCCCCAACCACCGGATCCACAGTCCGGTGCTCTACCATTGAGCTACGATCACCACGCAAACCGAACGGCCTGCGGGGATGCAGACTCGTCCGCCTCTGGCGGAGACATCCCCGCCCTACAGGACGCCTGGCACGCCCGGGAGGACTCGAACCTCCGACCCGCTGCTTAGAAGGCAGCCGCTCTGTCCACTGAGCTACGGGCGCGCGCCTACATCATACCACAACGGGACAGGCGGCCTCGGCCGATCCGGCCCGCCTAGCCCTTCTTCAGTTCGTTCTCGATGATCGGGCTCAGGTGGGCTGGGGTATAGGACATCCCCTCCTGCCGCTGAAGCACTACCTTCTGCCCGTTCACCTCGAAGTCGGACTTGCCGTTGATGGCAATCACCGTCCAGGTGATACCCCCCGTCTTATCCTGGTACTTCCTCGCCTCCGGCCCGAACGAATCCACGATGGTGAGATGGATGTCGTTCGGATGGGCCTGGTAGGCCCTCTTCAGCTCGGCGATGCTCGTCGCGTGGCAGCCATGGGCCACCGGAACGATGGCGACGATCTCGAGCTTCGCACCCGCCTTGCCCAGCTCCTCGGTCTTGGCGGCCGTCTGGCCGCCGCTTGTCGGCGCGCAGCCGGCAGCGCCGGCCGCCCCGGCTACGCCGCTCGCGGCAGCTTGCGCCGCCTGTCCCCTGTTCCCGGTGATCACGTATGCGCCCACCATGCCCACCAGCACCACCAGCAGCACGACGGCGATCCCCTTCTCAGCAGATGACATCAATCCAACCTCCTCTGCAAGTCCCCGTTTCCCTCAGCACGATGAGGGCGGGACCCGGCAACTTGTTCGATGGAGCGGGGAACGGGGCTCGAACCCGCGACATTCAGCTTGGAAGGCTGACGCTCTACCAACTGAGCTATCCCCGCGCTCCGGCGCTATTATACCCACGTGGTAGGAATAGGGTCAAGGCAGAGTAGTACGCAGAGCCGCAAGCTGCTTCACCAGGTCTTCCACGCCCGTGAACTGGATCGCCCGCCAGCCGAACTCCCGGGCGGCAGCGGCGAACTCGGCTACATCGTCCGTGAAGATATGCCGGTCGGGCGGCGCACCGGAAAGCTGTTCCACCTCGCGGTAGATAGCCTCCTCTGGTTTCTCGGCGCCGACCTCGTGGGAGAGCACAAAGCCGTCGAAGAGAGGCAGTACCTCAGGGAAGCGCCGGCGCCACCAGTCTGCATGGGCGGCATTGGTGTTTGAGAGCAGGAACCGAGGCCGGGGCACCTGACGGACCACCTCGATCATCGGCTCGTTGGCGGTGAAAATGTCGCTGAACGCAAGCCGGAACTCATCCAGCGGCATATCGAGAGAGAGGGTGCTGGCGATGCCGCGATAGAAGCTCTCGAAATCCCCGCCGCGGGCGATCCGAGAGGATCGGTAGTGCTCCCAAACGGTTCTCTCAACGATGTCAGCCCGACGGCAACGCGGAGCTAGCTTCTCGTAGAAAAGGCCGAAGTCGAAGAAGAGCAAGACGTTACCTAGGTCGAAGACGTGGATTGGCTGCGTAACTGGCATCGGCGGTGAGGTAACTCCTTCGAGGTGGCCGCTTCGCCGCCGCTCGCGTGGAACCTCCAGAGGGTCACTATGCTGGAATCAGCAAAGGGCGCTCGCCCACCGGCGTGGGCCTTATTGGGGATCGTCGGCATCATCGCGATATGCGTCTCGCTAGCGACGGCGCAGTCCCTTGCCACGCGCCTTCAATGGGGCCCGGATGAGCCGGCGCATATAATCTACGTGCGATCTCTGGCGATGGACCTGCGCTTCCCGGCGCTCACGCACGGCGAAGAGGACAATGCCTACGTTCCCGGCGCGGCGCGCACCCATGAGGCCCACCAGCCGCCGCTCTACTATGCTATCGCCGCGCTGGCGTGGCGCGCCTGCGCCCATCTCCCGGATCAGGTGGTCACCTACCGGGACAAGCAGAGCGGTGCGCTGCGGAGCTTCATCGTGCCGGGGCCGGTGCGCCCGGCGAGGATGCTGTCGGTGCTCTTCGGCGCGCTGACGTTGCTGTTTGTATGGGCGATGGCGCGCACGGCCTTTCCCGACCGCCCCCCGGTCTGGCTCGCCGCGACCGCGCTCATCGGGTTCACCCCGATGTTCACCTACCTGAGTGGGGTGATCAACAACGACGCGCTGCTCGCACCCGTATTTGCGCTGATTGGCTGGCATTGGGCGCGGCTGCTGCGGTTCGGCGCGAGCACCAAGGGTGCGGTCGTCGCCGGCGTGCTGCTCGGAATCGCACTGAACGTGAAGGAGACGGCGCTTGGCTTCGTAGCGGTCGCGCTGATCGTGCTCGCGCTTGCCCCGGGCGCGCAGTCGCGGATGCAACGCGCGAAGCACATGGCGATCGCCCTTCTGGTGGCAGTGGCGGTGGGTGGCTGGTGGCTTGTCCGCAAGTGGGTCATCTACGGCACGCCGTTCATCTACCCGTTCATGTATCCCTTGCTCGGTCTGCCGCCTCAAGAACGCACGGCGCTCGCCGCCGCGCTGCCGCGGCAGGTGTTCCTCTTCAGCTTCATGCCGCTGGACGTGGTGCAGGCTCACGCCAACGTCGCGGTGCTCTCACGCTTCTTCGGCGCGCTGGCGGTGTTGTCAGGGGGCGGCCTTCTCTTGTGGGTGATCAGACGGCGGGCAGCGGGAACGCCGCGCTTCGAGAGCGCAGCGATCGCGATATGGCTGCTTGCGGGCGCAGTCGTCCCGGCCGGCCTGGTGCGCAACATCCTCACCGTTGATTGGCGCATGGGCACCAGCGGGGGGCGCTACCTCGTGTCGGTCATGCCACTGCTGGCGCCGGTCGCTGCACGTGGTCTGAGCGCGCTCTTCGGTGACGGCAGGTGGGCGAAGGTCGCGCTGGCCGTCATCCTGCTCGCGCTCCTCGCGGCGAACGTGCTGGTCATACGCGCTACCGCGCTGGCGTACGGGACTTGAACGTTGGGCAGGAGCTTGGCTCCTGCCATTCGCCCAGTTCGCCCCCTCCGCTGAAACCTTCGGCCCCTCTGCTGCGTCTATACATGCATAGGACGTAGGCGCAGGGGACACGGCAATGGGCGCGATCAGCTTTGGCGTCATCAACGAGAGAAGCGGGGCGACGGTGGCGACATCGGAGGGCGATCCGGCCCTCAGGGAGCTCGCCGCCGAGCGGCTGGCAGAGGAGATGGGCCGAGCGGCTCGCGCCTACGAGCGCATGACCGGGCGGCTCGGGCTGGTGCTCGAGTCCGACAAGACCAGGCGGCGAGCGGCGTGGAGCTGCGGGTCCAGACAGCGAGAACAGCCACCGGAAGGCTGAACGACAAGCGGACGCGTGGGGGACACGGGCAGGGCCCGAACTCTCTTGGGCAGGAGCTTGGCTCCTGCCATGACCCTACGCCTCCAGGTCGCGCCCAGTCAACCGCCTCAACGCCTCCCGGTACCGCTTGCTCGTACTCTCGACGACCTCCGGTGGAAGCGCGGGGGCGGGGGGGCGCTTGTCCCAGCCGGTTGACTCCAGATAGTCACGCACCGGCTGCTTATCGAAGCTCTTCTGCGGGCGGCCGGGCTGGTAGTCGTCCAGCGGCCAGAAGCGCGACGAGTCCGGCGTCAGCACCTCGTCAATCAGAATGAGCTTGCCGCCCGCGTAGCCGAACTCGAACTTGGTGTCGGCGATGATGATGCCGTGGCTGCGGGCGTAGTCCGCCGCCTTCGTGTAGGCAGTGAGGCTGAGGCATTCAAGCTCGCCGTAGGCGCGAGCACCGACCATCTCCATCGCTTGCTGGGGCGATATGTTCTCATCATGCCCCGACGCGGCCTTCGTGGCAGGAGTGAAGTGCGGCTGGGGAAGCTGATCCGATTCGCGCAGCCCCTCCGGCAGCTTGATGTCACAGACCGTGCCTTTCTCCTGGTATTCCTTCCAGCCCGACCCGGAGAGGTAGCCCCGCACGACACACTCGATGGGCACAACATCGGCCCGCCGCACCAACATGCTGCGGCCGGCCAGCACCTCGATGTACTTGCCAATGGAGGCGGGGTACTCGGTCGGGTCGGCCGTCGCCAGGTGGTTCTCGACTACACCCTCGAGGAACTCGAACCAGAAGAGCGACATCTGGGTGAGCACCCGGCCCTTGTCCGGGATGCCGTTCGGCATAACCACATCGAAGGCGGAGATGCGGTCCGTCGCCACGATCAGGAGCTGGCTGCCCAGATCGTAGATATCGCGCACCTTGCCGCGGGCGAGCAGCGGCACATCCGGGAAGTTGGTTTCGAGAAGCGGTTCTGCCATTGCCCTATCCTATGAAGCGGGTCGCTTCATACTTGGGCTTGGCGACGCGGAACTCCTTGCGCGGGGAACCGCAACGGCGCAAACCGCAGATTGCGCAGAGGGAACGGCAGAGCCCGCAGATTGCAGTGATGTGGCAGGAGCACGCACCTGCCCTACGGGCTCACGCAAACCGCAACTGGAACAGCCAGGTCAGATACCGCTCGTGTTCCTTCTCGTCCGCGAACACCGGCACGCGGCGGTCATCGTGTGAGAGGCTGTGCACTCCCTCGTTCAGGTAGGCGTCGGTTACGTTGAGCGTGGTGAACGCATCCACGATGCGCGGCAGCGCCCCGGACCGCACCAGCCAGTGGCTCTCTCGCGTGAACAGGTCCAACCGGTAGTGGGTCTCCCGCTCGGTGACCGTCTCCTCTTCTCGCGGTTCGGACCCCAGCCCGGTGAAGAACGCATAGCCGACTCGCCGTCCCAGCGGGTTGGCGTCGGCCACGACTCGTGCCGTCTCGGTTGACAGCAAGGCGAGCGCAACCAGCCCCATCGGCTCCTCTGGAAGCTGCGCGCCCACCCCGAGCAGCCGCGCCCTGGGCACCGGAATCACCTCGTCGAGCAGGAAGTTGGCGAACCCCATCTCGGTGAACTGCGCCGCCACCCGCTCCGCTTCCGTCCGGTCCGCGAACCGCAGTATCCCGTGGGCGCTGCGGAGGCGATACCTGGCGTCGGCGAGCGTTAGCTCATCCGAGGCGGCCATCACCTGCGCCATCCGCTCGCGCAGCTCTGGGCCGATCTCGCGCTCGTCGCCCTGGATCAGGTAGACCATGCCGGCTCGGAACTTGTGAGGTACGGGGCTCCGCGCTCGGTTCTCACATCGTCGCCCCCACCCTCTCCCTCAGCCCCAGCATCTCCACCACCGCCTTCGTGCTTGCCTCAACGCTGATCGGCTCTTCCGCTGCGGCGATGGCGCAGTCGGGGTCCTTGAGGCCGTGGCCCGTGAGGATGCAGACGACGGACGCATCGCTAGGGATACCGGCCTGCAACTCCCGCACGAAGTAGCCCTCTCGCACGAGCTTCGCTACTCCCGCAACCGACGCGGCCGAGGCCGGCTCGACGAAGACGCCCTCCACGCTCGCCAGCATCTTGTAGGCATCGAGGATCTCGTCATCGGTCACTGTGCCGATGAGACCGCCCGACTCGTCCCGCGCTGCGACCGCGCTCTTCCAGCTCGCCGGATTGCCGATCTTGATGGCGGTGGCGATGGTCTGCGGGTCGGCGACGGGTTCGCCCCGCACAATCGGCGCCGCGCCCTCCGCCTGGAAGCCCAGCATCTTCGGCAGGCGGCGGCTGAGGCCGACCTTGTGGTACTCCTTGTAGCCCTTCCAGTAGGCGGTGATGTTGCCGGCATTGCCGACCGGGATGGCGTGGTAGGTCGGCGCGTTGCCGAGCCGGTCGCAGATCTCGAACGCGCCGGTCTTCTGCCCCTCGATGCGATAGGGGTTGATGGAGTTCACCAGTTGGACCGGGTAGCTGCTCGTGATCTCGACGACGATGCGGAAAGCATCATCGAAGTTGCCCTCGATGGCGACCACCTTCGCGCCGTGCATCACCGACTGGGCGAGCTTGCCCATGGCAATGTACCTGATCGGCAGCACGACGATGCAAGCGATGCCGGCGCGGGCGGCATAGGCTGCGGCCGAGGCGGCGGTATTGCCGGTCGAAGCGCACATCACCGCGCGCCGGCCTTCCTCAAGGGCCTTCGACACTGCCACTGTCATGCCGCGGTCCTTGAAGGAACCGGTCGGGTTGGCGCCCTCGTACTTCAGGTGGAGCGGGATCGGCAGACCGATGCGCTCCTGCAAGGCAGGCGCCGGGAGCAGCGGGGTGTCACCCTCCCTGAGGGTGATGACAGGCGTCTGCTCGGTGACGGGCAGGAACTCGCGATAGGCTTCGATGACGCCGGGCCAGCTTGGCGAGCCGCTCATATCCTGCCCCCTACCCCTCCGCCCTGATGCAGGCGCTCACTTCGTGCATCTCGGCCAGCTTCCGGAGACGGGCAAGCGAACGCTGCATTCTCAGCTCCTGGGTCTGGTGGGTCAGCAGCACGATCTCGGCGCTTTCGCCTGAGGCAGCCACCTGCAACACCGAGGCGATGCTCACACCTTCCTCTCCGAAGACCGTGGCGATGGCCGCCAGCACTCCCGGCCTGTCGGCGACCTGTAGGCGTAGGTAGTAGCGAGTGGTCAGCTCCTCGATCGGCCTGACTGGCTTCTCGTCGAAGCAGGTGCAGGAAACGCGCCCAGTGGAACCGTGGCAGATATTGCGGGCTACGTCTATGATGTCTCCCACCATCGCCGAGCCAGTGGGCATCGTCCCCGCGCCCTGGCCGTAGAACATCACCTCCCCGACCGAGCTGCCCCGCACGAAGATGGCGTTGAACGGCCCGTTGACCGCAGCCAGCGGGTGGTCGCTGGGAAGGAAGGTCGGGTGCACGCGCGCCTCGAGCTGCCCGTCCGCCTCGGAGCCAATGGCGAGGAGCTTCACCGTGTACCCCAACTGCGCGGCGTACTCCATATCGCGCGCCGCCAGCTTGCTGATGCCTTCGCGATGAATGTCCTCGACCCGCACCCGCGTCTCGAAGGCGATGGAGGCAAGGATGGCGAGCTTGAAGGCGGCGTCGAAGCCCTCCACATCATTGGCCGGATCCGGCTCCGCGTAGCCGAGCCGGGTCGCTTCAGCCAGGGCCTCAGCATAGTCGGCCTTCTCCTGCGTCATGCGGGTGAGGATGAAGTTCGTGGTGCCGTTGACGATGCCCATCACGCGCTGGATCCTGTTGCCGGCGAGGCAGCTCTTAAGCGGCCGGATGATCGGGATGCCGCCGCCAACGCTTCCCTCGAACATGAGGTCGAGATTGCGCTCGGCCGCCGCGTCGAACAGCTCTTTGCCGTGGCGCGCGATCAGCTCCTTGTTGGAGGTGACGACGTTCTTGCCGTTGCGCAGGGCCTTGAGCACGAAGCCGAGCGCGGGATTGGTTCCGCCGATGCACTCGACGACGATGGCGATGTCAGGGTCATCGAGGACGTCGTCGGCGTTCGTCGAGCGCATCGCCGGCGTACTCGGAAGGTCGAATGGCCGCGGACGGTCCCAGTCTACGTCTACCAGCTTCTTCACGCGGATCGGACGGCCGACCTTGCGATCTATGCTCTCCTGGCTGTCGAGGAGGGTCTTGTAGGTCCCCGTGCCGATCTTGCCGTAGCCGAGGATGCCAAGGTAGATGGGCTTGTCTGACATCAGGGCTCCTCCTGCTCTTGGCCGTCTAGGAACTCAAGCACGATCAGCGGATCGCCAGCCTGCACCAGTGACCCGTTCTGCGCGGGGATCGCAACCACCCGGCCCCTCCATTCGGCTTTGATCTCGTTGAAGACCTTCATCGCCTCGACGATGCAGACTGTCTGACCCTCAGAGACTAGGTCTCCGATCTCGACCAGAGGCGGCGAGTCCGTGGCTGGGGCGCGGTAGAACACGCCAATGAGGGGCGACCGGACGGCCACGGTGCGGCCTCTACCTGGACGCGGGCGCGGTCTGGGTACCTGGCGCTCCACTCGAGGCGCGCCAATGCCGGGGCGAACCGCCGGAGCATTCCGCCGGAGATGAAGCTTGCAGGAGCCATCTTCGACCAGCAGCTCGATCAGGCCCTGCTCGCGGAAGAGCCGGAAGAGCGCTTCCACCTCTTTGGGTAGATTCGAGCTCATGTCGGTCACTTGCGGAAAGAGCTCCACCGTTGCGTGGAGCTCTCCTGGAACGCGCAGCGGGCAAGCCGGAGCGACTGAGCTACTCGCCCTGGGTTTGGCGGATCTTCTTGAGCCGCTTCCGGCGCGCCTTCTTCTCCCTCGTCCGCTTCTCGTCCTCGATTTCATGGCGGCGGTCGTCGTCCTCCTGGCGAATGCTGGCCTCGATCTCGCGTTCGAACTCGAGGAACTTCTCCAGATGAGGCGACGTCTCGCGCAGCTTGGCGATGTCAACTGGCATGCAAACCAACTCCTAGTTCGGGAACGATGCCATTCTAGCAAGCCCGCGCGGCCGATGTCAACCGCACGCCGTCTGGCTCAGGCGACCTCAGCGATCTGCTGCAAGTACTCATGCCCATAGCAGCAGGCCTGGGTCACGTGGTAGGCAGCCTTCCACTCCGAGCCCTTGTCAATCTGCCGTGGTGTGCCATCCTCGGCGGTTGAGGCGAACCACTCGCCGTGCTCCGGGTCGTGCAGGCGACGCAGACAGAAGTCTGCGGTGTTCAGGAACGCCTCCCAGTAGCGGCTGTCCCGGAACACGAGATAGCCCAGCAAGAAGGCGACGAGCGCCTCCGTCTGCACCCACCAGATCCTCTCCCGGATTGTCGCTGGATGGCCCAGCGGGCCGTGGGAGAATACGCCTCCGTGCGTGCTGTCCAGGCCAAACTCGACAACATAGTCGAGGAACTGGCGAGCAGTGTCACGGTAGGTCGGCTCGTTCTCGATCTGGTGCACGCGAAGCAACAGCCACGCCGCCTCGAGGTTGTGGCCGTAGTTCACAGCATCCTCGGAAGTGCAGAGCCAATCCCGGCTGAACCGTTCCAGCCCGCACTTGTGATCAGGGGCGACCATGCGCGTGACCACGAGATCGGTAAGCGAGCGAATCTGGCCCCAATAGCGATTGCCGCCAGCGGCTGCATTCAAGGCCAGCAGCGCCTCCAGCAGGTGCAAGTGAGTGCCCATGGTGTGACCGCGCTCTGTTGGCTTCCATTCCCGGTCGCAGGCTTCGATCGCGCCGCCGCCCTGTGTATCCCGAAGGTGGTTCGACACCAGGCTCCAGGTGTGAGTTGCGCTGGCGAGCGCGCGGTTGTTGTGGGCGACCCGGCTGTACTCGGCGAGCGCGTAGGTAACGAAAGCGTGTCCGTAGGTGCGCTTGGCGGTCTGCATCGGCTGGCCCTGCCGCGAGGTGGACCAGAACCAGCCATCGTGAACCCGGTCCCGGAAGTGCTGCATGAGGAACGCAGCCCCCTGATCGGCGAGGGACAACCACTCGGCCGGCCCCCCGAGCTCCGCTCCCGCGGCGAAGCTGTAGATCATGCGCGCCTGCATAACGAGGAACTTCTCGGACGAATCGGTGATAGCGCCGTCGCGCGCAAGATGGGTGATGAAGCCGCCGTAGTCGCGGTCTACACTGAAGCGCTCCCAGAACGGCAGGACCGCCTCCAGCAGGTGCTCACGCAGGTCCGGCGCGTTCCCGATCCCCGCAGTGCCCATAGGCTTTCGTGCGCTCTCCAGAAACACTATCCGAGCATTCCTGGGCGATTTCCTTCATCTTTGAGTAGGTGCTATCCTGCCTCCCATGAGTACGGTTTCGACCTTCGTGTTGAGCACCGGGTATGTCCTGGGCGCCGTCTGGGAACTCGCTCGCTATGCGATCCGGTTCGGCTGGGCGCTGCTGCCAAAGGCTCTGCTCGCGGGTCGTCTGGTGACAGTGGAGAGCCAGCTGGCTGTTGAGCTGAGCGGATCCGGTGGCGGCAAGAAGCGGCGCCGCCAGTTCACTCCCGCCTTTCGAGGCCTCTGGGTGGTGCTCTCGAAGCTGGTGGATGGCTGGGAGGAACTGGTGTACCTCATGAAGCCGGATGTAGGTGTAGGGCGCCCATGAGACGGCAGTCTGAGCGTCCTGCTTCGGCCCCAACCCCGTGATCAGGCCGCCAGTCCATAGACCGTGATCCGGGCATCGGGGAAGTGCCACAGTTGGATGCTACCGGGAATCGTCTTCGCTGATCGGTCGGGCTTCCGCCACGCCTGCTCCAGGCAAAGCCGACGCTTGCGGCTAGCCCAGCGGGCACTAACGACCAGCGCCCTTACGATCAGCGACACCGACGCCTCGTAGATCTCCACAGTGCTGACTCCGAAATAGAGTGCGGCGCCCAACGGCGCCGCACGGCAGGCCCAGATCATACGGGAAGGGATCAACCGAGGCAACCCCAGAACGCTCTCACACCGGTCTCATCGGCCCTCGACACCTACACGGTGTCCTACAGCTACTTAACAGGCACAGATCGTCCGATCGTCCACCCGCAGGAATGCGACCGGGAGCCGCCAGCAGACTCATTGGCAGGCCGCAGGGGTGTAGATCCGGGTATCTCCTGTGCCGAGCCACCTGGCCAGGATGCTCCGGCCAGGGACAACGATCTCGCGGTGCATGAAGTCCTTCTCCGAGAAGTTGGCCACCATCTCTGCCTGATCGCCGAACACGGTCCGTTGCACCATGCGGTCCGGTGTCAGCCACGCGAAATCGGTCATGGGCAGCATGCCAAGCTCTCGGTGCAGTGGCGAGAAGAAATTGTAGTGGGCCTTGATGAGGCCCTTGTGTTTCTCGAACTCATCTAGGTTTGCATGGTAGAGGGGCGGCACGTTGTAGAGCAGTTCGAGCAGCTCCACCGTGTCAACCTGGTCCTGGAATTTCAGGCTTCCAGAACCCCAGTGATGGGTCGCTACTACCGAGTCATGGAAGACAGTCTGGTACAGCGGCAGCCGGAACCGTGGGTCGTAGTAGTACTTGCGGTACAGCGGCTTCAGCGGGACTTGCTTGACGTGCGCCTCGGGGGCGTCTGGCGGCCAGGCGCGCCCGAGGAAGTAGGGGGAGCTCTTGTCTTTCCGCAGGTCCGGGTCTCCCCAGCCGATCGGCGGCGTCAGCATGCCGTGCGCGAAGTGGATGACCGGAGCCGCATAGGATGACCCACCTTCGGAGCCGATGACAAGCCGGTAGGTATCACGGATCCAGGCCATGCGAGCGAGCCGCGCGTTCATATCGTCCTGCTGTGTTGCCGGGTGAAGCGGCGAGTAGTCATCGAACAGCTCCCCGAACGCGTCGCAGTCGATGAACCACGAGTTGAAGGGCTGCGGAAGCCCAGCCATCAGCGCGGCGACGCGCTTCTCGACATAGGGCCGTGCCGCGATCGGGCTCAGGATGTAGCCCTTCCTGAGGAATCCCGGCCTCTTCGTGCCGTCCGCCCGTACTATGGGACCCGTCTCGTAGAGGTCGCGGTCGAACTGAGCTGTCTCCCACGTATCTGGTTCGTCCGGACGATGGATGCTGTGATATGAGTCGTAGGGCGCGACCAGGTACCCCAGCTCCTCCGCCTTCTTGATGGCCTGCGGATGCCGGAATCCCGCCTGCCACGAGTCGAGCCCCAGCCACAGCCGGTCGAGACCGTTCTCGGCGAAGGCGTCTATCATCTTCAGAGAGACGCCGTTCCCCCATCGCTCGCTCGGCAGGAACTCCCCCGGGAAGGCCGCTTCGAGGAGCAGGCAGTTCAGCCGCAGCAGTTTCCCTTCGCCGAGTACCGAGACGCCCTCCTTGATGAGAGCGCGCGCTTCCTCTGGTGGTTGCACGTCGCGCCAGGTTGATTCCTGGTAGAGGTCCCGGCGCGCCGCCACATCGGAGAGCGCGTTCATCACATCGTCCTTGATGGTGCGATAGGGATACTCCAGTGCAGCGGCTTCCGCGACCTGGGCCCGGGATTCCTCGGTCATCAGGTCCCACACTCGCCTGGCGGGGGACGCGGCCGGTGATTTGCCCGCCTGAAGGAGCTTCCCGAGGCAGCGCTTCCAGTCCAGCACATCGTATCGGCTGATGAGAGCGTCACCCCAGAGCCAGACATGGGCCGCGCCCAGCAGCTTCTCTACCTCCGGAATCTGCGCCGCCTTCTCCTTCAGGCCTACGAACTGACCCTGTTCCATCAGCCACGCCCGGTACCGCCGCGCCGGCTCGATAGGAGACGCATCGCCCAGCAGTATCGAGAGCCCGTACTCCTTCACCTTCCAGTTCCTTGTGAACTGGTGGCTGAACCGCATCGCGATCCTGCCCCCGCGGTCCTCAAACGCTAGCTCGTTGTTGAACTCATTCGCCAAGATGTAGGTCAGCGTGTGACCCTGCCACCGCAGGCCCCAGAAGGGCATCGAGAGCCCTTCGGTGCTGCTCATAGGGCCGTTCGAAACAAGAAACCGGAGCCATTCGGAATCGTCGGCCGGCACGTAGCTCCCCTCGAACAGCGGCAGTATGTACGCTTCCAGCGCCGGGTCGCTGCCAACAATGGGCCAGGTGAAGCTGCCCGGCGCCCCAGCGCGGAAGGACACCTGAAGGGCATCGCCGGATAGCCGAACCAAGACCGTAACGTTCCTCTCGCTCAGCTCCCAGCTTGCCTCCTGTTCGCCGCGCTCCAGCCCCTTCACCGGGCCCAGGTCCTCCTGCCCGGCAGAGATCACGAGCTGGGGCCCGCCCTGTGGCTGTGCTATCGTCTCGAGCGATCCTGGATCGACCCGGATCGTCCACGTCTCATCGGCCAGCACAACCGGGGGCACGCCTTCCGCAAAGGCGACGCCGCCAAGGACCTTCGCGAGTAGAACGACGCTCAGACAGAGCGGAAGCCGGGAACGGGACGGGAACATCCGTGTTCGCCGTCGCTGATGATGAGATTCGTCGGATACGCTGCTGCATTCCTTGCTACGTCTGAGAGGTAGGCCGAGCATTGGTGTGGGTGACTCCCTTCCTAGCGTAGTTCGACGTGCTTTGCCAGCATCTGCTTGTGCTTCCACTCGCACCCGAGCATCACGCGGAACTCGGAGCCGGCGTGTAGACACTGGTGGCTCCGGTTCCCAACCACCGTGCCAGAACGCTCCGCCCGGGAACTGCCGGCCCCGAATCCTCAAAAGGCTTGTCCGTGAAGTTCGCCACTATCTCCACTTTGTCGCTGAACACCGTCCGCTGCACCATCCGGTCAGCCGTCAACCAGGCGAAATCCGTCATGGGAACCAGCCCGAGCTCGCGGTGCAGCGGAGCGAAGAACTCGTTGTGCGCCCCGATGCGTTTCCCATGCCTCGCGAACTCCGCCAGGTTCAGGTGGTAGAGCGGCGGCACGTTGTAGAGCATTTCCAGCAACTCGACGGTTTCCACCTGATCGGTGAACTTCAGACTCGAGTGGTGCCAGTGGTGCGTGGCCACAACTGAATCGTGGAAGACGGTCTGGTAGAGCGGCAGCCGGAAGCGAGGGTCATAGTGGAATGTCCGATACCGAGGCTTCAGCGGCACCCGCTTCAGCAGGATGCTCGGTCCGTCGTGCGAAGACCAGCCGCCAAGGTAGTACTGGGAGGTCTGGTCCTTCTGAAGCTCCGGATCCCCCCAGCCAAACACCGGGGTCATCATCCCATGGGCAAAATGGATGGTTGCAGCGGAATAGGCCGCGCCGCCCTCCGACCCGATCACCAGACCATAGGCGTCGCGGATCCACGCCATCCGACGGAGCCGCGCCTTCACGTCATCCTCCTGCGTGGCCGGGTGAAGCTCCGAGTAGTCATCAAACACTTCGCCGTAGGCATCACAGTCAATGAACCAGGAGTTGAACGGCTCAGGCAGCTCGGACATCAGACGCGTCACCCGCTCCTTCACATAGGGCCAGGCGGCGATCGGACTGAGCTGGTAGCCTCTGCCGAGGTAGCCCGGTATCTTCGAGCCGTCGGCCGTGAGTATCGGGCCTGTCTCGTACAGGTGCCGGTCGAAGCACACCGTATCCGAGGCGTTCGTCGAATCAGGATCATGGATGCCGTGATAGGCGTCGTACGTGCCGATCAGGTAACCCAGGTCCTTGGCCCGTCGGATAACATCAGGGCTCTGCATGCCGGATCGCAACGAACTGAGCCCGAGCCACAGCCGCTGGCAGCCGATGCCCGCGAACTTGTCCATCATCTCTACCGATATGCCGTCCGACCAAAGATAGATGTGCGGGGCGCCCAGGAGTTTCTCGGCCTCAGGAGTCTGCTCGATCTTCGTGCGCATGCTGACAAACTGGTCCTGCTCTAGCAGCCACCTCCGGTACTGTCTGGCGGGTTCTATCGGAGAGGGCGGTCCGAGCCGTATGACCAGTCCGTACTCCTTGCGCTCCCAGTTCCGGGTGAACTCGTGAGTGAATCGCATACCGATTCTGCCCGCCCGATCCTCAAAGACTAGCTGATTGTTGAACTGGTTGGTCAGCATGTAGGTCACACTGCAGTCGGGCAGCGCGATACCCCAGAAGGGCATGGAGAACCCCTCTATAGCCCTCATAGGGCTGCGCTCGACGAGATAGCCCAACCAGCGGGGGTCATCGGACGGAACGTAGCTCCCCTCGGCCAGTGGCAGCACGTAGGCAGCGCCTGTGGGAGGCGGCGCAATCACGGGCCAGGTGAAGCTCCCCGGCGCGCTCGACGTGATCTTTGCAGAGAGCGTCTCACTAACCAGTCGGAACGCCACATGGACGTTGCTGTCAACGATATCCCAACTGAGCTGGTTGTCGACGTGCCTCAGGTTCGCCACCCGGCCAGAACGGGGTTGTGCCGCTGAGAGCTCGATCTCGCTCCGCTCTGGCGGGCGGCCGACAACGCGCAGGGATTCGGGCTCGACAAAGACCTCCCAGCTGTCGTTCGACAGTCTGACGGGACGGCCTGACACGGAGTCGCATGTCATCGCTGCACCACCAGCACGCGCACATCGAGACCGGGAACGGTCAAATCCACCGTGGTCCCCGTCCGAAGAAGCGGCTCACCCAGCAGGTCCTCTACCCGCGACCACCCGCTCACGTCAACTCGCTCGGTGATCGGCGCTGGGCTCGGGTTGGTGAGTATCCACGCCTCCTTGCCCTCAACGCAGCGCCTGCGCATCCGCAACCTCCCTTCATGTGCGGCGGACACGCCGCACGCGGCCAGTAGCTCCCGGATCAGCGCCCGTGAATCATCATCGGCATAGGCGGTGCCGTTGTGCCCGGCGTATGTCCCCAGCAACCAGGCTCGGCCCTTTCCGACATCTCGCACGGTCCCGGCTACCGCCTCCCCCAGCAGCAGGATCGGCTTGCTGCCGCGGCAGGAGAACGTCTCCACATAGACGTTCGCCCGGAGCTTGAGGCCCCCCAAAGGGCCGGTTCCGGTGAGGAAGGCGTCATCTAGATACTCCCCCCAACTACGCTCAGCGGGCGACCAGCGCGCCCTACCCTCAGGCTCTCTCACCATGGTCACGCTCTCATGCCGAACGCCAAACAGCTCTCGGGCGGCGGCAGAGAGCTCTCCTCGGCTGGCGAAGGCGTAAGGGGTGATCCGGCCGGGGCACGCCTCGCTGATCAGGTTCCCCCCATTCGCCACGTACTGGGCGAGCTTCTCGACAGTGCTCTCGCCGAGACAGAGCGGGAACGGCAGAACGGCAGCTCGATACCGACTCATCTCTGTCTCATCGAGCTGCGATACATCCACGAAGTCCACCGGGATCCCGGCGTCCCACAGGATGCGATGCCAGCCGCGCATGCTGAACGGGAGGTGATTCCCTCCCTGCCGCATGGTGGCGCAGTATTGGTAGTTCCACTCGTTGATCAGGATGGCGACGTCGGCCCCCGGCCATGACGGCTGCCCAAAGAGGTCGGGGTGCTCATTCAGCGCTCTCCCAATCCGGGAGGCCTCCTCGTATCGAGGTGTGCTGTCGCCTTCACTGTCGAGCAGGCTGAAGCCGTCGGCCTCCGCCGCCGCGATCTCCGCCCGGGTGACCCAGAACGAAATGCCGGTCACGCCCGAGCCGACCGCGGTCAGCATCCAGCGCCGGATATCGTCGGGCGAGGGCACGCGCCCCAGGTGGAACCCGTCGCTGACGCGGCCGCCCTGCAACTCCGCCGCCCAGACGGGCCGACCCGGAAGATTGCAGGAGCGAAGCAAGTCGTACTCCAGCGCAATCGCGTCCCACATCTCCGTCAGCAGCGCTGCGTGGCGAGACACAGGCTTTCCCGACGCCCGTTCATCGTCCCACTCCTGCAGGGCGAACCATGTGGGGTAGGAAGAGCAGCCGAGGAAGTCCTGGCAGCGCGCGTACGTCCAGTCGCGGCCCGACCCCGCGGTGTAGGTGCCGAGGTGCGCAAAGACCGGCCGCCCCAACGGATCGGCCTCCCGTATTGCCTCGGCCCTGCTGCGCAGCACCTGAGCGACCTGGACGTTGTCCATGAAGTACTTCCAGTGGACGTCCAGCGCAGTCCACGCGTTAGTCGTCCGCTGCGGAGCGATAGCGCTCCAGTCCGGGTAACGGGCGTTCCACGCCCGGTTCAGTGCCTCCAGGTCGCCGTACTTCGCTTCCAGCCAGCTGCGGAAGGCCCGAAGCGTGTGCGGGCAATAGCAGACCGGCTGACCGACGAGCCGTTCGGACCAGTACCCGATCTCCTGCCAGGTGTTCCATACGATCTTCTCGTAGCTGCCCAGCGCCTGCACGAGCTTCTTGATGAACCTTGTCTGGTCGGCCAGCGCGCCGGGGTGGTCGAAGCACGGCCCTGGCTTGCCGTCAGCAGGCAGCGGAGTCTGCGCCTCATAGAGAATCGGGACCCCGTTGATGCCCACCATCCGGCAATCGGGATGCTTGCGCCATAGCCATCCGGGGGCTTGCTCGCAGGTCAGCCCCAGGTACACGACCAGGTCGAGTCTCGCCGCGTGAGCGATCAGTTCCTCGTAGCGCGAGAAGTCGTAGTGACCTTCCTCGGGCTCGTCCATCCCCCACTGCTCCTGCAGCTTCACCATGTTGAAGCCATGCCGCTTCAGATTCTCCATGTCTTTCTTCAGCTCCGACATGGGCGGCATAGGCTCGCGGCAGAGATGTGAGCCGAACGGGAAGATCCCCGCGATGGGGCCGAGATTCACAGTGCGTCTCCTTTCGTTGCTTTCGTGTCGTGCCTGAGAAGCGCCGGGGGACCCCGCGCGGCGCTTCTCTATGATCAGGCCCCGTCGTGCGTGTGATACTGATCCCTCGGGACGGGCGGCTGCACTGTCTGGCTCGCCTCGTGTGACTGACGCGCGGCTTGCAGAACGGCGATCACGTCGCGGCCCCGTTGGGCGGTGATGGCCGGGGCCCGCCCGCTGGACAGGGCCTCGGAGAGATCCCGGTAGAACTGCGCGCTGAGTTCCTCGCCTACGTCGTAGTCGCGAGTTCCACTGCTGGCACTGACCCCTTGGGGCACAAGGTCCACCGTCACGTCGCCAGCGGAACGGCGAATGCGCATGTCCGTCCATCTCCCCCACGCGCCGTCGGCGACTAGTGTTCCCTGCGTGCCGACCACAAACCAGCGCGGCAGCGGCAGACGCGCATTGTTGGATCCCTCCAACGTCACCAGTAGACCCGACGGCATCTCCAGGCGAAGATTGAAGTAGTCGTCCACCTCGGTCGCCCAAAGGTGGCTGCGGAGCTGGCATGTCACGCGAACCGGCCACTCGCCGACAAGGTCCAGGCACTGCTCGACAAGATGAGGCCCCCAGTCGGCGAGGAATCCGCCCCCGAAGGCGGCTTGAATGCGCCAGGTCGGGTTGAAGTCGGGAACCCCATAGCTGGTCCATTCCGGGCCGTAGGTCATTACCCGCGAGTCCAGGGTGAGCAACTCCCCCAGCTCCCCCTGCTGGACCACCGCCTTGAGCAACTGGTAGTCCCGGTCCCACCGGCGGTTATGAAACACCGTCAGCGTGCGCCCGGCGGCCTCCGCGGCGGCGAGCATCTCCTCCGCCTCCGCCAGCGTGTTCGCCATCGGCTTCTCGACCACTACATGCTTGCCGGCTCCCAGGGCGGCCACGGTCAAAGAGGTATGAAGACTCCCGGGCACGGCGACCACCACCAGCTCGACCTCGGCGTCGGCGATGAGCTTCTTGGGATCGCGATAGGGCCTGGCGTCCGCCTTCGGGGCAAGCTGCTCCAGACGGCTCTGCGCCTGGTCGCACACCGCCACAACGCGGTAGTCAGCCATCTTGCTCAGGGGCTCAGCGTGCAGCTCCCATCCGCTGCGCCCGAGTCCGATAATGCCAACCTTGACCATGTTCACCTCGCTGCACACCCGCCGGCAGTCCTCAGCTCCCGCTCGAGCCCGGCCGGAAGACCGGAATGGCCGCCAGCCGCCCGAACTCGAGCAGGGAGGGGATGGCGTCTCCTTCGCCGATCATCCAGTGGTGGCCCAAGCCCGCCTCGGCTACGTCGGAGAGGAAGTCAGCGACCGGGACCTCCAGTTGCACCTTCACCGGGTTGCCGGGGAAGACCAGTTCCGTGGGCACCGCCTCGCCGCCAAACAGCCCCATGCGATAGTCGCCGGTCGGCCCCACGAGATTCACCCCGGTGACGCGCCCCGGGCGGCCGGGGTACTGCACAGTGACGCCCGTGTCCATCAACCGACAACTCGCCAGCGCGATGTCGGACTTGCAGGGGGCCAAGCAGAACGCTCCGGAGCCGCAGTGGGAGAAGACGATGGTGTTCTCCTCGCGATCGTCGGCAAGAAGATCGGTGTTGTGCACCGGGCCTCCGGTGAACCAGGCAAGCAGCCGCATCGCGACCGCGCTGTTGACATCTCCTTCGCAAGCTCCCACAGCATCTTCCTCTGCCAGCAGCGCAATCGGAAGACAGACCTGGCCCATGAGCCTGGGGTAACACTCCACCGTGAACGCGCTCATCTCCTCGGTCCTGAGGAACTCACGCAGAGCGAGGTAATAGCGCGCGGCAAGCAAGCCGGCGTTGTCGGGAACATCCACGCGGCCGGCAGCGCTGCGTGCGCGTTCCCACGTCGCCCCGGCCTCCTCCGCGTCCGCCGCTTCCGCTTGCTCGGTCAGCCAGTCCAACCCTCGCTCCACCAGGCGCGGCCCGAGCACCGCGCGCAGCGCCACCTCATCCACCGCCACCTCGGCCATGCCGGGCAGACGGCCTCCAATGCGTCCGACTCTGGCTCGCTGAAGCGCTCGGCGCGCCGCCGCGGCCTTCGCAGTGGCGACCACCCGAGCGCGGGCCGCGTTGTCAGCGAGCGCTCCGTATACGAAGCGATAGCTGCACCCCAGCTCCTTGAGCACGCAGCAGAGCTGGTGGGTGCCGCAGAGCGATCCGGTATGCAGACCCGGCAGCGCCCACGCGATCAGCGGCGTGGGACGGCCCACGTATGCCAGCAGGTCCTGAACCAGATAGTCCTCGGACCATGTCGCCGCGACCACGCAAACCGCATCGGCGTCGCGGAAGCACGCTCCAGCCTTGCGGGCCGACGCGGGATCAGCAACGACGACAGGCGCCACCGCGCCCAGGCCCTCCTCTGAGAGCGCCGCCTCCGCCTCTGTCAGAAGGGCCGGCGCCGCATCGGCCCCCACCTCGAGGGGGCTGGCCACAACCACCAATCCCACTGAGGGTCGCATCACTCTCTGCCTTACCTCGCCACCGTGATGCCAGCCACCTGCTCGCCCACCGCACCCGCGGCAACCGACAGCACCTGATCCATGTTCTCGAACACCTTGTGGAACGCCTCGACGTATCGTTCCATCACCACCATCGGCTGGGCGTATATCGGGTAGAGTTCCGAGCAGATCACCAGGGAGTTCTCCAGCATGTGCTTCGCGACCGGGAACGCCTCGGCCCGGTACTCGTAACCCGCGCCGCTGAGCTTCGCACAGCTCCACGGGCAGCCCCTACCATACCCCTCCAGAAGCTGGAACACCGGCTGCTCCGGCACCGTGGTGAGCTGCCACAGGACCGCATCCACTCCCTCCGCCTGCAAAGCCTTCCTGAGCTTCTCCCGGAACGCGACGGCCGTCACCGGCAGCCCGAGCTTCTCGGGTCCGAGCATCAGGCGATACTTGTGGTAGATGCAGGTCCGGTCCTCTGGCACGGACGGCGGCACGAGGCCGGGGATCTTCGCCAGCTCGGCCGACAGGTACTCGGCGTTGCGCTGGCCATTCGCGTTGGTCGCATCGAGCCGGCTGAGCTGGCTCCGCGTGAACGCGCACGGCATCTCCTGCGTCCGGTAGTTCCAGCCCATGGTATAGGCCTGGTACTTGCGCCCCTCGTTCGGCGCCACATACTCCCCGAACATGCGGAGCATGTTTGCCTTGCCGCGATACTCCTCGCTATCGGTGACGAACAGCCCGCCCTCTCCCCCTGGCAGG
>Ga0315291_10002484_pt1 | contig 24179 bp, 20 predicted proteins | sample YL17G12_20_MG_FD_203070 | JGI IMG/M metagenome (GOLD analysis project Ga0315291, IMG submission 203070) | Sediment microbial communities from Yellowstone Lake, YNP, Wyoming, USA - YL17G12_20 | ecosystem: Environmental > Aquatic > Freshwater > Lake > Sediment | place: USA: Wyoming | collected... | reverse complement strand
AGCTGTGGACGCTGCTGCTGTGTGGGAGAGACTTTGCCCTCTCGGGCCGGGCGGCGGCGTGACCAAAAGTCTCGCCGCACACCCACCGCCCCCCCCTTTTTTCTTCGCCCCACCTTTTTCATGTCCGGGCAGGCAATGCCGGTGTAGATGCCGGAGCGCGGGTCCCGGCGCAAGGCCTTCTCACCTGGGAAAGGGAAGGGGCGCGTTGTCAGAGGAAATTAAAAAAGCGCCGAGGCGGCTTCTTCGCGGGCGGCGGCGCGCGTCCTCTTCTCTCCGCCCGCAAGGGGGGCCCGCCTCCCATCCCTCCTTTTCACCCGCCCCTAGGCTAGATCACCTCCCCGCCTCCACTCACCCGGGTGCGCAAAGGGGCAGGTCGTGTAATCGTGCTGGTAGGACTTGGCGCAGGCGACGACCTGTGTGAGTAAGGGGGGCATGAGAGGGGAAAAAAAGGGTGAGAGCAGTTGCCGCATGCAAAAAGGGCCCGCCCAGCGCGCCCGCCTGCACCCTTCCTCACCGCCTTACCTTGAATCCTTGGATGCGAAACTCATCGGAAGCATACAGGGGGTGGGCGTCATCGTGCGGGGCGGCCGGCCAGCGGGGGTCCAGGCAGGCGGGGCCGGCGACGGAGGCGGAGGAGGGCGCAGCCGGAGCGGGGGCGCCGGGCGCCGGGCGCATGAGGGACTCCTGAGGCGGGCTAAAAGCCCCCCAGTCGGCGCCCCCGGCCCCGGAAAGGGTCGCCCAATCAACAGGCTGCATGATGTGGGGGCGGGTTTGGTGAGGGGAGGCCGGGGCGCGGGTGTGGGCGCGCCCGTGGAGCGAGAACGGGGGTGTGGTGAAAAAGTGGGCTGTCGGTACCTCGAGTCACACAATCTTCAGCTCACACTCACACAACCACACACGCGGCGCACGCCCCTCTCTCCCTCTCTCCCTTCTGTCCCCTTCTGTCCGCCTCTCGTCTCGTCATTCCATCTCTCAGTCCGCCGACTCCAGGCGGTCATAGTAAAAGTCGCGCCCGGACGTCCAGCCGACGCGCAGGAGGCGGACGGTCCCGGCGTCGACATCGTAGACCGCACCCGCGACCAGCACCTCGCGCGCGGACGCGGGGGGCAGCGCCCGGGCGACCGCGCGCAGGACGGCGGAGACGGTCAGCTTGACGTGGGCGGCGACGACGTCGTTGTCGTCGACGGGGGTGGCGGCGGTGGCGGCGGCGGCGGCGGGCGGCGGCGGCAGCGGCGGCGGCAGCGGCGGCGCAGACACCCCCGGCGTGCCCCCCTTTGTTGTGTCGCCCTCCCGCCGCTCGCTCGCCTTCCTCTCCAGGCGGGCGCGCGCGATGGCGAGCGAGTCCTGCGTCCGCAGGCGGGCGCCCCGGGCGGCCCGGGCGGCCGCGGCAGCAGCCCCGCCACCATCCTCAGAGTCGGAGCCCGCGCCGGCCCGGCCGTGGCCGTGGCCGTGGCCGTGGCCGTGGTGCCCCCCGCCGCGCACGCCCCGGGCGACCGCGTCGACGGCCGCGGCCAGGCCCTCCGTCAGCGCGGCCAGCGGGTTGGCGGAGGCGCGGTACAGGGTGGGCGGCGGCGGCGGCGGCGGCGGCGGGGGGGCGCCGCCCTCCAGGGGGGGGGCAGCAGTGGGCGGCGTCGCCGCGCCGCCCGTGCCGCCCGCGCCGGCGCCGGCCTTGCCGCGGGACAGGGCGCGCCGCAACCAGCCGCCCAGGCCCCCCGACCCGGCGGCCGGCGGCGGCGGTTTCCGGGTGGCCACCGCGGCGGCGGCGGCTGCAAAGGCTGTCGTCCCGGGGGGCGGGCAGGCCGCGGCGGCGCGGGCGGCTTCCAGGCCGCCCCCGCCCGGGTGCCGCCCCGGCGAGGGCGACCGCCGGGAGAAGGAGGGGCGGCGGGAGGGCGTGCCGCCCCCGCCGCCGCCACTCTCCGCGCCCGCGCCGCCCCCAGCCCGCGCCGCCGCCCAGGCCTCGATCGCTGCCGCGACGGCCGGGCACCGGGTGTGGCCGAGGACGAGGACCAGGCGCGTGCCCAGCCCGCGCAGGGGCTCCACCACGGACGCGGCGACGACGTCGTTGGCGGGCGGGCGGCCGGAGGGGGCGGCCGCGGGGGCGGACAGGACGGGGCCCGCGACGCGCACAACGTGCAGGTCGCCCACGCCCGCATCGAAGATGAGTTCCGGCGGGACGCGGGCGTCGGAGCAGGCGAGGATGACGGCGATGGGGTCGCAGGGCGCGCCCAGGAGGTCGGCGAGCGTGTGCGGGTCCGCCCGGCACCGGCGGAGGGCGCCCTATGGACAAACGGAGATTGAATGACGAGGTCAGGTGTCGTTTTTTTTTTTTTTTTCTCCGTCGCCGAATGGGGAGGTCGCTCCTGCTCTCTTTCTCCCTCCTACGCGCGGCCCGTCGTCCTCCTCCCTCTCTCTCCCAAGCCCGCACCTGTTGAAAGCGTTCGTGCCCCTCCATCAGCTGAGCGAGGGCCTCGCGGGCCCGGGCCCGCAGGATGGCGTCATCCGTGCGGGAAGCCGAGTGCGGCAGTAGGCCGCCCGCCGACGGGCGGGCAGACGCTGGCGCGGTGACAGCACTGCCGTCCGTCAACCGCCGGGCGGAGGCGGGCGTGGAGGTGGCGTTCGTGGCTGCCACGCCTGTGGCGAAGCGGACAGAGGAGGAGGGGCGGTCGTCGTCCGGCTGGGGCGACATGCTGGGGCGAGTGTGGGATATGAAGATTTTTCTGCTAGACGAGAAAAAAAAAAGGCACTCTGTCCCTGACCACTCTTCTTCCTCCCCACTCTTCTCGCGCGCGCGCCGTGTGTGTACACGCCCTTCCCCCGCATCTCATCCAATGCGTGCCACCCTAGTCTCCTCCACTCCTGCGGCCACCCGCTCCCTGCGTGCGGCGTCCTCTAACGCCGTCCCCCGCCCACCGGGCGCCCGGCTAGCGCGTGCAAGCCCGCGTCGGCGCCTCCCCCACGCGCCCTCCGCTGCCGGGCTGGATGCGGCCTTGGCGGGCGCGCCGCCCGAGGCGGTGGCTGCGATCGTGGCTGGTGCGTGATTGGGGGGAGAGAGTCAATCAAGGGGATAGAGGGAGAGGGTGGGAGAGCCGATGGGCCGAATGCGGGAGAAAAAAGCTGGGGAGCAAGCGCGAGAAGCACGGCGTGTGGCTGAACCCCCAAACCTCACACACATCACATCCCCTGAATCACGTCTCCCCACCATCCCCCTCTCTTCTCCACCGCCCAGTCCTTGCCGGCCTGGGCGTCACCGTCGGCCTGGCCGTCAAGGGCGCGGCGTCCGAGCCATCCACGCCCGCCGCTCCCTCCAGTCAAGCCGCCGCCGCCGCGAAGAAGGAGGACAAGCCCCGCCCCCTGCCCCGGGGCGCGGACTCTGTCCTGGTCGTGGGCGCGAGCGGCAAGCTGGGGCGGGCGGTCGTGGCCGCCGCCCTGGCGTCCGGCCGGTCCGTCGTCGCGGCGGGGCGGGACGCCGGCCGCATCCGGGGCGCCCTGGCCTCGCTCGGCCTGGCCGAGGGCGTCCAGGCGGGCGCCCCGGGCGGGCCCACGCTGGTCGTCGCGGGTGGGCTGGACGTGACGGACGGGGCGTCCCTCGCCCGGCCGGCCCTCTTTGACAGTGTGGCCCAGATCGTCCTCGCCACCGGCCCCGTCTTTGGGCGCCTGGCCGAGGGCGGCATGGGCTACCCGGACGGCATGACGCCCGAGCTCGTCGACGCGAAGGGTGTGGCCGCCGTGGCGGCCGCGGCCGCGGCCGCCCTGCCTGCCCAGCTGCCCCCGACCGCCCCGCCCCCGACCACGCTCGTCCTCCCGCTGACCACGCCCGCTGACGTGGCGGTCTGGGAGCCCCTGGATGACGTCATCATGGGCGGCTCGTCGGCCTCCACCCTAGAAGCCAAGGAGGACGGCAGCTCCGTCACCTGGGGCGGGGAGGTCGTATTTGAGGGCGGCGGCTTCTGTGGGGCCCGCACAAAGAAAGGCGCGCTCGGCACGCTCGACCTCTCGGCCTCCTCTGGCCTCGCCCTCACGCTCCGGTGCGCCACCGGCCAGACCTTCAAGGTCAACATCAAGACGGACGCCCAGGAGGACGTGCCGGAGGCGACCTACCAGGCCCTGCTGGACACGAGCACGGACGGTGGGTGGAGCACGGTTTTCTTGCCCTGGTCGGCGTTTGTGCCCACCAAGCGCGCGCGCTTCGACCCGGCCGCCCCACCCCTGGACGGGCGCGGCATCCGTTCGCTGGGCTTGGTCCTCTCCCGGTTCGAGTACGATGGCGCCCCCAACCCCCGCTGCCTGGCCGGCAAGTTCGAGCTGGAGGTCAGGGGCGGCGTCAGGGCCTTCACAGCGCCCGCCCCGGCCATCCTCCTCCTGTCGTCTGCCGGGACGGAGCGCAACGCGCGCATCGGCGACGACGCGGCCGCCCGGGCCGCCGACGTGCCCATCGTCCGCCTCAACCCGGGCGGGGCCTTGAACTGGAAGTACGTGGGCGAGGCCGCCGTGCGCGGGTGCGGCCTACCGTACGCGGTGCTGCGGTGTACGGGCTTCCGGGACGACCTCGATGACGCCCCCCGCAAAAAAGAGGCGCCACCGTCTGAGGAGGCGGGCGCGGCGCCCGCTGCGGCGGCGGCTGGCGGCCCTCCGCCACCCCCGCCCCTCCCGCCCATGGGCCCGCTGGAGCTGCGCCAGGGGGACGCCGTGTCGGGCGTGCTCACCCGGGCGGACGCGGCGGCGGCGGCGGTGTCCGCACTGCGCACGCCCGCGGCCTGTGGCAAGACGGTCGAGGTCCTGCGCGGCCCGCCCCTGTCCAACGCCGCTCTGCCGGCCCGGCCCCTGGACGCCGCCTGGCTGGCCATCGTCCCCGACCGGTCCCGCCCGGCCGCGGGCCTGCCCCCACTGCCCGCGCCATCCCCGCCGCCGCCGCCGCCGTCCAAGGAGGAGGCGTCGGCCGTGCTGGCCGACCCCCGCGTCGCGGCCGCCGCCGCGGCCGAGCGGGGCGGCCGGGTGCGCAGCGAGGAGGAGACGGCAGACCTGGCGGCGGCCGCCACGCGCGCGCCGGCCGGGGATGACGGGCGTGGGGCGGTCGCAACCTCGGCTGGTGAGGGTGGTGTGCAGGACGCGCGGGCCGCCCTGGAGGCGCTGCTGGGCGAGACGGAGACGGCCGACGCATGAAACTGGGACGCGTGTGAGAGGTGCGGGGTTGGAGGGAGTTGGGAGAGAGAGGAGGAGGGTCGCTAAGCGGTGTGACATTTTCAGCGGGGGTCGTTGTGTTTGTGAGCTTGTTCCTTTTTCTGTTCCTTATGTGGTGTTACACGAGGGGAAAAGCCGCGCGGGGCACGTGAGGAAGACGAGGAGAGGTTGCGACCGTCGCGCCCTGCGACGCCCTGCGACTCGCGCCTAGCGACGCGCACTCTTCTTTCATTTTCATTTTCTCTGTCTTTTTGTAACGGGGCCCGCGCCCTTCCTCTTGCCTTTCCTGACCCGGGCCTTCAGGTAGAGGAGCCCTTTACCTCACCAGCGGGAAATAGGGTTCAGCGAGACTGATTATGTGTTTTGAACGGCGTGAGATCAAAAATGAAGGCGCATGCAATGAAAAAGGTGCGGTACCGACCTTCCCATGCGGCGCCCCGCCCACGGGGCCGACCGTTCACCCACCCCACCCACACCATCACCTGCTGGCCCATCTTTCAAAGTACCCCCTTCCGGTCGGATTTGTCTCACCTGGCTTGTCCGACCCCTGGCGGGGCACGCTCATCCGGTAGCGGGCATCGGACTGCGCCCACCCCACGGTCGTCTCGGAGATGGGGCGCGAATAAATGGGTGTCGCGCTGTACGCCAGGCCGGCCAGGGCGATGGCCGAAGCGATGGGCGTGGCCACCTTGGAGAAAGGGATGAGGGCCATTGCTCTCTTGAGAGAGAGGCGGAAAAGGAGAGGTATTGAGAAAGCGAGGACGGAAGAATAATGAGCAAACCCCCCCGCTCGAACCGGCTCCCCCCCCCCCTCGGAAAATCGAAAAAACGGACCAAAAAAAGAGCAAACAACACTAACACACACACACCGCGCCCCAGCGATACACACCCGCCTAGCCGTCGTGCAAACAAATAAAATACGTCTTACGAAGGAGGCGCGTGTGTTGAGGCACGGCCTAGCGTGCCTCAACACACACACACTCAACCCCACACCCCTCTTCTCACATCACCACCAGCGGCTTCCCGCCCTGCCCGCACGCGCCCGCATGCCGGGCGTACAGGGCCTCCACCGCCTCTATGTACGCCGCATGCACGGCCGCCACGGCCGCCCGCGGTGGGAAGTGTGGCTGGCGGGTCGGGGAGGGAGGCTCTGCCCGGCGCCTCAGTTCCCCCCGCCGCGGCGAGGGTGGGGGCGACTCCCCGCCGCCCCCGCCGTACAGTAACTCTGCCGGCGGCTCGATAGGCTTGCCCACCACCACCGTCAGCTTGACCCGGTGGGGCAGGGGCGACCCGCCCACGCCCCACATCAGCATGGGCCAAAAGCGCAGGGCGCGCGCCAGGCGGGCGGCGACGCGCCTAGGCATGAGCGGGGGGCCGGCCAGGGCGAAGCTGTAGGCGTCGGTCTGGCCAAAACAGAAGATGGGGACCACGGGCGCGCCCGCGGCCAGGGCCAGGCGGATGAAGCCCGTCCGGCGCCGCAGGTAGAGCGTTTCGCGGCCGGCCCGCAATAAGCCGCACTCGCGCACGCCGCCCGGGCAGACGGCGACGCTGTGGCCCGCTCGCAACAGGCGGGCGGCGCCTGCCGCGGTCGCTGGGCGGGCGCCCAACCAGTGCCAAAGGTGGCGGACGATGGGGATACGGAAGCACTGAAAAGGGATGTGCGGGAGGGTTGTCAGAAAAAATGGAGGGAGGGCAGACCCAACCCCCGGCTGCGTCCGCGCGCGTGCGGCTGGGGGTGGCCAGGCCCCTTTCTCTCTACGCGCTCCCTCCTCTCTCTTTCCTCTCGTTTTTTCTCACTCACCGTCGAACTGGCCAGCGTGCGCACCCGCCCCCAGGCCGGGCTGCACCCGGGTGACAGCTCGCAAAAGGCCACCGGCAAGCCCACCGGCAAAGCTGAGTGGGGGCTGTAAGCAAGCACGTATGGGCGGCCAGGTGTCAGTGATGTTTCATCCTCATACTTGACGGTCAAGTCAAAGTATCGTCCCGCCGCGCCCATGCTGAATCGCGTGAACGCGCTCGCCCAGGGGCCCGGGTCGCGCAGGGGCATTGCGGCCAGCACCCCCAGCACGGCCAGCCAAAGCAGCCAGGCCGGGTGGAGGGCAAGCCCCGCAACGAGTGCCGCGCCCGCCGATCCCGCCACGAAAAAGATGGCGCCGATGTAGAGGGCCATGGCCGCGCCGCCCGCGGCAATGCCCAGGGGACCGGCCATAAAGGAGTGAGGACGGGGTACAGCCCGTTTCACCTTCAGGGGCGGGCGTGGGGCGGTGGCGCCGCTGCCCGCGGCGACTGCGACGCGCAGGCTGCGGCCTGGCTGAGCGCTGGTGGTCGTGCTGGCTGCTGCTTTTTCGGGGCCACCGTCGCCGCCACCCCCAGCCGCCAGAGCCGCCGCCAGGCCGGCGTCACGCCACAGTGCCGGCGGCGTCGGCGAGGCGCTGGCTGCCTCATCGTCTAGGGAGGCCAGGCGGGAGGAGCGACGGGGTGAGGCGGCTGAGAAGGGAGGGGGGGAGAGGAGAGGGGGTGGTTTGTGAGGTTTGTGAGACGAGAGACGAGAAACGCCGACGACTGTGTAGCCTTCCGTCTCACGCCTCCGAGCACTTTCAATGCGTCTCAATAGTGCAAGGCACAGAGACATCACTGGGCGGTGACTGGTCGACCAGAATGCGCGGGCCTGGCCGGGGTGAGCGGCATGTGGCCGCACCCGCCGCGACGGCGGCCAAGGCAATGGTGCCGCGCAACCAAATTGCATTTTTAGGTCGCCGCCCGTGCAGGGTGCACCCGCCCGGAAGGGCCTGCAATCCAGCACAGACATAACCGTCGTACCGTGCGTCATTGTGTGGGAGGTTGACAGCGATGTTTGGGGCAGGCCGTCCAGGAGGCGAGAGAAATGGTGCACGGCGAAAGAGCAGAGTGGGCGTCGAGTGGTCAGCGAGCGGAAAGTGAGCGCGTTTCTCGTCCGCTTTCCCTTCACACCTCTTTTCTCTCTCGCTTCACACCCTCCGCGCACGGCGCGCGCCGCTCCCGTGAGACACGGCGTCGGCCATGCCGCTATCCACCCCTCCTCGCCTCCCAGGCCTGGGCGCGCCGGCGGCGGCGACCCTGGCGTTCGTGGTCGCGACGGTCGCAAGGTGAGAGAAGAATGGGGACAGGGGAGGCTAGGGAGGTCGTTGACCCTCGCCCGCCCGGGCGGAGGTGCTCGGCTACCACCCCACGCATCGCGGCTGGAGCAGGAGGGCGTGTCCAAGCCCACACATGAGGAGCTCGCCGCGGGTCGGGCCCCAAAACCTCCCCCACCCCAGTCGGGAAGCCGCTCTCGCCGCCGCTGCCGGCCCGAGAAAGAGGCTCTCGGCTTTTTTCTGTCTCGCCTCCTCTCTGCCCGACCTCTCCCAATTTTCTTCACCTGCCTTTCTCACTCCCTGCACAGGACGCTCTTCACCGCCTTTGCGACCTCTCGGGCGGGCGGCGCAGGCGAAAAGGGCCAGGTGCGTGATAGCTAGGGAAAGAGAGAGGTGGAGTGGGGGCGGGCGTGGTCGGGCGCAGCTCCGCTAAATTCCTTCGCCCGGCCGCCAGGTCGGCGTCGGCGTTGGGGGCCAGGGGGATCGTGGCCCCCTGCCTTTCGCGTCCCGCCCCGCCCGCCCCGCGGCCTCCGCGCCGCCTCTCGTATCCTGGCTGCCTATCCTGGCCTTATTTACAGTCGCTGGGGCGCCTGCCTGGTTAATCCACGGCCTTGCACCCCTCACTCCGCCGCCGGAAAAAGAGAGGGAGGAGCGGCACGCTCGCCTTCGGCCTCTCGTGCCAACCTCAACCTCTCTCTCCGCCTCACACGCTCTCTCCATTTTTACACACACAGCACACTACTCCCCAGCAGCACTGGCTCCTCGTGCACCTGGCCGCCGACCCGTCCCTGTTGGCCGCCCTCCTCATCGCCCCCCTGGCCGCCGCCTGGGCGGCCGCGTCAGCGCAAGCGTCGGCGCTCTCAGCAGCGCTTTGCGCCGCGGAGGCACGGGCCGAGGAGGCGGCCGCGTCCGCGGCTGCTGCCCTGTCGGCCGCCCAGGCCGCCCGGGCCCGCCTGGCCGAGCTGGACGCGGCCAGTGTTAGAGCAGCAGCTGCTGCTGCTGCTGCTGTGGCGGCGGCGGCTTCGACCAACACCACTCCGCCCCGCCCGCTGCGCTGGCCGCCCGGCGCTGCACTCTCCCTTCGCCTCCGCCCCGTCCCGACGCTCGCCCTCGACTGGGGCGCCGCCGGGGCGGGTGCGGACGCGGTCGCGGTCGCCAGCGCGGCGGTCGGGCGTTCGGGCGTGCTGCCCTTGTCCCCACCCGCGGGGCGGACCATGGGCGGGCCGCCAGGGCCACCGGCGCTGCCACACCGCCTGGCGCTGCTGCCCTCCGCGGCCAGCCCGCCCCCGCCCCCCCAGCAGCATCAGCATCAGCAGCCGCCGCCCTTCACGTTCAACGCCATGCCGCACCACCGGTCGGCTGGCATGCCGGCGTCCACCTCTGGCCGCCCGCCTCGGCCACCCCAGCAGCAGCGGACGAGTGGCGTCGCGAACACGACCAGCCTTGTCGGCGCGGCTGCCCGCCGCCTGGAGGTTGAAGGACGCTCGCCTCGTTCGTCCTCCTCCTCCTCTTCGGGCTCCGACTCCGACGCCTCCTCCATGGCCGCCGGCGATGATGCCGCCGCCCTGCGCGCCCGTCGCCGGGCTCGCCGCCGCCGCCCGGGCGGGCTGGCCCCCCGCGCCCGGGCGGGGACGGCCCCGCCCGAACCGGCCTCAGCCGCGGCCGCCAGGGGGCGCGCGCGCCTGGCGGCCACCCTCCTGGCCTCCTTCCCCGTCTCCTGCCGGGGCTCCATGGACGACCTGTCCTCGCTGGGGGTGCAGTCCACGGGGCCCAGCATGGACGGCGAGGGCGGGGAGGCCGGGGCGGGCGCGGCGCAGGCCGCAGTGCCGCCGCCGCCGCCCCCTCCCGCCGCCCACCCTCTCCCGCCCTCCAGCCCGCTGCCCGCCGCGCCGGCCCGCGCGGGCTCGCCCTCGCCCTCGCCCTCCCCACCCCGGTCATCGGCCGGGGAGAGAGGGCACGGCTACGGCCGGTCCCGCCACCGCGCCCGGGCCGCGACCGCGCCCCCCGAAGTGCGCCTGGCGGCGGCGGAGGAGGAGGGCGGCGACCGGAGCGGGGCGGCCACGCCGGTGTCGGTCGCGGCCGCGACCGCGCTCCCGTCCTCCCAGCCCACCGCGGCCGAGCCCTCCTTCGCGGACGCCCTGGAGGTCCAGGCCACCGACCCGGCCGCCAACACGGCGGCCGCCCTGGCTGGCGCCATCCTTGATGGCGACGGCGACTGCCCGCCCGGAGTGGCGGCCGTCGTCCCGCCCACCGCCCTGCTCCAGTTTGGGTCGCTCCTGGGGGAGCCCGACGCGGACGCGGCCCTGGCGGCCGCCGGCGCGCCCGGCCCCTGGGGCTGTGCGGGCTCCCTCCTGGGCGCCCCCGACACGGACCGGTGCGACCTGGCCGGGTGGGAGCTGGTGGTGGAGGAGGCGCTGCCCGCCCTGGGCCTTGCCTACTGGGCCTGGCGGCGCCCGCTGCGGCGGGGCCTGCACGCGTACCGCACCCACCTCGTCCTCTCTGGCGCCTCCGCGGCCGACCTCCGCTCCTTCCAGAACGATGAGCGCACCCGGTTCCTTTGGGATGACACCTGCCTGGACACATGGAGGCTGGCGTGCGGCGGGAACGGGGGAGGGGGCGACGGCACGGCCGGCGCGTCCTCCCCCTCTTCAGAGTCTGGCATCTCTGTATACCGCGTCCGCTGGCCCCGCCCGATGTGTCCCCGGGAATATGTCTACGCCCGCCGCGTCTGGCCCCGCCCGGCCGACGGAGGCTGCTACTCTGTGTCCTTGGGCACCCCTCACTCGGACGCGCCGCGCGGCGCGGCGGGGGCGGTGCGCATTGACGATTACGTGTCATGTGTCCTAGTGCGGGCGGCGCGCGCGCCGACAGTGGCCGCGCCCGCCGCGCTCGGGGCCGAAATCGTGAGCGTCTACTTTGAGGATCCGGGCATCCGGCCGGGCGTCGTCAACCTGGCCGTCCGCAAGGGCCTGTGGCCGTTTGCCCAGAAGTTTGCGGCGGCCTTCCGGACGTACGCGGCGGCCAAGGCGCGGGCCGAGGCGGCGGCCGCCCGACGCGCGGGTGGCGGCGGGTCGGCCCGGCCCTCCCTCGACCAAGGGCTGCCCCTTCGGGCCGTGCCTGCCGTCAAACCGGGCGGCAGCGACGCCCCACCCCCTGCCTTTGGGCTCCTCCTCCCCGCCTGGCTGGCGTCCGCCCGGGCGGCCGTGTGGGAGTCCGCGGCGGGCGGGTTGCTGGGAGGCGGGCGCGCGGCTGCTGTGGCAGGCGCCACCACGGCCTCCACTCAGCCTGGCAGCCCGACCACGGCCGTCGCGGCCGCCACTCTCTCTGGCTCTGGAGAGGATGAGGACTCAGGCGGGTCGGAGTGGGAGGCCATGGCGGCCCGCATGGCATTGGGGCGAGCAGCGAGCGGTGGGAATGGTGGCCGGCGCGGTGGGGGTGCTGGCCGCGGTGTGTCCGCCCGCCCTGCCGCGCCTAGTGCCCGGTCTGATCACCACCGCCAGCCCCGCCCCTCCAGCCGGGATGGGCGGCGGGACCACCCCCTGGTCGTGTGGCGGCGGCGGGCGCTGGTGGTGTTGGCGACGGTCGTCGCAATTGTAGTGTGAGGGGGGGAGTTTTTCCTTCTTTTTTTTATCTTGTCCAGCGGCTTTCTGCACCCTTTTTTTTCTGATACTAATTATTCCCGTAAATTGTGTGTGTGTTCTGAGTTGTGTGCTTGTGTGCGTGTTGGGGGACGTGTCTTGCCAACGCGGCGCGCCGGGGGGCGTGTCGTGTTAACGTGGCGCGCCCCCACATGCGTCCCGTTGTAATCCCAAACAATTTTGGCATTTTTTTCAAGCAGGACGGGGTCGAGAAGAAGCACACTAGGACACACGCGCCCGTCATTTTTTCGCTCTCTCCTGGCCGATGCCCTTCCTCGTCGCCCGTGGCCCGGCAGCCCCCTGCGCTGCCCGCACCTCGCCAGCCACCCGGGCTATCTGTCTGCATGCCTGCGCCACACGTTCAGTTGTGGCCGGGCCAGGGCGCCCCACTGCAGCAGCACGCTTCCCCCCTTCCGGCCGCGCTCGTGTCCCTCCTCCAACCTCCCCTTCCTTTCACCCATCTCCCACAAGACTCCACGGCGAGTGCGTTTGCCACGCCCAGTGGCTAGAAAACACGGCCGAGGTGGAGGTCGCCGCCCCGCTGGACACCTGCTGGGACATGTGGGAGGACCGGACACGGATCCCGACCTGGATGCCCTGGATCAAGGCCGTCACTATTCTGGAGGACGACCCAAAGTTGTCGCGCTGGGTCCTCTCGACCGAACAGTTTGGGCGGACGTGGGAGCTTTCCTGGCTGGCCCGCAATCTGGCGCCGTTGCGGCACCAGAAGATTCACTGGACAAGCGTGCCGGGTTCCTCGTCCTTCGGGTCCGCCCTGGACATCGCCAACCGGGGCGCCATCCGGTTTTACAAAAAAGGGGCGGCCGCAACGAGCGTCAAGCTGACCATTTCGTACGAGGTCCCCGACGGGCTGGCGCCATTCGCGTCCGCGGTGACGCCCCTGGTGGAACGAATCCTGCGGACGGACATGGGGCGGTTTAAAGAGTTGGCGGAGAAGGGCGGGGCGTGAAAGATGGAGAGAGTTGTCGTGTGTAGTGAAAATGGGGAGGCCAGGTTCATTTTTCATTCCGTTACTTGCCCGCAAACGCTCTCTCGGCGATGGCGCACCGTGGCCGCGCCTGACGCCGATTTTCCTGCACCGAGATAATACAGCCGCTGTGCCGGCACCGCTGTGCCGGCACCCCTAGTTAGCAAGGAGGGCCTTGTCAGCCTAGTACCAGACCGCCCCGTGCCCTTTTGACGACACATGTCGGCCGCCGCGCCCCCCGCGGGCGCCAAGCGCCGGCGCCCGCCCGCCGAACACCCCATCTTTGTGGCCAGCGGCAGCTCGTCCGATGAGATCGGGGCTGACGGCTGCGCTGGTGGTGAGCCCGGCATGAGCCTGGGCAACGTGGTCGCCGCACCGCGGCGGGTGGATGCGGACGCCGGCCCGTCTCCTCGCCGCCGGCGGGCAGACCCGGGCTCCTGCGGCGTCGCCGCGTCTGCTGTTGTTCCTCCAGTCCTGGCACCGCCACACCACCACCTGCCGCGCCCAGTGGGGGGACACCTGCCGCGGTCTGTGTCTGGTGGTGGAGGCGGCGGGGAGAAGCCGTGCGTGATGGAGGTAAGAAGAGGAGAGAGGAGAACGCCGATGCAAGGCGGAATGCTCGCGTTGCTCGACCTGGCCTGCCCTCGTCTCCTTCCTCTCTCACGCACGGTACGTGTCCGCCCGCCACCCTGTCTCTCTCTCTCTCTTCCTTTCACAACCTGTCAGGGCGGCAAGGGCAGCTCCCAGTGGGTCGCCTCCGGCGGTGTCACAGGCACCTTCCCCCCCGACCCCCGCGTCACGTTGCTCTTTGACCTCAACGGCGTGCTGCTCGTCAACCCACGGTCCGCGTCGGGCGCCCGGGTGGCCTGCCTGCGCCCGCACACGGGGGAGGCCCTGTCCCGCCTGGCGGCACACTTCCGCCTGGGCGTCTTCTCGTCTGCCACCACGCCCACAGTCATGAAAGCTTTGGCCTCCGTCGCCGCGGCGGTCGGGAGCAACGCCGCCGACGCGGCAGCTGCTGCGCCTGTGCCGGCGGGTGGTGGTGTGGCGGTGGGCGCCGCTGCCACACCGCCAAAGCTGTTCGAACTGGTCCTGTGCCGCAAGTACTGCCGCCCGGCCCCTACGGTGAGTGATTGTGGAGGGTGGGCGGAGATGTGGAGGGAGGGGGTGAGGTGTCGGGTGTGGCTGGCGCGGGCTTCTCCCCCAAGCGGAGAGGGGGCAGTGCAGCGCCCCCCCCTCTTGCGACCCATCTCCACACTCACACCCCACTCCGACTCCGCCTCCTCTCCCAACCCCACACAGTCCCACGTCGCGTCCGGCGGTAAAGAGTGGGACACCGTTAAACCTTTAGCCCTCCACTTTGGCGGCCCCGCGGCCTTGGGCCGCGTCGTCCTCGTCGACAATGACGCCCACAAGGCCCTCCCCGACGAGGCCGGCAACATGCTGTTGGTCCCCACCTGGGATGGGCCGCCGCCTAGCCAGGGCGACGGCGCTGCTGCCTTGCCTTGTCCTGACCCGGACCGGGTGCTGTTGCACCTGGTGGATGCCCTGCTAGACCCTGCGACGGGCCTGGCTGCCCCCAACGTCGGCGACGTGCGCACCCGGACAGCAGGCGTCGCAGCCCGGGTCGCGGCCGCGACCGCTGTTGAGGCGGCCGGCCTCGCCGGCCGGCCTGGCCCGGTAACAGCAAAGGCGGCCCAGGCCGCCCCCGCCCACGCCGCTCCGACGCCAGCGCCCACAAAGCCCCCACAAGCAATTTCCGGGGGCGCGGCGGGCACGCCTGGCGTGGCTACCCCGCCCCGGGAGACAGGTGGGCTGCCGGACGAGCGGGCGGCCTGGGCGACGGCGGTCGTCCTGGCCGTGCACGAGCTGGGCCTCTCCGCCTCCACTTCCCTGGCCTCCATCTTTGCGTACGCCCGGTTCCGGGCGCCTGGGGCCGGCGTCCAGGTCTACCTGACCAAGCAGGCCGTCAAAGAAGCGGTGATCGCCCTGCGAGCTGGCGGAGAGGGGGCCGCCTCGCTCATCGCTGCGGCCAAGCCGGCCGACGCGAAGGTCATTACGGGCAAGCACCTCAAGGCCTCCTTCAGCTTGGGGCCCGGGGCGCGCCTGCCGGAGGGCGGGGTGGTGGCAGCTGTGGAGTCCCTGCGAGCTGCCGTGACGGCGGCAGGCCTGAAGCCGGGCAAGGCGCCGCCCCCACGGAAGCGGAAGAAGGGTGGTGGTGGCGGGCCAGGCGACGCGGTGCACGCGGCGGTCGCGGCAGTCGTGCTTGCTTCCGTCGCGGATTTGACTGCGGTGAGTGTTTTTGTTTTGGCGCACCCCTTTCAGAGACAGTGAGCGGCCCTATCTCGCACCCCTGCGCACCAGCCGCGGCGCACCTGAGCTTGGCACGGCCGCGTGCGGAGCAATGACAATCGTTCCCCTCACCCTTTCCCCATCATCACCCGCCCCGGTCCCTTCTATAGAACGGCCGCGCGCCCAACATTTCGACCGTCCTCAAGCACTTGCAGGACCCCTACGGCCGTCCGACCTTTGCCAACGCGGCGGCGGCGCGGTCCCAGCTGCTGAGCCGGCTGAAAGAGGTGAGGGGAGGAGAGATTGAGAGATGGAGTGGTTGACGGCTTAGCGTGCGCCCGGCGTCTGGTCTCGCCTTCTGTTTGCTCCGCACGCTTAGCCGCAGGTGCGCATGCACTCTCTCTATCTCTGCACCCACCCTCACATCAATCCACACCCTTCTCCGCACCCTCTCCGGCAGGAACTGCGACTCGAAGCCGTCTCCTTTGGCCCTCGCACTCCGCTTGCGGTCACTGGCCTGCGTTGCCTGGTCGTTCCGACCGATGCAGAGGTGGACACGGTCCTCATGATGCTGATGGAGTACAAGTGGCGGTCCAAACAGGTGCCAAGGGGTGGGCAGGAGCGCGTTTTATGGTGTACACTACTTCTCCGCACACCCGCCTTAAGTCCGCGCCACGCCCTCTCACTTCCTTTCTTTCTCCGCACGACCCCTACCATCCTCCGCACACAGCCCTCTCTACCCATCACCGGCACTCTGGCCTCGGACGACGAAGCAGACGAGTCTGGTGACGAACTTAGTGTGGGCCAGGCCACGAACAACATCGTCGCATTCCCGGTCCTTGTGCCAGCTGAGGCCGCGCCGAGGCCTACAGGTGCACTCATTGACATAGGCGCGCCCTTGCCAGTCTATGAGGATCGCGGCAGACCAGCAGACACCGTGCCTGCTCCGCGGGGCGGCAAAACAGGCGAAAACTCCTCCGCACCTGTTCCTGCTACCCAGTCTCTTACTGGTCCGCAGGGGGGGGGTGCTCCGTCCCTTCCTCCGCATTTCACGCCGGTGCATGCGCCGCTTACACTTGTAGACCGCGCCTTGGGTGCAAACTGGTGGGAAGCTGTTGCGGGGCCTGGTGAGACAGTTAAGGAAGCTGGCCCATCCCTACTTCAACCCGCACTCGGCCCAGCAGCCCCCCCTCCGGGGCCGGCATTCACTGACTTGCACCACGAGATCGTCGCATTCGCGCACCGGGCGTCCCCCTCTCAGGTGCGGAGGAAAAGAGAGGAGAGGCGGGGGGCTGGCGCGGGGTGAGCGGTCAAAATTCCCCTCAGTCGGCCCAGCTTGCGCTCTCTCTGTCTCTCACCCTCTCCCCATTCTCTCTCTAGTCCGAAGCCCGCACCGTCCAGGATGCCGTCACCGCGATCCGCCGCCTCGCAATGTCCCTGTGGCCGACCTCGGAAACCATCCTCTTTGGCTCCCAGGCCACCGGCCTGGCCCTGCCCGGCTCTGACCTGGACATTGTCATCCTCGGCGCGTCGGACAACCTGGAAAACCCGGCGTCAGGCTTTTCCTGGGACCAGCGCCACGCCCTGGGCGACCGCCTGCGCGCCCTGTTGAAGGCCATGCGCAAAGCCAATCTGGTGGCGGGCAAGGCCGTCGTCATCAAAGCCCGGGTTCCCATCATCAAGTGCGACCTGCGGTCGGGCGTGGCAGTCGACGTGTCGCTGGGCGCCGCCAACGGGGCGGCCGCCGTCCGCTTCATCTACAAACAGGTACGGTTTGGGGCGGGTGCCGTCCCCTTTCCCGCCCACCTCCACCCTCGAAAGTTTGTTCGAAAGGACACGTGAGCCGACTGGGGTGGGTGGTAGGGCCCTGCAGGGCCTGGGCGCAAAGTCGTATTCGAAGCGGGCGACCCGACCCACTGAGTCGGCTCGGCCTCTCATCTCTTCTCTCTCACCCCCCCCCCCACCTTCCCCCTCTTCTCAGGTCTCCCTCGTCCCAGCCCTCCGCCCCTTGATCCTGGTTGTCAAGGCCGTCCTCAAGGAGGCCGGCCTGAACGAGGTATTCTCGGGCGGCCTGTCCTCGTACAGCACGACCCTAATGGTCATGGCGCACCTCCAGGCCGAGGGCGTGGCGCCGCCACCCACCGAGGATGAGGAAGAAGACGCGGGCGCCGCCCCTCCGCCTCCGCCTCCTCTGGTCCACGACCTGGGCCGCCTCCTCTGGTCCTTCTTCCACCGCTTCGGCCGCCGCTTTGACTACGCCCGGGAAGCCGTGCGCGTCAACGCGGGCGGGGTCGCCCCGAAGCCGGCGGCCTGGACCAAACCCGAACGCCCCTTTGCCCTGGCGGTGGAGGACCCCCAGGAGGAAGGTAAGGACATCGGCTCCGGCTCCTACAACGTCGCGGCCGTCCAGGTCTGCTTCCGCCGGGCCGCCGACAAGCTGGCAGCCGCGGCTGGTGGCGGTGGTGGTGGCGGTGGTGGTGGTGGTGGTGGTGGCGGCGGCGGCGGCGGCGGCGGCGGCGGCCCTGGCCCCCGCCGCGGTGGGGCGCCCATCGAGTTTCGCGCTGGCCTTGGCGGCCGGTGGGGCCCCCACCCGGAAGCCGACGAGGCGTCCGCCTGGGCGGCCATCCAAGCCGACAGTGCCAGCAGGGGGCAGCACCATGGCGGTGTGCCACCCCGCCCCTTCACCCCGCTCAACCAGATCGTGGACGTGGAGGCTGCGGCGTCCCGGCACCAGCCTGCTGGCGGCCGTGCTCCTCCCAGTGCGCCGCCCGGTGCTGGCCGGGGTGGCCGGGCCGCGACCGCCCGGTCGGCCGCGCTTAGGGTCCATGCTCTCCACCACACGCGCGGTGGGCCGCCGCCGCCGCAGCAGCAGCACTCGACCCAGCGTGGTGGTGGTGGTGGCCGCGGCCAACAGCCCTACCACCGGAAGTCTCTGGCCAACCAGGTCGCGGCAGCGACGACGCCCGGGCCGCTGTACAGTGTTGGCGGTGGCGGTGGCCGCGGTGGCAAATGGGCCAAGGCTCGGGCCGCCAAGCATGCTGGTGGTGGTGGTGGCGGTGGTGTGCACAAGCCACCGCCGCGCAAGGGGCGGCGGTGAATGAGAGTAGTAATACAAATGAGTTTCTTTTTCGTCCGACCCCGCACTCTTTTTTCTCTCAATCCCAATCCTCCACGTCATCCCCACCCCGCACCCCTCCCATGCCCGCCGCCGGCCGCCACGCATCCTCCCCACCACTGGCGTAGCCGCCGGCGTCGTCCAGGTCGCTGCTAACGTCGCCGTAACCGGCGCCATCGTATGGAGGCGGCGCGCCGCCGCCATTCCAGTACCCGCCTCCATCTGGCTCCTGGGCACCGCCGCCGCCGCCGTCGCTGTAATACCCGGGTGGCGGTGAGCCGGCCTCATAGGTGCCATAGGGCGCACCCGGTGCAGCGCCGTCGTCATAGTACGGGTCCGGCCCCGGCCGCCCCCGACCCCACTGGGAGAAGTAGGACCCGTCCCCACCAGGTGCCGCGCGTGGGTCGGGCAGCGGTAAGCCGCCGCCGCGAGAGGACGATGCGTCGCCGCCGCCGCCGCCGCCGCCGCCGCTGCCGCCCGCTCGGGGATCGTCCACAAACCGGGACCGGGCGTCCGTGACGGTCTCCTGTTTTTTGTATGAGAAAATGAGTGAGCGTGTGTTCAAGACCGTCTCTCCCATTTTTCCACCTCCCCCTCTCTCTCTCCCTCTTCTCTTACCTCTGCCTCCGCGACTTCCTCCCGCAGGCGCAGGGTCTCCACCGCGAACGCCAGGGCCATGCCCGCTGTCAGCAGCTGGCAAAACAAGAGGAGCGGGTCCAAGCGCCAGCCCTGGAAGACTAGGATGCCGCCCGAGAAGATGGCAACTGAGGAGACGATCACATCGAAATCGCGCGACAGGCCCGGCCGGTACCGGCGCAGCTGGTACAGGGTGAGGCCGCCACCGATGAGGCCCATGCCCAAGACGAGGGCGGGCGAGAAGTCGACGTTGACCATGGCGGTCGCGGCGCGCGGGATAGGACGGCGGCAGGCGAGGCGGGAGGCACGGGCCGGCTGGAGTGGGGCCAGGGCGTGGGAGGCCTGATGGGGTTGAAGAGAGAAAGCGAGGGGGGAGGGGGGTGGTTTCGTGTGTGAGAACAGGCGGAGTGAAGCCGTAGCGTCGCGCGCTTTTTCAATGCAGGGCGGGTCCGCTGTCAGCCCTTGACGGTGGTGCGGGGCGTAGGAGGCGCAGACACGGGCCCGTAGGGAGAAACGGCACCCCAAGTCGGCACCTGTGCCCGACCGACGACGGCCAGCACTCAGCGCCGGACGAGCAAGAAAAAAGGGGCCGCCCCGTGTGCCGGACCACATCTCGCCTCCCACCCAGCCCTGGTTCTCGCTACGGGGCAAGCAGCACAGGCCTTCACTCCACCCATCGTCACGTACCGCGAAAACTGGCGCTACGACCCCTCTCATCCGGCACGCCGCCCGGCATGCGGTCATCGGCCGACGGCCGGCGACGGGGAGACCAGCGGCGTTGAGGGGGCCGCACCGGGCGCGAGGCGCGAGGCGCGTCTGCATGGGCGCGCGGCGCGTGTGTGAAGCGGGTGTGTGTGAAAAAGAGGGATGGGTATGTCTGGGCAGGGTGTTGTTGGGGTGTGGGCGCGGTGGGCAAAGGGGAAAAAAGCGCAGAGCGGGACGCGAAAGTGTCGCCAGCGCCAGACATAGCCTGCACACAATTCAATTTTTTAATTCCCCGCGATGCCCTCCACCCGCCGCCGCCCAGCATTGCGGGCCCTCCCCTTTGCCCTTGCTGCCACCTGGGCTGGCATCACCCTCCTCACCCGGCACGGCGCGGCTGAGGCACAGGCACGAGAGGCACCAGCAGCAGCAGCCCCGACAGCCCTGACCCGCCACCACCCGGCCCACGGCCCAGTCGTCACCCTCTACGGCGAAGCCCTGTGCCCGGACACGGCCGCCTGGGTGACTCGCGTGTTGGGCCCCGCCGTCGACGCCGGGCTCATCGGCCCTGGGCGGCGGCGCCAGGAGGGTGGAAGAGGCGACGACGCGGATGATGATGATGGGGTTGAGGTTCCCTCTCACCGCCGCCCGCCCGCCACCTTCCGGTACGTCGGCTACGGCAACGCGGTGCCGGGCAAGGACGGGGCACTTCCCACCTGCCAGCACGGCCCGCCGGAGTGCAGACTGGACGCCGCCCTCAACTGTGCGGACGCCTTGCTGCCCCGGCCGGTCTCGTTCGACCTGCTGCTATGCTATTTCAGGGCCGTCGAGGCAAAAGGCACGGCCACCGCGGCCAAGGACCCAGCCCTGATCGCGGGCTGTGCGGCGGAAGCGGGCATCAGGGACTGGGACCGCGTCCTGGCGTGCGCGGCGGGCGAGCGCGGGGCGGCCCTGGCTGCGAAGGCAGGGGCGGCCACGGCAGCGCTGGACCCGCGCAAGACTTTCGTCCCGTGGGTGTTGGTGGAGGGGCAGGCGATGTGCGGCGAGTGCGGGGCGTTGGTGGAGCGGGTGTGCGAGAGGGTGGTGCGGCGGGCGCCGGTCTGTGAGGCGCCGCCCGTGCCGACGCCGGCTTGCCCGGGGGCGCCGAGGAAGGTGGGGGTAGTATAGACAAAAAAGTAAGGAGGCAAAAAAAAAGTAGTTCATTGCACCGCCCATCCTCTCCCTCTCTCGTCAAGTTCCAGTCCCCCATGCAAATGCGCGCGGAGCCTCTCTCTCTCTTCTCTCGCCACGCATTCACTCTCTATCACAGCCCTCCGACTGCGTCGTCAAAAGAGGGCACCCCGCCCGGCGCGGCCGTCCCTGGCGCGCCACCCCCACCCCCACCACCCAGCAGCCCATCCTCCTCGACGGGGCCCAACAGGTCGTCAAAGGGAGGGACGAGCGGGGGTGGGGTGGACCCGATGGGTGAGGGCATGGCGGCCACCGCGGCGGCGTGGGCATGGTGGTGGTGGTGGTGTTGGTGGTGGTGGTGGTGCGGTAGGCCGGGCAGGGACGGCAGGACAGTCGCGGCCGCAGCCGCTGCCGCCGACGCGACCGTCGCCGCCGCCACGGCCGCCGAGTGCGTGTTGATGGCCGCCGCGGTCGCGGCCGCGTCGAAAGCAGGCACGCCGGCAGCAGCACCAGGACCAGCGCCACCGCCACCCGCCTTTTGGCCGCGGGCACCCTTGGCAGCCTTGGCGGGCGGGGCCCGCCCGCTGCCCCCCTGGCCCGCGGCCAGGCGCGCCGCGCGCGCGGCCGCGACCGCCATCCGCCCCGCCGTCGTCGTCGGCCGCTTGGACGGCGCCCGCTGGCGGGTGGAACCGCCGCCGCCGGACGATGACGGCGCTTTCCGCTTGGTGCCGCCACCGCCCGTGGTCGGCGCGCCGGCGCCGGCGGCGGGGGTGGGCGCCGGGTGGTAGTAGCCGGCGCCCCCTCCCCGCACCGCCCCGCTGCTCGCGCCCCGCTTCCCGCCCGGCCGAGCCGCGGGCGCGGTCAGCGCGCTCGCCGACACCGGCACCAGCAGGCGGGCAGAGGACAGGGTGCCCACCTGGGCGCCGTACGCCAGGCGCAGGGGCGCGCCCAGGCCCGTCCGCGCCAGGCCGGCCGTCCCGCCGGGGAAGGGCAGGTCTTTGGCCAGCAGCGCGCAGCCGGGGAAGGCGAGCAAGGGGGCGGCCGCCGCGCGCAGGAGCTGGGCGGGGGAGGGCACGCCGTACCCGACCCGCAGGCCCCACCAGTCGGGGGGTGGCGGAGGGGGGGCGGCGGCGGCGGCGGCGGCGGTGGCGGCGTCGCCCGTGAGCGGGGTGGCGGCGGCAGCATCGCCGGCCGCGGCCTCCCCACCACCACCAGCCGGCCCCGCGGCCGCCGCCTGTGCCGCCGCCGCCGTGTACAGCGGCACGCCCGGCATCAGCACCATGCGCACCCCCGCCCGGGCCAGGGTGCCCTCAATGCAGCGCAGCAGCGCCCGCCCCAGGCCGTTGCCGCCCCGCAGCTCCGGGCGGACGGCCAGGGCGGGCAGTTCCGCCACGTCCCCCGCCGCCCGCACCAGGGCGACGGCCGCCAGGGCCGGCCCCACCCACAGGCACGCGACTTGGAAGGCCGACAGGTCAAACTCCCGGTCCGCCGATGCGGCGCCGCGCAGGGCCAGGGGCAGAATGTCCACGCCCGCCCGCGAGTCGGGCAGGGGCCCGAACGCGTCGGCCAGGACGTGGCGGGCGGCGTGGAGGACGCGGGCCAGGGCCGGGCGGGCGCCCGGGCGGGCGTAGGTCGACGGGGCATACCCGCGCACCTCGCCCTGCGACGCGACCGCCGCCGCCGACACGAGCTGGAAGCCCAGGCGGGACCCGTCGGCGAGCGACCCCACCGCCACCACGCCCCGGGCGGCGACGTCCGCGAGGGCGGCGGCCGTGCGGGCGTAGGCCGGGCAGGAAAACCAGTGGCCGGCCGCGGCCGCCGCCCGCTCGGCCTCGCACCCCAGGCACCCGGCGTGCTTGCGCTGGCCGCTGGCCGCGCAGACCGCGATGCGGGCATCCTCGCCCTGCGGGGGGGGGGCCGGCGTGTTTTGGCCCGTCACCCAGGCCAGGGCGGGCGGGGCGGGCGGGGGTTGGGGCTCCTGGTAAGGGCGAACGGCCGGAGGAGGGGGCGGGGGGGGTGGAACAGCAGCGGCACCACCACCACCCTCGCCCTCCTCGTCCTCCTCGTCTTTGACGGGCGCCGCGGCCGTGGCTGGCTCTTCATCAGCAGCCGGCGCCGCATCAGGCATCGCCGCATCGGCAGGCGGCGGCGGCGGCGGCGGGGGCGCCGCCGCACCATGCCCCCCGCCCGCCTCACCCCGGCGCTCCCACAGGGCGGCCACAAGGCGCGGCATCGCGGCCGCCCGGTTGCGGTAGCCCAGCAGGTCCGCCCCCGGCACGGCCGCGAAGAACAGGGCCTGCAGTTCGGCGACCCGCTTCTCGTTGCGAGGGGTCTTTGGGTTCCAGGCGTCCAGGGCGGCTTGCAGGGCGGCCGCGTCGGGGGCGGCGGCGGCCATGCGCAGGAAAGGTGCCAGGTCGGGCAGGGGCGTGGGCCCGCCGCCGCCGCCCTCCCCGCCGCCGCCCTCAGCGCCCTCCCGCCCGCTCGTGCTGGCCAACCGGCCCCGGCCCCTGGAAGGCGAGGCGACGCCCGCCAAGGACGCGGACGCCTTGGCCACCGCGTTGGCGGCCGCCACGCCGTACAGCGGCCCCCGGGTGACGCCGCCCAGACCGACGCCCGAGGGCGCGGTCAGGCCCGGCCCGGAGCGGGGCATCGCCCGCTCGGCGGCCGCCCAGGTGACCGCGCCCGGCCAGGCGTCGTCGAAGGCGGCGGACGGGACAATGACGGCGGGGGGGCGGGTGCCGAAGGCGGCGGCGCCCGTCCAGGGCGGGGGCGGGCCGGCCGCGGAGGAGGGCAGCAGGGGGGGAGGCAGGGGGGAGGCGGGGGCGGCCGCGCCCGCGCCCGAGGGCGATGGTGCCGCCCCCTCCCTACCGTCGTCGGCCGCGTCCGGCGGCGGCGGCGGCGGCGGCGGCGGCGGCGCCTCCCCGCGGGCGATGGCCGCCGCCGCGGCTTCCCGGGCGGCTTTGGCCGCGGCCGCCGCGGCGGCCGTGGACCCTTTGGGCCGACCCCGCGCCTTCTTGCCACTGCCCGCGGCGGCCGCCTCCCCACCACCAGGCGGCGGCGCCCCCCCCCCCGGCAGCAGCGCCTCGGCCGGCACGATGGGGTGGCCGACCGCCGCGCCCATGCCCGCCAGGTGCGCCGCCGCCACGCCCGGGCCGGCCAGCAAGGGTTCGGGCGGCGCCTCCCCCGGCGCCCGGGCGTCCAGGCGGCGCCCGGCGCCCGGGCCCCGGGCGGGCGCACCGCAGCCCACGCACACGCACAGCGGGCAGAACCAGTCGCCCTCGGGCGGGGCGGCCCCCAGGCCCAGGCACTCGCCGTGGAAAACGGCGGGGCAGGCCTCGCAGCACAGC
>Ga0315291_10002481_pt1 | contig 24199 bp, 27 predicted proteins | sample YL17G12_20_MG_FD_203070 | JGI IMG/M metagenome (GOLD analysis project Ga0315291, IMG submission 203070) | Sediment microbial communities from Yellowstone Lake, YNP, Wyoming, USA - YL17G12_20 | ecosystem: Environmental > Aquatic > Freshwater > Lake > Sediment | place: USA: Wyoming | collected... | reverse complement strand
CGGGACCGATGTATTCGAACCACCAGATGTCGCTGTTCTGCTGACCGAACACCCAGTCCAGGTCCCCGTCGCGGTCAATGTCCACGAGCGAGGTCTGGCTCAGGTTGTTCCCGCCCCTGCCGACCTCATGATACTTGAACTCCGGGAAGGGCATGGTTTCCTTCATCTGGCCGGCGGCCAGCGTAAGCAGACCCAGGCCTGTTACAAATCCAAAGACGCCCAGCTGAAGAATGGGCATACCCCCGACATTACGAATGCTGCGACGGACCATGGCTTTCGCTCCTTTCTCTGGGAATTTCCCAGATACCACGAAATCTTCTTCGATTCTCCAATTTCATTGCCCCATAATGGCATACTTCTGTTAAAAATGCAAGCGCTACTGTCATTCTTTTGCGAGATGCTTTGGTGAAGTTGCGGCAAGGCAATACCAGTTTCCGGCAGCACGTCAAACAAAAAATCCGCATTTGCCGCCTATCGCAACTACAAAAACTTCTTGATAGACATAAACAAATAACATTGTATAATTTTAACCTGCTGGTCGATACTACGAGCCATAAAAAATGTTTATAAAAATACTAAAAAGTAAACTACACGGCGCAAAGGTAACTGATGCAAAGCTGAATTATTCCGGCAGCATCGCGATAGACTCCACCCTGATGGAGGCAGCCGGCATCCTGCCTCACGAGTTTGTTTTGGTCGCCGACTTAAATAATGGCAATCGCCTGGAGACGTATGCCGTCCCCGCCGAAGCCGACTCCGGCCAGGTCGTAGTGCTTGGCCCGGCGGCCCGGCTTGTCAGGCCAAATGATACTATCGTTGTCTTCTGCTTCGGCCTTTATACGCCTGACGAAGCCCCGAAGGTTAAACCGAAAATCGTCATTCTCGACAAAAATAACAGAATCATTAAGCAGACCTGATGCGAAATACGCACGACGCAATGCGATATACGAGCCACAAGTATCGAGTATCGAGCATCGAGTATCGAGCAAATGCATCCTGAACTCTTCAAAATACCTTTCATCGACTTGTCCGTAAAAAGCTACGGCCTGATGATGGTCATCGGCTTTCTCGCCGCCGTCTCCCTCATAAGGCGCCTCAGCCGCAGCTTCACCCCCGACCCCCAGCTTATCACCAACGCCGCACTCTACGCCCTTATTGGTGGCGTGGCCGGCGCACGCTTCTTCTACGTCATCCATTATTTCGACACCTTCCGCGACCGTCCGCTTTCCGTCTTTGCTATATGGCAGGGCGGCCTCGAACTTTTGGGCGGTGTTGCCTTCGCCATTGTCATCATCTTTTTTTATCTCCTCTACCACAAGCTCCCTGTCCGCCGTTACCTCGACGTCCTCGCTATCGGTCTGATGCTGGCGCTGGTGTTCGGCAGAATCGGCTGTTTCCTCAACGGCTGTTGTTTCGGCAAACCCGCAGACCTCCCCTGGGCCGTCCGCTTTCCTTACGACTCTTTCGCCTGCCGAAGCCAGATAAGCCCGAACCTTGAAAGGAATCGACCCGGCCCGCAATTGCAGTTGCCCCCCGAATATTTCGCCGACAGTAATAGCATCCAGTTCCTGAAGTCATACAGCCAGTTGACCGACCGGCAGAAATCCGAAGTCACCAAAGGCCGATACCGCTGTTTGCCCGTCCACCCAACCCAACTTTATTCCTCCGCCAAAGCCGTCTTGCTGTGCCTGCTGCTTTACCTGTTTTGGCGAAGGTCCCGGAACGCCGAACGCTCTGGAATCGCCGGCAAGCTCCTCACCAAACCAGGCCAGACCTTCGCCCTGATGTTTGTCCTTTATTCCATCGCTCGCTTCTTTATGGAATTCCTGAGGGATGACAACCCATTCGAGCTTGATGGCCTGACCATTTCGCAGCTCATCGCCATCCCTATGTTTGCCTTTGGGATAATCTTAATGGTCGTATTCCATAAAATGAGGCCTGACAAAATTTCACTAACTAACAGGAAAAGTTAATCTTCGGGCCCTTTCCGCAGTTTTCTATGTCTTTTTCCATTGAACATATTACTCGAATTGACGATAGTATTTATTACCGCATTGCTCATTAAAAATGAGTTACCAATGCCGTATTTCTGATTTTGTGCTTCGAATTTTGAGAAACATAATGGGCGTTTACGATAGAGATTATACGCAGGAAAACTTCCAGTCCCAGTACCGCTACACCCCCCAATTTCGGTTCACCCTGCCCCAGCTTACGCCCGTCGTCAAGTGGCTGCTGATTATCAACGTAACGGTATTCCTCGCCACCGCAACTATCAGGCCTCTTGGCGATTTCATCGATCGCTGGTTCCGCCTCGACCCCGCTTCTCTGTCCAGCACGCTGCAGCTCTGGCGGCTGATAACCTTCCAGTTCCTCCACGACCGTTTTCAAATCTGGCATATCTTTTTTAATATGCTCGGCTTATTCTTCTTAGGTCCCACCCTCGAACGCTACTGGTCCGGCAAAAGGTTCCTGATATTCTATCTCGGCTGCGGCGTCGCTGGCGCGCTATTTTACCTGCTGCTTGTCGCAGTCGGCTTCCTGCCCGCAATGCCTATGGTAGGGGCCTCCGGCGCAATACTAGGTATGCTCTCCGCCTGTGCCATTCTTTTTCCGCATTTTGTCGTCTTTATCTTTCTCTTTCCCGTCCCGATAAGGGTGGCCGCAGTCGCCTTCACGGCCATTTACCTTCTCGCCGTAATAACGAGGACGGCAAATGCCGGCGGCGATGCAGCACACCTCGCAGGTATGGCCGCAGGGGCCTTGTATGTCTTCTCTAACACCTGGCGGGCGAAAACCAAACTGAAAATCCAGACCTTCCTCTGGCACCGCAGAATGGCTGCTCTCGACGAGCTCCGCTCGGAGCTTGACCGCATCCTCCAGAAGGTGCACGACTCCGGCCTGCACAGCTTGACAATGAAAGAAAAACGCACCCTCAAAAAAGCCACTAAGGCCGAACGCTCGCACCGTGACTCGTGAATCTTGAGGCGGAGCCGAAATCCGCCGTCCTCTTGCGGAGTCGCCTGATTCCCTGCTATCCTGATAACCTGCCCCCTGATATCCTGATGCCCTGATACCCTCTACATCTCTTCCAGCCAGTGCGAGGCAAAAATCGCAAAATCGAAGAAATTTACTAACTCATCGTAATTCATATCGGTGCAGTTGCAAAAGTTATTGTTTTTATCACAGGTGGCAAGCCATCGCTCAACAAAAAACGATAAGTCAATCGGGTCGCAGGCGAAGGGAAGATAGTCGGGAGTGACCCGGACCTCGGTGGTGAATTTGTAGTCCACGTCGGTTTCATTGTCGAAGATTAGCTCTACGAAGAATGCCCGCCAGCCTTGCGGTGGGTCGGAGACCTCAGCGATATACGTGCCGCCGCCCTGGTCCGGAAGCAGCGAGACCTTCCAGGCGGAACCGATGACATCGAGGCGAAAATTGCGAGCGGTCGGATTAGTGGCCTGCCATAGGCGGACTTCTTTGGGGGTAGTGGTCGTTTGGACTTCGATGCGATTCTCAGCAGGGACGGTCCAGGTGAATTGCGGGCGGGCGAGACTGTTCAAGACGGAGTAGTAAAACAGGGTCAGGGATTCGAGAGCGTCGTGGCTGTACGGGTAGCTGCCGGAGAGGCCGTGATCGGTGTTGGGGATGTAGCGGAGATATTTGTCGGCGGGCAAGTCGTCGAAGTAGAATTGAGCTGAGTCGGGGAGGAAAAACTGGTCGCCGGTGGAATTGAGCAGGTACTTGGGGAGCAGGTAGCGGTCGCGATATTTATATGGGTCCACTATCTGGAGTAGGACCTGGCCTTGCGGCGAGTATATTCGGCGGATGACATCCAGGTCAACGTAGTCGTGAATGGCATCGGAGTAGTAGCCGTAGGCGGCGAAATGGTGAGTCATCTGGTCGTCGATATTGAGTACGTCGATGACCATGGGCATGATGGTGGTGACGCGTTTATCGACGGCAGCGGTCAGCCATGTTGTCCAGCCGCGCTTGGAGGCGCCGGTGACGGCGAAGTGATTGATTTTGATGTTGCCCGCTCTCGGCTTGGCGAGGTAATCTTGAATGGTGTCCATTGCGCGGACGGCGCTTTTGGCCATGGGCAATAGCAAGGGCCAATTTGGGTCTTTGGTGGTCAGGTACTTATCGAAGGTATAGGCGATGATTTCATCTTCATAACGCGGTCCGCCGCCGTCTGGGAATGTTAGCGGCTGATTCGGGACCATCCGCAGTTGCGCTGCGACGGACTGGGTGTTGGTGGCGATGAAAACGACCTCGCTCGGGGCCGATAAAGGGGAAGAGTCGCCGTTGCTGCCGCCGCTGATGTATAACAGCGCGGTATCATGGCTTACTGTCTTGGGGACGACGATTGTGAGCCAGTGCTTCCACAACGTCCTGTCCACCTCGCCGGGGCTTCGCCAGCTTTGGCTTGTCATGTCAAGGACGTATGCGGTGTAGTCGCTGCTGGTAATGGTGCGGACGAAGCTGTAGGTGTAGGCCGGATCGGGAGAGGCGATGTAGTCGTCAAGGGCGGTGGCTTGGGTGGACTCAGGATTGAACAGACCGAAGCCGGCCAAGGCAAGAAGAATACATACCCCAGGATTGATTCGAGATGGACTTATGTTCTTCATTCGAGATTCCTCATATACACTTCACAGAAACACTCCTGCTAAGCATGACGGCAGCGGAGTAATTCGTCGCTCGTCCCTCGTCCATCATCCGTCCTCTGCCTCCTGATGTCCTGATTCCCTGCTACCCTGATTCCCTGCTACCCTGATAACCTGCCCCCTGATATCCTGATGCCCTGATACCCTCTACATCTCTTCCAGCCAGTGCGAGGCAAAAATCGCAAGGTCAACAAAGTTCACTTTTTTGTCGTGATTTAAATCCCCTGCAGGTTCTTTACACAGGTATGGATATGTCTGGTTTTCTCCGATACCCCAGATTTCAACAAAATCCCAGCCGGCTGTGGTAAAGGTGCTCATTGTCTTCATTTCTGCTGTCTTTTTACCTGTCCCGCCGGCATAAGCTCCTCCCGAAACGCATGGTACTGCCCGTCCATTCCCCGATGCGCCGCAACCGCTTCAACGTGGGTGGAACCGGCGCTCTGTCTGAGCGCATACAGTCTCAACTAACGCATGCGCTACACAGCAACGCAGAGTCCGTCTCTTGGACGCCTGGATAACCCGGCAACGCGCAACGAAGTCTCAGTATTCCCGCTGTTTAGTAATGCCTGGCTGAGGAACGGGATACTTGCCATCGGACCCGGCCTGCAGGGGCGCAGGAGAATCCATCGTCAGCTTGTCTAGGTCGGGCGCCATCTCGTGGTCGCAGTTGAGAATTCCGTCATAAGTGATTTCCTGGCCGGTGTGCGCAGCCATTCGGCCCAGGCTCGTTACGAGACTGGCCTTGACGCCTCGCTCGGTTTCGTTATAGGGCTTGTTGTTGCGTATGGCATCTATCAGCTCGTTCCATTCGTTTTGATATGGATCCTGCTCGCCCGGGTTGACTTTGGATTCCCAGAGCAAGTTTGAGCGCGTCGTATTCTGGCCCTTGTAAGTGCTGGAGGGCATCCCACAGTCACCGCTCTTTGAGACGATCGCCATGCCTTTGCTGCCCTGCGCGTAGCTCGAGTAAATGTCGTTGCAGCCCATGATGCAGCGTCCATCCATAATGAACTTGCTGCCGTCGGCGAACGTGTATTCCACTGAATACGTATCGAAATTCTGGTCCACGTAAGTGATGCCTTCGGGACTCTGCCGATAATGGCGACCGCCCAGGGCCTGGGCCTTGACCGGCCAGGCGTTCTTCATCCAGCAGAGCTCGTCGATGTGGTGGATATAGAAGTCGCTGAAGCACCCGCCGCTGGCCCAGATGAAGCTGTGGAAACGCTGCACCTGGTAAAGCAGTTCGCTGATACCGGGTGGCTTGGGCAGGGAGGAGAAGAACCCGATTGGTCCATGCATCCGATAGCCGCGCAACAGAATGAGGTCGCCGATTTCGCCGTCCTGGATGCGTTTGTACAGTTCCTGAAGCGCCCGGCTGTGACGGGACATCAATCCCACTCCTACTTTCAGGTTCTTCGCCGTTGCCTCTTCGGCGAGCTTGAGCATCCGCCGACTGGTCGGACCGTCCACGGTGACCGGTTTCTCCATGAAGACGTTGAGGCCCTTCTTGATGGCATAAGTGAAATGCACCCAGCGGAACGCCGGAGGCGTCGCAAGAATCACCACATCACCGGCATCAAGACAATCCATCGCCTTTTTGTAAGCATCAAAGCCGACGAACTTGCGATCCTCTGGCACATCCACCTGTTTAGAGTGCGACTCCTTCAAAGCATTGTAGCTGCCGGTAAGACGACCCTCGAAGACATCGGCCATGGCGACGAGCTTGATAGGACCGTTCTGGACGGACAGAGCATTAGATGCTGCGCCACCGCCACGGCCACCGCAGCCAACCAATGCTACCTTGATGGTATTGTTCTCCGCCGCGTAGATGTGCGGAACGACCGCCGCCGCCAGAGCCGAAGTCGCGGCTATCCGGCCTGTGTTTTTCAAAAACTCGCGACGCGATGTAGTTTTTTTAGTAATTTCGCTCATATTGGTTCTTCTCCTACTGATTGGTTCCTACTTCAAATACTAAGTTTTTTTCCAGGAGTTACTATTTGCTCCCGGCACGAGTGTTGTTAAAACTCCATTACTCCCCATTATAGCCATGGTCCCGCTCTTCGCAAGCGCGTTTTCACACGCGATTACCCGTTTTGGAAAAGAGCAGTCAAATCAGCTTTTTCTGCACGAAAACGCGGTTTGTTACGATGGGTCTCGGACATCGTCGCAAGGTTCGGAATTTAGCGACAAAAGGTGAACGGCCGTTCAATCTGTTCCTTCTAAGCCAAAAAGTCGCATTTCGCGTCAATTTCTGCGATGTACGGTTGCTTTTCCACGGAGATTGGCCGATCCCAGCTTGTCGGGGAGGTAAGAAACGGGTAATCGCGTGCGTTTTCACACGCGATTACCCGTTTTGGCGTGGGCTTTGCAGAAAGGCATCCTTGTGCTTGTTAAACGTGGTTTTTTGAAGGATTTACCAGACAGCGCCTGTAAAAACGCAAAAGAAGCCAAAAAACAAGGCCTTGCGAAAATCCCGCAAGGCCTTTCAATCGCAAATCGTAAATAGTAAATTCCCTCAGTCCCACCTGAATTTCGGCAAACCCTTCAGCAGGTCATCCAAGTGTTTCTTGACGTTCTCCTCTTTGAATTTCGGGTCCTTCCACTCGGCTATCTCGGCCTTGTTTTTCTCAACTTGTTTTTTCAGCTCCTCAAGTCTTTTGAGCAGCTGCTCGTAAGCTATTTCCTTTCGTCTTACAATCAGGTCGAACCGGTCGCCGGCAACCTCTCGCAGCTCAGCCGACAGTTTCTTCTTTTCCTCTTCTTCTTTCGCCGCCTTAATCTTCTTCAACAGCTCATCACGCTTGTCTCTAAGCTCCAAATCTTCCTTCAGTATCACCGCCAGCTCCGGGTTCTCTCTCGATGCCCGGAATATTTCCCCGTAGCGTTCCATACTGAGCCACATCCTTCTTTTGTAAAGCTCAGGGTCTTTATCTTTGTGCTTTTTGATGTCCTCTGCCTCACGCGGGTAATTCTTCCCCAGCCACTCCACGTAGTCCGTCTCCCACCTGTTTCTCCACGACTCCATTTGCTCTCTGAACACCTTGCCAAACTCATCCCGCCCCTGTATCCGAAGCTCGGCCTTGAACTGCTCCGGGTCTTTCTCACGCAGCTTCGCCAGCTCTTTGGCCTTTTCAGGATTGCTCTTCTCAAGGGCATCCATCACACGCTTAATCATCTCCTCTGACAGTTCAAAGAACCTCGGCCCGCCCCGTTCGCCTGGGCCGCCTCGCTCGCCCGGCCCGCCACGCCCGCCTCCGGGCTCCGCAAAGATGTCCGGTCTCCTTTCTTCTCTTCTTTCTTCGCCCGGCCTATCGGGCTGAGCAAAGCATACCAGACCACCCACGCCTGCCACTGCTAAAACGACTAAGATAATTCTGCGGCCTACATCCATAGTAATTGCCCCATACTAAAATTGCTGTCAATTTCTATAAATTCTACTTCCAGCTCCTCAACGGCCTTATCGCCGTTGCCGTTTTTATCCTTCTGTAAGGTCGAAATCTCATTCTCCATTTCGTCAACCCGCGCCGTCAAAAGTGCCAGCCCCGCATCATCTACGCTGATGTTCTTACTGTCCCAGATGGCCGCAGGGACTATTGAACCGTACGCCGCCTTATGCTCGCCCCATCCTCTCTCAAATACCTGCACGCCTATGGTTGCTGCCACAATAATCGCCGCTGCAACTGCCGCCACTTCGTAGCGCGTCCTTCTAAAGACATTCTCCCGCCTTCGCTGCAGGTTCCGCGCAATGTCCGACTTTATGCCGGCTATAAGCTCTCTGCTCGGCCCGGGCGCAGGGTTCTCCCGAAGGATTTGCTCGCCCTTAAAAATGTCCTCCGCCCCCTCGCCGGCCTGTTCCGGCCCCACGAACCGCTCAAATAGTTCCTTAAAATTGTCCTCGTTTCCACCGTTCATAATTCCTTTACCCCATTAATTCTCGCAGTTTCTTTAACCCTCGGTGTAATCTCGATAGTGTCGTGCCTATCGGCTCAGCCCTCAAGTTTGCTATCTCCTTTAGACTCAGTTCCGAATAAAACCGCAGCATTATCAATTCCTGCGTCCCATCATCGAGTTTGCCGAGCTGCACCTGCAATTTATCGGTTATTTCGCCCTCGGACTTCTTTGGCTCCGGCGTCTGCGGCTCAAGCCCTCTTTTCTGTATGTCAAACGATTCGAACAACCTCTTGCGCCGCTGTTTGGCACGCAGGTGGTCGTGAAAAATATTGGTCGCTATTCTGAACAGCCAGCTTTCAAAAACGCCTCCTTTGTACGAACCAATATTCTCCACTAACTTGACAAATAGCTCACTCAACAGCTCATCGCTGACGTCACCATTGCCCGTCAGCCGGTAAAAATACCCATAACATCGGCCCGAGTACATATCTACTATCTGTGAGAAGCACTCGGCGTCGCCATTCTTGCAGCCGATTATTATCGCAGCTAAGCTGTTGCCCTTTGTCATACTTAGACGCTTCTCACGTAAATACAGACGCCACCTGGACTTGATTTATTGCATAAAATGCGAAAAATTGGACTTTCAGCCGCCCAAGAGCAGCTCTTTTGCCTATGCCATTGTGGAAGTTTCCGAAAGAAAACCATCGCCCTTGTCTTTACCCCGCCGGATACCCTGTATGCCAGCTCGCCCGTCCCCACGCTCGGCCTTGCCCCAAAAGCAGCCCCGTATCCATTTGTCCCAGCCGGATTTAGATGTCCTCTTCCGGCTCCGGCCCCGGCTCCTGCTCGTTTTCCTCTTCGAGCTTCCACCTCTCTGTTTCATCAAGGTCATTCAGCTCTCTCTGCATGTATTTCAACATCTTGTCCTGCAGCGGGGCCAGCTTCCCGTACCATTTGAGCATCCCCTGATAGCTTGCCACCAGCATATCTAAGCGGATTAACTGCCATTTGGCTATGCACTCCGGCTCCTTTATATTGTTGAACGGGTCGCACCTGAATATCCTTTTCCCGTTCGGCCCCGCCTCGCACAACTCACAATCTTTACACTGAATCATTTTCGCACCCTGTTTTAACTCGCCCCAACATATCGGCGATAGTTACCCTATACCTGTATGCCCATAACCAGCCCCGCCCCACGAATCCGCCTCAAGGCGGAAACAACGCTGGAGTGAAACGACAGTCCGACATTCCGTATGGCGGAAACAACGAACTATTTACTTTCCTTTGTCTCTATAGTAACATATACGCCACGAGTTTCAAAATAGTTTTACGTGAAACGTTTCAGGAGTACTAAATGGGAAAACCAAGACGCAGACGCAAAGTGGGCAGCAAAAAAAGGCACGTCCGCTGGAAAATTCGGCACAAAATCAGCCACTAAATGATGGATGTCATTCTGAGTCCGCCAAGTCGTCGTGGCGGAAAGAATCCGGCCTCAGCAAAGGAAAGTGTTTTACTGCGCTCAAATGGCAACAACTAATCGACCTGTGCCAAATAACCGGGTGCTGCCGGTAATCTGCGAACTCTGAACTACATAATACCCACCACCACAAATGAAGCACTTTAGCATAACTTTCAGGCCTGACGGCAGGCAAATCTCAATCCACGCCGGCGCCACGCTTCTCGAAGCGGCGGGCCAGGCCGGCATTATCCTGAACACCGTTTGTGGCGGAAAAGGCTCCTGCAAAAAGTGTCTGGTTTTTCTCGAACCGTCCGGCCGCCAGGTCCTCGCCTGCCAACACCACGTTGACAGCGACCTCATAGTTACAATCCCGCCTGCCTCCAGATTTTTTGAACACCAAATCCTTACCGAAGGAATCACTGCCGGCGCCAAATACCAACCCGATATATACCAAAAATATCTGAAAGTTGCCCCTCCGGATAAAATATTCGGCGTAGCGGTTGACATCGGCACAACCACAGTCGTCGCCAAACTAATCGATATGACAAATGGCAAACACCTTGCCACCCAGGCCGCCCTCAATCCCCAGACCCGGTATGGCGATGATGTCATAAGCAGGATTAACTACGCCCAAACCGATGCCGGCCTCGCCGAGCTGCACACACTTATCATAGAATGTATCAATCAACTAATCGCACTGCTTTGTAAACAGGCCTCCGTAAATCCTCTCCACATTTATGAACTGTGCGCAGTCGGCAATACGACTATGAATCATATTTTCCTGAAATTGCCGGTGGTCCAGCTTGGCCGGATACCCTTCAAGGCCTTTTCGCTTGATGCCCACGACCTGCCCGCCGCCGTCCTGGCTTTGCAGATAAACCCCGCCGCCAACGTCCATACCGTCGAGAACATCGCCGGCTTCGTCGGCTCCGACACCACCGCAGTCGCCCTCGCAGTCGATATCGGCTCAGCCGACCAGGTTACACTGACAATCGACATCGGCACAAATGGCGAAGTCGTCCTTGGCACAAAAGACAAGCTCTATGCAGCAAGCTGCGCCGCGGGCCCTGCCTTCGAGGGCGCACGCATAACCTGCGGCAGCAGGGCGATGGATGGCGCAATCCAGGCCGTCATCGTGAACAAAGACGACATAGATTTGGACGTAATAGGAAATTCCCCGCCTCATTCCATCTGCGGCAGCGGCCTTATCGATGCCGTAGCGGTCCTTTTGAATCTGGGCGTCATCGATTCAACAGGCCGTTTCGGCGAACGGCAAAAACTCAAAGATTCCCTGCCTCCGCGCATCTTCTCAAGAATCACCGAGCACAATATCCAGCCGGCCTTTTGTCTTTACGATGCCGGCAGTAAAAGCGGCCCTGAAGTGATTTTGACCCAGAAGGACATCCGCGAGGTCCAGCTTGCAAAGGCCGCCATTCGCACCGGCATAAAGCTCCTCCAGAAAAAAATGGGCCTTCAGGATTCCGACATAAAACAAATTCTTTTGGCCGGCGCATTCGGCAATTACATTCGCCCCGAAAGCGCTATGCGAATCGGCCTGTTACCCGATGTCCCGCTCGAACGCATTCGCTTTGTCGGCAACGCCGCCGCCTCCGGCGCTCAAATGATACTCCTGAACTCTGCCCTTCGGGCAGAGGCTAAACGATTAGCCCGCAAAATCCAATACGTAGAGATTGCGAATGAGCCGGATTTCCAGGCCGTGTTTGCAGAGTCAATGATGTTTTGAGACACTGACCAACACTGATTATAAACACGGACTGGCACGGACTTGATAGACACGGATAACACTGAATTTATTTAACCGTTCCGACAGGTCGGGATGAAGGGCCTCCGCAACTCAAAACTAAACCCTAAAGTCTCAAAACTATTAGCTGTCCCCGTCATTCCTGTTTGTCCCCATTATTACCCACACAAACGGCGACGGGCATTTTCATTGATTATGGATTATTGATGATTGATTATTGGATGGTTGGAAGCGAAAATGACAAGCTATGCGGGCAAAATTTTGGATTTTAGATTTTGGATTTTAGGGTAAATACGGAGGCAGATTATGACAGAACACCAGCAACAAGGACAAGGTGGGGGCATAACGCCGGCGGTGCTCAAGAGCGCGATGAAGGCGTTCAAGAAGCGGCTCAAACTCACTGCGCTGGATGATGATTCGCAACTTGGACGCGGGCCGCTTTCGGGCGGGCATACGGGCGTTTTTGCGATACGGCCACCCAGCCAGTTTCCTCGCGAGGTGTGGGAGGAATTGTGCCGGCAGGGCAAACTACGCGACAGCGGGCACGGAATATATGAGCTGGCGAAAGGGGAACAGGGCAGGTTTTGAATTCCGCCACAGGCGGACAAGTGCGGTTGGCGGATTTGGGTGGAGTGTTTATGAGTATCTCGGAGCCGTTGGGCAAGGGTGATGGCGCGCCGCGGCGGCGTCGGCAGCGATACGGCGGCACGCACCCGAAGAATTTTCAGCAGAAATACAAAGAGCACGCCATCGACGCGCATCCGGAACTGCTGAAGCATCTTCGCGCCAAAGGCATAACGCCGGCAGGGACCCATGTTCCCGTCCTGACGGCGGAAGTTATGGCGGCGCTGGCGCCCGGGCCGGGCGACGTGGTGGCCGACTGCACCATCGGCTACGGCGGCCATGCGACAGAGTTTTTGCGCCGAATCGGACCATCTGGAATCCTGGTCGGGCTGGATATAGACGGCGCCGAACTGGAACGCACCCGTCAGCGGCTGAGCGCGCTCAATGCACCGATACGCCTTTATCGAAGCAACTTCGCTGGGATAGCTAACGTGATGCGCAAAGAAGGACTCGAGGGCTTCGATATTATTTTCGCCGACCTGGGGGTGTCGAGTATGCAAATCGATGACCCCGGCCGCGGGATGAGCTATAAGCACGATGGGCCGCTGGATATGCGGATGGACGACCGCCGCAAGCGGACGGCGGCGGATATGCTCAATACGCTCTCTGAGCAGCAACTATCGCAAGCACTGTGGGAGCTGGCGGATGAGCCGGACCACGAGGTAATCGCAAGGCAAATCGTTGCTCAGCGTTCGGTCGAATCCTTTACGACTATCGCACAGCTTGTCGAACTTGTCTTTGCCGTGAAAGGGCTGACAATCAAAGACTGGAAGCGGCAAAACCGATTAAGGCCCGGACTGCTTCACCCTGCCGCACGAACATTTCAGGCGATGCGTATCCTGGTCAACGATGAGCTTGGCTCGCTCAAAGAGCTGCTGCGGGTGGCCCCATTCTGCCTGCGGCCGGGCGGGCGAATCGGAATAATCAGTTTCCACAGCGGTGAAGACCGCTTAGTCAAAAAGGCGTTCGCAGGCGGGCTTCACGATGGCCTGTTCCAATCGGCGGCGACCGATATAATTGTGCCGGACAGAAACGAAATCGCTTCCAACCCCCGCAGCAGTTCCGCCAAATTCCGCTGGGCCTGCCTCTCACCGTAAGATGTCCTGTGGACTGCCTTCCTGATAACTTGATTCCCTGATTTCCTGCTTCCTGATTCCCTGCTTTTCTGATATCCTTCTTCCTGTTCTCCTGTTTCCCTGATAACCCCTCCCTTAACCCCGAAGTCTCAAAACTATTACCCGCCCCCGTCATTCTTGGCTGTCCCCAGATTTCTCGAAATAGGTATGGTGTCCCCATCAGGGTTTTCTACTTGTAAGTACCCATCTTCGCGATATGATGGGCTTTAGTGTAAGGACTCCCCCCTATCAAATTTTAGAGTGTAGAATGAGTTTTACTCAGATATCAGCACAATTTTTATCCTGCCTCTTGGGCATATTTGCGGGTATTGGCATAATCCATATTATTGATTTTCTGAAGTTTCGTAACGTCAATAAAACCCTTCGCAAAGTTAATAATATCCTGGCATTTTACGCTCAGTCGATAGAAGAAAATATTCATTTTCTTGAGTTCTTTAAATCGCTCAAGCAGGGCAACGACCCATTTGAAGAGATCGTCTCTGATTTAGTCTATCATTTTTTTAATACATTAGGTTATCTTCTGCATGCGGGAAAAGATTTTATTTCAATATACGGGGCCTACCTATCAAACGTAAAGGCGCGTGCTCATGAATCCCATTTGGAATTTACTATGAGAATCCTCGCGCTTCAAATACACGAATTTTGTACCAAGATAAATAAGGCTGTACTTAACCACAAATTTCAAGCGGCGATCGTTCTGATGGAGAAAACCTTTGGTGCGGAGGATGTGATTACATTGTTGGATTCTATCAAGAATAAACAAAAGGAATTCAACAAGAAGACTGAACTATATAGGTCATATATAAAAGATGTTAGAGATTCAATCGGAGCGCATCGGGATCCTGACGTGCTCGCGTATGTTGACCAAATAAAAAAGTTAGACCATAAAAAAATTATTGAACTCTCAAATCAAACGCTTTTTTTTGCTAACGATATTAGCAAAAAGCTTCTAGAACTTGAAACCAAAGTGAAAGATAAGGTAAGAGCAAAGCTTGTTTAGCATAGGGTATATGTCCGTCCTGTTGATTGTGCCTCTGCACAAACAACATAAAATAGCAATCCTAATGAAATCAAAAGTTCAAGGTTAATAACCAGTAGTTTACCGCCCATATATTAAAGACGCTTTCTCTTCCTCAGCAGTGTCGTATAGACACTATTTTAGCTTCTTCTTCAGTTTCTCTGCGTTCTGGATTAACTGGTCTCTTGTTGGTTGTTGCAGGGGGGGCGAGGTCGAATGTCCATTCATAAGAATCAACGGTTGGAGATTCCCTGCGCCACTGGTGATATTATGGTCTGGTTTGTCGTAAAAAGCAAGCAAAAAATCACAATATTTACTCACACTGCTTTTTCCGGCCCGTGCGATTCGAGGAACTGCAGAAGTTTTGGTATTTCCGCTTCCGCCGCCTTCCATATCTCCCTGAGGTCAACTCCGCGGTAGTGGTGAATCAGCTTGTCCCGCATACGCGCCATTGCAGACCACGGCAAAGATGGGTTTGCCTTCTTAAACTTTTCGCTGAGCAGTTTCGCCACCTCTCCGATAATAAGGAACTGGTGGATTATCGCCGACTGTGTCTTAGGGTCGTTGCGAAACTGCTCAAAATCCATTTGCCCCCTGAATAGAACTATCTGCCTGGCGGCCTGTGTCATATCGAGCAGTAAACCTGCGTCACGCTGCATAAATCTCCTTAGATGAGCCAAGTATCTCGCGCCTGAAAATTGGATTTGCACTCTCCTCAATAGCTTTTTTACTGACCAGGTCAACCTCTCTGCCCAATAGCTCTACCAGTTCATCCTCCATACGATAATGGTCGAACATACTCCAGTCCGCATCGGACGCAAAGGTCGCAAGCAGGTCTATGTCGCTGTCCGCTCGCAGCTTGTCCGCCAGACGTACGGCGGGCTTGCCTCGCACCGCCGACCCGAACACCGCTAATCGGCTTATCTTCCACCGCCGGCAAAATTCCACGATTTTTTCCGGTGAAATCCCTAAATCCATCGGCGTCATCTAAATTTTCCTCTAACTATGTCTTATATGGTTCCGTATGAGGCGCTCGTTAGCCAAATCCAGGGTCGAAGATTCCCTGCGCCATTAGTAATATTATTGTCTGGATAGTCGCAAAAGGCAAGCAAAAAAACACCGCTATTTCGAGTGCCCCGCAGGCGGCTACTTGCCCTGCAGCTCATCAAGTGTCTCAACCACAATCGGGATATGCGTATATGCCGGCCCGCCGCCCATCATTACCGCTACCGAAGCGGCCTCCAGAATCTGCTGCCTCGTCGCACCCGCATCGAGGCACTTCTGCACGTGCAATCTGATACAGGGCACACATCGCAAAGCTACACTGATTCCCAAAGCAACAAATTCTTTTTCCCGCACCGTCAGCGTCCCTTCCGCCATGACCTTGGCGAACAGGCCCGCAAAACCGCCGACCGTATCGGGGACCTGCTGCTTCATTTTCGCCACATCGTTCTTGAACTTCTCAAAAAATTCTTTTGCCTCGCCTGCCATAATATGGCCCTCCAAATTAACTGCCGCTTTTCATAAAGGCGTCGCCCAATGAATTGATTATGTCCGTCGCTATCAAGCTCACCTGTCCCACTTTCTCCGCTGCGATGTCACCGGCTAAGCCGTGAATGTAAACACCTAATACCGCGGCATCGAAATCACTTAAGCCCTGGCCCATAAGCGCTGCGATAACGCCCGTCAAAACGTCGCCTGACCCTGCTGTCGCCATACCGGGATTGCCGGTCTTATTGACATAGATTTTTTTGCCATCGGTAACGACTGTTCCGGCTCCTTTGAGAGCCACGGTAGTCTCTGTGCGTTGTGCCAATTGCCCCGCCTGTTCCTGCCGCTCGGCTGGCAGTGGTTCTCTAAATAGACCCGACCACAATCTTTTCATTTCCCCCGGATGCGGCGTCAAAATCAAGCGAGCCTTTAGTTTGCCGGGCCAACCTCTTAAAGCGGTGAGGTTATTTAGACCATCGGCATCTATAAGCAATCGCAAGTCTTTCTGCTGAATGAGTGTTTGTAAGATTGCCTGAAGTGCGCCGCTGACGCCGACCCCCGGTCCGAAAGCCACCGTGTCATTCTCGCTGACCGCATTGAGGATAATATTGGTCGCCTTTTCAGATATTCGGCCGCAATTATCTTCCGCCAGGGCGATAGTGGTGAAAGATGGCTCTATCGAGGCGACTATCGGCAGAACGCTTTTCGGCGTTGCCACCCGCACTAAGCCCGCGCCCGCTCGCAGCGCCGCCCGTCCGGCTAAAGCCGCCGCTCCGCTCATACCGAAGCTGCCGGCAATAATCAGAACCTTGCCGAAATCTCCCTTATGGGCATCCGCCGCCCGCGGCTTTAGTTTTGGTATCGTTTCTATCAACTGCATACAAGCTCGTTTCGAGCAGTATATTACAAATAATGCAGGATATGGTCAATAAAAGATTTGACAAGTAGATAAGAAGGTTTATAATAAGGAAATAAAGGGAAGAATTTGTTTGGGATCAGCGGTAAAAGGGTCCGTCTGTTTTCGCAGGCATTAAAACCTATGAGTGAAATTATATTTATCGTTGAAAATTCTGATGAGGGTGGTTACACCGCCAAATCTCTCGGTTACTCTATTTATACCGAAGGTGAAACATTAGACGAGTTAAAAGAAAATATCAAAGATGCGATAAAATGCCATTTTGACGTAAAGGAAATTCCCCATATTGTGCGCTTACACATAGTAAAAGATGAAGTAATAGCAATATGAAACTTCCCCGAGAAATCAGCGGTGAAGAACTCGCAAAACTTCTTAAAAAATACGGCTATGAAATAACCCGGCAAACCGGCAGTCACATACGACTTACCACCACTGTGAAAGGCGAACACCACATCACTATCCCTGCCCATAAATACCTTAAAATAGGCACATTGAGTAGTATTTTGAGCGATATCGCTATCCATTTCAAAATAGACAAAGGCGATTTAATTAAAGAATTATTCTAATTGGAAAGTATCGAGCAAGAAAATCAGCAGATACACTGATATTATGAAGAAGGCGAATAAAAGAGAAATGGCCGACGATTTGAGGTCGGAATACGACCTCTCTAAACTCAAGGGTGGTGTGCGAGGCAAGTATGCGAAGCGGTTCCAACAGGGAACGAACTTGGTCCTGCTCTCCCCGGATGTTGCCAGGTATTTCCCCGACGAACAATCGGTGAATGCTGCGCTGAGGTCTCTGGTCGGCATTGCCAAGGCCGAGCTGCGCCACGCGAATTAACTCCTGGATAAGACACCAGCGAAAAGGGTGGATGGCATGTTAGACCGCAGTTTTGCGTCCTAAAAAGAATAAGTAGAAACCCTATATACAATGTTCGGCCCCAGGGGATGATACGATGACACAAGGACGACCACCTGTTTTCTTACCCCACAATGAGCCGTATTTGGGACATCCTACTCTACTGGAGTTCGACCACGCCATTCCTCCCGCTATCCGAACACATATCCGCTTGTCCCAAGGCACCTTCGACCGTAACCTTTCGCCGCTCGAACAAGCGGCCGCACAGCTCATACCGCAGGCGGTTAGCATCGCGCTCAGTATTCGAGAATTAATCCGCCAAGGGTACCTATTTTCCGCCGCGCTTTTGCTGCGTCCACTGATAGAACGGGTTGGTTTGGTTGAGTATTTGCGTGTCCATCCCGAAGCGGTTCAGTCGTGGCACAGCGGATGGCCGCGTCGTGACCAACCCAGTCTTCAAACATTGCTTGAGACTACCAGCCAAAATGAAGCAGGATCAGCAGATGACCTCCATTTTTTCTCAAACGTTCTGCATAAGCTGATCCACCCGGATCCCGCTGGCGCATTGTGGAATATGATCACTCGTGAAGACGGTAAGCCCGCATTTTCATCGGGAAAGATTCTTGATGATCCAGAATTCTGTGACTTTGTGAGCGTCACTGGAAGTCGATTTCTCTCGCTCGTAACACGTATTGCAGAAGACATCTTCGGACGTGAGGTGAATGGGGCATAATCTGCTTTTCGGGTTTCGCGCGCCTGCGCCGCCCCAGCAAAGGCTCTGGTTATTCTAGCAAGTCTTGCCCGCGCAGGAGTCTTCGACACCCGCAACGCGGCTGATCTTTATCGTTATTGTCTTTGCCAAAAATGTGAGGCGGGGATAATATCGCACCTATCCCCCGGCAGGTCGTTAATCTTTGGTTTTGAGTCTGAAGTGTTGCGTCTGCTGTTTCCTGTCTCCTGTCCCGCCGTAGGCGGGCAAGCTTCTGTCTCCTGTATTCTGTCTCCTGTATTCTAACTTCCTTCTTCTATTTTCCTGTTTATCAGCGTCGCGGTAACGGCTGCAGAGAAACCGTTATCGATATTGACAACAGTAACGCCGGAAGCACAACTATTGAGCATCGTCAGAAGGGCCGACAGCCCCTCAAAGCTGGAGCCGTAGCCGACACTGGTTGGCACGGCGATAACCGGACAGCTAACGAGTCCGCCAATTACGCTGGCAAGCGCCCCCTCCATCCCCGCCACGACTATGATGATGTTGGCTTTTTGCAGTCTCGGCAGATGCGGAAACAACCTGTGCAGCCCGGCTACTCCCACGTCGCAAATAAGCTCCGCACGCTGCCCCATAATCTCAGCCGTGACCTTTGCCTCAGTCGCAACGGGCAAATCGGCTGTGCCCGCGGTAACTATCGGCAGGATAGTCTTTGAAGGCGGCAGCTTCTTCTGCTCCAGCACAATCGCCCTGGCTGATTTTTCGTAACGGGCATTGCGGAACTTCTTTGTATTAGCTAACGCCTCAAAGACATACGGCTCGGCCCTTGTAGCCAGCACGTTATTGCCTTTTGCGGCGAGGCTCTCGAAGATTTTGATTATCTGTTCGTTAGTTTTGCCGGGGCAGTATATGACCTCCGGAAAACCTTTGCGAAGCTGGCGGTGATGGTCCACGCGTGCAAACCCCAAATTCTCAAACGGCAGCAGCCGCAGCTTTTCAATCGCCTGCTCGACGCTCATTTTGCCGTTTTTGACCTGTCTCAATAATTTTTTTAGTTGCTCAGGCTGAATATGTCACCTTCCTTCATAATACGAAATACGATATACGAAATACGATATACGAGCCTTATAACCCCGTCGCCTTTGGCTCAAGCGTCAAATCCGCAAAAAGTCCTGCCTTGAATTTATGATAACCCAATGAGGCTACCATAACCGCATTGTCCGTGCAATATTGTTTTGGCGCAACAAGCAGCTTTTTAGGCGGGGCCGATGTTTCGCACGTTTCCTTCAATCGCCTTCGCAGTTCGCTGTTGGCCGCGACCCCGCCGCCGAGCAAAATGGTCTTCGCCCCGATTCGCTCGGCTGCTCGCCGCGTCTTTTCCAAAAGCACGTCAATCACCGCCGCCTGAAACGACGCCGCAATGTCGGCAATTTGTTTCTCGCTCATCGAATCGACCCTGTCCTCGCCCTTCATATCCTGGCCGCGACAATAATAAAGCACAGCCGTCTTTATTCCGCTGAACGAAAAGTCCAGCCCGCCTTTGGCGGCGGGCGGACCGAGCATCGTCCGTGGAAATTTAATCGCTTTCGGATTTCCCTTCGCCGCCGCCTTTTCGATACTTGGTCCGCCCGGGTAGGGCAGTTTCAAAATCGTCGCGACCTTATCGAATGCCTCACCCACCGCATCGTCGATTGTGGAACCAAGCAGTTTCAGCTCTAATGGCGACTCGCAATCATAAAGACACGTATGCCCGCCCGAAACAATCAGTGCGACCGCCGGCAGCTCAATAGCATCATCTGTAAGCATTGCCGATTGAAGATGAGCGTATAAATGATTGATAGCAATGAGGGGCTTTCCCCAAATAAGACTGAGCGTCTTGGCGGCGGTAACACCCACGACTAAAGCGATAGTCAGACCCGGCTGATTGGCGATGGCAATCGCATCAATATCGTCTTTGGTGACGCCGGCTTGCGACATCGCCTCGGCTATCACGGGATATATTTTTTCGATATGCGCTCGCGAAGCAATCTCAGGCACAACGCCGCCGTATTTCTCGTGCAGTTTGGTTTGCGAAGCCACTATGGAGGACTTTACAACCCGCCCATCCGCCACCACCGCCGCGGCGGTCTCATCGCAGCTTGTTTCAATGCCCAGAATGTTTACCGATTTGGCCTGCATAGAAGGGATACTAACGAAGCAAAGAACGTCTGTCAACGTGCGGGCCGATGGCCCGCAGGAAGGGTTCTCTGGTGCCGTTTAGGACTTGCAGTTACTTCAGGCCCGCGCCAATTTTGATTTCATTGACGTCGAGATTGTTTATATAGTTGATGAGGTTTTGCCAGCCCTCGTAAAAGCCAAAGCCCTCCTTGGTCATCTCTTCAATCGCCTCTTGTTTGCCCCAGCCCTGGATGGCGATGCGGTAAATCGCGCACATCGTCCCCGTGCGGTCCGCACCTCGCTGGCAGTGGACGAAAACCGGCGTCCGGCTTTCGTCGGTGACAATCTGCAAAAAGCGGACGACCTCTTCATTCTCCGGATGCCACGTCTTCATAAAGATATGCTCATAAGCCAGGCCGGTGCCCGCAAGTTCATCACGGTCCGAATGAAATGACCGAAGACTCACAACCGTCTTTATGCCGAGTTTTTCCAGCTGCCGCGTCCCTTCCGCCGTTGGCTGCGCACCGCGATAAAGACCATCCGAAACCTTATGAAAGTTCGGCACACCCGGCGCCTCCAGACGTTCAGCCCACTTTCTTCCCGTGATGGTCTGCGTGGCGGATTGTGTGTTCGCAGAGGAAGTCTCGCCTTCCCGTGCGCCTCTAAGCACCACGTATGCTGCTGCCAAACACACAACCACAATGGCAGGCAGCACCACAAGGTGACCAAACGTTATCAGCTTTTTGTTTTGGTTGTCCTGGTTTGTTGTCTGCTCAGTTTCTGCCATAACAGCTTCCGGCTTTCCTGCTTTTGCTCTCCTCTGCCAAAAATCCGGACACGCTGCCTACTTTTTCGGCCGCAGCTTCTTAATCCCGGCCTTGGCCAAAAGTATTATCTGTTTGCAGATGCTTTTGCAAACGTGCACCAGCGAAAACCGCAGCGGAGTCGGCCTTGGAAGTTCGAAATCCATACAGGGACTTTGCGGAAAATCATCGCCGACAATTTTTATCTTCTTCGCGTCCCAGCAGCCGAATCCCATCCGCCTCGCGGTTTCAATAATCGGCAGGTCCTCCGGCCTGATATTCACCAGCTTGCCGCAGATTGTTTCGCACGCAATGGGTTCGATTCCGCCAATCAGCCAGCCAAGCGGTCTGGTCCTGCCTCGAATCGGCCCGGGGCCATCCATAACCATGACCCCATCGATTATGGTCAAAGCGGGCTGCAGGAACCTGTATACGTCGATAAGCAGCCCACAAAAATCGTCTGCGCTCTTGCCTTTCCTGAAGTGCCACAGCGCCTTTCGCTTGCCGGCGACGCACCCGAACATATTTTTCACCGCGAACGTCGCCACCACCTGCTGGTGCGTCTTGAACTTGGGCAGATTTATGATGACGTCCGCATCGAGCGCAGCCGAGCTTATGCCGACTTCCGTGTCACCTTCTCCTATTTGGCACCGCCTCGGCTTGTTAAGCTGCCTGACCGGCACGCCCAGTCGCTTCAGCGGCTCATCCAGCCGCAGCGCCTTCACACATCCAAAGACGTTGCCCCAGGCGGGCGAATCGCCCACAAAGCACTTGGCGCCAAAATCTTTTAGCAAAGTCGCAGCAGCGATAATCACCGCCGGGTGTGTCTGTGCCGCGTATCGATGTGACCTCGGGGCAATCAGATTCGGCTTGAGCAGGACCGTGTCCCCTCGCTTGACAAACTTTTCCACTCCGCCCAACAGCTCAAACTGCCTCGCAATCGCTTCGGCAATCTGGCCGTAATCGCCGCATCGGGTTAGCGCCACAATCGCATCGTGTAATATGCTGCTCAATAGTTTATGCCTCTGCACGCCAACAGAAATATCCTGATAGCGGGTTTTCGCACAGGCGGCTTGCGTTCGGTTTCGCTAAAGAACATTCTGCCTTCAGGGTTACTGAAGAATAATCCCCCTAACTCCGTCTGGTCGCTGACGTATTTTTCCGGCCCCAGGACCACAAAATCGCCGGGTCCCATTTTCAGCCCGAACGCCGCAGGGCTAAAGTGGAACTCCCGCAGCTTTGCCCGCTCGGCCAATTGCGGGACCCCCGTCCCCATCGGCGGCAAGAACACCGGATACGCAACGACGTTGCAGACGCCCCTTGATGTGGGGATTCTCACGGCCTTTATCCGCAGCGAAACCACTCCCGGCCCAACGCTTGTGTCTTCTCTCGATAGGTCGGCTGTAACATAGCTGATGGTTCTCTGCCTGTCCAAACCGGTAACCACCACGTCGCTGGGCTGGTCGTCGGGAAGTAACAGCGATATCTTCACGACCTTTTGGCCCCCGGCAGCAAGCAGCAAATCCTGGACCTTGCTCTCTGACCCCTGACCCCCGACCCCTGCTCCCTGCCCGGAGCGGACCGTAAACCAGTTTGCCTTGAAGGCCGTGTAATTATTGAACCGCAGCGGCCTTGTGTGCAATACCTGCCGGATTTCTTGCAGTTTTTCGACATTTTCAGCGGGAATCTCGAAGATATGAACGTCGAAGTTTGCCGTCTCAAGTGGCCGACCGCCTTGCTGTTTGCCGCTCTGCGAGGGCGCTATGTCGCCGATTTTGACCTGCTCCCATATCGGCTTTTGTTTTTCGGCTGCTATGCAGCTTATCAGGCAAATGCTTAATCCGCATACGATATACGAAATACGATATACGATATACGATATACGAGCCATTATGCATAGATTAGCAATTGCCTGTGTATCTGTCAATTAACCTGCCGCCGAAGGCAGGCGTGAATGGTAATTGGTGAGTAGTTAATCCGCCGGACGTATAGCGGACTCACCACTCCTGTCAAAGGCGGGACAAGGGTGGACCCTGCTTAATCCACCAATTTTCTTGACCGGATTTGTTGTTTCGTTTCTCGATACTGGATACTCGATACTCGTCAAGAATCGAGCATCGAGTATTGAACTTGCGGCCTTTTTTGTTTGCATATCAGGGTAAAATTTGATACAATCTATTTGTAAAAACATCGGCGTATAAATATATAGCGAAAGGACAAAGAATGAAAAGATTCTTTACTCTCGAATACTGGCAGGATGATGGGTGGTTTGTCGGGAAGTTAAAAGAGGTTCCCGGCGTCTTCAGCCAGGGGAAAACCCTCGAAGAACTAAAGGAAAATATAATTGATGCCTACCTTATGATGCTTCAGGAATATGAGGTTGAAGATACTCGAGCCGGCACAAAACGTATGGAATTGGGGGTTGAAGTTTGAAACGAAGTGCCTTGATAAAGGAGCTTGTTAAAAACGGTTGTTATCTGAAAAGACACGGCGGTAAGCACGATATTTATGCAAATCCCCGAAACGGCAAACTCGCACCTGTGCCACGGCATAATGAGATAAAAGATTCGCTGGTTCGACTGATTAATACGGATCATAAAAATTAAATGCGCTTTACATCATCAATATGTATGTTTGGGAATGGTCAATATGTCATTCCCGCGAAGGCGGGAATCCAGATTCCCGTCTGGACATTATGCCAATGGCAAATT